>UOEM01000014.1_pt1 | contig 29354 bp, 27 predicted proteins | sample 1988661 | NCBI WGS metagenome assembly UOEM01 (sample SAMEA4712195, study PRJEB27164) | hydrothermal vent metagenome | biome: marine basaltic hydrothermal vent biome; feature: marine hydrothermal vent; material: mineral | place: Pacific Ocean | collected 2011-06-14/2011-07-23 | depth 1719 m | reverse complement strand
CCCTGGCCCGGCGGCTGAACGGCGCCCGGCCCCACCCCGGCGCCCATGACAGCCTCGATGGCTTACAATTTCTCGATAAAATCATCGACATCGACCAAAGCCCCATCGGCCGGACGCCGCGCTCCAACCCCGCGACCTATACCGGCGCCTTCACCCCCATTCGCGACTGGTTCTCCGGCCTGCCCGAGGCCCGCGCCCGGGGCTACAAGCCGGGGCGGTTTTCGTTCAACGTCAAGGGCGGCCGCTGCGAGGCCTGCCAGGGCGACGGCGTCATCAAGATCGAGATGCACTTTCTGCCCGACGTCTACGTCACCTGCGATAGCTGCAAAGGCAGGCGCTACAACCGCGAAACCCTGGAGATCGAGTTTCGTGGCCGCTCCATCGCCGACGTGCTCGACATGACCGTCGAGGAGGCGGCGATCTTTTTCAAGGCGGTGCCCTCGGTGCGCGAGAAGATGGAAACCCTGGAGCGCGTCGGGCTGGGTTATATCAAGGTCGGCCAGCGCGCCAATACGCTGTCGGGCGGCGAGGCCCAGCGCGTCAAGCTGGCCAAGGAGCTGGCAAAACGCGCCACCGGACGCACCTTCTACATCCTCGACGAGCCGACCACCGGCCTGCACACTCACGACGTCGCCAAACTACTGGAGGTGCTGCACCAGCTGGTCGACGCCGGCAACACCGTCGTGGTCATCGAGCACAATCTCGAAGTGATCAAGACCGCCGACTGGATCATCGATCTGGGTCCCGAAGGCGGCGACGGGGGGGGACGCATCATCGCCACCGGCACGCCGAGCGAGGTCGCGGCCACGCCGGAAAGCTACACCGGACAGTATCTCAGGGAAGTTCTGGACCGCCGTCCGGCTGCAAAATCCATGGCTCCAAACGCCGCGGAGTGAGTTGGGGTTCCAAGCAGGCTTTCGGTGTCTGTACCGGCCTCAGCCGGTCTTGGGCAACTGTTTGGCTTCGACGCCTTCAAAATCGTTGAGCCAGTCGTAAAGGGTCATGATGACGGCGGGCTGGCCGTTGGGGCGGAACCAGCTGTCCAGGACAAAGGCCTCGCCGGAGCCGGTTTCGGTGACCACGGCGGCGGCGTGCTGCCAGCGGCCATCGATGAATATGCCGCGCATCTGCGGCTTGGCCACCTGATGGCGGGTGACAAGCCCGCGTTTGACCAGCATCACCAAATAGCCCGTCGCGGTCGAGGCTTCGTCGATGCAGTCCTGCCGTGTGGGGTCACCGATATATTCGTTGCCGAGAATACCGCCGGGATTGTTCGCCGTCCCGACGATGTCGCCGGCGATGCGTTCCAGATAACCGATGGCATCGGCCATGGCGGTGCGCTCGCCCGCCGCGGTTGGCGGCGCTTTGGCAAAAATCTCGTTTATGCCTTTGAAATCGTCCTCGCTCAGGTTGATCTGGGTTTTGTAGCGGCAATTGTAGCCATGACAGACCGTTACCGTGTTGGTGGTGGGTTCAACCAGATTGTAGGCGGCAAACTGGACATCGGCGGTTTCAAGGTCCCTCGCCACGCAACCGGACAGCACCAGCCCGGCGACGATGATGAAGCCAATTCCGAGAAACGATTTCATGTGGAACTCCCCTGGACACCGACTGCTACCACAACGGGAAGGTTTTGACGAAACAAAACCAATCCCCGGTCACACGAATGTGTCGGGACTGTTTTGAGGCCGCGCATTGATCTATGAAGGCGCTCATGAGCAAAAAAATTTCCTCACCCGTACATGTGATCGGCGGCGGCCTTGCCGGCTCGGAGGCTGCCTGGCAGATCGCCGGGGCCGGTGTCCCGGTGGTTTTGCACGAAATGCGCCCCGTGCGCGGCACCGATGCCCACCAGACCGATGCCCTGGCCGAACTTGTGTGCTCCAACTCGTTTCGCTCCGATGATGCGGGGGCCAATGCCGTCGGTCTTTTGCATGAGGAAATGCGCCGCTGCGGCTCGCTGATCATGGCGACCGCCGATGCTCATAAAGTCCCGGCCGGCTCGGCGCTGGCGGTCGATCGGGTGGGGTTTGCCGATGCGGTGACGGCCAAGCTGCACGCGCACCAGAGAATCGAAATCGAACGCGGTGAAGTCGCAGGTCTGCCGCCCGAATGCTGGGACAGCGTTATCGTCGCCACCGGCCCCCTCACCTCGCCGGCCCTTGGCGAGGCGATCGCCGGGCTTACCGGCGCTCAAGCCCTGGCGTTTTTCGACGCCATCGCGCCCATTGTTCACCGCGACAGCATCGACATGGATATCTGCTGGTTCCAGTCGCGCTACGACAAGGCCGGCCCCGGCGGTACCGGCGCCGACTATCTCAACTGCCCGATGAGCCAGGAGCAGTACACCGCCTTCATCGATGCGCTTCTGGCCGGGGAGAAAACCGAGTTCAAGGAATGGGAAGGCACGCCCTATTTCGACGGCTGCCTGCCGATCGAGGTGATGGCGGAACGGGGCCGCGAGACGCCGCGCCACGGCCCCATGAAGCCCGTCGGCCTCACCAACCCCCATGCGCCCGGTATCAAGCCTTATGCCATCGTGCAGCTGCGCCAGGACAATGCGCTTGGCACGCTCTTCAACATGGTGGGGTTCCAGACCAAGCTCAAATATGGCGAGCAGACCCGCATTTTCCGCCTGATTCCCGGCCTGGAAGGAGCTGAATTCGCCCGTCTGGGCGGCATTCACCGCAACACTTATCTCGAATCGCCACGGGTTCTGGACGCCGACTTGCGCCTCCGCGCCGAGCCAAGGTTAAGGTTTGCCGGCCAGATGACCGGCGTTGAGGGCTATGTGGAGTCCGCCGCCATCGGGCTTCTGGCCGGGCGCATGGCGGCGTCCGAACGGCTGGGGCAGCTAACGCCGCCGCCGCCGCCGACCACCGCCCTTGGCGCCCTGCTCGGCCATATCACCGGCGGGCATCTGATTGCCGGCGACGACACCGCCCCCGCCCCGCGCAGCTTTCAGCCAATGAATATCAATTTTGGCCTTTTCCCGCCGGTGGACAATTGGCGCCAACCGGGGCGTATGAGGAAACACGAAAGAAAATCGGCCAGACGGAAGGCCATCACCGCGCGCGCGCTTCAGGATCTGGACGCCTGGCTGGCGCGTTAGATGTTGCTGCAAATCGTTATATAATCCTCCCGCGCCGGGCCGCCCGCCACATCGACCATTGCCGGTAAAGCGCGCCGCGCCGCAGCGGGCGGCACGTCCTGGACCCACGCCTGGCGATCAGGCGCAAATCACCGCGGAGCGGGGCGAGCGGCAACAGCGCCGGCAAAGCGGTGGGCGGCAGGTTCCGCGCCGCCTCCACCGCCCGGTCCAGATGCGACTGCGCGCCCAAGACCAATTGCGCGAAAAATGCTCGGGCCGCCGGGCCCTTGTTCGCCGCCCCCAGCTCGGCGGCCGTAACCCCGTGGGCGGCAGCCATGTCCAGCGGGATCAGCTCGGGCCGGCGTTTGACGACATCGGCGAAATGAGACGCCATGCGAACAAGGCCAGCGGCGACCCCGCCGTGACCTGCGGCATCCGCTGCGAAGCGTTGCTCCGCATCGGGCGCGGTCAGGTGGATCGCCACCCGGATCGGCAGCGACAATGTGGCGCCGAAATAGGCTTCAAGCGCCTCCATGTCGCCAAGGGGGTCAGCGTAAAGATCAGCGCCGCGACCGTCGACCATCGCCCGCAGCCATGCGGTGACAATGGGGTGGGCTCCAACCAATGGCCTCAGGGCCTCGACCACCGGGTGCCTGGCGGCCTGATTGCGGCCTTGGGCCATCCGGTCCAGGGTCTGCCGCCACCACTCAAGGCGGATTTCACCCAGACTGCTCTGCGACACGAGCTCTGGAACCTGCGCCAGCTCGGCGGCAAGGGCGTAAACGGCCCACAAATCGGCACGCAAACCCTGGGGCGCATAAAGGGTGGCGATATAACGGTCGGCATCGTGCCGTCGCACGGTCGCCGCGATCTCCTCCCATGGCTCGCTTGCGCTGCCGGTCATGTCAGTCGACCGCGATCAGGGCCGCGCCGACGCGCCGGTTTTCGGCCAGAAGGACATTGTAGGTGCGGGCCGCCGCCCCGGTGGTCATGGGCTCAAGGCCAAGGCGGTGCCGGGCAAACGCCTTTGACAGCTTCACCGAGGGTGCAACGGTGCCGGTTCCACAGCCCAGAAGCAAAAACTCCAGGTCGTGCGCGTCGTCAAAGACCGTGGCAAAATCTGCCGCCACCAGTTTTTCCGCCGAGACCGCGGGCCAGCCCCATACCCCGGACGGCAGGAACAGCAATGAGCCGCGATGGGACATATCGGCAAACCGAAAACCGCCATTGCCATAGGCATCGATCGAAGGCCGGCCGGGAAAATGTGCGTCTCTCATCTGCACCATGGCGCCCGCCCCTTTCGATGCCCGTCACCTCAGGGCGTGGCCTTGAACTCGTGTTTGGGGTCGGAAGTGACTTTGGACCAGTCGCGCTTGACCCCGAGATAAAGCAACAGCGGCGAGGCGACGAAGACCGAGGAATAGGTGCCGACCAGAACGCCCCAGATCATCGCGAAGGTAAACCCGCGAATGACCTCGCCGCCGAAAAAGTACAAGGCGAACAGAGCGATCAGCGTCGTGCATGACGTCAGCACGGTGCGTGACAGGGTTTTGTTGATCGACAGGTTCAGCAAATCCGCCAAAGGCATTTTCTTATACTTGCGCAAGGTCTCGCGCACCCGGTCGTAAACCACCACGGTATCGTTGAGCGAATAGCCGACAATGGTCAGGAAGGCGGCGACAATCGACAGGTTGAACTCCAGCTGGAGGGCGGCGAAAACCCCAAGTGTCAGTGTCACATCGTGGATGAGGGCGATCACGGCGCCAACGCCGAACTGCCACTCGAAACGAAACCAGATATAGATAAGCACCACCAAAATAGCGACAAATATGGCAATGGCCCCGGACGTGATCAGCTCGCCCGACACCGTTGGACCAACCACCTCGACCCGGCGGTATTCGACACTGTCGCCGAGGGTTTTTTTGACGATGGAGATGACGTCCTGCTGGTTGGCGTCGCCGCCGGCCTGCTGCTCGACGCGGATCAGAACTTCTTCGGGCGAGCCGAATTCCTGAATCTGCACATCACCCAGCCCCAGGCCACCCAATTTGTTGCGAAGGGCGCCGATATCGGCCGGCCCGGACTTGGTCTTCACCTCGATCAGGGTGCCGCCCCTGAAATCGATGCCGTAATTGAGGCCAAAAATACCGACCAGCGCCACCGAGAGCAGCAACAGCGCGATAGAAACCGCAAAAGCCAGGCGGTGAAATTTGAGAAACGGAACTTTGGTCTCGCTCGGAACAAAGCGGATCGGTTTATACATGGCGCGTCTCCGAAACATCCAGGCCGGTTCCATTGGCCCTGGCCGGAAACTCCAAGCATCCGGCATGCCGGCCGATCTTCAAATTTTCCATCAGATCGGCACCGTCTTTGGCCGGGTGCGGCGGATCCAGACAGATACGACAAGCCGGGTCAGGGTTACCGCGGTGAACACCGAGGTGATAATGCCGATGGCCAGGGTGACGGCAAAGCCGCGCACCGGCCCCGAGCCCATCTGGAAAAGAATAAAAGCAGCAAGAAACGTGGTGATATTGGCATCCAAAATGGTGCCGATGGCGCGGGAATAGCCGGTTTCGATGGCCGATATCGGGGTTTTTCCCGCCGCGATTTCTTCACGTATTCGCTCGAAGATCAGCACATTGGCATCAACCGCCATGCCGATGGTGAGCACGATGCCGGCAATGCCGGGCAGGGTCAACGTTGCCTGAAGCAACGACAGGACGCCGAAGATCATCATCACGTTCACGATCAGGGCAAAATTGGCAAAAAGACCGAAAAGGCCGTAGGCGATCACCATGAAGACGACAACGGCAATAGCGCCGATGGAGGCGGCAATCTCGCCCTTTGCGATCGAATCGGCGCCAAGGCCGGGGCCGACGGTCCGCTCCTCTAATATGTGCATGGGCGCCGGCAGGGCGCCGGCCCGCAGCAAAATCGCCAGGTCATTGGCTTCTTCAACCGAAAAACCGCCACTGATCTGACCGGTGCCGCCCAGAATCGGCTCGCGGATGACCGGCGCGGACACCACCTTGTTGTCGAGCACGATGGCGAACGGCCGGTTGACATTGGCCAAGGTGACATTGCCGAAACGCTTGGCGCCGGAGGTATCGAAGCGGAAGGTCACGATCGGTTCGTTGGTCTGCTGGCTGAAGCCGGGCTGGGCATCGACCAGATCCTCGCCGCTGACCATGACCCGGCGCTTGACCACATAAGGCTCGTTTTGCCCGCCCTCGCCGAAAAGCAGTTCTGAATCCGCCGGTATCCGCCCCTCAAGGGCCTGTTCGACACTCACCGAAACATCGACCAGCCGAAACGCCAGCTTGGCCGTCTGCCCCAATAGGGTTTTCAGCCGGGCGGGATCGTCCAGCCCGGGAACCTGGACTAAAATTCGGGCGGTGCCCTGGCGCTGAATGGTTGGTTCGGTAGTGCCCAATTCGTCGATGCGGCGGCGCACGATCTCGATCGACTGCTCGACGGCGGACCGCACCCTTTGTTCGACCGCCTCATCGGACAGAACCAGCGTCACCTGACCGCCGTCACCCTCCTCGACAACAATGTCGCGAAGGGTGACGGCGGAGAATAAATTGGTCTGGATCGGCGAGGACAGGGCGCTGAGCACCTCCAACGCCCTGGACATATCGGCGGAATCGCGAATGCGCACCCGGACCTCGCTGTCGGTGGCGCGCAATCCTGTATATCCGATGCGTTCATCGCGCAAAGCGGAGCGGACATCGTCTTTCAGCGAATCCATGCGCTCGGCGATAACCGCCTTGGTTTCAACCTCCAGCAGAAGATGGGAGCCGCCGCGCAAATCCAGGCCCAGATTGATCTGCTGCATTGGAATCCAGCCGGGCACGAACGAAAGCGTGCTCTGGGGTACAATATTGGGCAGGGCAAAAAACACCCCCAGCACCGAGACCAATACGGTCAGGATGATTTTCCATCTGGCAAAATAGAGCATGACTACCTGATTTTCTGAGGCGCGGCGGAGCGGTTTTTCATAGGTCGCGCGAGCCGTTCAGACGGTTCACAACAATAAACACAGTCTATTCCGACGATGCCGGCTCACCCTTTGAGCGCACTTCGGAGACCGAGCTGCGCAACAGGCGCACCTTAACTCCCTCGGCCACTTCAACGGAAATCTCGTTGTCGTCAAGGACCTTGATGACCTTGCCGATCAGCCCGCCCGAAGTCACGACAAAATCGCCGCGACGCAAGGCCGATACCATCTCGCGATGCGCCTTGGCCCGTTTTTGCTGCGGCCTCAGGATGAGGAAATAAATGATCGCGAAGATCAGTATGAACGGCAGCAGCTGAACAATAAGGCCTCCGCCGCCTCCGGGGGCGGCAGCCTGGGCGAAAGCCGGCGTGATAAACATATTCTAAGCTCCAATACGAGTTTAAAGGCCGCGCCCGGTCTTGCAAGCGGTGCGCGGCCCTGCCATTGGGGGCGAATATAGTCGCCGGTGCGCCGAATGCAATCGTTAGAGTGGCGGACGGATGGCAAGGCTGACCTCACCACCGATGAAAAGGTATAATCATGACCGACGTCCCAGATGCGCTCCTTGCCGAACTGACGGCCATCCGGGCTGCCCTTGAACGTCTGGCACCGGCAGCTCCGCCGGCGCCGGATTGGGCCGCAGCCGATGCCTTTGTGTGGCAAAACGCCACCGAACAACTTGGGCCGGTCGGGCAGGTCAACCGTATTGCCCTGGCGCTGATCCAGGCCGTGGGGCCCCAACGCGATCTTTTGCTTCAGAACACTTGGCGCTTTGCCACCGGGCTTGCCGCCCACAACGTGCTTTTGTGGGGCGCGCGCGGCATGGGCAAATCCTCTCTGGTCAAGGCAGTCCACCACGAGGTGTCATCGGCCCCGAACCAGCCTCTCAAGCTGGTTGAAATTCACCGCGAGGACATCGAGGCCCTGCCCCGCCTGATGGCGCTGACAAGGCGCGCGCCGGCCAACCGCTTCATCATTTTTTGCGACGATCTGTCCTTTGACGGCGACGATACCACTTACAAGTCCCTTAAAGCCGCCCTTGAAGGCGGTATCGAGGGCCGGCCCCCGAATGTGCTTTTCTACGCCACCTCCAACCGCCGCCACCTGATGCCGCGCGACATGATGGAAAACGAGCGCTCAACCGCCATCGCCCCTTCCGAGGCGGTGGAGGAGAAGGTGTCACTGTCGGACCGGTTCGGGCTGTGGATCGGCTTTCACAAATGCAGCCAGGACGACTACCTCGCCATCGTGGGCGGCTATGTGCGCCATTTCGGGCTGAAGATCGGCGATGACGAACTCAGAGCCGACGCCCTGGAATGGTCGACCACAAGGGGTGCCCGCTCGGGCCGCGTCGCCTGGCAATACATACAGGATCTGGCGGGCCGTCTGGGTGTCGGCATCGTAAGTTAGAGCGTGATCGTCTTTGACCGAAGCGCTCAGGCAGCAAGCGCTGCCCGGCGCAAATGCGCCGCGCCCGCGCAAGGCTCGGTGCGAAGCACCGAAATAGCCGTGAGCGAAAAAACCTGGAGCGATTTCGTTAAAAACGGAATCGCTCCAGAGTATCGTTCTGTGTGAGTTCGGCGCCGGCGAAAGACAGCCAACTCCACGCCCCACATGTCGCGGGGCGTGGTTTTTTGCTTTTGGGTATCGGGTTTTACCGTTCCAAAGTTCCAATGCCGGTATAACGGAACGCTTCTTTTTCAAATGCATCGACGACATCGGGTCCCGATGCCGAAGAGACGATATCGATCCGCCCCAGAAACACCAACGGGATGTCGCTGTCACGACCTTCTATGTCCGCCCGAATGGCCTCCGCCATCGCAACGCCGACGTCGTCGCTCATCCGCATGGGTGTCGCCATAAGCTCTCCTTTACGCAGCGCCTCCAGCTCATCGCCGGTACCGCCCCAGGCTGTGACTTTGATGTCGGCCCCGCGATCGGCGGCCTGAACGGCGGATATCGTACCCATGGCCATCGCGGTGTTGGCATTGTGCAGCAAAGTCACCTCCGGATACGCCGACATAATGAGCTGAGCGCCGTTGAAGCCGCCCTCGCGCTGAAAGTCTCCATAGTGTTCGTAAGCAAGTTTCCAATTGGATTTTTCAGCCAGGCAATCGCGGAAACCACCAGAGCGCTGATCGTCAACACCACCGGGAATGCCACGGATCATGGCGTAGGTACCTTCCTTGCCAAGGTTTTCAACCACCCAGTTGCAGATATTCAGAGCGCCAAACAGATGGGAGAAGGTTGTGTACATCATCGGCTGATCGTCGCCCCATTCCTGCAGAGGCGTATCGAAGTTCAGCACGATGACTTTTTTGCCCGCATCCATCAGAGCTTTGATGTCGTCCTGTTGCGCCTGCAACTCCGAGGGGCCAAAAATCACATACTCAAAATCTTCCCGCGCGACCTGTTCGGCATAAGTCGACTGAAGCAGAAAATCACCCATGTTGGAGGCAAACTGGGTCGCTTCGAAAGGAAGACCCATCTCTTTGAGGCGAGCTTCCATCGCAAGATAGGACCGCAGCCAGAAATCCGAAACATCCTGGCTGGGGTAAATCAGCGCAATCTTGACCGGAGCAGCGGGCGGAGAAGCCATCGGCTTGGCTGGCGCCGCCACAATTTTCTGCATGTTGGCGAGAACTTCATCGGTTTGAACCTGATAGTACCACCAATAGTATCTCTCGCCGTCATCGGGCAGCGTCTTGAGCGGAAGAGATTGAGCCGCGGCTTGCGAAAACATTCCCGCCAGACCGACGACAATTGCTGCTGCGAGGCAGTTTCGAAAAAGTTTCATTTTTTTCTCCCTTGGTTCTTATTTTCCTTGCACAACCCAACCAGAACAGGGACGGCGGGCTTACAAGATATTTAAAAGCCCCTGTTTTAGAAGATAAATTTACTCATCAGCCCGGCTCTCGGAATTTCTGCCATATTGCAAATATGAATAAAAACCGATTGCGCAAATGATGATTACACCAGATGCAATCAACTGCCAGAAGAACTGAAAACGCAGCATCACCAATGCGTTTGTAACCATTGCCAAAAGAAGCACACCGACAAGCGTGCCGAACATTGACCCCCGCCCGCCAAAAAGGACGGTCCCGCCAACGACAACCGCGGCAATTGTATGCAAGGCAAAGCCATTGGCCGCTGTCGCCTGGATGGCGTTGAGCCGCCCGGTGAGAAGTATGCCCGCAATCGCCGCGCAGACCCCCATCAGGGCGTATTGGTACAGTTTCTGCCGGTTGATATTGATGCCCGTGAGAACGGCGGCCTCCCGGTTTCCGCCGATCGCGATCGCGTAGCGCCCAAGCCAGGTGTAATTATAAAGAACATAGCCGACCCCCAGGGCAATCAGGCCAACAATGGCGGCTGTCGGGACCATATCGAAAACCTTGCCACGGCCCAGAAGCGGAAGGGGCTCGGGGAACCGGGCGAGCACTGTCCCTGCGGCCAGAACCAGCGCAATGCCGCGATAGACCTGGTCCATGGCAAGTGTGGCGAGCAGGTCCGGCACCTTCAGTTGCGTGATGACCAGTCCGTTGGCGACCCCGCACAAGAGCCCGACGGTAACCGCCGCCATCATGGCGCTGTACGGCCCCCACCCCAGGTCCTTGATCAGCATCGCCATGATGACCGCCGACAGCGCGGCCACCGCCCCGATCGAAAGGTCGATGCCCTTGCCGGTGATGACGATGGTCATCGCCATGCCCAAAACCATGTAGATGGCGGCGTCCTGCAAAATGATCATCAGGTTGGCAAATTCGAAAAACCGCGGCTGGGCAATCGCCATGGTCACGCACAGCGCGATAATCATCACCAGCGGCCCGACCAGATTTATGTAGCGCTGGTACCAAGGCAATTTGACCTTGCGGTCAGAAACCTTGATCTCGGCATGTCCTGGGTTCGCAAGAACCGACATATTTTTCCCCCGAATTCTCTGGAAACTAGGCTGAATGATGGAAGCTGGCCGGCGCGTCTTCACCAAAGTCGGCACCCACGATCAGCCCCAAAACTTCCCGCTGATTTGATTTTTTGACCTCAACAATGCCGGCGCATACTCCACCTCGCATGACAAGGACGCGATCCGCCACTTCGAAGACGTGATTGAGGTTGTGGCTGATAAGAATGATGGGTATACCGCGCTCTCGAACGGAACGAATGAGATCGAGCGTGTGGCGTGTCTCTTCGGGTCCAAGCGCTGCGATGGGTTCATCCATCACCAAAACCTTGAGATCAGCGCCATTTACCGCCCGGGCAATCGCAATAGCTTGACGTTGCCCACCCGAAAAATTTCGCGTTACCTCGTCGATATCCGGAAATTCGATGCCGATCCGGTCGCGTAAAATGGCAATTGCCTCCTCCCGCATCCGGGCATTGTCGATAAAGGGAATGCCGAGGACATGCTTCGTCGGCTCATTGCCGAGAAATATATTTGCCGGTGCCGCCAGGGTATCGACGAGGCCAAGGTTCTGGTAAACAGCCGCAATACCAGCGTTCAGGGAATCGCGGCGGTTATGGATTTTCATAATTTCGCCATCGACCCTGATCTGCCCCTTGTCAGCCTTGTAAACACCGGTCAGCACTTTGATCAGGGTCGATTTTCCAGCGCCATTGTCGCCGACGATCGCCAGAATCTCATTGGGGTAGAGATCCAAATCCACATCGACAAGAGCACGTAGCCCGCCAAAGGATTTAGAAATCTGCGTCATTTGCAGAACAGGCTGAACCTTCTCGCTCATCGCAATCTTTCCGAGCTTAACGAACCTCAAATCAGGCACTATGATGAACTTTTGTAATCTATATGGAACATTATTTCAACAATAAAATGTAACTCAAACATAATTTGAATATAAAAACTGGTTGTATACTGATTATTCTTAGTTGTTGAAAATTTCCCTTTTTTATTCATGGATCATAGAAATTACTACATATATTTTATAATTAAAAAAATTTTTATTTTGATTTTTCCCAAAGTTTTTCAGATACCAACCCCTGGGCGATAACCATGGGCCATGAGTCTCAGCTGAATGAGGCGTGATTTTATGCGCCACGGGCAGCATTCACCGACCGGCCCGAGGTTTTTTTGCACAGACAGGATCGCGCCGGCCCGCCATACCGTTGCCCCGATGCTATATCAGCTCTGAACGAGCGCGCTTTTGGCAACCTCGTCAAAGGCCATCAACCGGGTCATCAGCGCCTCGAATTGTACCAGTGGCACCATGTTGGGACCATCGCAAGGGGCGATGTCGGGGTTGTCGTGAACCTCGAGGAAAACACCGGCAACCCCCACCGCCACGGCGGCGCGGGCCAGAACCGGGATCATGGCCCGTTCGCCTCCCGAAGAGCCTCCCCGTCCGCCGGGCTGCTGCACCGAATGGGTGGCATCGAACACCACCGGCGTGCCAAAGCCCGCCATGACCGGCAGGCCGCGAAAATCGGAAACCAGGGTGTTGTAGCCAAAGCTGGTGCCGCGCTCGGTGACGATCACATTGGGATTGCCGCTATCCACCACCTTGGCGATGACGTTTTTCATGTCCCACGGCGCCAGGAATTGGCCTTTTTTGATTTTGACTACCCTGCCCGTTGCGGCGGCGGCGACCAGAAGATCGGTCTGGCGGCACAAAAGCGCGGGGATTTGCAGCACGTCCACAACCGGAGCCACGGCAGCGCATTGCTCGGGCAGATGAATGTCGGTGACCACGGCCAAACCCAAGGTGTCGCGAATTTCGGCGAAAATCGGCAGCGCCGCCTCAAGCCCCAGCCCGCGCGGAGCCTCAAGGCTGGTGCGGTTGGCTTTGTCGAAGCTCGATTTATAGACCAGGCCAAACCCCAGCCGGTCGGCGATCTGCTTCAGAGCACCCGCCATCATCAGCGCGTGATCCCGGCTCTCCATCTGGCAGGGGCCGGCGAATATGGTCAGCGGCAGACCGTTGGCGATTTTGATATCGCCGATGGAAATGGCGGAATTGGGCTGGTGCAAAAAACTCTCCTGGTCGGGGGTCAGGCGGCGCGGAAGCCGACGGTTACGCCATACATGACATCGGCGGCAAATTCGAGGCCCAGGGGCTTTTCGGCATAAGCGATCCCGGCGGCGCGGGCATGGGCGCGGACCGCATTAAGGTTGCCCGTGGTGATGACATATCTGGCGAAATGGGGTTCCGCCCCGTCCTCGATCGCCTCCAGGCGGCCGCGCGGTGTGTCGATGACAAAACCACTGCCGCGTCTTGCGGACCGGCTTTGGGAAAAGCGGGAAAGAAAATCTGCCAGCGGCGCAGGCTGGGGCGAGGCCATGGTGACGACGTGAATGGATTTGGCGCCGTTGGGATGGGCCTGGTACTCCGATTTCCAGAAGAGGTCGGGCCGGGTCTGCGTACACGTGAAAAACCCGGCTTTGGGCGCGTTGGGAAAATCAACGAAGACGAGATCGAACCCGACCCGCTCCACGGTGCCGCCGGGCTGGACCGCGTCGCGCTCGAAGGAAAAGACCGGGCGCGGGGCTAATCCGGCGGCCTGAAGCGCACCCCGCGTTGCCTCGGCCTCCCCGCCTTCCAGCACCAGCATCGAGAGCCCCTCGCCCCGGGTCAGGAAATCACGATTGAACTCAGCGAAGCTCGGCGGGACCTGCGTGGGGCCGATCAGTTCGGGCCGGTCGACCTCCAGGAGCTCCACAAAGGCGCCCTGAAGCTGCACCAGGCGGTTGGCGGTGCCGAAGGGATGCCGGGCGCGCGGCGTCAGGCGGAACCCCAGCGCCTCATAGGTTGCCGCCGCCCTGTCGAGGTCGTGCACCGGCAGGACGAGATGGTCGATGCCGAATGCCACCAGGATCCTCCCGTTCGTCTCAAAGCGGCACCGGCCCGCTCCCCCACCCGGCCATCCCATAGATTATATCCTGGGGGTGGCCGGGTGGGGGAGCGGGCCGGTGCCGCAGACATGGAAAAACCATTAAACCAGCCGGCTTTGGGTCACCGCCGCCTTGATGAAGCTGGCAAACAGGGGGTGGGGCTCAAAGGGGCGCGATTTGAGTTCGGGGTGATACTGAACCCCGATAAACCAGGGGTGGCCGGCAATCTCCACCGTTTCGGGTAAAAGCCCGTCCGGCGAAACCCCGGCGAACACCAGCCCGTGCTCCTCCAGCACCTCGCGGTAGCGCATATTGACCTCCCAGCGGTGGCGGTGGCGCTCGGAGATTTTTGTGTCGCCGTAGATCTTGGCGATGCGTGAACCCCTGGCCAGGTGCGCCTCATAGGCGCCAAGGCGCATGGTGCCGCCCAGATCGCCGGCATTGGAGCGGCGCTCGATTTCGTTGCCGCGCATCCATTCGGTCATCAGCCCGACGACCGCATCCTCGCAATTGCCAAATTCGCTCGAGCCGGCACCCGCCACCCCGGCAAGGTTCCTCGCCGCCTCGATAACCGCCATCTGCATGCCGAAACAAATGCCGAAAAACGGAATATCGCGGGTGCGGGCAAAGCCCGCCGCGGCGATTTTGCCCTCCGAGCCGCGCTGGCCAAAACCGCCGGGCACCAGAATGCCGTTGACGCCTTCAAGGTAGGGCGCGGGGTTTTCCTTTTCGAAGATTTCACTCTCGATCCACTCGATTTTGACCTTGACCCGATTGGCGATGCCGCCATGGGTCAGGGCCTCGTTGAGGGATTTATAAGCGTCCTTCATCACCGTGTATTTGCCGATAATGGCGATGGTGACCTCGCCTTCGGGGTTGGCGATACGGCGCGAAATGGTGTTCCAGCGGGTAAGGTCCGGCGCCGGCTCGCCGTCCATGCCAAAGGCGCTGAGGACCTCGCGGTCCAGGCCCTCATTGTGGTAGGCCACCGGCACGTCATAGATCGACGCCACATCGATGGCCTGGATGACGGCGCTTTGCCGTACATTGCAGAAAAGCGCGATCTTCTGCCGCTCGCCCTGGGGGATTTCCCGGTCGCAGCGCACCAGAAGCACATCGGGCTGAATACCGATGGAGCGCAATTCCTTGACCGAGTGCTGGGTCGGCTTGGTTTTCAGTTCCCCGGCGCTGGGGATGTAGGGCATCAGCGTTAGATGCAGATAGACCACGTCCCCGCGCGGCAACTGGTTGCCCAACTGGCGAATGGCCTCGAAAAACGGCAGCCCCTCGATATCCCCGACGGTGCCGCCGATCTCGCACAGCACAAAATCGACATCGTCATTGCCATCGAGCACAAAGGCCTTGATGGCGTCGGTGACGTGGGGGATCACCTGCACGGTGCCGCCCAGATAGTCGCCGCGGCGCTCGGCGCTCAGAATATCCTGATAGATGCGCCCGGTGGTGACATTGTCGCGTTTTGTCGCCGGAACCCCGGTAAAGCGCTCGTAATGGCCCAGATCGAGGTCGGTCTCGGCGCCATCGTCGGTGACAAAGACCTCGCCATGCTGATACGGGCTCATCGTGCCCGGATCGACATTGAGATAGGGGTCGAGTTTCCTCAAACGGACCGAATGCCCCCGCGCCTGCAGCAGAGCGCCAAGCGCCGCCGATGCAAGACCTTTGCCCAGAGAGGAAACCACGCCGCCGGTGATGAATATATACCGCGCCATGGGCCCTCAATCTAATGCAGGTTGAGCCGATTCGGGGGTGAAAATCGCCGGCTCCACTGAGCTATCCACAAGCGGTAGGCCACCCGTGAACAAAATGACGGAGCGGCAGTGGGTTTCACAATCTCGGACCGAAAGGCCGACTGGGGGTTTATTGCGACAGCGGCACGGCCGGGCCGGTGGGCGCGGGAAGGGCCGGCGCCGGATCGCCAATGTCGCCCGCCCCCGGCGTTCCACCGCCAAGGATATCGGTGGGAAGCTGCAATGGCGCCCCGCCGCCGGACTGGGTATCGATCCGGTCGAGCAGCGAGCTGCCGTCATCACCGCCGCCAACCAGCGACAAGGCAATGGATGTGGCAAAAAACGCCGCGGCGAGAATGGCGGTCGTGCGGGTCAGGGCACTGGCCGCGCCGCGCCCGGACATTATACCGCCCATGCCGCCACCACCGCCGCCGCCGCCGATGCCAAGGGCACCGCCCTCTGAGCGTTGCAGCAGAACGACACCGACTAAAGAGACGGCGATCATCAGATGAATGATGAGCAGAACCGATTGCATGACTTCATTCCTCAATGGGCCCGGGCGAGTTTGAACGCAAGGTCCCTGATTTAGGGATTTGGCGGCGGTTCTACAACATGAATGCGGCGAGGCAAAGCCCCCCGAGGCAATGTCGGAACCAAGCGAGCCGGCCCAAAGACCGGATTGGTGGCGTTTCAGAGGTAAATTTGAAGAATTCCCCACAAATCCTTGGCCTTGAGGCTGGCGCCGCCGACCAGAGCGCCATCGACATTTGCCGCCCCGAGCAGCGCTATGGCGTTATCAGGCTTGACCGAGCCGCCATAAAGGATACGCATCGCGGCGGCACCGGCACCAAAACGCTCTTCGAGCCGGTGGCGAATGGCGGCGTGCATCTGGGCAATATCGCCGACAGTCGGGGTTTTTCCGGTGCCGATGGCCCACACCGGCTCATAGGCAATCACGGTGTTGTCGCCATTGGCCCCATCAGGCACCGAGGCGGCAAGCTGGCCGGTGACCAGATCCACCGCCTCGCCGGCCTCACGCTCGCCCAAGGTCTCCCCGACGCAAATCACCGCGATCAGCCCGGCCCGCCAGGCGGCGCGGGCTTTTGCGGCGACGTCCTCGCTGGTCTCCCCATGGTCGGCGCGGCGTTCCGAATGGCCGACAATCACCAGTTGGGCGCCGGCATCGCGCAACATCGGGGCCGACAAATCGCCGGTATGGGCGCCGCTGTCCTCGGCATGGCAGGTTTGGGCGCCCAGCATCAGATCGCCCAAACCGCCGCCGCCTTCGCATTGCCTGGCCCAGAGCGCACCCAGGATCGTCGCCGGCGGGCACAGGACTACGTCCACACCAAGCGGACCCGCTGCCGCCATAAGCTCGCCAAGGGCTTCAATCTGAGCCATCGCCGACATCGTGCCGTTCATTTTCCAGTTGCCGGCAACAAGCGGGCGAGGTTCACATTTCATTTTTTTGATCTCCTTGAAGGTTGATGCCGGCATAGCAAAATGCCATCTAAGACGCCATGGTCCTTGGGATGGAACGCCTTGCCGGTCCGCCGTCGAGGATCCACGCTGAAATGTAAATCAGGTTTTCCGATTTGTGATCGGACAACATACGACACGCCGCTTGCAGGGGCGCAAGGGGAAATCTTATGATCGCCGGGTTCGCCGCCTGCCGGCACTTCCATTGGAGATGACTGATGCTCGAAGCTCTACGTAAAACCACCGGAAGCTGGATAACCAAAATATTTCTGGGCATTCTGGTGTTGAGCTTCGCGGTCTGGGGCGTGGCCGATATCTTCCGCGATTTTGGCACCGGTTCGATTGCCACGGTGGGGGAAACCGAAATCGAAACCTATGCCTTTCAGAGCGCCTATCGGCGTGAGATGGCCACGGTCGCGGCGCGGCTGGGGCGGCAACTGACACCTGACGAAGCCCGGGCGCTGGGGATTGACCGGCGGGTTTTGTCAGAATTGCTGACCACGGCGACCCTGGTGAACCAGGCCTCCGTGCTCGGGTTGGGGATTTCAGATGACTTTATCGCCGATCAAATCGTCAACAGCGCTGAATTCAAGGATGCTTTTGGGCGTTTTGACCGTAGCCGGTTCGAGCAGCTCCTGGCCAATAACGGCCTCAGCGAAGCCGGATTTGTGACCCGCAGCCGCAATCTGGCGGTTCGCGACCAGATCGCCGCAACCGTGGCCGGCTCGCCCCATGTGCCAAAGGTTCTGACCGGTGCCCTGAACGAGTTTCAGAACGGCGAGCGGGTGGTCGAGTATTTCACTCTCCCCGCCATCGATCCCGCCTCCATCGACACGCCCAGCGCCGATGACCTGGAAAAATTCTACGATGCCAACAAACCGCGCTTCACCTTGCCGGAATTTCGCAAGCTCAACCTTCTGGTCCTGGCCCCCGCCGACCTGATCCTGACCATCGAAGTCAGCGATGAGGATATCGCCACCGAATACGATGCGCGGCGGGCGCAATACGAGACCGTCGAAAAGCGCGCCATTGACCAGCTGTACTTCTCCGACGATGCCAAGGCCGCCGAGGCCAGCGACAAAATGGCCGCCGGGGCCGACTTCATGGTGGTGGCGGCCGAATACGGCTATTCGGCGAAGGATATCGATCTGGGCCTGATCGAACGAACCGATATTGTCGATGAAAAAATCGCCGACACCGCCTTCATCCTGAAAAAAGGCGAGATCAGCGGTGCCATCAAAGGCCTGCTCGGCTCGGCCATTGTAAGGGTGCGGGATATCGAGGAAGGCGTGCTGCGCTCCCTCGAAGAGGTGAGTGGCGAGATCAAGACCCGCATCGCCCTGGAACGGGCCCGCGACGAGGTCATCGATCTTCACGAAACCATCGAGGACGAGCGCGCCGGCGGCCTGAGCCTTGCTGAAATCGCCAGGAAACTCAATCTTCGCCATGTCGTCATTGACGCGGTGGACCGCAGCGGCAAAGCGCCGGACGGCAAGCCAGCAACCGACCTTCCCCCCAACCCCGAAATTCTCCGACTGGCCTATGAAAGCGATACCGGAGTGGAGAACGATCCCATCGACCAGGCCGATGGCGGCTTTGTCTGGGTCGATGTCGAAGCGGTGACCCCACCGGCGCTTCGCCCGTATGCCGAAGTCGCCACCGAGGTCGAAGAGCTCTGGCGCGAGGACAAACTTGCCGCGGTGATGCGCGACAAGGCGCAAAGCCTGGTCAATAGCGGCCGTGAGGGCGTTTCCATTGCCGGGCTGGCGGCCCGGGTCGATGTCGAATTGCAGACATCGGAACCCTTCAACCGCAGCTCCGCCTCCGCGCCCTTCAACAACGGGCTGGTTCAGGCGGTGTTTGCCACGCCCCAGGGCGGTTTTGTGCGCGGCCATGGCCGCCAGGGCGACACCTTCATCGTGGCGCGGGTCAAGGAGATTATTGTGCCCGAAGCGGCAACGGGCGAAGACGCCGAAGGCCTTGAAACCACGTTGGTGGCCGCATTGGAGGCCGATCTGTTCGAGCAATATGTCGGTGGACTGCAGGGGCGCTTCGGCGTCAGCGTCAATACCAATGTTCTGGGCGCTCTGACCGGTGAGGCCGCCGGGCTCGGCGGCATGGCCGATGCCCCCGGCCATCCCAGCACGCCTCACACCCATTAGGGCGCAGCGCCCCGCAACGCCCGCACCATATTTGAGTCCCGATGCGTATTAAACCCGATTTTGAGCCGTTTGCGGCCAAATACCGCCAGGGCCGGCCTCAGGTGGTGTGGACGCGGACGGTGGCCGATCTGGAGACCCCGGTTTCGGCGATGCTGAAACTCAGCCGCGATGCGCCCAACAATTTTCTGCTTGAATCGGTCGAGGGCGGCGCGGTGCGGGGGCGGTATTCGATCATCGGCCTGAAGCCCGACATCATCTGGCGGGCCTCCGGCGAAACCGCCGAGATCAACCGTCAGGCCCTGGGCGGAGGCACCTTTTCACCCTGCCCCGAACCGACCCTTGACGCACTTCGCGCCCTTCTGGACGAAAGCGCCATCGAGCTGGCCGAGGAGCTGCCGCCAATGGCCGCCGGGGTTTTTGGCTATATGGGCTATGACACCGTGCGGCTGATGGAAGAGTTGCCCCATCCCAATCCCGATGTGCTGGGCTTTCCCGACGCCCTGTTCATCCGCCCCACCATCATTGCCATATTCGATGCGGTTAAAGACGAAATCACCATCGTAACCCCGGTCCGCCCCACCGCCGGGGTGAGCGACAAAGTCGCCTATTCCCGCGCCGTCGACCGGCTGGCGGAGACCATGGAAACCCTGGAGCGGCCTCTTGTCGCCCCGCCGGCGCCCGCCGACCTCGATGCCATCGCCGAGCCGCAATCAAACACCGAACCAAGTGAATATCTCGCCATGGTGGCCCGCGCCAAGGCCTATATCGAGGCCGGCGATATCTTCCAGGTGGTGCTGAGCCAGCGCTTTTCGACCCCCTTCGAGCTGCCGGCCTTTTCGCTCTACCGGGCCTTGCGGCGGGTCAACCCCTCGCCCTTTCTCTATCATCTCAATTTTGGCGATTTTGCCCTGACCGGCTCGAGCCCGGAGATCCTCGTCCGGGTCCGCGACGGCGAGGTGACCATCCGCCCCATCGCCGGCACCAGGCCGCGCGGGACGACCCCGGCGGAAGACCGGGCGCTGGCCAAATCCCTGCTCGAGGATCCCAAGGAGCTGGCCGAACATCTGATGCTGCTCGATCTGGGGCGCAACGATGTCGGCCGGGTCGCCACCGTGGGCACGATCGAGGTCACCGACAGGTTCTTTTTGGAATATTACAGCCACGTCATGCACATCGTCTCCAATGTCGTCGGCCGTCTCGATCCCGCCCATGACGCCATCGACGCCCTGGCGGCGGGGTTTCCGGCGGGTACCGTTTCAGGAGCCCCCAAGGTGCGGGCGATGGAAATTATCGACGAGCTGGAAAAGGAGAAACGCGGCATCTATGCCGGCTGCGTCGGTTATTTTTCCGCCAATGGCGACATGGACACCTGCATTGTCTTAAGGACCGCCATCGTCTCCAAGGGCCAGATTTTCGTACAGGCCGGCGCCGGCATCGTTGCCGACTCGGTGCCCGAAAGCGAGCTGGCCGAATGCCACGCCAAGGCCCGCGCCCTTTTCCGCGCCGCCGACGAAGCGGTGCGCTTTGCCTCCCAGGCCAGGCGCGGTCAATAAGGCATTGGGTACCGATACGCCTCCCCGCTTGACGCCGCCCCTTGCCCGAGGCTTTAACTACGCGGGTCTTTGTCCATTCAAGGATCGCTTCAGGCCATGATCGTCGTCATCGACAATTATGATAGTTTTACCTACAATCTCGTCCACTTTCTGGGCGAGCTTGGGGCCCAGACACGCGTCTGGCGCAATGACCGGGTGACCCCGGACGAGGTGCTTGAAATCGCCACCGCGATCGTGCTGTCGCCAGGGCCGTGCACTCCCGACAAGGCGGGTATCTGCCTTGATCTTGTGACGAGGGCGGCGGGCCAGGTGCCCATGCTGGGGGTGTGTCTCGGCCACCAGTCGATCGGCCAGGCCTTTGGCGCCCGCGTGGTTCGCGCGCCCGAATTGATGCACGGCAAACTGTCACAGGTCACCAACACCGGGTCGGGGATTTTCGACGGGCTGCCATCGGCCTTCATGGCGACGCGTTATCACTCGCTCACCCTGGCGCCCGAAAGCCTGCCCGATTGCCTTGAGGTGACCGCCACCACCGATGACGGGGTGATCATGGGGCTTGCCCACCGGGAGCTGCCGCTCCACGGGGTGCAGTTCCACCCCGAAAGCATCGCCTCGGAGCATGGCCACCGGCTGCTGGCAAACTTTTTGACCATTGCCGGTTCAAACACCGCTAATTCCAGGGCTCAGACCATCGAAGCCGCCGCCGCCCATGGTTGATTTCAAAGCCCACATCGCCAAGGTGGCCGGCGGGGAGGCATTGACCCGCGACGAGGCGGCGGCGGCATTCGATATCCTTATGTCCGGCGAGGCGACACCCTCCCAGATCGGCGCCTTTGTCATGGCGCTCAGGGTCCGCGGGGAGACCGTCGACGAAATCGCCGGGGCGGCGGCGGCCATGCGCGCCAAGATGACGCAGGTCGCAGCCCCGAACGACGCCATCGATATCGTCGGCACCGGGGGGGATGCCTCGGGCACCTACAATGTCTCCACCGCCTCGGCGCTGGTGGCCGCCGGTGGCGGGGTGACGGTGGCCAAACACGGCAACCGGGCGCTCAGTTCAAAATCCGGGGCGGCGGATGTGCTTGTGGCCCTGGGCGTCAATATCGACATCTCCCCGGAGAAGATTTCGGCCTGCATTCAAGATGCCGGGATCGGGTTCATGTTCGCCCCGGCCCACCATGCGGCGATGAAACATGTCGGCCCGACACGGGTCGAGCTCGGCACCCGCACCATTTTCAACCTCCTGGGGCCGCTCTGCAACCCCGCCGGCACCAAGCGCCAGGTGCTCGGGGTGTTCGCTCCTGAATGGGTCAAACCGCTCGCCGACGCCCTGGCCAAAGGTGGCTCGACCCATGTCTGGGTGGTCCATGGCGACAGCGGGCTTGACGAGATTTCGACCCCCGGTCCGACAAAGGTTGCCGAGCTTGTGGGCGGCAAGGTGAAATGCTTTGAAATCACGCCCCAGGATGCCGGCGTGCCCCGCGCCACCATGGCCGACCTGAAGGGCGGCGATGCGGCCCACAACGCCGCTGCCATTCGTAAAGTTTTGAAAGGCGAGCCCGGCCCCTTCCGCGACATTGTGCTGATGAATGCGGGAGCGGGGTTCATTGTGGCGGGCAAGGCGGACACCCTGGCGAAAGGCGCGCAAATGGCGGCCAAAGCCATTGACACCGGCGCGGCGCTCAAAACACTTGAAGCGCTGATTTCAGCGTCCAACAGCTAGCACTTCGGAAAGCCGCGATATCCCATGGCCACCATCTTAGACAAGATCGCCGCCTACAAGCGCGAGGAGATCGCCGCCGCCAAGGCGGCCATGCCGCTCGACGCGGTCGAGGAGCTGGCCCAGGACGCCTCCATCCTGCGCCCCTTCCGCGCCGCGCTCGAAGCCAAGATCGCCGACGGCAAGCCCGGCCTGATCGCCGAAATCAAACGCGCCAGCCCGTCCAAGGGCGTGATCCGGGCCGACTTCGACCCCCCTGAGCTCGCCCGAGCCTACCAGACCGGCGGGGCGGCCTGCCTGTCGGTGCTCACCGACGGGCCGTCGTTTCAGGGCCAGCCGGCGTATCTGACCGCGGCACGCGGAGCTTGCGCCCTGCCGGTATTGGCCAAGGATTTTTTGTTCGACCCCTACCAGGTGGCCCAGGCGCGGGCCTGGGGGGCGGACTGCATCCTCATCATCCTTGCCGCCGTGACCGACACCGAGGCCCGCGCCCTTGCCGAGGCTGCCCATGACTGGGGCATGGATGTTCTGGCCGAGGTGCACAACTGGCATGAAATGGGCCGGGCGCTAGCGCTGGAGCCGCAGATGCTGGGCATCAACAATCGCGACCTGAAGACCTTTCAGACCTCCCTTGAGGTCACGACACGCCTGGCGGCCAAGGTGCCCGAGGGAACCCTGGTGGTCAGCGAGAGCGGCATATCGACCCACGCCGACATTAAACGCCTGGGCGAATACGACGTATCGGCTTTCCTGGTCGGCGAAAGCCTGATGCGCCAGACCGACGTTGTGCTGGCGACCCGGATGTTGCTCGAAGGCGACCTTGAACCCGAGGATGCCGCAAGGCAGGTGACCTGAATGAATGACGAGCTTACCCATCTTAATGCGCGCGGCGAGGCCCATATGGTCGATGTCGGCGAAAAAAACATCACCGACCGTACCGCCATCGCCACCGGCACGGTGACCATGTTGCCGCGGACCCTGGCCATGATCACCAGTGGCACGGCCAAAAAGGGCGACGTTCTGGCCACCGCCCGGCTGGCCGGGATCATGGCGGCGAAGAAAACCTCCGACCTCATCCCGCTGTGCCATCCGCTGATGCTCAACAAAGTCGCCATCGATATCGAACCGGTTGCGGGCAAGCCGGCCTTGCGGATCACCGCCACGGTGCGGGTTTCGGGCAAGACCGGGGTGGAGATGGAGGCGCTGACGGCGGTTTCGGTCGCCTGCCTCACCATCTACGACATGGTCAAGGCGGTCGACCGGGGCGTGGTGATCTGTGATATCAAACTGGTTGAAAAGTCCGGCGGCAAGTCCGGCACCTACCGGCGGGACGCCTGACATGACCAAAATGCCTCCTCTCCTGAGTGTCGAAAAGGCCCTCGCTCACGTGACCGCCGGGCTGACCCCGACTGGCTTTGAGGTGGTGCCGATCGCCCATGCCCGCGGCCGGGTGCTGGCTCGCGATCTGGCGGCGGAACGCGATCAACCCGCCGCCGCGACCTCGGCCATGGACGGCTATGCGGTGCGCGGCGCCGATGTCGGCGCCCTGCCCGTCACCCTGAAGCTCATCGGCGCCGCCCCGGCGGGCCACGCCTTTGCCGGCAAGGTTGGCCCTGGGCAAGCGGTGCGCATTTTCACCGGCGGAACCATGCCCGCCGGCGCCGATGCGGTGGTGATCCAGGAAAACACCAAGACCGGCGATGGCACTGTCTCAATCGTCGATGGTGGCGCCGAAACCCGTTATGTGCGACCGCGCGGGCTGGATTTTTCCGCCGGACAGGTGCTGCTGGAAACCGGCAAACGGCTCCAGCCCCGCCATGTCGCCCTGGCGGCGGCGATGAATTTTGGCGAGGTCACCGTATGGCGCCGGCCACGGATCGGCATTCTGGCCACCGGCGATGAGCTGGCCAGCCCCGGCACCGCCGGCCCCGGGGACATCGCCGCCTCGAACACTTACGGTCTGATGGGGCTGGTCGAGGCCATGGGCGGCACCGCGCTCAATCTGGGCATCGCCCGCGATACCAAAGCGGCGCTGGACGAGGCGTTCGATAGCGCCACCGGCCTTGACCTGCTGGTCACCATCGGCGGGGCCAGCGTCGGCGAATACGATCTGGTGGCCCAGGTTCTGGGCCCCCGCGGCCTTGATCTGGACTTCTGGCGCATCGCCATGCGGCCCGGCAAACCCCTGATGCACGGAACCTTCGCCGATGCATCGGGCAAGGCAACGCGCTTTATCGGCCTGCCGGGCAATCCGGTCTCCTCGCTGGTTTGCGGCCAGGTGTTCCTCAAACCGATGCTGACGGCCCTTGTCGGCGAGACGGCGCGAAAATCCCCCCTCCTGCGCGCCCGGCTGGCCGTGGATCTGGCCGCCAACGATCGGCGCCAGGACTACATGCGCACCACCCTTGAGGCGGGCCCGGACGGGCTCGTCGCCACGCCGTTTGCGCGCCAGGACAGCTCGATGCTGTCAAATTTCTCCCGGGCCGACGGCTTTGTCGTCCGCCCCCCCCACGCACCCGCCGCCAAGGCCGGTACAATAGTGGATGTCCTACCCATCGATGTCTGAACTTCGACCCGCCAAGGAGGCTGCCCCATGAACCAAATCGACCTCAAGGACCGCCATATCGTGGTCACCGGCGGGGCGCAAGGGATCGGCCTTGCCATCGCCAGGCGGGTGCTGGCGTCCGGCGCCACGGTAACGCTGTGGGACCGGGACGCCGATATGATGGCAACCGCCCTTGCCGGACTTGGCGAGGGCGCCGATGGCAAAAATGTCGACGTGTCCGACGCGGTCGGTGTCGTTGCCGCCGCCGACGCCACCCACGCCGCCCATGGCAGGATCGACGGACTGGTCAACAATGCCGGCATCGCCGGGGCCAACGCAACCGTGGTGGACTACCCGGTCGAGGAATACCGCCGGGTCATGTCGATCAATCTGGACGGCCCGTTTTACTGCTGCCGGGCGGTGGTCCCCCACATGATCGCGGCCGGATATGGCCGCATCGTCAATATCGCCTCGATCGCCGGCAAGGAGGGCAACCCCAACGCCATGCCCTATTCGGCCTCCAAGGCCGGCGTCATCGCGCTGACCAAATCGCTGGGCAAGGAACTGGCGGCTTACGATATCGCCGTCAACGCGGTGACCCCCGCCGCCGCCAAGACCGCCATTTTCGACCAGATGAAACAAGAGCATATCGACTACATGCTGTCGAAAATCCCCCGCGCCCGCTTTTTGATGCCCGACGAGGCCGCCGCCATGGTGGCGTGGATGCTGACGGCGGAGAACTCGTTCACCACCGGCGCGGTGTTCGATCTTTCGGGTGGACGGGCGACCTATTAAGGTAGTTTTCGTTCAAACACCGCCAAAGCGCACCCCCGACAACCCCGCCATGCCGCGTTTCCAGGTGGTGAGGTCGCTCTGGTTGAATTTTGACAGATGATCGTGGCCGCAAGGCCCGCGCCATGACCTGCATCAGGTGCGCCGAGGCCTCAAGGAACGTCGCCATCGCCCTTGCCGCGACATCCACATCCAGCCGCCGGCGCAATTCCGGTTTCTGGGTGGCAATTCCGGCGGGGCAAGTGTTGGCATGGCACATCCGCGCCGCCACGCAGCCGATGGCCTGAAGGGCGGAATTCGACAGCGCAATGCCGCCGGTGCCGGTTTTGGCCGGCGTGAACGCCAGCGGTTCAAGGCCGGTGCTCTTGTGGGAGCCGTCGCAGAAGGGTTGGTTTTTCGAAAGACCGCACCGGCACCAATATTAAGTCTGGCCGGCAACCAGCTCGGCCTTGATCGGTTTATTGGCGGCGATGACGGGTTTTGTCATTTGCGGTTCCCTGAAATTCAATTCGCAATCGATTGTTTCCTCAAATTTTGTTCACGGCCAAGTCAATTCGAAGATAGAAATGGGGCCAGCGGCCCATCCGCCGGGCCGGTCTGCGGGGTTCCTCTGGCGGCCGTCAGGTGTTAGAGGCTTTTTCCGGTCGGACAATTCGGGCATATCGGGGACATCAATGAAATTCAGAACTCTGGGGCGCAGCGGCGTGGCTGTGAGCGAACTTTGCCTTGGCACCATGACCTGGGGCTCGCAGAACTCCGAAGCCGAGGCTTTCGAGCAGATGGACCATGCCACCGATCAGGGGATCAATTTTTTCGATACCGCCGAGATGTACCCCACAACCCCGAGCACGCCTGAAAATCAGGGACTGGCCGAGACCATCATCGGCAACTGGCTGAAGGCCAGGGGCCGGCGGGATGAGATTGTCATAGGCACCAAGATCGTCGGCAAGGGCTTTGCCCGCATCCGCGATGGCGCCAAGATCAGCGCCAAGACCCTTGATCTGGCGGTTGAAGGCTCGTTGCGCCGCCTTGGGACCGACACCATCGATCTATACCAGCTGCACTGGCCCAATCGCGGCTCCTACGCCTTCCGTCAGCACTGGGCCTATGACCCCAGCCGCCATGATCGATCCGAGGCCCGCGCCGACCACGAGGAGATTTTCGCGGCCATGACCAGGCTGGTCGATGCCGGCAAGGTGCGGCTTTTCGGCCTTTCCAACGATTCGGCCTGGGGGCTGGGCCAGTATCTCAGGCTGGCCGAAATCCACGGGGGGCCGCGCGTGGTCACCATTCAGAACGAATACTCCCTGATGACACGGCTTTTCTCCCTCGATCTGGCGGAGATGTGCCATCACGAGGACGTTGGCCTGATGCCCTATTCGCCGCTGGCCGCAGGGCTCCTGACCGGTAAATATTCCGGCGGCGCCGTACCGCCGGGATCACGAAAATCCATCAAATCGGATCTTGGCGGCAGATATACGACACGCTCCGCCGCCGTGGCCGATCTCTATGTCGCAGCGGCGCGCAAACACGGGCTCGACCCGGCGCAAATGGCGCTGGCTTTTACCCTTTGCTGCAAACAGGTGGCCTCGACCATCATCGGGGCGACAAACATGGACCAGCTCAAGACCAATATCGGCGCCAGCGATGTCACCCTTGGCGACGAGGTGCTGGCGGAGATTGCCGCCATCACCCGCGCCAACCCGATGCCGTATTGATCTGAAAATCCCCTTAAAACTTGCCCGGGAGCAGCTTTGGTGACCGATTTCCACGTCAGCGTTGGCGAATGTTACACCTTCTCCAAAACGGTGTCCGAAAGCGATGTCTACCTGTTTGCCGGCCTCACCGGCGATCTGGCGCCCAACCACGTCAACGAGGCGATGATGGCCAAAACCAGCTATGGCGCCCGCATCGCCCATGGCGCCCTTCTGGTCGGCTTCATGTCGACAGCATCGACGCACGTCATCGGCGCCAACGATGCGGAAAACGAGACCGCCGTATCGCTTGGCTATGACAAGGTGCGGTTTCTGGCCCCGGTTTATTTTGGCGACACGGTAACGGTGACCTATAGCATCGACCGGATCGACCCCGAGCGCCGGCGGTCGGAAGCCGACATCAAGGTCACCAACCAGGCAGGCGTTCTGGTCGCGGTGGCGCGCCATATCCTCAAATGGGTGCCCAACAGCTAAGACCATTGGAAAGGCCGACCATGGAAGACATCGCCGCGGCGCTGCTCGCCGTTCGCGCCGGCGGCCCGCCGATCCCGGTGGCCGATCAGGCGGCGCGCCATCTCAATTTGGATGAGGCCTACGCGGTTCAGGCTCTGGTTGCGCCGCGAATCGGACCCATCGGCGGCTGGAAAGTCGGCGGCGGACCGCAAGGAACCCCCATCTGGGCGCCGATATTTAAAGCCGATATCGTGGGCGACGGTGCCGATCTGGAACGGGCACCGGGGGCAATGGTCGGCATCGAGGTGGAAATCGCTTTTCGGGTGGGCCGCAATACAGGCGCAATGCACATCAGCGACACCGATCCACTAACGATCTTCTCATCAGCGCATCTGGTGGTGGAGACGGTCGAAAGCCGGCTGGAACGGCCCACCGAGGCCGCCGATGGCTGGAAGCTGGCCGACAACCAGATCAATGGCGGGCTGGTGATCGGCGACGAGATATCGGGCTGGCGGGAAACCGGTTTGGAACATCAGATCGTGCGGCTGGCCGTGAACGGCAGAACCGTTCTGTCCGAAAGGCGCGGCAATCCCGGCGGAGATCCATTGGAATTGCTGCGCTGGGCGGCGCGGGCCGGCGCGGGCCATTGCGGCGGGCTGGCAGCGGGGCAGATCGTCACCACCGGCAGCCTCAGCGGCATTCAGTGGTATCGGGCCGGAAGCCAAATTCGGGCGCAATTGCCTGATTTGGGCGCGAGCGTCGCCCTCGATTTGTAAGTTTGCGGGCAAGGCTCCGGCAGCACGAAATCTGATGCCAAGACCAAACCGTCAGGGCCTGCCGCGCATCAGGCCGCGTTCACCCGGCGAAAGCGGTTGAACAGCGCGAACGCCGCCCCCGAGAGCAACACATCGACATACCGGTCCAACTGGTAGTCGCCGTTCAGCGATACGCGCGGCAAGGCGGTCAGATGGCCGGCATGTTCGGTGAAGACGAGGCCTTTTCGCGTTGTCACCCCGGTTGCAAACCCCAATTGGCGCGCCAGATCGAACTCCCGCGGCCCCGCGGCCCAGTCGTGGCCGTAAGGGTAGGCGATATGTCGTGGGGCCGCGCCAAGCCGAACCGCCATGGTTTGCGCCCCCTCCGCCATCTGAGCCCGGCAGGCAGCGTCATCAAGATTGGCCAGCACGGGATGGCCTACAGTGTGGGCGCCCAGGGTCACCAGCGGATGTCTGGCAAACTCGGCCAGCTCCGC
>UOEM01000043.1_pt1 | contig 29656 bp, 25 predicted proteins | sample 1988661 | NCBI WGS metagenome assembly UOEM01 (sample SAMEA4712195, study PRJEB27164) | hydrothermal vent metagenome | biome: marine basaltic hydrothermal vent biome; feature: marine hydrothermal vent; material: mineral | place: Pacific Ocean | collected 2011-06-14/2011-07-23 | depth 1719 m | reverse complement strand
GACCACGGGGGTGGGACATCTTGACGCCAGCGAGACCGCCGAAGCCCTGACACGCGGCGCCGGAACCGCCCGCCGGTTGCTGGAGGACGGCCGTATCGGCGGCGCCCTCCTCACGCTCAATGCCCAAACGCGCCAGATCGGCGCGGCGGCCCCAATCACCGAAGACACCGGAGAACTGATCCATGCCTGACTTCAAACTGCGCAAGACCATGGTCTTCGTCGAGGACATTCACCATGAAAACGGCCCGGCACCCGCACACCCCCGGCGGCGGGCGGCGGCGGTCGCGCTGGTGTCGAACCCTTTTGCCGGCGTCTACACCGAAGACCTGCAAAGCGCCATGGACGATCTCAAGCCCCTGGGGCTGCAAATGACCGACATGCTGATCGAAGCCATGGGCGGGGTTGGCAGCATCGACGGCTACGGCAAGGCCGCTCTTGCCGGGGAGGCCGGCGAGCTTGAGCACGCCGCGCTGTGGCATGTTCCGGGCGGCTATGCGATGCGCGAGCGCCTGGGCGAGGCCAAGGCCATCGTGCCCTCGTCGATGAAAGTCGGGGGGCCCGGCACCCGCATCGATATCCCCCTGGGCCACATCAACGCCGCCTATGTGCGCAGCCATTTCGATGCCATGGAAGTCGGGGTGCCGGATGGCCCGCGCGCCGGCGAGATTCTTTTTGCCCTGGCGATGAGCCGGGGGCCGCGCATCCATGCCCGCATGGGCGGGCTGGCGGTGGAGGATGTAAAGGGGCTCGACGGATTAAGGTGAAAAAAACCTTAATCGACAAACGCCCGCTCGACCACGAACGTGCCCGGACGGCTGTTGGAGCCTTCATGAAAACCGGCGTCCTGCAGGATCGCCTTGAGGTCGGCCAGAAAACCCGTCGATCCGCAGAGCATGACGCGGTCTTCGTCCGGGTTGAACGGCGCCATGGCAAGGGCGTCAAAGAGGGACCCATCTTCGATCAGGGTCGTGATCCGCCCCATATGAGGGCTCTTCTGGCGTGTCGTCGAGGCAAAATGGGTCAGCCTGGCGGTGGCCTCCTCGCCGACCAGAAGATCTTTCTTGGCCAGCGCCACGGTGTCGTAGCCATAGCGAAGCTCGGCCTCGTCCCGGCAGGTATGGGTCAGCACCACCTGGTCGAATTTTTCGTAAACTTCCGGATCGCGGATCAGCGAGGCAAAGGGCGCAATGCCGGTGCCGGTCGAGATCATGAACAGGCGCTTGCCCGGCAGCAAAGCATCAAGGACCAGGGTGCCGGTCGGTTTTTTGCGCATCCAGATCGTGTCGCCGACCTTGATCTTCTGAAGGTGTTCGGTGAGCGGCCCGCCGGGGACCTTGATCGAGTAAAATTCCAACTCCTCGTCCCATGACGGGCTGGCCATCGAATAGGCCCGGAACACCGGCTTGCCGGGCCCGGGCAGCCCGATCATGACGAACTCGCCGGAGCGAAAGCGAAAGCTGGCGGGCCGGGTTATGCGGAACCGGAACAGCCAGTCGGTATAGTGCTCGACCGCGACAACCGTTGGTGCGAAAAGCCCTTGCGGCACTTCGGGTGCCGGGGCCGCCGCTCTGTCTTCGGTCTGGGGAAGAGCCAAACCCGCATCTGCCAATGTCGTGCCTCCAGAAGCCAAATTCAATATCGTATGTATACCAATGATTTTTGATTTCAAACCCCTTAACGCAAATTTTTTCGCACTGACAGCCCATGAAACCAACGGCGGTCAGCCTCCATTGATGGCCGCCAGGGCACGGCGAAACTCCACTGTCGCCATCAGGGCGCGGCAGCGCTCGAACCGGCCCGTGGCATAGGCCCAGAAATCCTCGGCCGGATTACCGTTGGCATGCTGGATCAGGCCCCAGAGGGTCCACAAGAGATCGCAGGCAGCCTTGTAGATCACCATCCGGCCAGCAAGCGCCGCCGGTGGCTCGCCGCCGCAATACGCGAACATCATTTCGGTATCCTGGGCGGCGGTGAACCCGGCCTCGACCGAAAGATCGCCCAGGTCCCAGATCGGATCGTTCATGCCCGAATACTCCCAGTCAACCAGCCACATCACCGCACCATCGTCGAGGAAGTTTTCGCATAACGGATCGCAGTGGCATGGCGCCAGCCCGCCAGGATTGCGCTCCAGCACCTCGCGGATGGCGCCGGCCTTGGCGACGACATCGTGATAGCCGTGCGGAAGGGCGGCGCCGAGCTTGTCCACATGGCCCAGATACTCGTCGATCATGGCAAAAAGCTCAAAGCGGAACCGGAAAGTCTCGCCGCTGCCATGCAGGCGCTTGAGAACCTTCCCGGCGCGGGCGGGGGAGCCTTCACGCTCACCAAAAAGCTTCGGTGTCATGGTGACGATGCCGTCGATGAAGCGGGTCAGCATCAGTCCGGTGGTTTCGTCGGCGAAAAGCACCTCGGCGGAGATGCCGGCGCGGGCGGCGGCGCGGGCGTTGTGAATTTCGACTTCACGGTCGATATAGGCCTCCGTGCCCTCGCCCGGCAGGCGCAGAATGTAGCGTTCAGGCCCATGGTCAATGCGGTAGACAAGGTTGGTCAGCCCGCCCTGGCGCGCCACCTTTAGGGACCCCGGATCAGCGCTGGCCAGTTGCGGTACATGCTTGAGCGCCTGGCCGAGCTTTTCGTCCATCACCATCTCCTCACCCCTTTATCTTCGCTCTCGCCGGATCATAAATGCACCCATCGATGCGCTCCGCCCGGTGGCGGACCCCGTAGGCATCGATCTCAAAGCCCTGCTGCCCCGCCAGCTCGGCGGGCACATAACCCAGCGCGATGCCCTTTTGCGCCGTCCAGCCATAACCGCCGCTGGTGGTTGCCCCGATGGTCCGGCCCTGATGGATGATGGCCTCGCCTCCGTGCAGGGCCTTGGTGTTCTGAACCGTGAAGCAACACAACTTGCGCGTCACGCCGGTAACGGCAATGCGCCCAAGGGCCTCAGAACCGATAAAATCACTTGCGTCCATTTTTACAAAAGCCTCCAGGCCGGCCTCATATGGCGAGGTGTCCGGGCCGATATCGGCGCTCCAGTAAAGATAGCGTTTTTCCAGGCGCAAGCTGTCTATGGCCCGGTAGCCGGCATCGGCGATATCGAAGTCCCGCCCCGCATGGCGCAAGGCCTCGTAGACGTGGGCAGCGTATTCGGTTCCGATATGCAGCTCCCAGCCCAGCTCGCCGACATAAGTGATGCGAATGGCCAGCACCGGCGCATAGCCGATAGTAATCCAACGGGCGGAAGCAAACGGCAATGCGGCGTTTGAGACCTCCGTGTCGGCGGCCCGGCCAAGCACCTCCCTCGACCGGGGGCCGCACAGATTGATCACCGCGTAGGCCGAGGTCACCTCTGAAAGGGTGACCGAGCCGTCGTCCGGCATGTGCCGTCGCATCCAGCCGCCGTCGCGAACCCCGAAGCCGGACCCGGTGACGATGTAGAACCGGTCCTCCTCCAGCCGGGTGATGGTCAGGTCGGCCTCGATGCCGCCCTTCTCGTTGCACATCTGCGTGTAGGTGACCCGGCCTGGCGGCCTGTCCAGATCGTTGGCGGCAAGGCGTTGCAGGAAGGCCAAGGCGCCGGGGCCCGAGACTTCGAACTTGGCGAAGGAGCTTTGGTCGATCAGCGCCACATTTTCCCGTATGGCCCGGTGTTCCCGCGCCACGGTGGCCTCCCAGCCCTCGCGCCCGAAGGATTGCGGGGGTTGGGCGGCGCTATCGGGGTGGAAAAAATTCGGCCGTTCCCAACCGAATTTGGAACCATAAACGGCGCCGCGCCCCTTCAGGATTTCATAGAGCGGGCTCCGCCGCAGCCTCCGCGCCGTGGTCATTTCCAGGCCAGGCCAGTGGATTTTATAGTAGTGGCCATAGACTTCCGGTGTGCGGTCGGCGAGATATCGTCCCCCCCCATGATGAGGGCCAAAACGGCGCACATCGAAGGGCCACAGATCCATGCCCGGATCGCCTTCAAGAATCCAGTTGGCCATGGCCAGCCCCGCCCCGCCCGACGCCGCGATCCCGGCGGTAAAGCCGCAGGCGACGAAAAAATTCTCCAGCCCCGGAACCGGGCCGAGCAACGGCTCACCATCGGCGGAGACCGGTATGGGGCCATTGATCAGGGTCTGGATGCCGACCTCGTTCAGGACCGGAAGACGTTCCGCCGCCGGTAGGATGATGTTCTCGAAACGGTCGAAATTGCCGTCGAAAAGCTCGCGGCCAAAGGCGAACGGCAGGCGCTTTTCGCCAACATAAGGCGCGCCGTCCTCCCAGCCGCCGATGGCAAAGCCGCCGACCTCGGGTTTGAGATAAAAGTTGGCGTCCGGGTCGCGGAAGGTCGGCAGCTCGGAGGAAAAGTTTTTCGATTTGTCGGTGACGCAATATTGGTGTTCGACCACCCCTGTGGCCAGATCCACCCCGGCCATGGCGCCCAGTTGCCTTGCCCACAAGCCGGCGGCATTAACCACGGTTTCGCAAGCAATCGGCCCCTTGTCCGTTTCCACCGCCACCACCCGACCCTTGGCGGTTTTGAGCGCGGTGACCTGAACCCCCTCCTTGATCGTTACGCCGTTGGCACGCGCCCCCGCCGCCAGCGCCATGGTGTAGCTGTAGGGGTCGATATAGCCATCGGTGGGCACATAGGCGGCCCCGGCCACGCCATCGGTCGACATGTGGGGAAAGAGGTTTTGGGCCTCGCTCGCGGACAACAGTTCAAGCTCGAAGCCAAAACTGCGGGCGGTGGTGGCGGTGCGTTTGAGTTCGGCCCAGCGGTCCTCGCTCGCCGCCACCCGCAGCGACCCGGTCTGCCGCCAGCCGGTCTCCTGCCCGGTTTGCGCGCCAAGCTCACCCATGAGCGCAACGGAGCTTTGCATCATCAGGGTCAGGTTGCGCTTGGTCCGCAACTGGCCGACCAGCCCCGCCGCGTGCCAGGTGGCGCCATGGGTGATGCGCGATTTTTCCAGGACCAGCACATCGCGCGCCCCGGCCCTGGCCAGGTGATAGGCGATGGCGCAGCCGATCACCCCGGCGCCGACGATGACGATGCGGGCCTGGCTGGGGATCATGATTTCACCCGGGCGTTCGATGGGTCGTAGAGCGGGGCGAAATGGATTTCGCAAGCCACCCGTTCGGTGGCGACTTCCAACTCGTACGCCCCCGAAGCCAGGTAGTCGGCATCAACCCCGCCGGGGTCGCGGACATAGCCGTAGCCGATGTTTTTACCAATCGTGTAGCCCCAGCCGGCGCTGGAGAGCCAGCCGACACGCAACCCGTCGCGGTAAATGGTCTCGCGGCCCAGAAGAACGGTCTCGGGGTCATCGACGGTAAAGCAGGCCAGCTGTTTGGTCAGGGGCTTGCCGCGCCCGGCGGCGATGGCGTCACGGCCGATGAAGGACGTGTTGGACTTCATCTTAACCGCCCAGCCGAGCCCGGCCTCGTCAGGGGTATAGTCCGGACCGATATCGGCGCCCCAGGCACGGTAGCCTTTTTCAAGGCGCAGGGACTCGATGGCGCGGTAGCCGCAGTCGGTGAGGCCATGAGCCTCTCCCGCCGCCTTAATGGCGTCGTATACGGTGCCCGCGTTCTCGGCGCTGCCATGCAGCTCCCACCCCAGCTCGCCAACGTAGGTGATACGAAAGGCGGTAACATCGGCCCCGGCGATCTTGGTGGTCCGGCAAGTGGCGAAAGCGAAGGCTTCGTTCGACATATCGGTATCGGTCACCGCTCGCAGAATATCGCGGGAGGCCGGGCCCATCAGGGAAAGCGTAAAGCGGTCCTCGGTGACATCGACCAAGTCGACTTCGCAGCCCTTGGGGATGTTCCGCCTGATCCAGGTAAAATCATGGGTGCGGAAGCCGGTGCCGGTAACGAGGTAAAAGCGGTCCTCGGCCAGTCGGGCGACGGTCAGGTCGCATTCGATGCCGCCCCTGGAATTGAGCATCTGGGTATAGGTGAGTTTGCCCGGCGGACCCGCAACATTGGCGGCGCAGATCCACGAAAGGGCTTTTTCGGCGTCCGGCCCGGCCATTTCGAACTTGGCGAAGGAGGATTGATCGAACAGCCCGGCCCGCTCCCGCACCGCCCGATGCTCCTCGCCGACATGTTTGAACCAGTTCTGGCGGCCAAAAGAGTATTCATCTTTTGGCTCGACACCTTTTGGGGCAAACCAGTTGGGCCGCTCCCAGGCCATTTTCTCGCCAAAGCAGGCTCCGGCCGCCTTGAGACGGTCATAGAGCCGCGAGGTCATCCGTGGGCGTCCCGAGCGATGCTCCTCGAAGGGCCAGGGCATGGTGTAGTGCTTGGCGTAAAGCTCTTGGGTGCGCGCCCGCACCCAGTCGATGTCGTGGTGGTGGGGGCCAAAACGGCGGATATCGACCGGCCACAGATCCATCGGCGGCTCGCCGGCGACGACCCATTCGGCCAGCGCCTTGCCCGCGCCGCCGCCCGAGGCGATGCCAAAAGCGTTAAAACCGGCGCCGACAAAGAAATTTTCCACCTCGGGGGCCTCGCCGAGGATGAAATTGCCGTCGGGAGTGAAGGATTCGGGGCCGTTGACCAGATCCTTGATCCCGGCCCTGGCCAGCGCCGGCACCCGGGCGATGCATTGCTCGATCGCCGGCTCGAAATGTTCCCAATCGCTGTCGAGCAGCGAGAAGTGGAAACCTTTTGGGATGCCATCGACCGCCCAGGGCTTGGGGTTGGGCTCATAGACACCGGCGACCAGGCCACCGACCTCCTCCTTGAAGTAGATCAGCCGGTCCGGATCGCGGATGGTCGGCATATCGCGGGATAGCCCCGCGATGGGCTCGGTGATCATGAACTGGTGCTGGACCGAGACCAGCGGCACATTGACCCCGGCCAGAGCGCCCACCTCGCGCGCCCATTGCCCGGCGCAATTGACCACCACCTCGCAGGCGATATCGCCTTGCGGCGTTGAAACGCCGGCCACCTTTGCGTCCCGGACCAGAATCGCGTCCACCCCGCAATCCTCGATGATGCGTATGCCCCCGCCCCGCGCGCCCCTGGCCAGGGCCTGGGTGATGTCGGAGGGGTTGGCCTGCCCGTCCGAGGGCATGAAGCAGCCTCCGACGACGTCCGCGCCATCCATGATCGGCCACATCCGGCGGCACTCGTCCGCCGAAAGGATCTGCATTTCCAGCCCGAAGCTGCGGGCGGTCGTCGCCTGGCGCCGGTAGTCGATCATGCGCTCGGGGTTGCAGGCCAGGCGCAGGCAGCCGGACATTTTCCACCCCGTCGCCAGACCGGTCTCGGCCTCAAGACGGGCGTAAAGCTCCACCGAATGGGTCAAAAGCCGGGTGACATTGGCGTTGGAGCGCAACTGGCCCACCAGCCCTGCTGCGTGAAATGTCGAGCCACTCGTCAGCTTGGCGCGTTCCAGCATCACCACATCGGACCAGCCCAGTTTGGCCAGATGGTAGGCGACCGAGCAGCCGACGATGCCGCCGCCGATGATGACCACTCTTGTCTGGGCCGGGAAACTCGAATTCTGACTCATCTTGTCCTCAAAGTCGGGTGTATTCGGCATTGAAACGGGTCAGGTGCTCGGCCGAGTAGGCGGCAAAGTCGAACTCCAGCTTCGAGGTGATCTCCGAGACCATGCCCCACATGGCCTCGCGCAACAGCGAGGCGCATTTCATTGCTCCGAAGCGGTGGGCAAGCTCGTCGTCCAGGGGGCGCTCGAAATAGGTTTCCAGCAGCCAACGGTCCTGGGCTTCCGTCAGGCCGTTATTGGCCGAAAGGTTGGCCAGATCGAACAGCGGACTGGTGAGCCCGGCATGTTCCCAGTCGATCAGCCAGATTTTCGTCCCGTCATCGATGAAGTTGGCGGCCAAAAGATCATTGTGGCCAAGGACCGGCGTGAACGCGCCGACACTAGCCTCAAGGCGCTCATTGATGTCGCGCAACCGGGCAAGGTCGTGCATCTGGCGGCTGGCACTTTCTTCGAGGAAAAATGCATAGTCGCGGCAGACCCGGAAGGGCCAGAAGGCGCAGACCGGTCCTCGGAGCTGGCGGAAGGCGTGGGTGTGGGTGCGTTTTAGAACCGGCAGAAACCGTTCCAGGTTTTTCTGATCGCAGATATCCTCCCCGGCAAGGGTCCGGCCATCGATAAATTCAACCACCATGGCGTTCGGCGCAGCGTAACGGACCGCCGGGGCGACCCCGACCGCCGCCGCCGCCCGGTTGCAATTGGCGTCGTTGATCCGCAGCACGCCATGCTCGGGCACATCGCCGTTGACCCGGACGACGAATTTCTGGCCTTCATCCTCGATGAGGAAATTGTCGTTGGAAATCCCGCCTTCAAGACGGACCGGACGGACCGGCCCGGTCCAGCACGGCAGCCCGGCGGCGATGGCTTCAGCGTCGTTCATGGTTTCCAATTTCCTCCCTCATGCCAATCCCAGTTGTTTTTTGCGCGCGTTCGCCCAGGCGCCGATCAGCCGGTCGGCGATGATGGCGATGAAGGCGACGGAAATGCCGGCGACAATCCCGCGCCCGGTGTCGGCCTTGGTGAGCGCGATATAGACTTCCTGTCCAAGCTCGCGGGTGCCGACCAGGGCGGTGATGACCAGCATGGACAGCGCCATCATGATGGTCTGGTTGATACCGAGCATGATTTCGGGCAGCGCCAGCGGCATCTGTACCTTCCACAGGATCTGACGTCTTGTGCACCCGGTTTGCGTCGCCGCCTCGATGACATGGGCGGGCACGTTGCGCAATCCGTGATCGGTATAGCGGATGGCCGGCACGACCGAATAGGCGACGACCGCCACCATGGCGGCGAAATCGCCGACCCGGAACAGCATGACCACCGGCATCAGATAGACAAAACTGGGCAGGGTCTGAAGGGTGTCGATGCACACCTGGACAATACGGTGCAGCCGCTCATTGCGCGATGCCGCTATGCCAATCGGGATGCCGATCAGGCAGGCGATCACCACCGACAGGCCCACCAGATAGACCGTCACCATCGCCTTGGGCCACAGCCCGACAAGGGCCGGAAAAAGCGCCAGCGACCCGGTCAGCAGCGCCAGCCGCCAGCCGCCCAGTTGCAGGCCCGCAAGGGCTGCCATGGCAACCACGGCCACCCAGGGCAGCGACAGCAGAAAGCGCTTGAGCGGGATCATTACATTGAGCAGCAGGGCGTTTTTCATCCCGTCGAGCTGGTCGAAATAATTGATGTTGATCCAGCGCACGATATCGCCCCAGAACGACCCCGTGGTGATCGTCCACGCCTTGGGGTAGTCGATGACGGCGCCAAAGGCATATCCCAAAACCCAGGTGCCGATGACGACCGCGGCGGCAGCGGTCAGATAGGGATGGCGGCGGAAAAACTCCCGGGGTTTTTCGCCATGGGCCGGTGGCGGGCGGCGGGCATAGGCCTGGCTCAACCGGTCGAGCGCAATGGCCAAAAGGGTGATGGCCAGACCGGCCTCGACCCCTTCGCCGATCTTCAGCCTTTTCAGCGCATTGAGCACATCGAACCCCAGGCCCCCGGCGCCGATCATCGAGGCGATGATGACCATGTTGAGCGACAGCATCACCACCTGGTTGACCCCGACCATCAGGGAGTTCATCGCCGAGGGCAGTTGTACTTTCCACAACAACTGAGACCTCGTGCACCCGGCCATGGCGCCGTATTCCATCACCTCCGCCGGCACCTGTTTCAGCGCCAGCATGGTGATGCGCACCATCGGCGGCATGGCGTAGATGATGGTGGCGATCATCGCCGAGACCGGACCAAAACCGAACAGGAGCAGCACCGGCACCAGATAGGCGAAGACCGGCACCGTCTGCATCAGATCGAGCACCGGCGACAGAGCCTGTTCGATCCGCCGCGACCGGTACCCCGCCACCCCCAGCGCCAGTCCGCCGGCCACCCCGAAAGGCACCGCGATAACAATGGAACTCAGCGTCACCATGGCGCTGTCCCATTGCCCGAACACCGCCAGATAGGCAAAGCACGCACCCGCCAGAAGGCCCAGCTTCCAGTCACGGGCATATGTTCCCATGATGGCGGCGAGCCCGATCAGCCCGACCCAGGACAGGCGCGGGAAAACGGTTTCGGCGTTCTGGCCAAAGCCCTGAACAAAACCCGTCGCCAAAAGACTTTTGGCCAGCCAATAGGGCTGTTCGATCACCCAGGAGATGGCGCGGGTAAAATCCTTGAAGGTGAAAAGGATGAAGTGCAGATCGTTGATCAGCCACTTCATGAAATCGCTGATCCAGACCTTCAGCGGCAGCACGAGGGCGCGGGGGTATTTGAAGGCCCAGGCCAGATCGTCTTTCAGGACATAAACGGCCACCGTCAGCGCCAGCAGCCCGGCCCAGGCCAGCGCCCAGCGGTTCAGCCCGGCGGGCAACTGGACCGCGGATGCGGTCACAGGCGTCACGGGGTCTCCGTCTCGGTCGAAAGAACGGCGATAATATCCTCGGCCGTCAGTTGACCAACGACGCACCCCGCTTCATCCTCGACCCGGAATACAGCATTGGTCCTGGCGGTGAGGACTGTGGATACCAGGGTGCCGACCTTCGCCGAGGCCGGAACCATGCCGGCGAAGGGGCCATCGCCTGGAGGCCCGGCGATGGCGGCGGCGGTGAGAACCTTGGTGCGCGGGATGCCGCGGGTGAACTCCTCGACGTAATCGGTGGCCGGGTTCAGCACCAGATCTTCGGAGGTGCCGATCTGGACAATTTTGCCGTCCTTCATGATGGCGATGCGGTCGGCGAGACGGATGGCCTCTTCGAAATCGTGGGTGATGAAGACGATGGTTTTGCGCAGGACGCTTTGCAGGCGCAGGAACTCGTCCTGCATCTCGCGGCGGATCAGCGGGTCGAGCGCCGAGAACGGCTCATCGAGAAACCAGACATCGGGCTTGACCACCAGCGAACGGGCGATACCGACCCGCTGCTGCTGACCGCCGGAAAGCTCGGCGGGGTAATACTGCTCCCGTCCCGCCAGGCCGACCAGCTCGATCGCCTCCATGGCGCTGGCCTCGCGCGGGCCTCTCGCCACGCCCTGCACCTCGAGCGGAAAGCCGACATTGCCCAGAACCGTCCGGTGGGGCAAAAGGGCGAAATGCTGGAACACCATGCCCATCTTGTGGCGGCGCAACGCGGTCAGCTCCCGGGCCGAGGCCTTGACCAGGTCCTGACCGTCGAAGAGCACCTCGCCCCAGGTCGGCTCGATCAGCCGGGTCATGCATCTGACCAGGGTCGATTTGCCCGAGCCTGAAAGCCCCATGATGATGAAAATCTCACCTTCGACGACATCAAGGGTGACATCGCGAACCGCGGCGATGAAGGGGCCGTCAGCGAGAGCTGCGTCGCCGGGCTGGCCGCCACCGCGAAACAGCCCCGCCGCGCCGTCGCCGAAAACTTTCCACACCGACCGGCAGGCCAGCTTTACCGGTCGGTCATCCCTTGTCCCGCCAGACGATACCTTTTCCAAAGGCATGGTTTTTTATGCGCTTCCTGCCGAGGAGAATTGCGGTGCTGAGAATAATTGTGAAGGCAGTCCGGCCCGATAAGATCAGGCCGGACCACGCTCCAACTCCGGCTCGTAACTGTTACTGGAGCCAGGCTTTCCAGCGCGTCTCGTTGTTGGCGACCCAATCGGCGACGACCTCATCGACTTCGCGGCCATTGAGGTCGACATCGACGATCAACCGCCCCATCTCGTCATTTTCGATGCGGAAATTGCGGATGGCCTTGTAGGCGTGGGGCCATTTGGCCTCGCCGCCCTTCCAGCCGACTTTCTTGATCCAGCCGAACGGCTTGCCGCAATCGTATTTCATGTCCGGGTTGATACCCCATTTGGGGTCGTTGTAGCAGGCGTCGGTATACTCGGGGAATTCGACCCATTCGCCCTCGAACTTGGCCACCGCCCAATGGGGGGCATAGACCCACAAAAGGATCGGCGCTTTACGCTGATAGGCCGATTCAAGCTCGGCGAAGAGCGCCGCGTCGGTGCCCGCATGGATGACCTCGAAGTCAAGACCAAGCGCCTCGGCCCGCTCGTCGTCAAACCCGCCCCAGGTGACCGGGCCGCCCAGATACCGGCCCTTGGGCGCGGTTTCGGGGGTGGAGAAGGCCTCGGCGCAGGCATTCAGCGCCTTCCAGTCGGGCAGGCCGGGGCATTTTTCCTTCATGTAGAGCGGGTACCACCACTCTTCCTTGGCATCCATGCCGGTTTCGCCCAGATCGACGGTCTTGCCGGTCTTCAGCGAGGCCTCCATGGCCTCCTTGCCGGTGGTCTCCCACATTTCCATGGCGACATGCAGATCGCCGGTTTCAAGGCCGGCGAACTGGGCCAGATAGTCGGCCTGGACATATTCGACGTTGAGGCCGGCCTTCATCAGGACGGCGCCCATGATCTTGGTGGTGAGGTACTGGCCGGTCCAGTCGTGCAAGGTCAGCTTGATCGGATCCTTGCTGTCTTCGGCAGATGCGGGCCCGGCCACCGCCAGGGCGCCAAAAGCCCCCAGCGCCACGGCGGCCACGGCTCTGACCATGAAGTTGTTGATGCTCATCAGTTACGTCCTCCCATGCCTGAAATTTATTTTTTTGCGCACCAAAGGCCTCAGCCATGCCGTTGACACGCAATCCTGCAATTTGGATTGCAGCGGAAATACCACATTTCGTCAAGGTAAAACCACATTTTTTGTTGATTTTTTGCCCAGAATTTGTGGGTATTGGGGTTGAGGTTTTTCCTGATGAAGTCTCACGCCATCCCATTGCTGAAGGGATTTTCATGTATCTGTCCCGCCGCCAGTCGGAAATCCTGCGGGCCGTCGAACTTCGCGGCTCGACCGCCATCGGCACACTTGCCCGCGATCTTGGGGTCTCGGACGAAACCATTCGCCGCAATGTCAAACCCCTGGTGGCCCAGGGCCTGGTGCGCCGGGTTCATGGCGGCATCACCGCCGCCGCCCCCGGTCACGAAGCCCCCTTCCAGAGCCGCATGACCGAAAACGCCGTAGCCAAGCAGGCCATCGCCGAGGCGGTGGTAGGCCTTATTGCCGACGGCGACACGCTGATCCTGGATTGCGGTTCCACCACCGCCTTTGTCGCCCGGGCGCTCCGGCGGCGCTCCGAACTGGTGGCGGTCACCAACTCGGCGGAGATTGCCCGCACCCTGGCAACCAAGACCTCCAACCGGGTGTTCATGGCCGGCGGCGAGCTTCGCGCCGACGACGCCGCCTCGCTGGGGGCAACGGCGATCTCTTATGTCCGCCAGTTCCGCGTCCGCCATGCCATCTTATCGCTAGCGGGCATCGGCAACGACGGCAGCCTGATGGTCTACGAGCCGGCGGAAGCGGAATTCTCGCGCACCGTCATCGAGCGGGCCGAAAACGTCATCGTCGCGGTGGACCATACGAAATTTTCCCGCCAGGGCATGGTCAGGATCTGCGATTTACACCCCATAGATATTCTGGTCACCGACGCAAGCCCGCCAGATGAGATTGGCCAGCATCTGGCCCAGGCCAATGTTCAGGTCGTGGTGGCTGGCCAAAAAGCTCAGGCGTCAGGAGCCCAGATCAAGCCGGGGATGAGGGTATCGGGCACGGCGCCGTAGCGCTCGAACAGCCCCGACAAGTCGCTCTGGTCGGCACCGGCATGAATCCCGGTGCGCACCAGCGCTGTCGCCAGACCGGCATTTGCCCCCCCGGCAATATCGTGTTCGACACTGTCGCCGATGCAAACGACCCTGGCGCGGTCGGGGCTGCCGGCCCGGGCCAGCGCCGCGTGGTAGATCTTGGCATAGGGCTTGCCGATCCAGGTGACCCGCCCGCCCAGCCGGACATAAAGATCGGCAATGGCGCCGGGGCCAAATTGCAACCCGGTTCTGGTCAGCATCACCTTGTCGGGATTGGTGCACAGGCACGGCACATCGCGGCCCGCGGGCCCGGCCAGGCATTGGGCATAGTCGTCAAGAGACCATTCCCCTCCCCGGCTGCCGGCAATAAGGATCACCTGGGCCTGGGCGCCGCTTTGCGTCTCCACCAGATCAAGCCCCTCGATTGCCGATCTGTCGTCATCGCGGGTGAAGAGCAGGCACTTGGCCCCGGCATCGATGGTCTTGCCGATCATGGTGTCGGCCAGCATCGCCCACGCCACCTCGCCCGAGCTGAGAAAAACATCATAGCCCTCGGGGTCAAACCCCAGCCCCGCAAGCCGCTTTTCGTTCGGCGCCGAACGCTTGCCCGAGTTTGACAAGAGCACGATCCGCTTGCCGGCAGCCCGAAGTGCTTTCAGAGCGTCAATAGCGCCGGAATAAGGCGTGACGCCGTCATGCAGCACGCCGTATTGATCGATGAAAAACACATCGTACCGCGCGGCGAGCCCCGCAAGGGTGTCTGGCGCCGGTCCGGTTTGGACAGGGGTTTTTGCAACAGGGCGGCAGGCTGGATCATGCGGGGGCAAGGCTACTTTTTGTCCTGCAGCCCGTAGGTCGAAAATCCCCTGGCCGTCTCCTCGATCTCCAGGTCCGAAAGGATCACCGGGTCGCCGACCTGCATGGCGAGGGTATACTGCTTGGCAAGGGTCTCCAGCTCGACGGCAAGCCACATCGCCTTGTCCAGCGTGGCGCCGCAGGCAATCATGCCGTGATTGGCCAGAAGGCAGCCGTTGCGACCCTCAAGCGCCTTTAAAACGCGGGTGGACAGCGCCTCGGTGCCATAGAGCGCATATTCGGCGCAAGGGATATCGTTGCCGCCGAAGGCCGCGATCATGTAGTGGCAGGCCGGAATGGCTTGACGGGTGATGGCGAGGGCGGTGGCAAAGGTCGAGTGGGTGTGGACAATAGCGCCGACGTCCGGCCGGGCCTTGAGAATATCAAGGTGAAACCGCCACTCGGTCGATGGCTTGAGCGGTCCCTCCCAGGTGCTATATTCCCCATCGATCGGCATCGACACGATCATTTCGGGCCGCATCGCTTTATAGGGCGTGGCGCTTGGAGTGATCAGCATGTGCTTGCCGTGACGCACCGATATATTTCCCGATGTCCCCTGATTGAGACCCGAGGCGTTCATCTCAAGGCAATTGTCGATGATCGCCTGCCTGATGGCGGTCTCCTTGGCGGTAATTTTCATGGCGGTTGGCCCCCTTATTTCATATTGGCCGGCAAAGCGACCGACAGTCACGCTGGTCTTCATCCCTTCACTAGTGCATCGTACAATCGGTTGGCAACGCTGCTGCATGGCGTGTTTAACAATTTGCTGAAGCAAATTGGTCGCAAGCAAGAGATTGACGCGATGGAAGCTGACTACATCATCATCGGCTCCGGTTCGGCGGGAGCCGCCATGGCGTATCGGTTGTCGGAAAGCGGCAGGCATTCGGTGCTGGTCCTTGAGTATGGCGGCACCGATGCCGGACCGTTTATCCAGATGCCGGCGGCGCTGAGCTATCCGATGAACATGAAGCGCTATGACTGGGGGTTCCAAACCGAGCCCGAACCCCACCTTGGTGGGCGCCGCCTCGTCTGCCCGCGCGGCAAGGTGATCGGCGGCTCGTCTTCGGTCAACGGCATGGTCTATGTCCGTGGCCACGCCCGCGACTATGACACCTGGGCGGAAGTGGGCGCCAAGGGCTGGTCTTACGCCGATGTGCTGCCCTATTTCCAGCGCCTGGAGACCTGGCACGATGGCGGCCATGGCGGCGACCCCGACTGGCGCGGGCGCTCCGGCCCGCTCCATGTCACGCGCGGGCCCCGCGACAACCCCTTGCACCGGGCTTTTGTCGATGCGGGCCGGCAGGCCGGTTTCGAGACGACCGGCGATTACAACGGCGAACAGCAGGAAGGCTTCGGGCCGATGGAACAGACGGTCTGGAAGGGCCGGCGCTGGTCCGCCGCCAACGCCTATTTGAGACCGGCCCTGAAGCGGCCCAATTGCGACCTCTTGCGCTGTTTTGCCCGCCGCATCATCATCGAGGACGGCCGCGCCACCGGGGTTGAAATCGAGCGCCGGGGGCGGATTGAGATCGTCACTGCGCGGGCCGAAGTTGTTATCGCCGCCTCGACGATCAACTCGCCCAAGCTGTTGATGCTTTCGGGCATCGGCCCGGCGGCGCATCTGGCCGGGCACGGCATCGAAGTTGTCGCCGACCGGCCCGGCGTGGGTCAGAACCTCACCGATCATCTGGAGCTTTACATCCAGCAGGCCTGCACCCAGCCGATTACGCTCTACAAATACTGGAACCTGATCGGCAAGGGGCTGATCGGTGCCCGCTGGCTTTTCACCGGAACCGGCCTTGGGGCGTCGAACCAGTTCGAAAGCGCCGGTTTCATCCGCTCCAAACCGGGGATCGAATACCCCGATATCCAGTTTCACTTCCTGCCCATCGCGGTGCGCTACGACGGCAAGGCAGCCGCCCAGGGTCACGGGTTTCAGGCCCATGTCGGGCCGATGCGCTCCAAATCCCGCGGCCGGGTGGCCCTCGGATCGGCGGACCCTAAGGAGGCGCCCTCGATCCTGTTCAACTATATGAGCCATGAAGACGACTGGGCCGATTTTCGCCACTGCATCCGCGTCACCCGCGAAATCTTCGGCCAGGAGGCGTTTAACCCCTATCGCGGCGAGGAGATCCAGCCCGGCGCGGCGCTTCGGAGCGATGCCGAGCTCGACGGCTTCATCAGGGATCATGCCGAAAGCGCCTACCATCCGTGCGGCACCTGCCGCATGGGCCGCGCCGACGATCCCATGGCGGTTGTCGATCCTGAGGCCCGCGTCATTGGCGTCAGGGGTTTACGCCTCGCCGACAGCTCGATTTTTCCGCAAATTCTCAACGGCAACCTGAACGCGCCATCCATCATGGTCGGTGAAAAGGCCTCCGATCATATTCTGGGGCGCGAACCACTGGCACGCGACAACCGGAAACCGTGGATCAACCCGCGCTGGCGGCATTCGGATCGCTGAGGCGCCCGGTTGTCCACATCAAGCCAAGTGGCCGGGGCCACATCCCCATACTGCCCACTTTGACAACATCTAGAGCGATTCCGTTTTTAACGGAATCGCTCTAGATTTTCTCGCTCACGGCTATTTCGGTGCTGCGCACCGAGCCTTGCGCGGGCGCGGCGCATTGGCGCCGGGCAGCGCTTGCTGCCTGAGCGCTTCGGTCAAAGACGATCACGCTCAAAGGGGCCTTTGTGTTGATTTTCGTCCCCTTAGTGGTTACCGGTAGCCGCTGGTGACACCTTGGTGAAGCGAAAGCCCGATTTTGCGCAAAACAACCCTTTTCAAACAGCTCATCAACGATCCTGAAATCCTTTTGCTGCCCGGCATCCATGACGTTCTGTCGGCCCGCATCGGCGAGGCGGCCGGTTTCAAGGCCATGACCGGGGGGGGCTATTCGGCTTCGGCCACCCTCATCGGCCAGCCCGACACCTCCCAGCTTTCGCTAACCGAAATGGCCGATCATTACTCTCGCATCTGCGATTGTATCGAGGTGCCGTTTTTCGGCGACGGCGATACCGGTTTTGGCAACGTCACCAATGTGGCGCGCACCGTGCGCGCCTATGAGCGCGCCGGGCTCGCCGGCATGTTCATCGAGGACCAGGTGTTTCCCAAGCGCTGCGGGCACATGGCCGGCAAGGATGTCATCCCGGCGGCCGAAATGATCGCCAAGCTCAAAGCGGCCCTGGACGCCCGCCGCGACCCCGACTTCGTCATCATGGCGCGGACCGACGCCAATGCCGTCAACGGCCTTGACGATGCCCTGGAGCGCATGGCGCTTTACCGCGAGGCCGGGGCGGATCTGCTGTTTGTCGAGGCACCGCGAAACATAGATGAAATGCGCCGCATCTGCACCGAGCTTAACGGTCCCAACCTTGCCAACATGATCGAGGGCGGCGCCACCCCGGTCCTGCCGCTGGACGAGCTGGCCCGGATCGGCTTTGCCGCAGTCACCTACCCCGTCGCCGCGACCTTCGTGGTCGCCAAGGCGATGCAGGCCTTCATGGCCCACATGGCAAAACACGGGACCAGCCTTGGTTTTGATCCTGAAATGCTGCGGTTCGACCAGTTCAACGAAATTATCGGCCTGAAGGGATTGCGCGACCGCGAAGAGGCCTGTCTAACTTATGCAAGCCGATTGATGGCAAACGACAACAACAAAGATGTCTAAAGGGAGGACGAAATGAACAAATTTTTCAAACTGACCCTGGGAGCTCTCGGGGCCGCCGGGGTGGTGGCGGTTTCCACCGCCGCGATGGCGCAGGCCACCGAGATGCGGTGCAGCCATCAGCTGCCGCCCAAGCACCACATCGCCCAGGTCATCGACAAATGGGCCGCCGAGGTCGAAGCCCAGTCCGGCGGCAGCATCGATGTGCAGATTTTCGGCGCCAACTCTTTACGCAACGCCAAGCAGAATATCGCCGCCGTCGCCAAGGGCGATATCGAATGCGCCTTTTCGGTCAACTTCCAGTGGGGCAAGACCGTGCCCACCATGAATGTCACCCTGAAGCCCTATTCGGTGACCGACAAGGACCTGCTTGCCAGATGGCCCGGCTCGCCGGCGGCCGCCTTCCTCGACGCCAAGCTGCTGGAAAAAGGCGTTCAGAACACCGTCTGGCTCTTTACCACCCGCATGTCGGCCTTCACCTCGAAGGGCGCCCCGCTGATCAAGCCCGACGATTTCAAGGGCGTTAAGATCCGCGGCATCAATTCGCTCGTCGATGCCGGCCTGGTCGCCCTTGGGGCGGCGCCGTCGGCGATGTCGGGCAGCAAGGTCTATCAGGCGCTGAGCACCGGCGTCATCGATGCCGGGCTGACCGATATTTCAGCGGCCTATTCGCGCAAATATTTCGAAGTCCAGGACCACGTCACCGTGTCGCCGCTGTTTTCGGTGTTCTTCCACGGCTACGTCAATCCGGCCTGGTACGGCAAACTGACCGATGCCCAGAAAACCGCGCTGAAAGTGGCCGGCGACAAGGCGGCTCAGTGGGCGATTGAATTGACCGAATCCTCCGCCGCCAAGGCGCCGGCTCAGTTGGCCGAAAAAGGCATGAAGGTGCACATTCATACACCGGACGAAATCGCCGCCATGAAAGCGGTGATGGGCCCGGCCTTCGACAAGGCCTTCGCCGATGCAACCGGCGACGATGGCAAGACGCTGCTTGATCTGATCGCCAAGATGTAACCTTTGCGGCCATCCATGAAGGTTTCGACACAAAATTCCGGGGGGACGCAGCCCGCCCCCCCGGCCCAATCGTTACTGGGCCGATGGATCGGCATGGCCGCGTGGTTATCTGCCGTGGCCGGTGCCGGTGTCGTTATTCTGATGATGGCGGTGGTCGGGTACTCGGTCGTCAACCGCTACATTCTGGGCACGCCGATCACCTGGACGGACGAGCTTTCGGGCTATCTGGTCGTCGCCCTGGTGATGCTGGGAGCCGCCGAGGCCCTGCGGCGCGGCGATCATATCTCCGTCGATCTGATCACCGACCGCCTGGGCGAGGGCGGACGGCGGGTAGCCGAGATATGGGGCAATCTGCTGGTCCTGGTCCTCGCCGTGGCGCTTCTGATCTCGGCCCGGGAGACGCTCGCCTATTCGCTTGGTTTCGGCATCCTTTCCGAAGGCTACCTCGAAGTGCCGATGTGGATCCCGCAGTCGTTCCTGGTCCTGGGGCCCGCATTGCTGGGCCTGGTCGCCCTTACCAATCTGTTTGGATTGCTGAAAAAAGTCCGTAACCCTTGACGACGTTCCTGATATTGACCGGCCTGGTCGCCCTGCTTCTGACCGGGGTGCCGATTTTCGCCGGCCTCGGCGTTGCCTCCATCGTTCTGATGCTGCTCACCGAGGGCAATATCGGCTCCATCGCCGAGACCGTGTTCGGCAAGCTGGACACCGGCCTGTTGTCGGCGATCCCGATGTTCGCCTTCATGGCCCATGTCATGATCCGCTCCAAGGTGGTCGACGATCTGTTCGAGGCCGCCAACGCCCTTGTCCGCCATCTGCCCGGCGGCCTGGGCGTGGCGACGGTGCTGTCGTGCACGGTCTTTGCCGCCATTTCGGGCTCCTCGGTGGCAACGGCGCTTACCATCGGTTCCACCGCCATCCCGCAGATGCAACGTTATGGCTACCGGCCCTCGGACGCCTATGGGGTGGTCGCGGCGGGGGGGACGCTCGGCATCCTCATCCCGCCCTCGGGACCGCTGATCCTTTACGCCATCGTCACCGAGACCTCCATCGGGGCGCTGTTCCTGGCCGGGGTCATTCCGGGGCTGATCATCGCCACCATCTTTGCCGTCTTCTGCGTCGTGCAGGCGAGCTGGCGCAAAGACACCACCCGGCTCAAATGGATCGGCTGGCGGGAATGCGCCACAGCGTTGCGCAAATCGGTGTGGGCGCTGACCCTGCCGCCGCTGGTTCTGGGCGGCATCTATGCCGGCATTTTCACAGCTTCGGAGGCCGCCGCCATCGGCTGCATTCTGGCCCTGGTGATCGCGGTGGTGATCTATCGAAATTTCACCTTGCGCGATCTATACGAAACCGCCTTTGAGACCGTGCGCACCACCGCGATGCTGTTCATGATCCTGGCGGCGGCGGCGATGTTCGGCTATGTCGTCACCATCATGCGCCTGCCCAACGAACTGGTCGACGCGGTGGTGGCCATCGATGCCTCGCCGATGATGTTCATCCTCATGGTCATGGCGGTGATCTTCGTGCTCGGCATGTTCCTTGAGACCATAGCCATCATCCTGATCACCACGCCGATCGTTTTCCCGGTGATCTTGGAATTGGGCATCAACCCGATCTGGTATGGTATCTTGCTGATGATCAATCTGGAGCTGGCGCTGATCACCCCGCCGGTGGGCATGAACCTTTTTGTCATCAAGGGCATCGCCCAGGCGCCTCTGGACCAGATCATTCGCGGTATCATACCTTATGTGCTGCTCATGCTGCTCGGGCTGACCATCGTGCTGGTAATGCCCCAGACCGCGATCTGGCTTCCCGATGTGGCGGGGTTCGGAAAATAGCCTGAAATTCGCCACAGAGAGGGAAAAGCCAACATGAGCGACCAAAACACCACTTACGAACCCCTCGATGTCGATACGATACCCTCCCGGCTGGGGTCGATAGCGGCGATCACCAAACGCCTGGGGACCGATGCCTCGCAATGGACCGCCAGGGAGGTCGGCGACGGCAATCTCAATTTCGTCTTCATCGTGACCGGCCCCAAAGGCAGCGTTATCGTCAAACAGGCGCTGCCGTATGTCCGGCTGGTGGGGGAAAGCTGGCCCCTGCCGCTGAGCCGGGCGTTTTATGAATATCACGCCCTCACCCGCCAGGGGCTGCGCGATCCTCAAAGCGTGCCTGAAGTCTTCCATTTCGATGAGGCCCAGGCCCTGATCGTGATGGAGTACCTCACCCCCCATATCATTTTGCGCTATTCCCTTATCGGGGGGAACCGCCATGAGGGCCTGGGCCGGCGGCTGGGCGAGTTCTGCGCCCGCACCTTGTTTCGCGGCTCCGACCTTGCCATGGATGCCGCCGACCGCAAGGCCGATCTGGCGCTGTTCGCCGGCAATGGGGCGCTGTGCGACATCACCGAGAACCTGGTGTTCTCCGACCCTTATTTCGATGCCGAGATGAACCGGCACACCACCCCGCAACTGGACCGGATCGTCGCGACTTTGCGCGCCGATATCGATCTGAAGGTCGAGGTTCAGCACCTCAAGGCGGCCTTTTGCGCTAACGCCGAAACCATGCTCCATGGCGATCTGCATACCGGGTCGGTGATGGTGGCGGCGGACGAGGCCATCGTCATCGACCCCGAATTCGTCACCTACGGTCCGATGGGTTTTGACATCGGCATGCTGATTTCCAACTTTTTCATGGCCTATTACGCCCAGCCCGGCCACGCTTCGAAATCGGACGACAGGACCGCCTATCAGGACTGGATTTTAGAGGTGACCGCCGAAATCCATGATGTTTTCACGGTGGAATTCTCCCGTCTCTGGCGTGAAGAGCGCACCGGAATCCTCTACCCCAAATCCCTTTACGAGGATCAGGGCCACGCAATCGCCTCCGAACAGGCGCTGGGCCATCGCCTGAACGCCATCTGGCGGGACTGCCTGGGCTTTGCCGGGATCGAGATGCACCGGCGCATCCTCGGGCTGGCCCACAACGCCGATTTCGAGACCATTGAAAACGAAAACCTCAGGGCCGAATGCGAGGCCCGCGCGCTGGTGTTGGGACGCCAACTGGTGATCAACCGGGGTCGCCTCAATTCGATGGCGGCGGTGTTTGATCTGGCAAAATTTATCGGCCGGGAGAATCTCTTATGAAAGTCAACGGCAAACCCTACCGGTCGATCTGGTTCGATCGCCAAAGCGGCACGGTCAAGATCATCGACCAGCGCTGGCTGCCCCACGAATTCCGCGTCGTCGAGCTGACCACCCGCGATGCGTTCGCCGCCGCCATCCGCGACATGTGGGTCCGTGGCGCGCCGCTGATCGGCGCCACCGCCGCCTATGGCGTTGCGGTGCAGATGACGCTCGACCCTTCCGACGCTGCCCTGGCCCGGACCTGGACGGCCCTGCACGAAACCCGCCCCACGGCGATCAATCTGCGCTGGGCGCTGGACGACATGAAAAGCCTGCTGGCCCCGCTGGCGGAGAACGAACGCGCCCGGGCCGCCATGGCGCGGGCGGCGGAAATCTGCGATGAGGACGTGGAATGCAACCGCCGGATCGGTGTGCATGGGCTTGAAATCATCAAGGCCATCGCGGCGGAGAAAAGTCCCGGCAAGCCGGTGAACATCCTCACCCATTGCAATGCCGGCTGGCTGGCCACCGTCGATTGGGGCACCGCCACCTCGCCGATCTACCACGCCAGCGAGGCCGGGATCGATATCCATGTCTGGGTCGATGAAACCCGGCCGCGCAACCAGGGCGCCCACCTGACGGCGTGGGAGTTGGCCGGCCACGGCATACCCCACCACCTCATCGTCGACAATGCCGGCGGCCATCTGATGCAGGCGGGCGAGGTCGATGTCGTCATCGTCGGCACCGACCGCACATCGGCCCGGGGAGATGTCTGCAACAAGATCGGCACCTATCTCAAGGCGCTGGCAGCCAGGGACAACGACGTGCCGTTTTACGTCGCCCTGCCCTCGCCGACCATCGACTGGACGGTGGAAGACGGCATCGCCGAAATCCCCATCGAGGAGCGCGACGGCGAAGAAGTCACCAAGGTCTGGGGCAAGCTGGACGACGGCACCGTGGCAGGGGTGCGGATCTGCCCCGACGAAACCCCCGCCGGCAACCCGGCCTTCGATGTCACACCGGCGGCCCTGGTCACCGGGCTGATCACCGAGCGCGGGGTCTGCGAGGCCTCCGCGCCAGGCCTGGCGCAACTCTTCCCCGAGCACGGCGCCACATAGGCCGGACAGGCAGGTTTCAGCCGGAGCCCAGAACCGTCCGGTAGTTCGATGGGGTCATGCCCACGGTGGCGCGAAAATCTCGACTGAATTGCGAGCTGTCCTCGAACCCGGCGCAAAACCCAATAGCGGTGATCGGCGCTTCGCTGTCCTTCAGGAGGTGACAGGCTTCATGGATGCGGACCAGGCGGACCAGGCGTGAAAAGTTCAGCCCGGCCTCCGTCAGCCGGCGCTGAAGCGACCTGGTGGAGAGACCCGCCTCGCCCGCCAACTCGCCAACCTTCCACTGGCGCCCAACATCGCTCATCAACAGGCGGACCACTGGCTCAATCGAATTTCCCGCTACTGAATCGCACAACCGCCGCGAGGTAAAACCGGGAATGTCGCCAACTGATGCCGTCATCCGGTCGCGAGGCGAAAACCTCCGCCACCGGATCGTCCATGCGCCGGTTTTCATCCCTTGGCCATCATCGGGTATAAAAAAACGACCGTCTCGGCGAATATGATGCGCCGTGCCATCGTCCAGCGTCATCTGGCAGCGAAGGCCGTGGCAGCCAATTTCTTCCAGGATGGCAATTGTCAGTCCGCATATCAAAAGGTTCTCCGGCGGTGTCGGCGTTCCGCCATCCACGGTGTATCGGTGAAACGACGCCTGGTTCTGGCAGGATTGGTCGATCCGCAATCGATTGTTCGAATGGGCAAACACTTCGAACCGTTGCCATTTATCGAAAAAAACCGCCGGACTGACGGAACGGACCGCCGCATGCCAGATCGGATCATACCCGACCTCGCCGATGTCCTGACCGATCGACAAAAGCTTTTCAGGACCGGCGCGGCGCCAGACAAAATCGAGGATTTCACGCTTATGCGCCGCCGAAATTTGCGCCTGCCGGACCGCATCGACGACGGTCGCGGTCGCCGGCAGCAGCTCCGGGTCGGTCCGGGCGATCTGATGGACTATGAGGTTGAACAGACTGGTTTTGGCGAAATCACGAATGGGCCAACTCCTCAATCGGTTCGCGGGGCCTTAGACCAGCCGCTGAAAATAGCGTTTGGTTACGTCATCCAGCGGAAACATCAGCTCGACTTTCAGATCGTCGAGCGCCAGGTCCTGAATGGTGCCGAACTGGGCGATGGTGGAAAACAGCGATAGGGTCCGCCCGCCAATTTCAAACCGGGTGGGGATGATCGCCTGGGTGCGGTCGATGTCCATGCCGGCGGCATACCGGCTGAAATGGGTTTCCAGATCTCGCACCAGCCCGGCAAGGATGGGGTCGTCGCCACCGGACGACATCTCGGCCCGCGCCCGCGTCAGCAACAGGCCGACCGTTTCCTCCCAGTTGATGATGGCAGAGTTTTCCGGAGCTTGATCCGTTAGAGCTTCGAGCAAATTGGTATGCCCGCCGAAGCCGGCCTCACCCAACAGTTTCAATGCCGCCTCATTGGCATTGGTGATGCTCCAACGACGATCCAGAGCGAGTCCGGGAAAGGGCAGATGATTTTCAAGCAGCGCGGCAATGGCCTGGCGGACCGGAGCAAGATCGGCGTGATCCTCGGGCCGCGACTTGTACAGCGGAGCAAAACCGGCGGAAAGCAGGGTCCGGTTGATTTCCGGCTTCGGCATCTCCAGGCAATCGGCCAGCCGAAGCACCATCTCGCGGCTCGGCTTGGCCCGCCCGGATTCAAGAAAGCTCAAATGGCGCGGGGAAATATCGCAATGAAGCGCCAGGGAAAGCTGGCTGAAGCGGCGCGTCTTGCGCCAGCCACGCATGATGTCTCCATAAGGTGAGGCCATGATTTTCTCTATCGTCAAAAAAAGCAGACTTGCACCATACCGGGCTCTGTTCACTTACCTCCAAGGTAATTGTTCCGCCCCTGGGGGATGGGTACCACAACTCACCCGACACCCCCCGGCAAGGAGATATGGCATGACGCCGCAAACCAGCGCCAAAACCCTGACTTTCGTGTCTTACGGCTTTATCCTTATTGCTATTATCTGGGGCCTTGCACCTTATCAGGCCATCAATACGCCATCGAAGCTGCTGATAGACATGCTGGATTGGCCCCTAGGCGATGGCCCTGCCGTGTTGGACCGCTCGACCCGGTGGCTGTCCTCGGTCGGAGCCGGTTTGTTGGCGATGCTTTCCATCATGTTGCTCGGCATCGTCGTTCCGGCCATCAGGCGTGGCGACAGACAACCGGTTCGGGTCGCCATCTGGGCTCTTGTCGCCTGGTTTGTGATTGACAGCGCCGGTTCAATTGCCGCCGGGGTAGCCTCCAATGCCGCTTTTAACATCATCCTTCTGGTCGCGGCATTGATCCCGCTGATAACGGTGAAGCTGGAAAACTGAACCGCCATGGCCCCTAACTCCTGGCGGCGGGGACAACATCCTCGTAGCTCATCGGCAGGCGGCGCACCCGTTTGCCGGTGGCGGCGAATACGGCATTGGCGATCGCCGGTGCAACAGGCGCCAGGGCCGATTCTCCGACCCCCACCGGCGGCGTATTGTCAGGCTCGACCAGCGACACGGTCACATCGGGGGCATCTTGGTGGCGAAGAATCTCATAGGTGTCGAAATTGTCTTCCCCGACGCGTCCCGCCGAAATCGTAATCCGTTCTTTTAAGGCCATGGAGCACCCCCAGACAATGTTGCCCATGATCTGGTTTTCGACCTGGTGCGGGTTGATCACCAGCCCGCAATCCTGAGCGCACCAGACCTGGGAGACGGCAATGGTCTGCGCCGTGTGGTCAACCTGAACCTCCGCCACGATCGCAACGGCGGTCTTATCGTCATAGACCGCACTCGCCAGCCCCAGCGCCGTGCCTGGCGGCGTCTGCCGGCCCCAGTCAGCAATTTGCGCCACTTCGCGCAACACCGCCGCCAGCCGGTCGCCGGCCGGCGGCAGGTTTTTCAGCCGGAAGTCCAGGGGGTCGATGCTGGCCTCAGCCGCCAGCTCATCCATCATGCTCTCTATGGCAAAGGCGTTTGGCGCCGCGCCAAGGCCGCGCCAGGCACCGATGAAAACCGGCGTGCGAATGCCGGTATAGCGGATGCGCCGGTTCGCCATCCGGTACTGCGGCACCACCCCGCGCACCGTGCCCCCGTCGGGCCGCGCCATGTCCACAGCCGCACCCAGGGTTTGCGGCAGGATGCCGCTCAGGATCGATGATGATGTAAAGTCATGATCCCAATGGCTTATCTCGCCTTCAGCGGTAACGCCGGCATCGATGAGGTGAAAAAACGGCGGCTGGACGTGATTGTTGCTGAATTCGGTCTCCCGGTCCCATTGCACCCGGACGGGGCGCCTGACCGCCGCGGACAGGCGCGCCGCCTCCTCGGCGGCCTGGCATAGCACCCGCCCGCCAAACCCGCCGCCCAGCCGGTGGGTGCGCACCACCACATCGTCGATGGCATGACCGGTAATCTTCGCCACCCGCCGCTGGACAAAAAACGGGTCCTGGCTGGCGCTCCAGACCTCGACCTTGTCCTCCTGCACATGGGCCAGGCCCGAACGCGGTTCCATGGCGGCATGGGCCGCAAAAGGGGTATCATAACGGGCCGTGGCCAGAAATCTGGCCGTTTGGCGCCCGGTGTCCAGATCACCGGATGACCGTATGGTGTGGTCAAAATCATCATCGGCGCGGAAGGCCGCAACGTCCAGGCGCGCTTCGATATCGTCCTGCTCCAGGTCCTGAGGCATCTCCCATTTGGTATCGATGGCCGCGATGGCCTGGCTCAGTGCGAGCGGGTCGTCGGTTACGACACCAACGAAATTTTCGCCCTTATCGATGACGACGCCGACAACCCCAGGCAGCGCTTCGGCGGCGCGCCCATCGGCGCTCTGCAATTGGGCGCCGAACGCCGGAGGGGCAACGACTTGTCCATAGGCCATCTTGGGGATTGATACGTCCCGGCTATAGACGGCCTGCCCGGTGACGATGGCTTCCAATTCAGGATGTTTCCAACTGGCGCCGATGGCGCGGGGCTTGCCTTTGCGCCGCAAGGCGTGCCGCGCCAGCGCCTCATCGGGCTTAAAGGCGTCCTCCCCGGTTATAATTACCGGCTCGAAGGGCACGATTTCTCCATAGCCAATCGCGGCGCCATCGGGCAGGACAAAACCACCGCGCCCATCCCGGACCTGATCGGGGTCCAGGCCTGCCTTTTCGGCCGCCAGCTTGCGTAGCGCCTCGCGCAACCGCGCCGCGCCGTAAGACACCGGCTCGAAAAAATTGGCGATGCTCTGGCTGCCGACCGTCATCTGAAAGGGCGCGCTCTGATCGGTGTCGGGCAAGATGCAATCGATATCCGGCTGATCGATATTCAACTCCTCGGCCACCACCTGGGCGAGGCCCAGGGTTGCGCCCTGGCCCATTTCCATACGGGGGCAGAAAAAGCGGATGCGCCCACCGGGCAGGGCCTGGACCCAGGCCAGGGCATCTTCAAGTTCGGGACGGTTGAAAGCCGGAAGGGCGGGCAAGGCGGAGCGCACCACCCGGTAGGAGGCCAGTACCGTGACCGTCACCCCGGCGGCAATCCAGCCGCTCTTTTTCAGAAAACTTCGGCGGTTGATCGCTTTGGGGCTATCGGGGGCTGTCATGCTCAACTCTCCCTCGCGGCTTGGGCGGCGGCGCGGGCAACGGCCCGGCGAATGCGGCCATAGGTGCCGCACCGGCACAGATTGCCGCTCATCTCGGTGCGAATTTCCGCCTCGGTGGGGTCGGGATTGCGGCGCAAAAACGCCGCCGCTGTCATGATCTGCCCCGGCTGGCAGTAGCCGCATTGCGGCACCCCTTCTTCGATCCACGCCTGTTGGACCGGATGCAGCGCCTGGCCCGCGGTGGTTTGCGCCAGCCCCTCGATGGTGGTGATTTCGCTGTCGGCCACTTCGGCGACCGAGATCTGGCAGGACCGGGTGGCGAGACCGTCGATATGAACGGTGCAGGCGCCGCATGAACCGATGCCACAGCCGAACTTGGTGCCCGTCAGACCGGCAAAATCACGCAAGAAATCCAACAAAGTCGCGTCGCGATGTTTTTCCGGCACAACCACCGAACCGCCATTGATCGCTAACTTCATGAAACCACCTTTCCAGTCGGAGCAATTTAACTCGCCGGCAACTCGCATAACTATGACAATCGCGCCAAAGTGTGCTCCACCGATGACCCCGACGCGACAGGCCGTGGATATGGGGATCGCGAACCCTTTTGCCGTCACTTGACCATCGGGGCTTGCGCGCGCCCTCCCAAGCCGCGATATAGTGCCTCCGGGAGGCTGGCGGCAGACGGGTCGCTCGCCAATCGGGTCAGGTCCGGAAGGAAGCAGCCCTAACGAGATTGACGCGGGTTGTCTGTCCAGTCTCCCACTTCATGCAACCCGATATCGGGCCGCCCCTTTTGCGGAGCCCGGGAGGCTGGAACCGGTGAGCGATAGCGGCGACAATGGCCAGACCAGCGCAGACCAAACCTATCGCGTTCTGGCACGCAAATACCGGCCCGCGACCTTCGACGATCTGATCGGCCAGGACGCCATGGTGCGCACCCTGACCAACGCCTTTGCCGCGGGGCGCATCGCCCAGGCCTATATGCTCACCGGGGTAAGAGGGGTGGGCAAGACCACCACCGCCCGCATCCTCGCCCGCGCCCTCAATTATGAGCCCAAGAAAGGTGATGGCGATGGCCCGCTCCCGGGGCCAACCGTGGTGATGCCCGAGCTTGGGGTGCATTGCGAGGCGATCATGGCCTCCCAGCACCCCGACGTGGTGGAGATGGATGCCGCCTCCCATACCGGCATCGACGATGTGCGCGAGATTATCGAAGCTGTTCGCTACCGGCCGATGTCGGCGCGCTACAAGGTTTTCATCATCGACGAAGTCCACATGCTGTCGCGCCAGGCCTTCAATGGCCTTCTGAAGACCCTGGAGGAACCCCCCGCCCACGCCAGGTTCATTTTCGCCACCACCGAAATTCGCAAAGTGCCGGTGACGGTACTATCGCGCTGCCAGCGTTTCGATCTGGCCCGCATCGGCGCCGACCTTCTGGTCGAGCAGTTTCGCTTCATCGCCAGCTCCGAGGGCGCCACCATCACCGACGAGGCTTTGGCGCTCATCGCCCGCGCCGCCGAGGGCTCGTCCCGCGATGGCCTGTCCCTGCTCGATCAGGCCATCGCCCAAGGTGCGGGCACCATCGAGGCCCAGGACGTGCGCGACATGCTGGGGCTGGCCGACCGGGGCCGGGTGATCGATCTTTTCGAAGCGGTG
>UOEM01000083.1_pt1 | contig 29790 bp, 27 predicted proteins | sample 1988661 | NCBI WGS metagenome assembly UOEM01 (sample SAMEA4712195, study PRJEB27164) | hydrothermal vent metagenome | biome: marine basaltic hydrothermal vent biome; feature: marine hydrothermal vent; material: mineral | place: Pacific Ocean | collected 2011-06-14/2011-07-23 | depth 1719 m | reverse complement strand
CGTCGCCGCTGGCGCCCTCCATGGTCTCGTGGCCCTGATCGATGAGAACCGAAATGGCGTTCCGGTGGTAGGGCTCAAGAGCCTCGCCGCTGGCGTTGTGGGAGTAGTAGGCCCATTCGGGGACGCCCGAGAGCCCGACGGCGTCGGCGGACAGGTAGTAGGTCGCGCCCTTGATGTTTTCGGCGTTGGCTCTGGGGTCGGCAACCGACGGCGCTACCGGACCCCGCGCTTGGCCGAATTGCAACAACAACAGCGCCCCCAGCGCCCTGCGGGCACAATAGCCGATGGGACTTTTGTTGACGTAGTGCCCGCCCTTGGCGGCGTCCTGCACATTTTTGCCCATGTCGCCAAAAAGGGCGCGGGCAAAGAAATCCGCCCGCTTGGGGAAGCGCGGCACCCGGTCGCCGTCGATGAAGGTGGTCGGTGTTTTGCGGCGTTTTAGCCGTTCGAAGGGATATTCGCCCTGGCGAAATTCGCGGGTGGCGAAAGGTTCGCGGCTTAAGGCGCTGCGCCCGGTCCCCTTTCCGGCCCACCAGCGCGGTCCGTGGCTGCGCCATTTTTCCCCCCGGCCCGGATTGGGCGCCAGCGGCAGATCGGTGGCCAGGTCCATGGTGGTGGTGACGGCGGCAAGGCCAAATCTGTGCCCGGCGAATGGGTTTTCCAGTGCCGGCGCTTCATTGGAGTTTGAGCCGCAAAGCCGCGCCAGCCCCCCCGCCACCGCCAGCCGGCCAAGGTCGACATCGGAACTGGTGGCGGTATGGGCACGGGCTTCAAATCCCAGGAGCCGCAGGTAGTCGGACAAAAGCACCGCGGTCTGGGCGCCAAGTACGGCGGCCCGTTGGCTTTGGGTGCCGGCGAACCACTCGGTGCCCGGCTCGTCCGGCCTGGGATCGCGGGCATACTCGACCACAAACACGATGGCGCGGGTGTGATGCGGGATCGGGCTGGGCTTGGTGCGGGCGGCTTCCAGCACGTCGGCGTAGATGACATCGATGCCGGAGGAAAAGGTCTTGGGCTGGCCCTGCTCAAGCTCGGCGCGAAGTTCGTCGATCCGGGGGTTGCGTATGGGGTTTTTAAGCCGCGCCGCCTCTGGCAGGGCGCAAATGGCGACCTGGGCGGCGTCGAAATAATATCCCGCCGCCTTGAGGTGGTTGGCCCGCTCGACCGGATCATCGGGAATTTCGGCCGGCAGGTCCGCCGGCTTGCCATCGCGGATGGTATCGAACATGCCGATAAACCGGGCCATGGCGTTGGTCAGGCTCTCAGGGCGGGCGTCATCGCGGAACGGGACCGGGACCATGGCGGGCACGGCCTCAAGGTCAGGCATCGATGTCGTTCGCGCCAGCCGCTCAAGCGGAAACGGTCCCAGATGCACTGGCCGGTTTTTGTAGGAGAAAAGTCGCGCCACCAATGGCCTCCGTAAACGCTTCGGAGCAGCCAGTATCGCGGCCAACCCAATGTGGACGCAAGGCGTTTGCCCGGCACCCGCCAAGACAGTGAATGCTATTGCGGCGGTGGGCTCGACCCCTCCGCCACCAGCGCGTTGGTCGCGGTCTCGATGCGGGTTTCCAGGGTTTTCAGGAAGGTCTTGCCGTCCAGCCCCGGCGGGATCGGCTCGCAGAATTCCACGATGATGGTGCCGGGCCGGCGCTTCCAGTCGCGGCGCTTCCAGTAAAGGCCCGAATTGAGCGCCACCGGCACGCAAGGCACCTTCAGGTCGCGGTAAAGCGCCACGATGCCACGGCGATAGTCCGGGGCCGACCCTGGCGCCTTGCGGGTGCCCTCGGGAAATATGACGATCTGGCGACCCTGTTCCAAGGCGGCGCGGGCACGGGCCATCAGGCCGCGAAGGGCTGTTGCGCCAGCGGAACGATCGACCCACAAATGTTCCGCTCTCATAGCGTACCAGCCAAAAAACGGCAGGTAGAGGAGTTCTTTTTTCAGCACCATGGCCGGGGTGGGCAGGATATGGAGAAACGATATCGTTTCCCACGCCGACTGATGCTTGGAGGCGACCAGCGCCCCGCCGGGGGGAAGATTCCGCCCCCCGCGAATTTCCAGTTTCAGACCGCAAATGCGTGCCAATAGCCATTCATTGGTGCGGGCCCAGCTTTTTATGCATGCCCGGGCATACCGGCGCGGCAGAACCAGCGCGGGCAGGCAGGCAAGCATATAGCTCAGCAGAACGCCGAAAAAAGCGAGTTGGAAAACCGCGGATCGCACATACAGCACTACGTTCAGCCGCCTGTGCCGGCCAGTTTCACCCCAGGCATGACCGCCAGGCGCGCCAGGCTTGCCAGGTATTTGGTGTATTCGGACATAAGTAGCCTGATCGCAATCCGGTCGCGCCACCAGGGACGGACAAGGTGGGCGCCCACCACCGGCACACCGGTGAGTAAGGCGTCGGGCATGGCGTTGGAAAGCTCGGTCAGGCTGCGCGGCAGATGATAGGCGCTGGTCACCACCAGCAGGGATTTGAAACCATGACCGTTCGCCCAGTCCGCCGTTTCCCGGGCATTGCCGATGGTGTCTTCGGCCTGCCGGCCCAGATCGATGCAGCACCGGGACAGGCGCTGCATCTCGGGCGCCAGCTCTTCGAGATCGCGCCTCGGGGTCGCGGGGTTGACGCCGGATATGAGCAGCCGCCGGCCCTTGCCTTGCGCAAGCAGGTTCGCCGCGACGGCGATGCGGTCCTTGCCGCCGGTGAAAACAACAATGCCGTCGGCGGGGGCAATTGCACCGCGCCGGGAGGTGTCGGTGGCATAGCCAGCGAACCAGATAAACCCGCTGATCACAAAGAAGACCGCGATCAGGCCGGCCAAGGCCATCGCCTCGGCGCTGCGGCGCACAAGTGTCCGCCGCCGGTGGGGCCGGCCTTCTGATTTTGTCTCATTTGCTGAGATTCTATCTGGCATTGTGCCGTCCACTCATCCCCGGAACTTCCAGGATCACCCTTGAGCCTGGCTCCATGGCGCTCCTGACAATGTAGGGTCGTTGGTGTGGTCTTCCAAGGCGGCAGGATCAAGGTGGGTGGTTTCCCATCGCCCCGATCCCCGCCGCCTTGGTCAGCATTTACTTCGGCAGGTCGCCCTCGACACCTTCGACATAAAAATTCATGCCGGCCAAATCACCGTCGGGAGCGGTTTCTCCGGCCTTGAGCCAGGGGGAGCCGTCCTGTTTGTTGATCGGGCCGGTGAAGGGATGAAGCGTGCCCGCGGCGATGGCATCGCGCGCATCGGCGGCCATTTTGCGTGTCTCGGCGGGGATCTGCTCGTCATAGGGCGCCATGACCACCATGCCGGTGTTGAAACCGCCCCAAGTATCCTGGGCCTTCCAGGTGCCGTCCAGCATCGCCTTGATGCGCTGGATGTAATATGGCGACCAGTCGTCGATAATGGCGGTGAGGTGGGCCTTGGGGCCGTGGCGGTCCATGTCCTGGGCCTGGCCGAAGGCGAAGATGCCGCGCTCCTGGGCCAGCTTGACCGGCGCCGGGCTGTCGGTGTGCTGCATCAGCACGTCGGCGCCCTGGTCGATCAGCACCTTGGCGGCGTCGCCCTCCTTGCCCGGATCGAACCAGGTGTTGACCCAGACGATCTTGAACTTGACGTCCGGGTTGACCGATTTGGCCGCCAGATAGGCCGAATTGATGCCGCGCACCACTTCGGGGATCGGGAACGAAGCGATATAGCCGACGATGTTGGTCTTGGTCATCTTGCCGGCAATGAGGCCGATGACGTGGCGGCCTTCGTAGAACCGGGCCGAATAGGTGGCAAGATTTTCGCCGCGTTTGAAGCCGGTGGCGTGCTCGAATTTCACCTTGGGGAAGCGCTTGGCGACTTTCACCGTGGGGTTCATGAAGCCGAAGGAGGTGGTGAATATGAGGTCCTGGCCCCCTTGCGCCAGTTGCTGGATGACGCGCTCGGCGTCGGGGCCCTCGGAGACATTTTCGACATGGGTCAGCTCGACCCGGTCGCCGAATTTGGCCTTGGCTTTCTCAAAGCCGTGGAAATGACCTTCGGACCAGCCCTGGTCGTTGGTCGGGCCGACATAGACGATGCCGACCTTGACCTTTTCCATCTGGGCCTGGGCCGCGGGCGCGAACGCCAAGACCGCCGCGACGGCGGCACCTGCCAGGTATCCAAGTGATCTGCGTTTCATGGTGTTTTCCCCTGTTTTCGTAGCGTTTGTTGCGAAGGACCGAATGCGCGGTCACGATATGGCGAAGAATGGCCTGCCAAGGCATGCCGGCGCGTTGAGCTTGGCGCGGATGCCCGTCCCGGACATCAGGACAAGCACGACGATGGTCGCAAGATACGGCAACATCGACAGATATTGCGACTCGATACTGACCCCGCCGGCCTGGGCATGCAGCTGGATGATGGTGATGCCGCCGAAAAGATAGGCGCCGATGAGGGCCCGCCCCGGGCGCCAGGCGGCGAAAACCACCAGCGCCAGCGCGATCCAGCCCCGCCCGGCGGTCATGCCCTCGACCCATATCGGCGTCTGGACCATGGCAAGATATGCGCCGCCCAGCCCGGCGGTGGCGCCGCCGAAAAGGATCGCCATGAAGCGGACCCGGACCACCGAATAGCCGATGGCGTGGGCGGCGTCATGGTTCTCGCCGACGGCGCGCACGATGAGACCGGCGCGGGTGCGGTTGAGAAACCACCACACACCGATGACCAGCGCCAGGGACAGATAGATCAAAAGATCATGGGCGAACAACAGCGGGCCAAGAACCGGCAGCTCGGACAGAACCGGCAGATCGAGACGCGGGAACCGGTCCAGCGACAGGCCCGAATAAGATTGCCCCGCCAGCGCCGCCAGACCAAGCCCGAACATGGTCAGCGCCAGCCCCGAGGCGACCTGGTTGGCCAAAAGGACCTGGGTCACACCGGCGAAAATACCCGCAACCGCCGCGCCGGCGGCCATGGCGGCAAGAAGGCCGAAAACAAAGCTGCCGGTTTCGTAGGTCACCGCGAAACCGGCAATGGCGCCGACAACCATCATGCCTTCGATGCCCAGATTGAGCACCCCGGCCTTTTCGACCACCAACTCGCCAATGGCGGCGAAGATCAGCGGCGTCGCCGCGACCATGATGCCTTGAATGATGGAGACGGCAAGGTCCATGGTCAGGCTCCTGAAACCGCCGGGCGGCGAATGCGGTAGTTGATAAGGACGTCGGTCGCCAGCAGGAAAAACAATAACATGCCCTGGAACACCGAGGTGACGGCGCTGGGCAGGCCCATGGCGATCTGGGCGCTCTCGCCGCCGATATAGGTCAGCGCCATAAGCAAGCCGGCAAAGAGAATACCGACCGGATGCAGGCGGCCCAGAAAGGCGACGATGATGGCGGTAAAGCCGTAACCCACGGGAAGGCTTGGGACAAGCTGGCCGACGGGGCCGGCGGTTTCGAACAACCCCGCCAGGCCGGCCAGCCCGCCGGAGATCATGAAACAGATCCAGACGATGCGCTTTTGCGAAAACCCGGCAAAACGCGCCGCCATCGGCGCCTGGCCCAGCACCTTGATCTGAAAGCCGACGATATGGCGCCCCAGCAGCACCCAGGCGGTGGCCACCGCCAGCAGCGCGGCGATAAAGCCGATATGGGTCCGGGTTTGCGCGATGATGATCGGCAAGGTGGCGCTGTCGTGGAAAAGCCGGCTTTCGGGAAAGTTAAAACCATCGGGATCGCGCAATACGCCGCCGACCAGAACGCTTAGGAGCAATGTCGCCACGTAAGTCAACATCAGGCTGACCAGGATCTCGTTGGCGTTGAAACGCACCCGTAAGAATGCCGGAATGGCGCCCCACGCCATGCCGCCGGCAACCCCGGCAAGGCACATCAGCGGCAGCAGCCACAGCCCCTCAACGTCATAAAACAGCAATGCCACCGAGCCCCCGGCAATAGCGCCGACGGTGAACTGACCCTCGGCGCCGATATTCCACACCCCGGCGCGAAAGCCAAAAGAAAGCCCGATGGCGATGAGGACGAGGGGGGTGGCCTTGACCAGAAGTTCGGAGATGCCGAATTTGGTCGAAAGCGGTTCAAGGAAAATAATGCCGATGGCCCGCACCGGATCCTTGCCCAGGAGCACGAACAACACCATGCCGGCAATCATGGTGAGGCCGATGGCGATCAGGGGCGTGGCGTAGAGCATCGCCCGCGACGGTTCTTTGCGCGGCTCCAGCCTAAGCATGGGCGCCCTCGGTTTGGGCGGGGGCAGGGCCGCCGGCGTGACCGCCCATGCGGACCCCGAGCTTTTCAACCGTCACCTGGCTCACCGGATCGGCGGGGGAAAGGTGGCCCTCGGCGATCACCGCGATGCGGGTCGAAATCGCCATCAGCTCGTCCAGATCCTGGGAGATGATGACAATGGCGGCGCCATCGCGGGCCAGATCGAGCAGGACCTGGTGGATGGCGGCGGCGGCGTTGGCGTCGACCCCCCAGGTCGGCTGGTTGGCGACCAGCACTTTCGGCGACTGGAGGATTTCACGCCCGACGGTGAATTTCTGCAGATTGCCGCCGGACAGGCTGCGGGCCGCATGCTCGACCCCGGCGGTCTGGACGCCAAAATCCTTCACCACGCGGGTCGCAAAAGCAATGGCGCGATCGACCCTGATAAAACCCCGTTCGATGAGACCCTGGCCGGTCTGGGCGGAGAGAACCGCGTTTTCCCACAAGGTCATGTCGGGTACGGCGGCGTGACCGAGGCGCTCTTCGGGCACCGAACACAAGCCCAAACGACGGCGGGCCAGGGGCCCGGATTTGCCGACGGGCTTGCCGTCAATCGTTATGGCGCCGGCGGTGTCGGCCATGAGTTCGCCGACAAGAACCTCCATCAGCTCGGTCTGGCCATTGCCGGCCACCCCGGCGATACCGAAAATCTCGCCGGCGGCGACGTCAAAACTGATATCGGCAAGGTCGGTCCCGAAGGCCACGTCGCTTTGCACGCTGAGGCCCAAGACCGACAGTCTCACCTCGCCGGTCGCCGTGGCCCCGCGCGAGGCCACCGTCAGCGTCGTGCCGATCATCATTTCAGCCAGGGACTTGGCGGTCTCATCGGCTGGGGTGCATTCCGCCACCACCTTGCCGCCGCGCAACACGGTGGCCGTGTCGCACAATTGGCGAATTTCCTCCAGCTTGTGGGAAATGTATAGGATTGAACAGCCCTCGGCCGCCAGCCGGCGCAGGGTCTTGAACAAGGTCTCGACTTCGCCCGGCGTCAGCACCGAGGTCGGCTCGTCCATGATGAGCAGCTTGGGATTTTGCAGCAGGCAGCGGACGATTTCGATGCGCTGGCGTTCGCCGACCGACAGCGTGCCGACCTGCCGGTCGGGGTCGAGCCTGAGCCCATAGGCGGTCGAGACCTCGACGATCCGGGCCTTCAGATTGTCCCGCCCCATCTGGGGACTAACGCCAAGAGCGATGTTTTCGGCCACCGTGAGGGCGGCGAACAGCGAAAAATGCTGGAACACCATACCGATGCCGGCGGCGCGGGCGTCAAAGGGGCGGGTTGGGGCGTAAGGCTCACCGCCGAAGCGCATGGCACCCTCGTCGGGATGCATCACGCCGTAGATCATTTTCACCAAGGTGGATTTGCCGGCGCCGTTTTCGCCCAACAAGGCGTGAATTTCGCCGGGCGCAATGGAAAACGACACCGCGTCATTGGCGAGCACACCGGGAAAATGTTTTGTCAGCCCATCCAAGTCCAACAGTGCGCCAGCACCCATATTTCCCCCAAAACCCCGTCAGAAGTCGTGTCGGCTGTCAACTTTGCGGTCCGGCGGTCAAAAAGCAACGAAAAAAAAGCCCGGCTCAATGGCCGGGCAGAACAGTTTTCGCGGGAGATTTGGAGTAAGGCCCGCCCTTTACCGCAAAGGGCGGGCCGAGCGTCACCGATACGCAGGGACGCTCACTTAGTGACGCCAGTAAAAATCACGGCGGAACTTGCGTTGGAAGTAGTCCTTGCCCCATCTGTGCCGTTGGCCCCGGCGCTCATAGCCGATGATGCGCTCGCGAAGCAGGCGGCCGGACCGGGCGCTGAAGACCATCTTCACCCGTGTCCCGTTGTCGCAGGTGGCGACGACCTTGTAACGCTTGCCAACGCGGCGTACCGGCGAAATGTTGTAACAGCCATAGCGCCGTACCGTGCGCCGGATCTGGCGCGGGCCGACCCCTTGGCGGTAGCGCCGGAAATGGATATCGATGGACGGGCCACCAAGGCCCTGGCCGAACTGAACCCCAAAACCGGCATTGCCGGCCTGGGCCGGAGCTGGAACCGCAAGGGCCAGACCGGTGGTAATAAGAGCTCCAAGAAGGGCTGCTTTGATCATGGTCTTACTCGCTTTTCACTGGGGCCGCGCTGGCTCTGTGCCGGCGCCGTGGCCGTGTTCTCATGGCGGTAAGATTGACAGGGCGCACCTGAATGGATTTCGTAAGGGATATTCATCTTGGGTTCATCTTCAAGGCAGCGGGCTGGCATCGGCTGGATCGAAGCCCATATGTTGGGCTTGTTCGATGAGGAGAACATATGTTTGACAGCTTGAAATCCGTTGTCGAAACGCTCAAGGCGTTTGGCGCCGAAGGTGCCGGCGAGGCCCGGAACGATGCCGCCAAGGTGCGCCTTGCGGTGGCGAGCCTGCTGGTTCGCGCAGCCACTATTGACGGTCATCTGGATGGGTCCGAGGCGAGTGTGCTGCGCGATCTGCTCAAATCTCACTACCGGTTGGACGAGGGCGAGAGCGAGGCTTTATTCGCCGATGCGCGGGAACGAGAGGCCGAAGCGGTGGATATCTACAGCTTCACCCGCCAGATCCAGACCACACTTGCCCGTGAAGAGCGGCAGGCCATCGTGCGGCTGATGTGGCAGGTGGCGGCGGCGGACGGGGTCATAGACGAATTTGAGTCCAATCTTGTCTGGCGCACCGCCGAGCTGATCGGCATTTCAACCCGCGACCGGGTTTTCCTGCGCCAGGAGGTGTTGGCCGAAATCGAAAAAAACGGCGTCAAGGAAAGCACACAAGATGGGTGAAGACGCCAGCGGGAATGTCGTTCTGGTCACTGGGGCTTCGGGAGGGATCGGCGCTGCTCTGGCGGCGGAGTTCGCCGCCGCGGGGCACGACCTCTTTCTCGTCGCCCGCCGCGAAAATGTGCTAGCAGACCTCGCCGCGACCCTTGGAGAGAAACATGGCGTGACGGTCGATGTTCTGGCGCTGGACCTGGTCCAACGTGATGCCGGCGCGCGTCTTGAAGCTGACATCGCCCGCCGGGCGCTGAGCGTCGATGTGCTGGTCAACAATGCCGGTTTTGGCCTCACCGGCCCGGCGGTGCGCCTGGACCGGCAGGCCCAGCTTGAAATGATGGATCTGAATATGCGGGTGCTGGTGGAGCTGACCTTGCGGTTCCTGCCGGCAATGGTGGCGCGGGGTCGCGGCGGGGTGCTCAATGTCGGCTCCATCGCCGGCTTCCAGCCCGGCCCCTACATGGCCGGATACTACGCCAGCAAAGCGTTCGTCGGCGCCTATACCGCCGCGCTGGCCACCGAATGCCACGCCGCGGGGGTTCGGTTCACCAACCTGGCGCCCGGCCCGGTTGCGACCGGGTTTGCCGCCCGGGCCGGCATGGAGCGCGCGCCCCTCTTCCGCCGCATGCAGGTGCAAGATGCCGCAACGGTGGCGCGGGCGGGATACAAGGGTTTTGCCGCCGGCAAACGGCTGGTCATTCCAGGTTTTGCCAACCGGTTCGCCATCATCGCCGGACGCCTGGTTCCCGGCCGTCTCCGCGATGCCGCCATCGCCTATATCGTCAATCCGCGATAGAAATTTTTCGTTCAGACGGCGCCAGCCCGCTCCTGGTTCTTGCTTGATAATCGGCGCCAGCCCGCTCCCCCACCCGGCCACCCCCAGGATACAATCTATGGGGTGGCCGGGTGGGGGAGCGGGCTGGCGCCGATTATCAAGCAAGAACCAGGAGCGGGCTGGCACGAGACTACCAGCAAGGCTTCAAAAAACCGGCATCTTTACGGCCGGCGCAGTTCTCGCCATGTTGTGAACCTTGAACCCGTTTGGAGCGACGAAAGTTATATGACCGCGCGCCAAAAAATTCTGATCGTCCTCCATCAGGAGCATTCAACGCCGGGGCGGGTCGGTCAGCGCCTTTGCCAGCGCGGCTATGAACTGGATGTCCGCCGGCCGCGTTTCGGCGATCCCCTGCCCCGGACCATGGCCGGTCATGCCGGCGCGGTTATTTTCGGCGGACCGATGAGCGCCAATGACGATGACGATTTCATCCGCCGCGAGACCGATTGGATCGAAGTGCCGCTAAAAGAGCAAAAGCCTTTTTTCGGCATCTGCCTGGGCGCGCAGATGCTGGTGCGCCATCTGGGCGGCTGTGTTGAGGCCCATCCTCAGGGGATGGTCGAGATCGGCTATTATCCCCTTGAGCCGACCGAAGCCGGGCGCCGGCTGATGGATTGGCCCGCTTGCGTCTACCAATGGCATGGCGACGGCATGTCGGTGCCCGCCGGGGCGGTGGAGCTGGCGCGCGGCGATATCTTTACCACACAAGCCATTCAGGTTGGCCAAAACGCCTTTGGCATTCAGTTTCATACCGAACTGACCCTGGCCATGCTCTACCGGTGGACCACCCTTGCGGCGCACCGGCTCAAGGACCCGGGCGCCCGGCCGCGGGCAGAGCATTTTTCGGGCCGTTTCATGCATGACCGCGCCGCCAGCGACTGGCTGGACCGGTTCCTCGATCTTTGGTTGCCGCGGCAAGCCAAATCGGCGCCGGCGGTGGAGAAGGGGTCTTGCGGGCTGTCGATACCCATTGCGGCCTCGCCCTCTTTGTAACGGCTTGTAACGGCCGCATAATTTGCAGAACGATTTGCAAATTGCGAATTGTTTTGCAAATTCGCAGTGTGGTCGCAACATCTGGATCCGGGTCAATCCTAAATGTAGCGTTTGAAGTGCCGCGCACTGCTATATGTGGGAAATTTTTTACCAAAGGCCGTTTGGCACGGCGTTTGCTGTTAACCCTGATGTCGGCGATACAATGCTGCATTGCCGGCACTTTGAGGTTTGGGAGGAAGTGTCATTCCGCGACCCCTTCACACCGGTGCTTCCTCCCAACCTAAATTTTTGCCATAAAAAGAATCAATCCAGTTCGCGGGTCTTGAGGAACTCAAGGCTCTCGTTGTTCTTTTGCGTGTAGTCCAGATCCCAGGCGTTGCGGGCCAGAAAGACCGGGCGGCCTTCATTGTCGCGCACCACCGAGGAGGGGTTCTTGGCGATGAAAGCTTCCAGGTCCGCATCGGAATTGGCCCTGATCCACCGCGCCACCTCATAACCCGCCGGCTCGAAACTGATATCGATGCGATATTCCTGCGCCGCCCGCGCCACCAGCACGTCGAACTGTAGCGTGCCGACGACACCGATGATGAAATGGGCCCCCAGCGAGGGCCGGAAAACCTGGATGAGGCCCTCTTCGGCCAGATCCTCAAGGGCGCGGCGCAATTGCTTGACCTTGGAGGTATCGGTTTGGCGAATGCGGGACAGGTGTTCGGGCGCAAAAGCCGGCAGGCCGGTGAAGCGCAAGCTCTCGCCTTGGGTAAAAGTATCGCCGACCCGCACCGTGCCGTGATTGGGGATGCCGATGACGTCGCCGGGACCGGCTTCGCTGGCGATTTCGCGATCCTGGGCCAGGAAAAGAATGGGGCTGTGGACGACGATATCCTTGCCGGTGCGCACCTGCCTCAGCTTCATGCCGCGCTGAAACCGGCCCGACGAGAGCCGCATGAACGCGACACGATCGCGGTGGTTGGGGTCCATATTGGCCTGGACCTTGAACACAAAGCCCGACACCTCGTCCTCGCCCGGATCGACGGTCCTGGTGTCGGCGGGGCTGGGGCGCGGGGGGGGTGCGTGGTCGGCGATGAAATCGACCAGGGCCTGCACCGAATAATCGCGTAACGCGGAGCCGAAAACGATTGGCGTCAGGTGCCCGGCCCGGTAGGCCTCGGCGTCAAATTCGGGATAACCGCCGCGGGCCAGCTCGGCGTTTTCGCGGAAGCTTTCCAGGATGGGCGCCGGTATATGATTGTCCAAAACCGCATCGCCCAGGCCGGTGGTTGGTATTGCCTTGTCATAACCGCCCGACGGTGCGCCCTGGGCGGTGAGAAATTCGTTGGTGGAAAAGTCGAAACAGCCCTGAAAATCGGCGCCCATGCCCACCGGCCAGACCATTGGCGAGGTGTCCAGCGCCAGGCGGTCCTGGATTTCCTCGATCAGCTCGAAGGGGTCGCGCGCCTCGCGGTCGACCTTGTTGATGAACGCGATGATCGGGATATCGCGCAACCGGCAGACTTCGAACAGCTTCAGGGTCTGCGCCTCAATGCCGCGCGCCGCGTCGATGACCATGACGGCGCTGTCAACAGCGGTCAGGGTCCGGTAGGTGTCCTCGGAAAAATCCTCATGGCCGGGAGTATCGAGAAGGTTAAAGACCAGATCGCGATATTCGAAGGTCATCACCGAAGAGGTCACCGAGATGCCGCGCTCGCGCTCGATCTTCATCCAGTCCGACCGGGCCCGCCGGTTGTTGCCCCGCGCCCTGACGGCACCGGCAAGGCGGATGGCGCCGCCGGACAAAAGGATTTTTTCGGTCAAGGTGGTCTTGCCGGCATCGGGGTGGGAGATGATCGCGAAGGTGCGGCGGCGCAGGTGTTCAGAACTCATGGTGATTTTTTCGAACTCGTAAATGTGCGATTGGGGTGCCCCCGGGGTGGTCGGTGGAGGTGGCGGGCGTTACGGCCTATCACATTTGGGGTGACGGTTTGAAGGAACAAGGTCAACGGGGCCGATGCCTTGTCCATGACATCGGTTGCCAAGACCGGCATGGTCGCTTATCCCGGCCCCATGGCGAGGCGGACAGATCGACGGCGGCGGCGGGGCAAGACCGGCGAAAAACGTCATGGCGCACCCGGCTTGCGCCCGGCTCCGGTGCGCAAGACCGTTAAGATCGAGCGGCTTGGCCGCCATGGCGTGGGGATTGCCGAGGATCACGGCGGGCGGGTCTATGTGCCCTATACCCTGCCCGGCGAAGAGGTTGTGGTCCGGATCAGCGGCGAACGGGGAATACCGCTTGAAATTCTATCCCCTTCGCCGGACCGGACCGAGCCTTTCTGCCCGCACTTTACCGCTTGCGGCGGCTGCGCGCTCCAACATGCCAAGGCGGGGTTTGTCGCTGCCTGGAAGCGCCGGATTATCGTAACAGCGCTGGAAAATCGCGGGCTCAACGCCGATGTGGCGCCGGTCATCAATGCCCATGGCGCCGGCCGCCGCCGGGTCACCTTGCATGTGCGCCGCGATGGCGGGAAGTTTCTGGCCGGGTTTATGCGCCCGCGCACCCACCGGCTTGAGCCGATCGAGGCCTGCCCGGTCCTGGTGCCGGCGCTTGGGCAGGCCCCGGAGCTGGCAAAAGCGCTGACCGGGCCTTTATCGGCCCATGCAAACGCCTTTGACGTGGCGATGACCGCAACGGATAGTGGGCTCGATGTCGCTATATTTGGTCCCGGTCGCAGGGTAGCGAATGCCGCCGATGATCTTGACGTCCGGCTGGCCCTTGTCGATCTGGCCGCACGCCATGATCTGGCGCGCCTTGCTCTGGGCGATGAGATCCTCGCAGCCCGGCGGCCGGCCACCCTGACCATGGGGCCGGCCCGGGTCGAATTGCCGCCGGCGGCGTTCCTTCAGGCCACATCGCCGGGCGAGGAGACAATTGCCGGGCTGGCGGTTCAGGCGGTGGGGAGCGCGCGCCGCATCGCCGACCTTTTTGCCGGACTTGGCCCCTTTGCCCTCAGGCTTGGCCACAAAGCCGCGGTTCGCGGGATCGACAGCGACGGCGCGGCCCTAAAAGCGCTTGCCGCGGCGGCCAACGCCATCGGCATCCGATCATGCACCACCGAGGTGCGGGACCTCTTCCGGCGTCCGCTATTGGCCGACGATCTGGCACCTTACGATGCGGTGATCTTCGATCCCCCCCGCGCCGGCGCCCAGGCCCAGGCCCAGGCGCTTGGTGCCTCCCCGGTTCCGGTCGTCGTGGCGGTCTCTTGCGAGCCTGCGAGCTTTGCCCGCGATGCCGGCGCTCTTGTCGCCGGCGGCTACCGGCTTGACGCCGTCACCCCGGTTGACCAGTTCAAAGCCTCGCCCCACATCGAGATAGTCGGTATATTCCGGCGTTAGAATATGGACATACATATGAGCAAAGCCATGCCGGACGGCCCCACGCCAGGTGTTTGCCTGCTGACGCCGGCGGACCTTGGCCGCGATCTTCTGGCCGGAGAGGTTGCCGCGGCCCTTGGCCATGGGGCCGCCGAAGTGATCATCGTGACCCGGGCGACGCAAAAGAGCGCTCCGGGGGGGAGGTTGCGCGATTTGCGGGCCCTGGCGAGGCGCCTTGGAAAAGTCTTTCTTGTCGAAAATGATATCGGCAGGGCAGTGGAACTTGAAGCCGAAGGGATGCTGGTCGCTGATCTGGAGGGTCTTGCCGGGGCAAGAAAAACGCTTGGCGGCGGGGCCATGGTCGGCGTTCGCTGTGGTCTTTCGCGCCATGGGGCCATGGAGGCCGGGGAAGCTGGCGCGGATTTCATTGCCCTTGAAGCTGTGGGTGAGGCCGTGGATGGTTCGGTGAAACTTGCCGAGCATATCGCCTGGTGGAGCCAGCTTTTCGAAATCCCCGGCGTTGCTCTTGGCGCTGCAAATCCGGGCGATGCCGAGGTTTTTCTTGATGCCGGCGCCGACTTTGTCGGCCTGGGCGATCCGCTGTGGAGCACTGGAGACATGGTCAAAATTCTGGATATGCTGGTGGTTCCGAAAATCCTGGAGACCGGAGCAGGCACAAAATGAAACCGGCGGTTCTGGGGCTGGCGGCCCTCATCTATGCAAGTGCCGCCTCGGCGTCGGCCGATATTGCCCAGGACGCCTGGGCTGCCCTCATCAAGGGCGACTATGCCCTGGCCCTGCAACTCGCCGACCGGCCCGCCAGAGCCGGCAACCCGCGCGCCGCCCTGGTGCTTGCCCGGCTCTATGCCACGGGCCGCGCGCCTGGAGCCACGCGCCAGACGGCCATCGAATGGTACCGGCTGGCGGCGGCCAAGGGCGACAAGCTGGCCCAACTCGAATTTGGCATTTATCTGACCCAGCCGGGCGCCTCCGCCGCTGACCGCGCAAACGCCGCCGATTTATTTGAAAAGGCCGCCGCCCAGGGCCAGGCCGATGCCGCCTACAATCTCGGCCTGGTCTATTCGGGCGGCAACGGCCGGCGCCAAAGCTGGTCCGAGGCGGCCAAATGGCTGGCCGTTGCCGCCAACAAGGGGCATATCGAAGCCAGCTACAATCTCGGGGTGCTTTTCTCCGAAGGGCTGGGTGTCGCCGAGGACAAAAAAGCCGCCGCCCGGCTCATCGGCAGGGCCGCCAGCGCCGGCTACGCCGATGCCCAGTTCGACTATGGCATCATGGCGATGACCGGCGAGGGGGTGCAGGCCGATCCGGCGGTCGGGGTCATGTGGCTGAAAAGCGCCGCTGAAAAAGGCAATGTGCTGGCCCAGAACCGCTATGCCAGGGCGTTGTCGGGAGGTGTCGGGGTGGCCAGGGACGAGCGTGCCGCCGCCAAATGGCACCTCATCGCCCGCCAGGCGGGGCTGCCCGACCCGCGCCTTGACATAATGCTGGAAACGCTTGCCCCCGACGATCAGGCCATGGCGAAGGCCCAAGCCCGGTCTTTTAGAGCCAAACTGGGTATCAAACCCAAGATCGCCCTTCAGCCCAAAACAGCCCTTGCGCCCAAACCGGCCCTTAAGCCCAAAACAGTCCGTGTACCCGGAACCAACCTTGCGCCCAGAATCGACTTTGCGCCCTTAAGGGCTCCCTCCCCGAAGACGGACTTTGCGCCCAAACCGGCGGGCTGACCGCAACGACCGGAAGCGCTCCGGCGGTTATGCCCCTTGATAAGACGCGCCGGCTCTGACACTTAGGGGTCCTGCCCCTTTTTACCGTTGCGGCGCCATTGGCCCCGGCCGGCTTTGAAACGAGAAAACTCCCATGAAAATCAACGGCAACCAGATCCGCCCCGGCAATGTGATCGAACACAAAAATTCACTTTGGGTGGCGGTCAAGACCCAGGCGGTGAAACCGGGCAAGGGCGGGGCCTTCAATCAGGTGGAGCTCAAGAACCTTCTCAACGGCAGCAAGCTCAACGAGCGCTTCCGCGCCGATGAAACGGTTGAGCGCGCCCGTATCGAGCAGAAAGACCACACTTATCTTTATGCCGAGGGCGACGCTCTGATTTTCATGGACACCGAAAATTACGAGCAGATCCAGCTCAGCACCGACTTCGTTGGCGAACGCGCCGCCTTTCTGCAGGACGGTATGCAGGTGACGGTGGAGTTTTTCGATGAAAAACCCATCGGCATTTCCCTGCCCGACCAGGTGACGCTGGAAATCACCGAGACCGAGCCCACCATCAAGGGGCAGACGGCATCGTCGTCCTACAAGCCGGCCATGCTGGAGAACGGCGTGCGCTGCATGGTGCCGCCCTTTGTCGCCCTGGGGGAGAAAATCGTTGTCGATACCAATGAGGTCACCTATGTGCGACGCGCCGAATAGGATCTTTTGAAGGATATGCCGCTCTCCCCCAATATCAACGTCATGCTGAAGGCCGCCCGTAAAGCGGCCCGCGGGCTCTCCCGCGATTTTGGCGAGGTCGAGAACCTTCAGGTGTCGCGTAAAGGTCCGGCGAATTTTGTCTCCAACGCCGACCGCCGCGCCGAAGAGGTCATCTACGAGGAATTGCGTAAAGCCCGCCCCGATTACGGGTTTTTGATGGAGGAGAGCGGGACGCATACCGGCAAGGACACCTCGCACCGGTGGATTGTCGATCCCCTGGACGGTACGACCAATTTTCTCCATGGCCTGCCGCAATGGTGCATTTCCATCGCCCTTGAGCGCGACCGCACCATCATCGCCGCCCTGGTCTATGCGCCGATGGCTGGCGAGCTCTTTGTCGCCGAGCGCGGGCAGGGCGCGACATTGAACGACAAACGGGTTCGGGTTTCCGCCCGCGCCCGGATGTCCGAGGCGGTGTTTGCCTGCGGCATGCCCTATTTTGGCCATGGCGATTGCGACCGGTTTATCGCCGAGCTTGGCCGTATTCAGGGCGAGGTCGCGGGCTTGCGCCGTTTTGGCTCGGCGGCGCTGGATCTTTGCTGGGTGGCCGCGGGGCGCTATGAGGGGTTTTGGGAGCGCGGGCTCGGCGCCTGGGACATCGCCGCCGGCGCCCTGATCGTCCGGGAGGCCGGCGGCGCCATCACCGATCTTGATGGCGGCGACCGCTGGCTGCGTTCGGGCGATATTCTGGCCACCAATGATGCCCTGCACCAGCCGCTTCTGACCCGGATTAAAGGGTGACCGGCGCCCCGGGCCATCAATTCTGCCTTATTTACGGCCTTTCCTGCCACCGGCTGACAACAGGCATCGGCAAATGGTAAAAATCCGCTACATTGGCTTTACTTCTGAAACCTCTTGGTGACGCATCCATGGCGACCGAAACCACACGCCTGAAAATGACCAATCCGCAGACTTTTTTATGGCGGATGGTTCTGTTTGTTGTCATCGTCACTTTGCTAACGATCATCCTGGCGGGCTATCTGACCACGGCCTTCGCCGCCAATCCGTTCCTCAACGGGCTCATTTTGGTGGTTCTGCTGCTCGGTATCGTGTTTGCCTTCATGCAGGTCATTCGTCTTTACCCCGAAGTCAAATGGGTCAACAATTTCCGCGTTGGCGACCCCGGTCTGGAGGTGACCCGGCCGCCGGTCCTGCTGGCGCCGATGGCGACGATGCTGAGCGATCAGGTGGGACAGGTGTCGCTGTCCACCACATCGATGCGCTCGCTGCTCGATTCCATCGGCACGCGGCTTGACGAAGCGCGGGACTATTTGCGTTACATGGTCGGCCTTTTGGTCTTTCTTGGCCTTCTGGGGACCTTCTGGGGCCTCTTGGACACCATAAATTCGGTTGGCGAGACCATCAGCTCCCTTGATGTCGGCTCCAACGAATCGGGGATCATTTTCGAAGAACTCAAAGCTGGCCTGCAAGCGCCGCTGACCGGCATGGGCACGGCATTTTCGTCGTCGCTTTTCGGTCTTGCCGGTTCGCTGGTGCTGGGGTTTTTGGACCTTATTGCCAGCCAGTCCCAGAACCGCTTTTACAACGACCTTGAGGAATGGCTGTCCACGGTCACCGAGCTGAGCCAGGGCGAAGGCGCCGCGGGCGTCAATCCGGCGCAATTGCGTTTTACCATGCAGGACATGCAAGCCTCGATAGATGGGTTGACCCACCAGTTGCGCGAGGGCGGCGGCGGGGGCAAGGACGATGACGCCCTGGCCGAGCTTGCCGATGGCGTGCAGCAGCTGGTGCGCCAGATGCGCCAGGAGCAAAAGCTGGTGCGCGAATGGGCGCAAGTCCAGGCCGACCAGCAGGCCGAAGTCACCCCGATCTTACGCGAGCTTGCCAAGGCCACGCGCGGGGGATCGTCCCCTTTTTCCCCCAAGAAGGAGCGCTAGAGCATGTTTCGTTTACACGGCACCGGCCCGCTCCCCCACCCGGCCACCCATCAAGGATACTTATGTGGGTGGCCGGGTGGGGGAGCGGGCCGGTGCCGTGTAAACGAAACATGCTTTAGAGCATCGTGGCTTTGACCGGCATCGCTGATACCACTTGTGATGGGGCCTAGGCCATGGCGCTGACTTCGCGGCGGCGGCGGAGTGAAAGCGGTGTCAGCTACTGGCCCGGTTTTGTCGATATTCTGTCGTCGATGCTGCTGGTCATCATCTTTCTGCTTTCGGTTTTCATGCTGGCGCAGTTTTTCCTCTCCCGAGAGGTTTCGGGCCGCGATAGCGCCCTTGACCAGTTGCGCTCGCGCCTGGCCGAACTGACCGAGTTGCTGGCGCTTGAGGAATCCAGCACCAAGAGCCTTCAGGCCAGCCTTTCAGGCCTTGCCGATGGGCTTAGCAGCGCCGATGATGAAAAAGACCGCCTGTCGGCGCTTTATGACGATTTGACGCTGAAAAACAGCGATCTTGAACAGCGTGTCATGGTGCTTCAGGACGAACTTGAGACCGAGCGCCGCGGCAAGACCGCCGCCCTTGCCGCCTTCGAGCAGCGCCAACAGACCGTCATCGACCTGAGAAGCGAGCAGGAGCGCCAGGCCCTTTTGCTTTCCGATCTCAAAAAGCAAACCGATGAAGCGCTGAGCAAAGCCGAGGCCGACCGCATCGCCAGGCAAGTTGCCCTCGCCCGCGCCGCAGCGTCCGACAGCCTGATCGTCGATCTTCGCACCGAGGCCGAAAAGCGCCAGAGCCTGCTTGCCGCCCTTACCGCCGATCTTGAGGCCGAAAAGACCGTCAGCGACAAACTCGAAGCCGAGCTAGAGGGGCAGAAGCTTCTGGTTGTCGATTTGCGCGGCCGCGCCGACAGGACCGCGCTCAGCGCCAAGCAAATCGCGGAAAATCTGGCAACCGAAAAACAAGCCCTCGCAGCTTTGCGCGAACGCATCAAGGCCGATGCCTTGCGGCGAAAAGAGGAGGAGGCGCAATCAGGCGAGGCGGAGCGCCGGCTGGTTGTCTTGCGCGACGACCTTGCCAAAGCCCGCGCCGAGCGCGAGGCCAGTCAAAAGGACATCGACCGCCAGCGCGAGGAGCTTGTGGTGCTGCGCTCCAAGGTCGATGAGGCCGAGTTGAAATCCCAGATCACGGCCGCCGACCTGGAGACACAACGCCAGATTGTTATCGATTTGCGAACCAGGAGCGGTACCGCTTCAGCCCGCGCCGCTTCGCTTAAAACCGCGCTGGAGACCGAAAGCGCCGCCCGGCGCAGCGCGCTCGACCAGATTGAACTCCTCAACCTGCAGCTCAACCAGCTCCGCCGCCAGCTTTCGGTGCTCGAAGCCGCCCTCGATGCTTCCGAAACCCGCGATACGAAACAAAAAACCCAGATCGCCGACCTTGGCCGGCGGCTCAACGTGGCGCTGGCCGCCAAGGTTCAGGAATTGTCGCGCTACCGGTCGGAATTCTTTGGCCGCTTGCGGGAAATTCTGTCCCAGCGCTCCGACATCCAGATTGTCGGCGACCGCTTCGTGTTTCAATCCGAAGTGCTGTTCGGTTCGGCATCGGCCAAGCTCAACGCCCAAGGGCTGGCCGAGATGCACAAACTCGCCGCCGCCATCATCCAGCTGGAATATGAAATTCCGCCGGAGATCAATTGGGTCTTGCGGGTCGATGGTCATACCGATCAGCGGCCGATCAATACCTTCCAGTTCAAATCCAACTGGGAGCTGTCTTCGGCCCGCGCCATTTCGGTGGTGCAGTTTCTGATCGGCAAGGGCGTCAATCCCGCCCACCTGATCGCCGCCGGGTTTGGCGAGTATCAGCCCATCGATCCGCGCAACACCCTTGAGGCTTTCCGCAAAAATCGCCGGATCGAGTTGAAACTCACCGAACGATAACGGCCCTCCGGCATCAGTCCCGGGTTTCAGGCTTCCGCGCCATCACCGCGTCGGATGAGGCAAATTGCAGCCGCGCCAGTCGCGCATAGAGCCCGCCCTGGGCCAGCAGCGCCTCATGGCTGCCGGTCGCGATGATACGCCCGTCTTCCATGACCAATATACGGTCCGCGCCGAGCACGGTGGCAAGCCGGTGGGCGATGACGATGGAGGTGCGGCCCTCCATCAGCCGGTTCAGCGCCTGCTGCACGTCAACTTCGCTTTCGGCGTCAAGGGCGCTGGTCGCCTCGTCGAGGAGCAAAATCGGCGCGTCCTTCAATATGGCGCGGGCAATGGCGATGCGCTGGCGCTGGCCGCCTGAAAGGGTCACCCCGCGCTCGCCCAGCTGGGTGGCGTAACCATCGGCCAGGGCGCCGATGAAGCCGTCGGCCTGGGCCGCCCTGGCCGCCGCCCGAACCTCGTCGTCGCTGGCATCGGGCCGTCCAAAGCGGATATTGTCCGCCGCCGTGGCCGCGAACACCACGGTCTCTTGCGGGACTATGGCAATGGCGCGGCGCAAATCCTGGGGCACCAGTTGGGTCGTCGCCAGACCCTCGACCGAAATCGTGCCCTGGGTTGGGTCGTAAAAACGCAACAGCAGGCTGAACAAGGTGCTTTTGCCCGAACCCGATGGCCCGACCAGGGCGACGCGCTCTCCGGGTGAAATGGTGAAATCGACCTCGTTCAGGGCGGCAAAATCAGGCCGCGAGCGGTAGGAGAACGAGACGTGCTCGAAAACCACATTGCCCCGTACCGTCTCAGGCAGCGCCAGCGGGTTGGCGGGAGGGGCGATCTCGGGTTCAATCTCCAAAAGCTCGATCAGACGTTCCGTCGCCCCGGCGGTGGCCTGAACCTCGCCCCAAACCTCTGAAAGCGCACCCACCGCGGCGGCGGCGAAAATGGCATAGAGCACAAACTGCCCAAGCTCGCCGGCGGACATGGTGCCGGCCAGGACATCCTGGGCGCCGCCCCACAGGATCAGCACCACGGAGGTGAATACCAAAAAGATAATCAGCGTCGTCAGCCAGGCCCGTGCCTGGAGCCGCTGCCGGGCGGAGTCAAATGCCGTCTCGACGGCAGCGCCGAAGCGGCCCGCAAACCGCTCTTCCTGAGTGAAGGCCTGCACCACGCGCATGGCGCCAAGGGCCTCGGCGGCAAAGGCGCTGGTATCGGCCAGGGTGTCCTGGGCCTGGCGCGACAGGCGCCGCACCCAGCGGCCGATCAGGATCATCGGCGCCACGACCACCGGCAGGGCGACGAGCACCAGACCCGACATGGCCGGGCTGGTCACCACCATCATGGCGACCGAACCAATCACCAGCAGCGCGTTTCGCAACGCAATGGACGCCGTCGACCCCACCGCCGATTTGATCTGGGTGGTGTCGGCGGTCAGGCGCGAGAGCACCTCCCCGGTTCGGGCATCGTCGTAAAACGCCGGGCTGAGATCGAGCAGGCGGGAGAAAACCGCCCGGCGGAGATCGGCGACCACGCGCTCCCCAAGCCAGCTGACAAAATAAAACCGCAAAGAACTGGCGATCGCGAGCAGCGACACAATGGCGATCATGGTGGCGAAATAATTGTCGATGAAACGGGCGTTGGCGTCGGTGAAGCCATGATCGATGATGCGGCGCACCGCCAGGGGTACCGCAAGGGTCATCCCCGCCGCCAGGATCAAAAAGGCCAGCGCCAGAGCCAGCCGGGCGCGATAGATGGAAAGGAACGGCAACAGGGCCGCCAGGGGCCGCAGATTGCCCGATCTGTGGCGTTCGGTCCGAGGTTGATCGAGGGATATATTCTTGCCTTGTGCCGGCGCCATGGTCTCCCCCGTATTTCACCGGCTGCGCGCGCCACTCCCTCGTGGCCCGTTCGGTAAGAGGTTTTATATATGGATGGCGTGCCGCTTACCAAGCTCTGATCGGTCTGCAACCGGTGGATATTGGATTATTTTTCCGCTTGTGTTCATTGGTCTTGGTCATTGTGCTTGCCGCGGGACTGGGGTATAGGAAGCACAAATTTTCAGGGGCGCGAGCTTGGGCGCCCCTTGTTTCATTTCCCGGAAAACCGCCATGAAAAACGACATTCATCCCGACTATCACGAAATCACCGTGGTGATGACCGACGGTACCAGCTACAAAACCCGTTCGACCTACGGCGCGGCGGGCGATACCCTGACCCTGGATATCGACCCCACCACCCATCCGGCCTGGACCGGAGGCGGCCAGCATCTGGTCGATCGCGGTGGCCGGGTCTCGCGGTTCAACAAAAAATTCGAGAGCTTCCTCAAAGCCTGATGGATTCTTGAATTTCCCGACCCTTCGGCAGTGGCCTGGTTTTTCGTTGATTAAGTCTGTGCCATCCCGCTCCCCCACCCGGCCACCCATGGGAGTATCCTCTAGGGGTGGCCGGGTGGGGGAGCGGGATGGCACAGACTTAATCAACGAAAAACCAGGCCACTGCCGAAGGGTCGGGAAATGCCCTAGCTTTTTTCGGTGTTGAAGGCCGCCTGCAGGCGGTTCATCTGCTCCGAAACGGGGTTTGACCCCTCCACCGGCCTGGGCTGGCTCTGGCCCAGCATCATGTCGATGCGGTAGATGCGGGAATAGATGGTGTCGCCGCGTTCGATAAGGTCACGCAGTTTTTCCGGCAGATCGTCATAGTTGGGCCGGTCGGGCAGTCCGCTGGGCGGCTTGAGCGGGATCTTGCTGGAGCTTTCGCGCGCCTCCTGGGGCTTGAGCTCCCCTTGGGCGACGGCGCGCTGCAGCAACAGCCACGACGCCAACTGCATCAAACGGGTCGTCAGCCGCATGCTTTCGGTGGCATAGGACAGTGCCGTGGGCCGGCCAAGATCGCGGGACTGCTCCCGCCCCTCGCCGTCGAGATAGCTCGCCGTCTCTTCGACCAGCGCCATGCCCTCGGCGAAAACCTTCTGAAAAAGCTCGGACTCGGCGAATTTTTCGCCGAAATTCACGGCGTTCGCTGACTTTGCACCCGCATCCGACATCGTCACTCCTCACTCATTACCATTCTGCCTGTGTTTGATCAAAGCAATGTGCATGCCAATATACGGGGTATGCCTGGATCAAGGCGATCTAACGGCGCCTTTGCGGAAAAGCCGTGCGGCGACATCAGCGGCGAGTATAAACGATATTACAGAAAAAAAGGAGCCGCTATAAGCGGCTCCAAGTCTAACAGGGAGGCGTCAAACAGAGTGGATAAAACCACTCGGTATCCAGATGACTGGATTACGCAATGAACAGAGTACAAAGCCGAAGTTAAAAAATGGTTAATAAATAATTCCCCTGCAATCAAACTGCTCATGTTTGGATGATGTTCGAACTGAAAAGAAGGAGAAACGGTTAATGTGCAAATTTTAATAGATAAAATTCCTTCTGCCTTGCGAAGAATTCCAAATGAATATCTAAGTGCGCCAGACCAATACCAACTTCCCTCTTGGGGCGTATCGCGGAAGCAGGTTTTTTCGTTATGAAATCCGCGTGAATGATCAGGACTGAAAAGGACCGACATGCAAAAAATTCCTGAGCAGATGGCTGCCATTGCCATATCCGCGCCGGGGCCCCCGGAGGTTCTGAAACTTGAACACCGCGCCGTGCCCTGGCCCGAAACAGGACAGATCCTGATCAGGGTCGAGGCCGCGGGCGTCAATCGGCCCGACGTCTTCCAGCGCCTGGGGCTCTACCCGCCGCCGCCCGGCGCGCCATCCACGCCAGGGCTGGAGGTCGCTGGCGAGGTGGTTGCCATGGGCCGGGGCCCCGGTACCCGGCACGACATCGGCGACCGGGTCACCGCCCTGGTCGCCGGTGGCGGCTATGCCGAATATTGCCTTGCCCATGACGCCCACGCCCTGCCGATCCCCGCCGGCCTGACCGCCATCCAGGCCGCCGGCCTGCCCGAAACCGTGTTCACCGTCTGGAGCAATGTTTTTGTCCGGGCCGGGCTGAAATCCGGTGAGATCATCCTGATCCATGGCGGGTCGTCGGGCATCGGCACCACCGCCATCCAGATGGCGGACGCCTTTGGCGCCACCGTTTATGCCACCGCGGGCTCGGCGGAAAAGTGCGCCTTTTGCGAGAAGCTCGGCGCGGTTCAGGCCTTCAACTATAACAGCCAAGATTTCGTCGATGCCCTTAAGGCCGGTACCGATGGCCATGGCGCCGATGTCATTTTAGACATGGTTGGCGGCGACTATATCGAGCGTAACTTCAAGGCGGCCGCCGTCGATGGCCGGATCGCCCAGATCGCATTCTTGCGCGGGGCCCAGGCCGATGTCGATTTCAGCGCCCTGCTGCACAAGCGATTGACCCTCACCGGATCGACTTTGCGCCCAAGATCGGTGGCGGACAAAGCGGTGCTGGCGGCCCAGGTGGAAGCGGAAGTCTGGCCGCTGGTCGAAGATGGCCGCGTAACCCCGATCATCGATCAGACTTTTCCGCTTGCCCAGGCCGCCAAGGCCCATGGGCGCATGGAGGCCGGCAGCCATATCGGCAAAATCATCCTGGTGCCTTGAGGTTTTGGCGAAACTTCGCCGGATTTTTTCCTGATTAAGTCTCACGCCATCCCGCTCCCCCACCCGGCCACCCCCTAGGATACAATCGCGAGGGGTGGCCGGGTGGGGGAGCGGGATGGCGTGAGACTTAATCAGGAAAAACCAGGAGCGGGATGGCGTGAGACCTCCAACGCAAAGACCAGATTTGGTAAAATCAGTCTTTGCCAGCGTCGATGGAATGCCTATATAGGGGGCATCCCCTTTACTGTCGGTTTTTTGCCGCTCCATCGCAAGATGGGAAGAGATTAAGGAAACGCCATGGCCAATGTGCCGCTTATGCCCAAGGCCACAGCCGTCTGGCTGGTCGACAACACCGCGCTTACCTTCGAGCAGATCGCCGAGTTCTGCCAGTTGCACGAGCTTGAGGTGAAGGGCATTGCCGATGGCGATGTCGCCCAGGGCATTCGCGGCATGGACCCGGTTTCCAACGATCAACTGACCCGCGATGAAATCGAGCGGGCCCAGAAAGACCCATCCCACAAGTTGCAGCTGTCCAAGGCGTCAATTGAAATCCCGGAGGTCAAGACCAAGAAGGGGCCTAAATACACCCCCCTGTCCCGGCGCCAGGACCGCCCGACCGCCATCGCCTGGCTGGTGCGCAACCATCCCGAGTTGCGCGACAGTGAAATCATGAAACTGGTGGGGACGACCAAGCCGACCATTCAGGCCATTCGCGACCGCACCCACTGGAACTCGGCCAATCTTCAGCCGCAGGACCCGGTGATCCTGGGGCTTTGCACCCAGATCGAGCTGGATGGAATGGTGAAAAAGGCCGGGATCCGGGCGGAGAAAGAAAACAAGGTTGCCGAAACGGCGGGAACTTTATTGCCCGCCAGCCAAACCCAGGCCCCCGAGATTGCCGCCCCGGCTGCCCCCGAGGCTCCTGTTCCTGATGTCGCGCCGGATGCGGCCTCGGTATTTGGCACCACCGCCGCGCCAACCAAGCCGGTCGAAGACAGTTCCGAGCCAGCCTATGATCCTGATTCGGTCTTTGCCAAGCTTGGCGCGCTGAAAGAGAGCGCCGAAGACGGCAAGACCGAGTAGAACGGGCCCAAGCGGCAACAAGGGATGGCACCAGCCCGCACCCGGTTTTTTCCTGATTAAGTCTGTTCCATCCCGCGCCCCCACCCGGCCACCCCCCAGGATACAATCTATGGGGTGGCCGGGTGGGGGCGCGGGATGGAACAGACTTAATCAGGAAAAAACCCTCAATGCATGGCGCGCACAACGCCTATAACGATGATACGCGAGGTGATGACGCCGATGACCGCGGCCGTGATCGGGATGAGGAAAAAGAACAGGTAGCTGCTGAGGTCAAGACTGAGCGGCCCGAACATCAAGCTGGTTGCCGCGCCGGTAAAGCTGCCGGCGGCCACCGCGCCGGACAAGCTGTTGAGCGTTAAAAACGTCAGAATGGCGAACGCAACCCCGATCAGCCCGGAAACCAGGCCCAGAATGAAAAAGCGCTTCTGGATCTGATAGGCGATAAAATTCTCGGTGGCGCCGACCAGATGCAGAACCTCGATAATCTCACGATTGCCCGCCATGGCGGCACGGGTGGCAAACACAATAATCGATAACGTCGTGCCGCTAACCAGAATGATGACGGCCCAGGCGATGGTCTGCAATGACGCGGCCATGCGGCGCAGGCCCGATTGCCAGCGGCGGTGGTCATTGAGGGAGGCCCCCTCGACCTCGCTGTCGAGCCGTCCTGCCAGCGCATCGAGATCCGGTGGATTGTCGGTATCGATTTCAACGGCGATCAGACGTGGGATGGGCAGGTCGTCAAGGACATTGCCGCTGCCAAGCCAGGGCTCCAGCAAAGCTGCGGCCTCATTCAGGCTGATGGGGTCGGCGCCGCGCACCCCCGGTGTCGCCGCCAGAAGCTGGACCGCGGTTATAACCTGGGTGTCGATGCTGATGCCGTCCACGGGGCGGATCTGGATGGTGATTTCCTGGGCGATGTCGGAGGTCCAGTCACTGATCTGGCTTGAAATCAGCAGACTGGCGCCCAACGTCACGCTGGCCAGATAACACATCACGGTAACGACGATGAAAAGCGGTCGCCCGGCAATGCCGTCCGTGGGGATGACCGGGGAGGGTTTTGGGGCGATATCCCGCCGGATACGAGGCGCTGCCTCCCCTGTTGAGGGCCCCGGCAGGGCCAGCTGGTCGGATGCAGGCGCTGTGGGCTGGGCCTGGGCCGGCGCCGGCTTTTGCGGTGACGGCGCGGGGGCAGGGCGCACCGGCGCATGCCCCGGTTCAACCCGCCGCGGTTGCCGGCGGCGTCCATGGTGCGGCGGTGGGCCGGCGGCAAAATCGTCGGTATCAGCCATAAATATCCAGATCACCATCGTGGAGAACCAGACGGGGAGCGTCGAACTGGTCCATCAGGGACATATCATGGGTGGCGATCAGCACCGAGGTGCCCAGGCGGTTGAGCTCCAGAAACAGCCTTAAAAGCCGTTGGGCCAATTGAGGGTCGACATTGCCGGTCGGCTCGTCAGCCAAAAGGACGTCCGGCTGGCCAATGACGGCGCGGGCGATGGCGGCGCGCTGTTTTTCACCCCCCGACAGCACCAGGGGCCGCACATACATGCGCTCGCCAAGGCCGACCCATTGCAAAAGCTCGATCACATCGGCTTTGTAAGAGGCCTCCTTCAGCCCACGGACCTTGAGCGGCAGGGCAACATTTTCAAAGGTCGTAAGGTGATCGAGAAGCCGGAAATCCTGAAACACCACGCCAATACGCCGGCGCATCATCGGCAGGAGGGCCGGGGTGGTGGTGGCGATATCGTTGCCGAACAGCGTGATCAGCCCGCGCGTCGGCCTTAAAGACAGAAACATCAGGCGCAACAGCGAGGTTTTGCCCGCGCCTGAGGGGCCGGTAAGAAAATGGAAGCTGCCGGCGCCGAGGTTGAAGCTCACATCGCGCAGCACCTCGGGACCAAGGCCGTATCTGAGGCCGACATTTTCAAATCGAATCACGTATTTGGACCTGTTGACGAAGCCAATCGCCGCCGCCGCCAATGGCGAACCGGCGACTTTGCCCCAAATGGCGACCATAGGCGTTAACCAATCCTTAATAAAGCTGGCCCGACAAACAAAACAGTAACGAACTTGGCGAGATTGGCCTGCCGATGATAATTACCTGCCCGAGCTGCGCAACGCGCTACAAAGTTCCAGATGGCGCTTTTGGTGCCGAGGGCCGCGACGTCCGCTGCAAGTCCTGCGCCTTTGAATGGCGTGCCGTGCCCGACGACCTGCCGCCGGTCCCCATAGACCCAAATCGTGAAGACACCAAGGCGAATGGGGACCAGAGCCCCGGCACGGGACCGTTGGCGATGAAAGGGGCGGAGGAGGAGGCCGAAGGGGCGCGCCGCCGGCCAGCGGTGGATATTGAGGCCGCGGCTCGCAAACGCTCCATTTTCCGCCAGGCCGCGGCGGCGAGACAGGGGCCCGATTGGCCGGCCATCGCCCTTGCCGCATCGCTTCTGATCGGTGTCATCAGTCTTTACCCCTTGCGCAACACCATCACGTCGCTGGTGCCGGCGGCGGGCCCGCTATATAATCTGGCGGGCATCGAGATCAATCTTGTTGGCTTTGATTTTGCCAATGTGGCTGTGGTCCGCGAGTTTGACAACGGCTTGCCGGTTCTGGCCATTGCCGGTGAGGTGGTCAATGTATCGGATCGACCGATGGCGGTGCCGCGAGTACGATTGGGATTGCGCGACGGCGCCCAGCAGGAGATCTATTTCTGGACCGTTGCGGTTTCGGAGTATCCCCTTTTCCCAGGGGCGACGGCGCGGTTCTCGACCAAATTGGCCGCCCCGCCCAAGGAAGCGCGGGACGTTTTGTTGCGCTTCAATAGCGGCCCCGGAGCCGGGCGGCGGCAGGCGTTTTTGTTTACTGGCTCGGAGGATCGCTAATGAACCATGTCACCGTCGGCGGCCGCGTGCTGCGAGTGCTCTATTCCAGACAGGAAATCGCCCGGCGGGTCGCGGAAATCGCCGGGGAGATCAAATCTGCCGAATTGGAACGGCTGCTGGTTGTTCCCATCTTGAAGGGAAGCTTTATTTTTGCCGCCGATCTGGTGCGCGCCCTGCACGAGGAGCAGTTGGCGCCAACGATCGAATTTCTCTCCTTGTCGAGCTACCGCGAGGCAACGGTGTCATCGGGCCAGGTCGAAATCCTGCGCGACGTCGAAGGCGATGTCGAGGGGCGAAGCGTGCTGCTGGTCGATGATATTCTCGAATCGGGCCGCACCACGGCGTTTGCCAAGGACCTGATGGTGGCGCGCGGCGCGCTTCAGGTCAAAACGTGCGTTCTTCTCGACAAACCCGGCAAGCGGGCCGTCAATCTCACCGCTGATTTTGTCGGTTTTGAATGCCCCGATCTTTTTGTCGTCGGATATGGCATGGACATGGCCCACACCTACCGGCAGTTGCCGTTTGTCGGCGTTGTCGAGGAGAGTTAGGGTTTTTTTGTTGATTTAAGTTTCACGCCATCCCGCTCTTGTTTTTTCGTTGATGAAGTCTGTGCCATCCCGCTCCCCCACCCGGCCACCCCATAGATTGTATCCTGGGGGTGGCCGGGTGGGGGAGCGGGATGGCACAGACTTCATCAACGA
>UOEM01000067.1_pt1 | contig 30505 bp, 30 predicted proteins | sample 1988661 | NCBI WGS metagenome assembly UOEM01 (sample SAMEA4712195, study PRJEB27164) | hydrothermal vent metagenome | biome: marine basaltic hydrothermal vent biome; feature: marine hydrothermal vent; material: mineral | place: Pacific Ocean | collected 2011-06-14/2011-07-23 | depth 1719 m | reverse complement strand
GATCACCTGGCCGCTCATCTGGATATGAAGCGCCTGGCCGGGATTGCCGGGCTCAGTTGACCGTTGCGATCAGCGCCAGCGCCAGCACGAAGACACCGGCGGCGCCGATGAAAAGCCTGAGCGCGGCGCGGATATCCTCCACCCCCGCCGCAAGCCGCCCCCCGGCATTCATCAGCGCATCATCGACGGTTTTGCCGTCATAGCTTCGCGGCCCCGCCAGGGCCACCCCCAGAGCGCCGGCCATGGCAGCCTCGGGCCAGCCGGCATTGACCGAACGGTGGCGGCCCGCATCGGCCCTCATGGCGGCAATGGCGCCGCGCCAGTCCCAACCGCCAAAAAACGCGGCAATGGCGATGAGGCCACCCGACAGCCTTGCGGGGATCCAGTTCAAGACATCGTCCAGCCGCGCCGTAGCGGCGCCAAAGGCCAGATGGCGCGGGGTGCGGTGGCCGATCATGCTGTCGGCGGTGTTGACGGCCTTGTAGGCGACAAGACCAGGCAGGCCGAAAACCAGATACCACAAGGCCGGGGCGATCACACCGTCGGAGAAATTCTCCGCCAGGCTTTCAATCCCGGCCAGGACGACACCGGGCTCGTCCAGGGAGTGCGGATCGCGGCCGACGATATGGGCCACCGCCGCGCGTCCGCCCTTGACCCCTCCCCCGGCGAGGCCATCGGCAATGGCGGCAACGTGATCGTAAAGACCGCGCCCGGCAAGAATGACCGCCACGGCGATGGCTTCAAACACGCCGGCATAGGGCAGCACGCCGACACCAACGCTTGCGATGCCGCCCGCGAGCAACCCGGCGCCAAGGATCAGCGCCGCGGCGAGCCCGCCGGCGGCGGACCTGGCGTCGGTCCGGGCCTGCTCCCGGTTAAGCTTGTCGTCCAGCCAGCCGATGCCGGCGCCCATCGCCACCACCGGATGGGGCACAAGACGCCACAGCGCTCTGGGCTCGCCGACCCCGGCATCGATGACAATGGCGGCGATCAGCACCCACAAACGGCCATCGGCCTCGGCGATCATGTTTCGCCGGGGTAGGCGTGTGGGTCTTCGGCGGCAAGTGCGGTCAGCGCCCGGCCCAGACGGGCCAGTTCGGCATCGTTTGCCGGCAGCCCCAGGCGCAGCCATTGCGGGGCGAAACCAAAACTCCGTGTCCAGATGCCCTGGCGGGCCAAACCGTCCCGCGAGCGCAGCGCATTGGGCAGGGATACCAGCCGGAAGAGAGGCGTGCCGCCCAAAACTTTCAGGCCGTGCCCGGTCAGCAATTTGTCGAGCCGGTGGGCCTGGTCGATGATCTGGTGGCCCATGGCCTTGGCCCAGGCCTCATCGCCAAGCGCCGTGGTGCCGATGGCGATGGCCGGGCCGGACACCGCCCACGGGCCAAGCGCCGCCTCAAGCCGGCCCATGAGCCGCCGGGCGCCGAAGGCAAAACCAAGGCGCACACCCGCCAGCCCGTAAAACTTACCGAAGGACCGGATCACGGCAAGAGCGGGATGGGGCGCATCCCCGGCCAGGGACTGGCGCGGGCGGGGGTCGATATTGCTCTCGTCGACGACGAGCATACCGCCGCCGACCCCCAGATCGTCGGCCATGGCCAAGAGCTCGTTCTGATCGAAAAACCGGCCCGTCGGGGTGTCGGGATTGCACAGCACCACAATATCGACATCGCCGGCGCGGGGCAGGTGCGGCACCTCGCGCACCAGGTGGCCGGCCATCGACCAGGCCCGCGCGTGCTCGGCGAAGGTCGGCGAGATCACCGCCACTTTGCGCTGGGGTTCGACGATGCGCGGCAACATGGAAATGGCTGCCTGGGCGCCCGGCGTTGCGATCAGGGCGGCGTTTTGGGCCACGCCATAGGCGGCGCGGGCGACCTCACACAGCCTCTCCAGGGCGTGGGCGTCAGGCCGGGCCGACCAGAGGCGGGGCGGCAAATCGGGCATGGGATAGGCGTTGGGGTTGATGCCGGTTGAAAGATCGAGCCAGCCGTCCGGGGGGGTGCCGAAAGCCGCCGTCGCGGCGGCAAGATCGCCACCATGTTCGACCCCGCGGACAAGTTCGGGCATCGGCATTGTCGTCATCCCCTCGAATTCCTGCTCTTCGATCATCATATGGTGCTCATATGTCAATGCCGCCCAAAAAATATTGAGGACGTAAACGATGATCCGTGTTGCCAGACAGCTTGCCCTTTTCGCCGTGCTCGCCGCCCTTGGCGTTGCTTCGGGGCACGCGCAAGCCCAGGAGGCCGAGCTTATTTTCCGTAAATCGACAGTTTTCAAGCTGCTGTCGCCGGATCACAAGCTGGCGACCTATGCCATCGACGACCCGCTGGTCCAGGGCGTCGCCTGCCATTTCACCGTGGCGGAGACCGGCGGCTGGAGCGGTTACTTCGGCCTGGCCGAGGATCTTTCGGATGCCTCCCTGGCCTGCCGTCAGGTGGGGCCGATCAGTTTTACGGGCAAATTTGAACAGGGTGAGGAGTTCTTCCGCAAGCGCCGGTCGATCTTTTTCAAAAAGGCCCGCATCGTTCGCGGCTGCGATGTTAAACGCAACGTGCTGGTCTATCTGATCTATACCGACAAGCTGATCGAGGGCAGCCCGAAAAACTCGACATCGACGGTGGCGATCATGCCCTGGGGCGACGCGCCAGCGGCAAAGTGCGCGGATTATTTAGAGGAATAGGGTATTTTTCCTGGTCAGGTCTTGCCCGCCAAAACCGAGCTTACACGGGCACGAAGCGCAACGATCACCTCGGTCTCGACATAAGGATGGCGCTTGAGCCAGCCGGTGTTGCGCCAGGAGGGGTGCGGCAGGGCGATGAGTGGCGGGGTTCGGGCAACATGGTCGCGCCAGCGGGCCAGCGTATCGGCAAGGGTTTTGCCGCAATCGGCGCCAAGATGCCATTTGAGGGCATACATGCCAACCGCGACCACCAGTTCGATATTTTCAAGCGCGGCGACGATATCGGCACGCCAGAGCGGTGCGCATTCGCGCCGGGGCGGCAGATCGCCACCCTTGACGTCAAGGCCGGGAAAACACAAAGCCATGGGGACGATGGCGACCAGGGCCTCGTTGTAAAAGGTCGCTTCATCGATGCCCATCCAGTTGCGCAAGCGTTTCCCCGAGGGGTCGGTGAACGGGATGCCCGAGGCGTGGACCCTGGTGCCCGGCGCCTGTCCCGCGATAAGGATCAGGGCCCCGGCCGAGCCAGACAAGACCGGGCGCGGGTGATGGGGCAAGGGCCGTCCGGCAGGGTGGTCCCTGCACACCCGGCAGGCGCGCGCCCGGGCGGCCAGTTGGTCAAATGCGGTTCCCATGGCGCGGTCTCCAGTGAGGAATTGCCGGTGTTGAGGCGTCCGGTGAAAATAGACTCAAAATGGCGCCTCGGCCACATCGGTTCTTAACCACTGTTACGCCACAATCGGCCCGCCGCCGCTCCCAAACGGCGCGGGGCGGATGGTCTCGTTTGTCCCGAGATTTGGGGTGTTGGCGTAGATGAGTGGTCCCGAAAATATCAGCGCGCACCTGAAGCCATCACCGGCCCAGGAGCGCACCAGCCAGCCAATCCGCGAAGCGCGGGCCAAGCTGGCAACGCTGTCGACCGGTCCGGCGACCTTCAAATACGAGATGCTCGACCTTTTTGCCACCAACCACACCGCCGCCGCGCTGGCTCTGCCGATTTTCGCCACCGTGCTCGGCTCGGCGGTGCTTTTGTGGATGGACTGGCCATTTGTCGCTTTCTGGCTGGCGGCGATTTTTGTCACCCAAGGGGTAATGGTCGGCCAGTGCGAGCGCTTCAGCCGGCTGGAAATGCGCGATGTGAATGTCGCCCATTGGGGCCGGCGCTTTACCGTGGTCGAGTTTGTCAGCGGCTGCGCCTGGGCCATGCTGCCGATTTTCGCCTGGGAACCGGGCAACACCGTCAGCCATGTGCTGATCTTCGCCATCACCCTGGCGATGATCGCGGTGAGGGTGACCCTGGCGAGCCAGGCGCTGGCGATCGTCTATGCCGGCACCTTACCGCTGGTCTCGGTGCTCATCTTGCGCCTTTCAATGGAAACCGACATCCTGCATTCCATCTTGGCTCTGATCGCGGTGACGGCGGAGTTCTATTTTGTCTGGCTGGCCCAGCGGCTCAATTCCACGACCATGCAGATGATCCACCTGCGGGCGCAGAAGGATGGGCTGATCGCCGATCTGGAAGATGCCAAGACCCTGGCCGAAGACGCCCAGCGCCGCGCCGAAAGCGCCAATATCGCCAAATCGCGTTTTTTGGCCACCATGAGCCACGAGCTGCGCACGCCGCTCAATGCCATCCTGGGTTTTTCCGACATTATGCGCAACGAGATCTTCGGCGCCCACAACGTACCCAACTACAAGGAGTATTCGACCGATATTCACTCAAGTGGCGAGCATCTTTTAAACCTGATCAACGAAATCCTCGATCTCAGCCGCATCGAGGCCGGGCGCTACGATCTGGACGAAACCTTAGTCTCGGTGGCCGCGATCGGCGAGGATTGCCAGAAGCTGCTGGCCATCCGGGCCCGGGCCCGCGGGATCACTTTACGCTCGCGTTTCGATGCCGGTCTGCCCAAGGTCTGGGCCGACGAGCGGGCGGTGCGCCAGATCTGGCTCAACCTGATTTCCAACGCCGTCAAGTTTACCCCACCGGGGGGCGAGGTCTATCTGGACGCCATCGCTACGGAGGCGGCGGGCCTGGCGTTTTGCGTCACCGATACCGGACCGGGCATCCCGGAGGAGGAAATCCCGCTGATCCTGTCCTCCTTCGGTCAGGGCGCGCAGGCCAGCCGGCAGTCAGAGGACGGCGCCGGGCTGGGACTGCCCATCGTCAAGGGGCTGGCCGAACTTCATGGCGGCCGGCTTGTCGTGGAATCGGTGTTGCGGCAGGGCACGCGCATGACGGTGATATTTCCAGCGGCGCGACTGCTTGGGCCCCCGACACGAACCGGTGATGGACACCTGACCAACCACGGCACCGGAGCACCCTCTTTGGCAAAAAGCGCCTGACCACCTAAGATGGGCCCATGAAGATCACCGCCGTTCGCGCCCATCCACTTGCCGCGCCCCTGGATCGGCCCTTTGCCTTTTCACAAACCTGGGTGAAGACCCGCGTCGGCCTGGTGGTGGAGATAACGACCGACAGCGGCCTTGTCGGCTGGGGCGACGCCTATGGCCCGCCCCTGCCGATCGCCGCAACCGTTGAGCATGGCTACGCGCCGCACCTTTTAGGCCGGAATCCGCTCGCCGGCGATGCCATCTGGCAGGATCTGTACAATCACCTCCGCGATCACGGCCAGCGCGGCATCGCCATCCAGGCGCTCTCCGCCATAGATATCGCGCTGTGGGACTTAAGGGGCAAGCATCTGGGCGTGCCCGTTCATGTGCTCATGGGCGGGCCGATACGGACCAGGATCAAGGCTTACGCCACCGGGCTCTACCGCCGCTCGGACGACCGCGCCGAAAACCACGCCATATTGAAGGACGAAGCGCAAAGCTATCTGGGGCAAGGGTTCACGGCCATGAAAACCAAGGTTGGTTTTGGCTTTGACGACGACATGGCGCTGGTTGAAAAGCTGCGCGAAACCATCGGCGCGGGGACCGGGCTTTTTGTCGATGCCAATCACGGCTGCGATGTGGTTCAGGCCAAACGGCTTGCCCGCGCCATGGAACCGCTGGAGATCGGCTGGTTCGAGGAGCCGGTGGCGCCTGAGGATCTGGAGGGCTACCGGGAGGTCCGTGCCGCAACCTCCATTCCCATCGCCGGCGGCGAATGCGCCTTCACCCGCCACGACTTTCGCCGTATCCTTGAGGCGCGTGCCGTCGATATCATCCAGCCGGACACATGCGCCTGCGGTGGGCTGACCGAGGCCAAGCGCATTGCCGATCTGGCCTGGGTTCATGGAGTGCGCCACATTCCCCATGTCTGGGGTACCGGCATTGGATTGGCCGCGGCGCTGCAATTGCTTGCGGTGTTGCCAACCACGGCGCCGGGCCTGGGAAGCGAAGACCCGGTGCTGGAATATGATCTGACGCCGCATCCGTTCCGCCAGGACCTGCTGGCCGAGCCCATCGAGGCCAAAGGCGGCCAGGTTGGCGTGCCCGCCGGACTGGGTCTTGGCATCGAGGTGCGACGCGATGTGCTGGAGCGCTGGCGGATCGGTGAGGGGATATGTTCCTGATGAAGTCTTGTGCCATCCTGCTCTTGTTTTTTCGTTGATGAAGTCTGTGCCATCCCACTCCCCCACCCGGCCACCCACAGGATACAATCTAGGGGTGGCCGGGTGGGGGAGTGGGATGGCACAGACTTCATCAACGAAAAAACAAGAGCAGGATGGCGTGAGACTTCATCAGGAACATTTTCTACGCCTTGTCGCTGACCCCGGCATCGGCAAAGGTCGCCATGCCGCGATGGGCGGCAACGGCGGATTTGACCACCCCCAGCGCCAGGGCCGCGCCGGTCCCCTCCCCCAGCCGCAATCCCAGATCGAGCACCGGTTCAAGGCCGAGCCTTTCCAGCAGACGCGCATGGGCCGGCTCGGCGGAAACATGGCCGGCAAGGCAATGGTCAAGGGCGCGCGGGTTGGCCGCATGGAGGATGGCGGCTGCCGCCGTGGCGCCGTAACCGTCCAGAATGACCGGCACCTTTTCGTAGCGGGCGGCGAGGATCGCCCCGGCGATGGCGGCAAATTCGCGCCCGCCCAGACAACGCAAGACCTCGAAGGGATCGCCCAGAACATCGCGGTGCAGCGCCACGGCATCGCGGACGGCGGCGATCTTGTTGACGAGGAGTTCCCCAGTTGACCCAGTGCCCGGACCGACCCAGTCCTCGGGCTTGCCGCCATACAGGCCATGGGCAATGGCCGCAGCAATGGTGGTATTGCCGATGCCCATTTCGCCGAGACACAAAATGTCGGCCCCCTCGGCGATGGCGTCGCGGCCAAAGGCCATGGTAGCGGCGCAGTCGCGTTCCTCCATGGCCGGCCCTTGGGTGATATCCCGGGTGGGAATTTCCAATGCCAGCTCGAACACCTTGAGCCCGGCGCCGGCCACCTCGCAGAACTGGTTGATCGCCGCCCCCCCGGCACGGAAATTGGCCACCATCTGGGCCGTCACCTCGGCGGGATAGGGGGCGACCTTTCTCGCCACGACACCATGGTTGCCGGCAAATACCGCCACGACACATTGCTCGGTCCGGGGCGGCCAGGCCCGCTGCCAGGAGGCAAGCCATCCCGATATCTCCTCCAGGCGGCCAAGGGCGCCCGGTGGCTTGGTCAGCCCGGCCTCGCGGGTGGCGGCGGCGGCGGCGGCGGTCTCGTCGGCGTCGGGCAGGGTTTCCATGAGCGCCCGGAAATGCGAAAAACTGGGGGCCTGGTCGGGGCTGTCTGTTGTCACGGTATGGTCTCCTTGAGCGGCCCCGGAGTACAGGACGGCTTTTCGATTCTCGGCGAAATTCTTGCGTCACCACTTCAATAGCGGACCGGCGACAGTCATGGCTTCCACATACGACACCAAAGCGCGATTCCGTCTCTGGGGGGAAGACATTCGCGGCGCCCTGATGTTCCTCACCCGCCTGCCGGTCGGTGGCCCGCCGCCGATGATGCCAAGGGCGTTTCGGGCCTTTCCGGTCGCCGGCGCCGCCATCGGCTTTTTCGGCGCCGTGGTTCTGGTGGCGGCGTTGAAGCTGGGGTTCTCCCCGCTCGCGGGAGCCTTTGCCGCGCTGATCGGCGTTGCCGCGGTCACAGGAGCCCTGCACGAAGACGGGCTTGCCGATGCCGCCGACGGCTTTGGGGGGGGGGCAAACGCCGAGGAGAAACTCCGCATCATGGCCGACAGCCGGCTTGGCACCTATGGCGCCGTTGCGCTGGTTCTGGTTTTGGGTCTGAAAGCTGTGGTGCTGGCAGACCTTGCCGGCACATTTTCACCCCTGGCGCTGATCTTCGCCCTGGGCGCGGCGGGGGCCGCGGGCCGGATGGCGCCAGTGGTCTTGCTGATGGTCCTGCCCGCCGCCCGGCCTGCCGGGCTTGGCGTCTCCGCCGGCCGGCCGGACACAAACGTCCTTTCCGGCGCGATCGGGGCACTGCTCGTCATGGTTTTGCCGGCTTTGGCGACCATATCCGTGGTCGCAAATGTCACCGCCGGGCTCATGGCCGCCGTGGCGGTCGCGGGGCTGTGCCGCCTCTCCCGCCGCCAGATCGGCGGGCAGACCGGAGATGTCGCCGGCACTGCCGTAATTCTGGCCGAAACCGGGTTTCTGGCCGGGCTTAGCGCCGCGTAACCGGCCCGCTGCGCATTTTGGCTGGAAAAGTTTCTACGGTTAAGGGGACGGAAACAGGTGACCGGATATTCTGATCATGTTGGTAAGTAGAGTATCAGTATGACGCGTAACGCATCGGCCTGGATCGGGCTGTCCATTCTTGTCGCCACCGGCGCCTATTTGTCCGCCGGACCCCTTATCGGCCTCACCCCCACCACCTCGCCGGACGAGTTGGCGCGGCTCTCCTCGGGCATCGCGCTTTTGATCGTCATCGGCGGTTCGGCAGCTCTTGGCTATCGCGGTCAGGCCACCCTGGCGTTAAAACAGGCCCTGGTCTGGATCGCCATCGGGCTGTCGCTGGTGGTTTTGTATACGTACAGAGCCGATATCGGGCGCCTTGGCGCCCGTGTCCTCAGCCAGCTTGCGCCAGGGATCGTGCTTGAAGCCCGGGCCCTTGGGCAATCGGGCGAGACCGGCGGCATCATCGCGGTCACCGCCGGCCAGGGCGGGCAGTTCGACGTCGAGGCCCTGGTCAACGGCACCAGCGTGCGGCTTTTGGCCGATACCGGCGCGACCCTTGTGGTGTTGACCCATGACGATGCCTTGCGCGTCGGCATAGACACCGGGGCCTTGCGCTACAATATACCGGTGCAGACCGCCAACGGAGTGGCAAAAAACGCCCTTCTGCATCTTGAGGAGATCTCGGTGGGATCGATCACCATACCCAACATCCGGGCGTTGATCGCCAAACCGGGCCAGTTGGAAACCAGCCTTTTGGGCATGAGTTTTCTCACCCGCCTCACCTCGTTCCAGATCAGCGGCGACCAGCTCGTCTTGCGCGAATGATCGGCTGAGCACATGTACCCCACCCCAAAATGCGACCTCAAACCCAACACGGGCGACTTTGAGCGTTACCCCCTGGTCTCGCCCAACGGGTTTCGCGAATACGATGTGCGCTGGCTCTTCCCCGACGAGATCAATCTCCTTGGCATCCACATGGTCGGGGTCTCGCTGGCGGGCAAAATTCGCGCCGAGGCGGGCGAGGCCCGTGTGGTCGTCGCCCATGACTACCGGTCCTATTCCGCAGGTATCAAAATGGCGCTGACATCCGGGCTTATGGCCGGTGGCGCCGAGGTCTTCGACATCGGTCTTGCGGTCTCGCCCATGGCCTATTTTGCGCAAGTCCAGCTAGGGGTGCCCGGTGTGGCGATGGTCACCGCCAGCCACAATGAAAACGGCTGGACCGGGGTGAAAATGGGGGCCAGCCCGCCCCTGACCTTCGGTCCCGATACCATCGCCGAGATGAAGGATGAGGTCCTTTCCGGCAAGCTGAAAACCCAAGGTGGCGGACGTTATGCCTATGTCGCCGGAATGGCGGAAAAATACATCGATGACCTGGCTTCCCATGGGGTTTTCAAGCGCAAGATGAAGGCGGTCGTCGCCTGCGGCAACGGCACGGCGGGAGCGTTCGCGCCCCAGGTTCTGGAGCGTCTGGGCATCGAGGTGGTGCCGCTGCACACCGAACTCGACCACACCTTCCCCAACCACAATCCCAACCCCGAGGACCTCGCCATGCTGCATGCGGTGGCCGAGGCGGTGGAGCGCAGTGGCGCCGATATCGGGCTGGCCTTCGACGGTGACGGCGACCGCTGCGGGGTGGTCGACAATACCGGCGCCGAGATCTTCGCCGACAAGGTGGGGGTCCTTTTGGCCCGTGACATTTCGGCCCGCCACGGCGGCGGCAAATTTGTCGTCGATGTCAAATCCACCGGGCTTTTTCACACCGATCCGGTTCTGAAGGCCAATGGGGCTTCAACCGAATACTGGAAGACCGGCCACAGCCACATCAAGCGGCGCTCGTTCGAAACCGGGGCGCTGGCCGGGTTCGAAAAAAGCGGGCATTTTTTCCTCAACCCGCCGCTGGGGCGAGGCTATGACGACGGACTGGTTTCCGCCATCGCTGTCCTCGACATGCTCGACCACAACCCCGACATGACCATGGCCGGACTTGCCGCCAGCCTGCCCAGGACCTGGGGCTCGCCGACCATGTCGCCCCACTGCGCCGACGAGATAAAATACGATGTCGTGGCTCGCGCCGTGGCCCATTTCGGCGCCATCGCCGAGGCGCGCGGGGTTCTGGCCGGCCAAAACGTCACCGACGCCATCACCGTCAACGGCATCCGCATCGTGCTCCAGGACGGAACCTGGGGGCTGGTGCGCGCCTCGTCCAACAAGCCTGAACTGGTGGTGGTGGTCGAAAGCCCGACCTCGGAGGCCAATATGCGGGCGATCTTCGCCGAGATCGATGGATACTTGTCGGCTCAACCCGAAGTTGGCGAATACAACCAGAAAATCTAAAGCGTGCCCGCGTTCATTCGCATTCACGCGACACGCTTTATCTCGTTGTTGTCGCATGTCTTTGAATCCCAAAACCGGTTCCCGCTTTTGGGAGACAAGCGTTTCACGTTTAGACGTGTAGCGCTCTAATGGTGCTCGGCGCCTTGCGGGCGCATGACCTCCGCCCGCTCTTTGTTGACGAAATCATCCAGTATTTTAACATTGGTGATGCTGGCCATGTTTTGTTTGATACCCACGCCGACCCCGCGCAGCCGCAGGAAGGCCCGCGAAAGGCTCTCAGGCTTCATGCCGAGCCGGCCGGCAATCAGGGTTTTGTCGTAAGGCAGGGCGATGGTGCATGAGCCTTCGTCAACCGGTGCCAGCGACAACAGGAATTCCGCAATACGTTGTGCGCCGGTATGGGCCTTGAGCTGTTCGATCTGCTGGATGAGCTGGTGCAGATGATGGGAGGTGGACGCCAGCATCGCCAGGCCGATCTCGGGCGAGCGCTGGATGCGGTCGAAAAGCCGCCGTGCCGGAATGATCAAAGCCCGGCACTCCGTCACCGTCTCGCCGCTGGCCGGATAGACGTCGCCGATAAAGGCGGCGGCCTCGGCAAAGCTCTGACCGCGGGTGAAAACGCCGACAATGGCTTCCTCGCCGGCCGGCGTCATCCGGTAGATCTTCACCCAGCCCTCAAACACGACATAAAAGGCGATCGCCGGATCACCTTGCATGAACAATACCTCGGAGCGGTCATGCAACTGCACACTGGCATCGCTGATCAGCAGCTCCAGCGTTTCCGGGGACAGACCAGAAAAAACCGTGGTTGAGCGGATCAGATCCATATCGCCGACGCGCAGACCGATTGCCATTGGACCCCAATCCCCGTGTGAGGCCTGATCATGCCAAATTCCAGGCAATTGCGCCATTGATATGAGTCAAAGCTGCTGCGATAAATGGCGAAAAATAGGATTTTCCACAGTCTTTCAGTGGTATATTTTGCTTTGGCGCGATGGCACTTTATCGACTTGCCTTCATCAGCAGAGATATGGATGGACATCCAACTGCTTCATGTTTTCGACTCATTTGGGATTTTTCCAATCTTTACAACCGGTTGTTAAATATATCCACTCGCCTTCCTGCACCATCAAACACTTCCCGGCGATGCGTACTTCTCTTTTAGCGCATCCAAGCTTGCCGTGTGCTGGGCCGTGTGCTGGATTTTCTGCCCCAGCGCGCGCAACAATCAAATGGAGTGCAAATGCGTGCAATCCCGTCCATTGTAGGGCATGCACCTCACAAATCGAGTTATCTGAAAACGCAACAGTCAATTGAAAAACAAAGAAAAAACATTCTCTGTCGCGCCGATGATGGACTGGACCGACCGGCATTGCCGCGTCTTTCACCGCCAGATCTGCGGCCGGGCGACGCTTTACACCGAAATGCGCACCGCCGATGCGATCCGTTTTGGCGACCAGGAGCACTTGCTGGGCTTTGACCCCATGGAAAACCCGGTGGTTTTGCAACTGGGCGGCAGCGACCCCGACAAATTGGCCCAGGCAGCCCGGATCGGGGCGGATTACGGCTATGACGCGATCAACCTGAATTGCGGCTGCCCGTCTACCCGTGTGCGCTCGGGCCGCTTTGGCGCCTGCCTCATGGCGGAACCGGACACTGTCGCCAGGGCCGTGACCGCCATGCGCGCGGCGGTGGACGTTCCGGTTACCGTCAAATGCCGCATCGGCATCGACGATCAGGACACCGGGGCCGACCTGGAACGCTTTGTTGCCATTGTCGCGGACGCCGGGGTCGCCGGGCTGGTGGTTCATGCCCGCAAAGCCTGGCTGAAGGGGCTGAGCCCGAAGGAAAACCGCGACGTGCCGCCACTGGACTATGCCCGCGTCGCCCGGCTGAAAGCCGACTGGCCCGATCTGCCGATTGTCCTGAATGGCGGCATCGCCAGCCTTGATGCGGCGCAAGGTCACCTGGCCCGTTTCGATGGCGTCATGTTGGGCCGCGCCGCCTACCAGACCCCGTACATCATGGCCACCGTCGACCGGGACATCTATGGCGAGGCTACGGAGCCACCAACCCGGTCGCAAATCACCCGCCGGATGCAGCCCTATATCGAGGCCGAACTGGCCCGGGGGACACCGCTGATCGCCATCACCCGCCATATGCTCGGCCTTTACCATGCCCGCCCCGGTGCGCGCCACTGGCGGCGCATTCTGTCCGAGGAGGGGCGGGTCCACGGCGCAGGCTGGGAGATTGTCGAACGCGCCCTTGCAACCGTGAAACGTCTTACCGAAGCGGCGGCCACAACCGCAACCGCCGCCTGAGGCCCAAAAATGCCTGAAATGATATTGGGTGTGCCGTCAGGGGAGATGGCGGTCCTAGCGGTGGTGCTGCTTGCCGGAGGCGCGCTGACCGGCCTTCTGGCCGGGCTCTTTGGCGTCGGCGGCGGCGCCATCCTGGTGCCGGTGCTCTATGAGTTGTTCGGTTTTCTGGGCACCGATGAGGCGGTGCGCATGCATCTGTCGGTGGCGACCTCGTTGGCGGTCATCATCCCCACCTCGATCCGCTCCTTTGCCGCCCACCACCAAAAAGGCGCGGTAGATATGGACATGCTGCGCTACTGGGCGCCTTACGTGCTTTTCGGCGTGCTTCTGGGTTCGGTGATCGTAGCCATCGCCCCGTCCTTGGCTTTACGGGCGATTTTCGCCACCATGATGATGCTGATGGCCTACAGGCTGGTTTTTGCCACGGAGCGCTGGAAACTGGGGCGCGACCTGCCGCAGAATCCCGGCCGGGCCTTGTGGGGCAGCGCCATCGGCATTTTGTCGGTGCTGCTGGGGGTTGGCGGCGGGGCGATGTTCTCCACCGTGATGATGCTGTATTCCCGCTCGATCCACCAGGCGGTGGCGACCGCGTCGGGGCTGGGCATCGTCATATCGATCCCCGCCACCATCGGATTTATCCTGTCGGGGTGGAGCGCCGGCGGGCTGCCGCCGGCGTCCCTGGGTTATGTCAACCTCATCGGTTTTGTGCTGATCATCCCCTCCAGCATCGCGATGGCGCCCCTGGGTGTGAAACTGGCCCATTCGCTGTCGCGGCGCCATCTGGAGCTGGCTTTCGCGGTGTTCCTGTTCGGTATCTCGCTGCGCTTTTTCTGGAGCCTTTTGTAACGCTCAACTTTGCGCCGGCGCGGGGGAGGTCGCCGGCGCGTGGCGGCGGAGCAAAACCTCGGCGAAAAGCAGATTGGGCACCCAGCATATCCAGGCCACGACCGGATAGGCGATGTCGTAAGGGACCCCGGCGACCAGTTGCACCGGCAGCCACAGGCGCAAAGTGACGGCGGCAAAGGCAAGGGCGGCGGAGCGGATCATCCAGGCCCGGTGATCGGCAATCCGCCCCGCCCGTATCAGCACAAAACCGCGCGCGGTGACCCCAAGCCAAACCACCGACAACAGCACAAAACCGGCCTGGGCCACCGGCCCGCCGTCGGCGTTAAAGCCGATGACCAGTCCGCTGACACCGCCCAGGGCCACCATCGCCAGATAGGCGCGGCCAAGCCAGCGGTGCCATTGGGGTTGGCAGAGGCGAAAGTTGGCCGAAAGCTGAAAGGGCATGATCGCCAGCGCCGCCGGGCCGGCCAGGACATGGACATAGAACATGACCCTTGGCGGCGTCAGCTGATGGACCATGTTCGGAAACGCGGCCTCCATGCCCAGGAGCAAAAACCGCCACGATACCAGCGCCACGGCCAGGGACGTGAACCAAAGAACAAAGCGCCCGGTTTTTGCTCCGGCATTCATCATCGCACTCCAATTTGACAGTGTAAAGTTTACTTCAGCGGGAAAATTGCCGATAAACTTGACATTGTCAACCAAAAGATACGAAAAATCCCCATGAGCAAAAAGAAGAATAAAAAACCTCACCATCACGGCAATTTGCGAGCGGCGCTGATCCAGGCCGGCACCGAACTCCTGGACGAGGGCGGCCAGGCGGCCCTGACGTTACGCAAATGCGCCGCCCGCGCCGGGGTGTCCCATGCCGCGCCGGCGCACTATTTCAGCGGGCTCGGCGGCCTTCTGACCGCCATTGCCGCGCGCGGCTTCGAAATCTTCACCGCAACGATGATCGCCGAGGCTGAGGCCGGCGGCGGCAATCCGCGCGCCCGGCTGATTGCGATCTGCAACGGTTACTTGCGCTTTGCCCGCGACCATGAAGCCATGTTCAACCTGATGTTCTCATCGCAGGAGCTGGAATTCGGCGACCCCGAACTTCGGCAAAATTCAGCGGCGGCCTATCAGGTGCTGCGCCAGGGATGTGCGCCCTTCGCCAGCCCTTCGGGGACCGAAACAGGCACCGAAATCATGGTCTGGTCCCTGGTTCACGGCTTTGCCGGGATCTCGCGCAAAGCCCAGAGCAAGCCCTCGGGTCATCCGGCGCGGGATATCCGTTTTGAGGATATTCTTCCCGCTCTCGAGCTGAAAATGCCATAGGAACCGATAGAGCATTTCTCATACAGACGGCACCGGCAGACGGCACCGGCAGACGGCACCGGCAGACGGCACCGGCAGACGGCACCGGCCCGCACCCGGCCACCCTGGTGAGTATCCCATATGGGTGGCCGGGTGGGGGAGCGGGCCAGCGCCGATTCAGATCAAATTCGAAAACACTCTAACCATGCGGGTGGGTGCCCAGGCGCGAATGCAGGCGGGCGTCGTGGATCTTGAAATGCTGCGCGAACCAGGTGCCGAGTTGCTCTGACAGCTCGACGCTCGCATGTTGCCTGTCATCGCCGCCGTCATTGTAATCGTCCATGATGTCGCGCAGTTCATCGAGCAGCCGCTCGTGATCGCCCTTATGGTCGGACAACTGATCGTAGCCATGCTCGCGCATGAATTTTTCCTCCAGCGCGAAATGGCTGGAAATGCCCTTGTAGATGTCACCAAAAATCGCCAATGGATCGCGCCGCCCCGAACCACCGCCGTCACCTGCCGTAAACTCATCGTGCAACGCGTTGATCAGGTCGATCAGTTCGCGGTGTTCATGATCGACCGCCTCGACCCCGACACTGTAACTGTCCTTCCACTCAAGCAGCGGCATGGTTTTTCTCCGGATGTGTCCTCATTGGCTCAGCGAAAGACAAAACCGCCCTCCACTGGCGAAAAATCGATGACGAGATTCTGCCCGGCGGCAAGATCAATCTGGCGAACTTCGCTGTACTCAAAACCGGCAGACCGCGGATTGTCGCTCATGGCCACGGCAATTGTATATTTGCCAGCCGGCAGTATGAATTTTTTGTAGAGCCGTGAGGGTCCGTCGCCGGCGATCCCCGACGGTGGCAGCGACTGGCGGAACAAAAGCCTGCCGTCGACTTTGAGTTCGACATCGACGGGCGGCCGCCGGCGCGGACAGATTTCCTTCCGGCGCATATTGGGCGCCAGCGCCTCCATCTCCGCAGCGGTCAGCTTGCGGCAGTCGGCTTTACGGTCCGAGCCATGGGTGAAACTAAGCTTCAGGACACCGGTTTGCGGCGGAATGGAGCGATAATCCGGCCCATCCGACAGGAGCGCGGCCAGCGCAAAGACAATCGTCAGCGTGACCAAACCGGCGAGGAAACGGCCCGGCGCGACCATCAGACCCGCTCCCCGGTATGTTTATCGGGTTGCCGCGTCGGTGCCGCACGCCCCATGGGCGGCTTGGCTTGGGGCAATTCCGCCAGCTTTTTCGCAAAAGCGGCCAGCTCGGCGTCAAATCGCCGGCGCTCGTTGCCGTCGGCCCAGATCATCGTCAGCCGTTCACGCGGCACCCGGTCACGTAAATACGGATCGCGCTTGCCGGCAACCCGCGCCTTGGTCCATTCGACCCCGAGCCGGTTGTAGCAGGAACGCTCCGCGCAGCCGGCGATCACCACGCCGTCGGCCATATCGCGGCTGAGAATAAAATCGATCAGCGACGGCGGCGCCATGGCGACGCAAGGCAGCGACACGAACCCATCGCGGCCTTCCGACGCGCCCCCGTGCTCACATGCCAGAACGAGAACGCGGGCCGGCCCTTTCAATGTCGCGGCAGCCGCGATTGTCTTTTCCCGCAAAGCCTTGAGCGGCAGATCCGGAAGATCGATCCCGGTTGCGTAGTCGTCGCTGTGCCGAAACGGCGTCGAAGAGGGGCAAGCGCCCATGCAAATGCCGCAGCCGACGCACAAATCCGGATCGACCACGACCTCCTGGGGAAAGGGCAGCGCATCGGAACGCGGCACAAGCCGGATCGCCTCATAGGGACAGTCCTCGACACAGCGCGCACAACCATTGCAATGCTCAAGATCGACGACCGCCGCCCGCGGCCTCTTCATCGGCGGCAGCCACGGCATGAACAGGACCAAAAGGGTAAAGCCGCCGATCAGTGCCCAGATCGCGCCGGCAGACCACAGATCGGCCAGCGGATATAGCGGCAGCAGATACCAATCGATCCCGACCTCGGTCACCACCTTGGAAAGATCCGCCGGACCTTGCGACAGCGCCGGCCTCCACAACGAGGTCGCCAGCAGCGCCAGCAGGATCATATACATCAGCGGCCGCGGCGGATTCACCTTGGGCCGCGATATGCGCGTGATATGAACCCACATCATCACGAGCAGCAGCATCGGAATAGCGATGTGCAGGAAGACCATAAGGGTGAAAAAGCGTCCGCTCAGGCTTTCCGGCGTCAGAAAATTGCGGGCAATCGGCTCGCCGAAAATCGGCAGCCAATCGAGCAGCTCTGAGCTGACAATGGCGACGAACTGCGCCAGTTGGTCCCAGACCAGCCAATAGCCGGTGATGCCGGAAATATATAATAACCAGATGATCGGCACGGCGATCAGCCAGGAGAACCAGCGTACGCCGCGATACCTGTCCAGCGCGAACTCCCGCAACAGATGCAGCACCACCACCACCACCATCAAATCGGAAGCGTAACGGTGAAAGCTGCGCATGATGCCGGCGTGGTACCACAGATCGTTGCTGATCCATTCCAGCGAGGCATAGGCGTTGACGACGCCGGTATCGAAGAAGATGAACAGATAGATGCCGCTGGCGGCGACGATCCAGAACAGAAAATAGCCCAGCGCGCCAAGCTGGGCGAGGGGATTGAGCGCCGGTGAGAAGATCCGGTCACACCCGCGTTCAGCGGCACTGAAACCGCGCCGCAAAACGCTTTTTACCGACATTGTCACCGATCCGGTTCCTACCCGGCTTCAGCCGCGCACAGACCGGCGCTGAAGGCGCCGGTTTTGCCGCCAGACCCGGAAAATGATGAAGCCGGTCAACAGCAATGACAAGCCGCCGATCGAAATACCGAAGGCAATGGCATAGTCAATCTCGTAGCGGCCCGAGGTTGGATTGTAGACCGTGCAGATAAAGAGGATGCGGTCGACCAGGCTGGTCATGGACAGCGATTTCAGACCGGTTCCGAACACCACTTCCTTCATGGGCTCCAAAAAGACCTGGATCGGAAAATCGACGCCGTAAACCTGCCGGTAAACACGGCCTTCACTGTCAAGGATCGTCGTTTGAGTAACGTGATCATAGCCGCCGGCGGTGGCGCGGTAGGAAAAGCCAAGGTCGTCCATGAATTTTTTGGTTGTCGCCTCATCGCCAACGGCGATGAACCAGTTGTCAAGCGGAACATCCTGCTCCGACCTGAAGGCGGCAAGCCGTGCCGGCCTGTCGCGGGCGGGGTTGAAGCTGACCGTCAGTATGTTGAACCGGCCTGGTCCAAAGATTTCTTCGGCACGCGCGACAGCTTTGATCAGATGTTGCGTGATCATCGGGCAGATCATCGGGCAACTGGCGTAGATCGGGCTGATTACCAGAGGTTTGCCGCGAAATTCCGCCAGTGTGAGGGTATTGCCGCTATCATCGGTGAGGGTGTAGTCACCGATAGTCCGTCCGAGCGCCGCTTCGCTCTTTTCCAGGGCGAGGTCCAAGTCTATGGGCTGGCTATCGTGGCCGTGGGCACCGGATTGGTCTTCCGAAGCCGCCGGCGTCATGGGGGCCATCGTCGCCTTGCCGGCGAGAACAATATCTTGCGCCGCAACAGGGCCAAACAGAAGCACCGAAGCGGCAAGACATGAGAGTATCAGACGAACCATGGGACTATCCGTAGCGCTTTGTCGGCAGGCACCGCCGCGATCAGCAGGGTAAGCTGCACAAGGGAAGCTCTGAAATTCGCCATCGCCGTTTTTCTCGTCGGCACCCGATAAAGCTGCCAGCTGCGCCACAGGAAAAACGTGCCCCCGGCGGTTGCGCCAATGCCGTAGATCAGCCCCATGCCATAGGCCAGAGGCACGAGCGACAAGACCGCCAGCGCTGCGGTGTGGGCAAGGATCGCCAGCGTCCAGAAGCGTTGCGATGCCGTCAGCGGCAGCATCGGCACGTCGGCGGTAGTGTAGTCACGCGATTTCGCCGCCGCCAGCGACCAGAAATGCGGCGGCGTCCACAAGAACATGACGATGGCGAGAAAGATCGGAGCCGGCTGCAGGAGGGGATCGACCGCGGCAGCGCCCGCCAGGAGGGCAAAGCTCCCCGCCAGGCCGCCAACAACGATATTCCAGACGCTGCGCCGCTTCAGCCAGACCGTATAGACAACGCCATAGGTAAAGGCGCCAAGGAAGATAAACATGGTCGCCAGTCCGCCGGCGACGGCATAGGCGAGCACCAGCGAGGCGACCAGCAGCGCCAGGAAGGAAAATGGCCAGATCCAGCCCGGCTTCAAAAGTCCGCTGGCGAACGGGCGCGTTCGTGTCCGGGCCATAAGCCGGTCAAGGTCGCGCTCGTAGTAGTGGTTGAACGCGCCCGCCGCGCTGGATGCACCAAGCACGGCCAGCGCGAAGGCCAGGACCTGAGCCAGCGTCAATCCGGGCCCCTGGGTTGCCGCCATGCCGGCCAGGGCGCTCAGCGCAATCGCCACGCCAATCCTAAGTTTCAAAAGCGATGTCGTGACCCGGATCGCAACGAGCATGGTTTTCGTCCCTTCCGGCCCGCCTAGCGGAACAGCCACAGGTCGGACAGATATTTCCAGTTGACGAAATAGTAGAGGACAAAGGCGATGAAGAAGGCGCTGACAAGCACCAGGGTCCCCGGCAGCTTGATCGTGCCCTCGCTGCCATATTCGGAAACCGTCTTGCTCCCCTGGTGCAGCGGGAACGTGAGCGGCTGCACTTCGGTGGTATCAAGGCGTTTGCCCTTCAGCACGGTGGCGACAACGACGAGGATATAGATGAACCCGCCAGCTGCCGCGAGCAGCGCGAACAGGCCGTTGAGCCCCATCATCAGGAATGCCGCCGGCGGATATTCAAAGGCGTGCGCCGCGTCGGTAAAGGTCATGTCCCATTGCCGGCGGGCAACGCCCAGGGTCCCGGCGCCCATCATCAGCAAAGAGATGCCGCCGGCGCCGATGCCGAACAGATAGGGCTGCCATTTGGCGAGCTTGGGCCAGACAATCTCACGCTGGAAGATCAGCGGCAACACCAGATAAGTGATCGCCATGAAGGCCAGCGTGGTGCCGGCGACAACGGTGCCGTGGAAATGGCCGGGGACATAGAGCGTATTGTGCATCAGCACATTGAGCTGCTCGGTGCCGAGCACGACCCCGGAAATACCGCCGATGAAACCGAACATGACCAGTGACATGAACATGCCGGAGAACGCCGGATTGCTCCATGGCGCCTTGCGCAGCCACTCAAAAACGCCCTTGTTGAAGCCGTTGCGACGCTGCGCCGCCTCGATCGATCCCGGAACGGTCATGCCATGGATCATGGAGCCCATCACCGCCAGATACATCATGTAGCTGGTATTGATGATCTTCCATTCCGCGCTCAAGCCCGGTTCGGACAAAAGATGGTGGGCGGCGGCCAGTTGCAGGAAGAGGATATACATCAGGAACGCCGTGCGGCTGACCTTCTCCGACAGCGGTTTGGCGCCCAGGACCATTGCGGCGATGGCGTACCAGATCGATATCATGACCGCGACATTGATCTGCTGGGAAGAATGGCCCATGCCCCACCACACGACCTTGTACATCAACGGATCGATGTGGGCGATCAGGCCGATCGACCAGAAAAAGGTCGGGATGAGGATGATGGCGCCGGAGGCAACGGTGAACACCGCGATGATCGCCGCGGTCAGTGCGCCGAAGGTTACCAGCGGTATCGAGCCTTCGTAGGTGCGCTCGGCGCGGGCAATAATCAGCGTGCCGAAAAACACCCCGACGCAGACCAGCACACCGACCGCGAATATAATCAATCCCAGATAGAAATGCGGCTCCGCCCTCATCGGCACATAGGATGTGAACATGACGCTGGAATCGCCTTGCAGCACGGCAATATTGGCCAGCACCGCGCCGAAAAGCATCAGGATAAAGCCGACCCAGGCAAGCTTCGGCGTCGCCAGGCGGCAATTGAGCAGTATCGCCGAAGCGAAATATAATATGGCCACCTCAAAGAAGATGATCCAGAACAAAAGCACATTGGCGCCATGGCCGGTGAGGACCAGATAGAACCAGTCCGCCGGCAGCAGATGCACAGCCGGCCAGCGCGTCAGCGCGACAAGCAGACCCATAACTCCGCCGACAAGTAGAAAAATCACCGCCGCCACGGCGTTGAACTTGATCAGCCGCTGGGCGGCAAGATCGACCTTGAGACCGGTATAGCCGCAGGTCCGGAAAATGGCGGTTTTGGCCTTGGTAACGGCCTGTCCGACGTCGATCGCTGTCATAGTCCCGCGCTCCCCTTATTCGACGACCCGGATCCGGCCCGTCATCTGATCGTGGCCGATCCCGCAGTATTCGTTGCAAATGACCCCGAACTCGCCGGTTTGGGTCGGCGTCAGGGTGAGGACATGCATATATCCGGGTTGAACCTGGATATTGATGCCGACCGGCTGCAGTGAAAATCCGTGCTGCCAGTCGAGTGATGACAAGTGGAAGCGGTAGCTCTGGCCCTTCTTCAGCTCCAGCACCGGCCACCATTCCCATTTCCGCCCCAGCATGTAGACATCTTCGCCGGGCGGGGGCCGGACGACCGGAACACCGGCCTCCTCGCCGATCTGGAATTTCTCCGCGAAGGCCTCCACCTTGGCCTCATAGACCGAGGGCTGGATCCGATACGCCTCCGTGGACAGGTTCTGCTCGCCGATGAAGTGCCAGGCGATCATGAAAAAGAACATGAACAGCCCCCACAGGAAGGCGATAACAACCCACCCCAACTCGAGGCGATGGATCGGTTCGTTCCACCAGATTCTTTGCTCAGGAGGTGTGATAGCCATTTGGTGTCTCCTACCGGCTTTGCGGTTCGCTCAGGACAGGTCGGGGGCCAGCGGGATGGAGGCAACTTCCATGATGCCCCATATGAGGTAGAGAACCGCTGGAATCGTTACTCCGAGGAAAAGCAGCAGAAACGGATTGTCGAGTATCCGCTGCATAACCGGGATCGGTTCGGGAAGATCGGACTGCTCTGGTGACTGTGCCATGGTGCCCCCGTCTTGAGTTTGATAGCCGGATGTCACCGTTTTTACGCTGCCCGCCGATCCGGCGACTTGACCTTCGTCAAGAGCGGCTCGGACGCCTGCCTGGGCGTTCCATCATGGGCGTCGGGCCGTTGCCAACCAGGCAAATGCAGGCAAACAAGCCAAGCGTGCGACCATCAAAACAACGGCTCGCGGCAATCGATGACGGCGTATCCGGTGAAAATTGCCGGCCCCTGCTTAACCAAAGTCAAGGCGTCTCGCCGGATTGGGGTCCTAACGTATTAGGGTCACAAATCACCCATTGGAGAACGATCATGTTGAGAGCAGCACTCGGCGGGTCCGTACTCGGCCTGGCGGTCGGGATGGCCCTTTCAGTCGCCGTGTCGTCGCCGGGTCTGGCGCAGGAGCCGACACTTTCAGAGGAAGCGTTTGAAAGTTCGAAGCTTCTGTATTTCCAGCGCTGTGCCGGTTGCCATGGTGTTCTTCGCAAAGGCGCCACAGGCAAGGGCCTGGAGCCGAAAGAAACGTTGAAGCTGGGTCAAACCCGGCTGGAGCGGATTATCGAGCTGGGCACCGAAGGCGGCATGAACAACTTTGACGACCTGTTCAGCAAACAGGAAATCGTCGATATGGCGACCTACATCATGTTGGAGCCGCCAACGCCTCCGGAAATGTCGCTCGCCCAGATGAAAGAGCGCTGGAAAGTCTATATCGAACCCAAGGACTATCCCAAGAAGCCCGCTCATGGACGCAATTGGGAAAATTTCTTCCTCGTCATTCTGCGTGACGCGGGCAAGGTCGGCATCATCGACGGCGACACCAAGGAAGTCGTCGCCAAGGTCGATACCGGTTACGCCGTGCATGTCATGAAGGAATCCTCCACCGGCCGCTTCTGGTACACCCAGGGCCGTGACGGCCGCATGACCAAGATCGACCTGTGGATGGATCCACCCGCCGTGGTCGCCGAAGCCCAGATCGGCTCCGACGCCCGCGATGTCGCGGTATCGCATTACGGCAAATGGAAAGACAAATACGTCATCGGCGGCGCCTACTGGCCACCGCATTTCGTCATTCTCGATGCCGAGACCATGGAGCCGCTCAAGGTCGTCTCCACCCGTGGGGTCGATATCAACGGAAAATTTGTCAATGAAGCGCGCGTAGCCGCGGTCTACGACACGCCGCTGGCGCCGACATGGCTGGTCTCCGTCAAGGAACTGGGCCAGATGTGGCAGGTCGATTATTCCGATCTCGACAATCTGCGGATCGATATGATCAACACCAACCTGTTCCTGCATGACGGTTTCTTCGACCCGACGCAGAAATACTTCCAGATCGCAGCCAATGCCTCCAACCGCATGGAGATCGTGGATACCGTCACCCGTACGGCGACCGCGTCCATCGAAACCGGCAAGAAGCCGCATCCGGGGCCAGGGGCCAACTGGGTCGATCCGAAATGCGGACCCATTGGCGGCACGGTGCACTTGGGCGAAGGCATGCTCACCACCTGGGGCAACGATCCTGATGGGCGTCCCGATCAAGCCTGGAAGATCTGCTACAAGACCGAGCTTGACGGCCCCGGTCTGTTCCTCCGCACCCATCCCAACTCGCCCTATGTGATCCTGGATCAGACCCTGCACCCCGAGCCGGACGTGAACCAGGCGATCCAGGTCATTTCCAAGGAAACCGGCGAGATCGTCAAGACCATCGAAGTTACGGATATAGACAAGGCGGTTGCCGTGCATACCGAATTCAACGCCGATGGCTCTGAATTCTGGGTCTCGGTCTGGGTCCGTGGCGGCAAGAAGAACTGGTCCAAGGGACATATCGTCATCTACGACACCAAGACCCTCGAGCCCATTGGGCGTATCGATGGTCTGGAGACCCCGACGGGCAAGTTCAATGTCAGTATCCGGGTAAAAAAGATCACTTAACAAACCAAGTGGGCGGGCGGCCAGAGTGCCGCCCGCCCTTTTTTTCGAACAAAAATTCGTTGTCGTACGCAAAAGCGGCCCCGGGATCGCGGCCAGTCAGACCGAAGCCCCCGGCAGCCACGGATCTGAAAGACAATATCGATGTCCGAACCAAGCAAGCCAAAACGCCGCTGGCTCAGGCGCACACTGTGGGGTGTGCCCCTGTTCGGTGGCGCGATCGCGTTCTTCGCAGGTATTATCTTCTGGGGCGGCTTCAACACCGCCATGGAGGCAACCAACACACTTGGTTTTTGCATCTCCTGTCACGAGATGGAGAAAACGGTCTTTCAGGAATACAAAAAGACCACCCACTTCCAGAACCGCACCGGCGTGCGGGCGACGTGCTCGGACTGCCACGTGCCCGACCCTTGGGTCTACAAATTCGTGCGCAAGGTCAAGGCGACAGCCGAACTCTATCACAAGGTGCTGGGGACCATCGACACCAAGGAGAAGTTCGAGGATCGCCGACTCTATCTGGCCAACCGGGTATGGAAGAACATGAAGGCGACGGATTCGCGCGAATGCCGGAACTGCCACAATTTTGAGTCCATGAGCCCGGAATATCAGCAGCCGCGCGCCCGAAACCAGCACAAAAACGCCTTCGAAAACGGGCAGACCTGCATCGATTGCCACAAGGGCATTGCGCATAAGAACGTTCGCGATCTGCTCGATGACGAGGAACGCGAGGCGCTGGAGGCACCGGTACCGGCGCTGGCGCGCACCCTTCCGGTCCACTTCACCGAGGGCCTGGCGCGAGCCAAGGCGACCGAGGCCGAAGCGACCGCCCGCAAGGAAGCGGAGGCCGCGGCCGCGCAAGCCGCCGTGGAGGCCCGCATTGCCGCCGCCGTCGCCCCACTTGAAGACAAAGTGGCGCAATTGACCGCCCAGACCCAGGCCCAAACCCAGGCGGCAGGGCAACAGGCCGCCGCCGCAGGCGCAACAGGCGCCGCGGACGATCTGGGCGCCCTGGAGAGCGCCATCGACTGGAGCGGTGTCCCGGTGACCACCGTGACGCTGTTTTATCCCGGCCAGACCTCGTTTGAATGGATGCTCAGTGGCCGGGACCATGGCGGCGCCCGGCCGTTCACCAAAGCGGGCGATCGCTGCTCGACCTGTCACGCCCAGGAAATCAAGAAAATGGGCGAGTTGATCGTCTCGGGCGAAAAGGCCGAAGCAACGCCGATCCCCGGCAAACGTGGCTACGTCGATTTGCGCGTTCAGGCGAGCTACGACGACAGCGATATCCATCTGCGCTTCCAGTGGCCCGATACCCCGCACGTGCCGGTTCCCTTCACCGATGGCGGCAAGCTCGATCCGGACAACCAGACCAAGCTCTCGGTGATGATCGCCGGCGCTTCGGTCGAATATGCCGAACAGGCCGGATGCTGGGTCAGCTGCCACAACGATGAGCGCTATATGCCCGACGCGCCCGATCAGGCCGCGCTCGATGCGTTCTCCCATCCAGCGCTCACCGATCTGGCCAACGGCATCACCAAATACCTGGCCGAATCGCGCACCAAGATGGAGATCAAGGGCCGGCGCGGCAAAAAACGCGGCGGCTGGGACAAGATGAAGCCCGAAGACGAGGTGGCCGCGCTGGCTAAAAGCGGTGCGGTTATGGACCTTTACCGCTATCGCTCGGGCGGCGCGCCGGAAAACGGCGCCATAGTCGCCGAACGGCGGATGATGGACGGTGACGGCCCCTTCGAGGCCGCCGGAAAGCTGGAAGCGGGCACCTGGACGGTGGTGATGAAGCGCCCCCTCGCCTCCACCTCTCCGGTCGATGTCGGCCTTGATCCGGCCAATATCTATACAGTCGGCTTTGCCCTGCATGACGACTATTCAAGCGCCCGCTTCCATCACGTCTCGCTTGACTTGCGTCTTGGCTTCGGCAAGACCGACGCCGAAATCAACGCCGTGCGGCGTTAGGTGCGATCCATCCGCGGGAAGGACCTGAAGATGAAGGCAAAACCGGCAATGACACGTGGCGGCGCCGCTTTTGCGTTTCTTTTGCTCGCCTTTGCGGGCCCCGGACCGGCGGCGGCGGAAAAAGATACAACCGCGCTGTGCGCCGAGGCCGCCGCACGCTATGAGGCCATGACCGGCCGGGCGCCGGGCGATGAGAATGTACCCGTCATTCTGACCTACAAATATGTCTTCTGCCCGCTAAAACTGGAGGTTCGGACCGGCACCACGGTGCGCTGGGTCAATGTCGAAAAACGCACCAACCATTCGGTCTGGTTCAAAGACGCCGGCCTTGAGGAGACCGAGCGCTTTTTCCCCGAGGAAAGCGTCGAGCAAACCCTTAATCTGCCACCGGGGGACCACCTCTATCTGTGCGGGCCCCATTGGCAGGACCATGATATGGTCGGCACCATCACCATAACCAAGTGACCCGGCGGACTTGAGCCAGGCTCGCCATGCGCCAAATGCGGCGGCTCTAAGCTGAAAACATTCCCTGCCTTGCTTGATTTTGGTCAAGGCTTCGATTGCCGCCCCGGCGACACTGGCACCTAACAAATTCGGGCGTTGGCGAGGATTAAGACCATGGCTGCGAAAGTGTTTTTAGTAGGCGCCGGCCCTGGTGACCCCGATCTTCTGACCATAAAGGCCGCCCGCGCAATCTCCATTGCCGACGTTATCGTCCATGACCGCCTGGTCTCAGATGCCATTCTCGATACGGCCCCGGCCATTGCCGCGCGGATCAGCGTCGGCAAACAGCCGCGCCGCCATCCGGTGTCCCAGGACGAGATCAACGCGCTGCTCGTCCGCCTGGCCCGGACCGAGCTTACCGTTGTCCGGCTGAAAGGCGGCGACCCGTTCATTTTCGGTCGAGGCGGCGAGGAAGCGGCGGTTCTGGCCAAGGCCGGAATTGCCTTCGAGGTCATTCCCGGCATCACCGCGGCCCAGGGCTGCGCCGCCAGCGCCGCCATTCCCCTGACCCATCGCGGCCTGGCCACCGGGGTGCGCTTTGTCACCGGCCACTGCCGGGAGGACATGCCGCTCGAGCTGGACTGGCCGAGCCTGGCCGACCCCGGCACGACGCTGGTGCTCTATATGGGGGTGGCGCAAATTCGGCAGATCGCCGCCCGGCTGATCGAACACGGGCTGCCCGCCAAAATGCCGGTGCTCGCAATCGCCAACGGCACCCTGCCCGACGAACGGCGATGCGCCGCAACCCTTGCGGGCATTGCCGATGCGGTGGCGGCGGAGGGCCTTGCCAATCCTGTGTCGTTCATCATCGGAGACGTAGCCGGCCTCGATCTGACCGTCGCGACGGAAAGGGCCGTCCCCCATCTGGTCGAGCCAATTCGAAAGGTCGTCCATGCTTAGAGCCTGTCTCCCAAAAGTGGGTACCGGTTTTGGGATCAAAGACATGCGCCAACGAACATCCAGGCTTTTGCCTGGCATCCTTGTCATATTCGCCCTTTACGGGGGCAACGCTTGGGCTGGCGGCGAATTGTCCGCGACCGAAATCGCCCGGCTCACAAACCTGGTCCGCCAGGATTGCGGCTCGTGCCACGGCCTGACGCTTCGGGGCGGCCTGGGCCGGCCCCTGACCGCCGGCGATCTCGCCGGCATGGACCACGAGACGGTCAAGGATATCATCCTTTTCGGCATTGCCGAGACACCGATGCCCGGCTGGCTGGGATTGCTGAGCGAGACCGAAGCGGGCTGGATCGCCGGGGCGCTGAAGACCGGAGCGATCCGATGATCCGCGCCGCTCTTGGCCTTGTTGCCCTGCTACTTGTGAGTGTCACCGCTTTTGCCGCCGAATTGCGCGGCACCGGCGATCTGGGTGTCGTCGTCGAGCGGGCTTCGGGGTCGGTGCTGATCGTCGATACCAGCGCCGCCAAGCGTCTGGCCCGTGTCGAAGGCCTCGGCGATATCTCCCATGCCTCGGTGGTGTTCTCGCGTGATGAACGCTACGCCTTTGTCTTTGGCCGCGATGGCGGGCTGACCAAAATCGATCTGCTGACCGCATCGATCGTCAAACGCATCGTTCAGGCCGGCAATTCGATCGGCGGCGCGATTTCCGACGATGGCACGCTGGTCGCTGTTTCCAACTACGAGCCCGGCGGCGTGCGCGTCTTCGATACAAAAACCCTGGACCTGGTGGCCGACATTCCGGCCGTCTATGGCGGCACCGGCTCCGGCAAGGGCGCGCTGTCCAAGGTGATCGGCCTGGTCGATGTGCCCGGCCGGCGCTTCGTCTTCACCCTGTGGGACGCAGGGCAGACCTGGATCGCCGATTTTTCCGGCGGCGATAATCCGCAGCTGACCAAAATCGGCGATATCGGCAGCTATCCTTACGACGCCCTGGTCACGGCCAATGGCCGCCACTACATCGCCGGGCTGTTCGGCGAGGACGGGCTCAGCCATATCGACTTGTGGCAGGACAAGCCGGAAGCCAGGCGCATCCTTGACGGCTACGGCCGCGGCGAGGCCAAGCTGCCGGTCTACAAGATGCCGCATCTGGAAGGGTGGGCCGAAGCCGACGGTGCCCTTTTTCTGCCCGCGATCGGCCGCCATGAACTCCTGGTCGTCGATTCGAGATCCTTTGAGGAGATCGGCCGGATCGCCGTCCACGGCCAGCCGATCTTCGCCATCGCGCGGCCCGACGGCCGCCAGATCTGGGTCAATTTCGCCCTTCCGAACAACGACACGGTGCAGGTGATCGACGTGCCCTCGCGCCGGATCGTGGCTACGCTCAAGCCCGGGCCGGCGGTCCTGCACATGGAATTTGCGCCCCGCGGCCATCAGGTCTGGCTCTCGGTGCGCGACGCCGACCGGATCGCGGTTTACGACACAACAACCTTTGAGACCGTCGCCGAACTTGACGCCAAAAAGCCCAGCGGCATCTTTTTTACCGCCCGTGCCCACCGGACGGGGCTCTGACATGGCCGCCAGCACACAATCCCTCGCCAAACTGGAGCCGGTCGATCTGCGCCTGATCGAAGACTGGCAAAGGGATTTTCCACTTCAAAACCGGCCGTTTTCCGTCATTGGCAAGGCGGTGAAGCTCACCGAGGATGCCGTGATCCGCCGCTATGCCGCCCTGAGGAGAGCCGGTGTTATCAACCGCATAGGCGCCGTGGTTGCGCCAAACACCCTGGGCGCCAGCACGCTGGCGGCGATGGCGGTGCCGGCCGAACGCCTCGATGCGGTCGCCGATCTGGTCAGCGCCGAGCCCGGCGTCAGCCACAATTACCGCCGCGACAATGAAATGAACCTGTGGTTTGTCGTCACCGGCGCCGATGCGCAAGCCGTTGGAGCCGCCCTCGCCCGCATCGAGGCGGGCAACGGGCTGGCGGTCAACGATCTGCGGCTCGTCGAGGCCTATCACCTCGATCTTGGATTTGCGCTTGACGGCGCCATCGGGTCGGGCCCGCGCCCGGCCCTGCGCCCCCCCGATCTGGCGGCGATCAAACCGGGCGACCGCGAATTTGTCGCCTCAATTGAAAAAGGTCTGCCCCTCGCCTCCCGGCCCTTCATGCCGATCGCCGCGGTTGCCGGCACGACCGAGGATGCGATCATCGAACGCCTTGATGCGCTGATCCACGCCGCCGTCATCAGCCGCTTTGGCGTCGTGGTCAAACACCGGGCCCTGGGCTACGCCACCAACGCCATGGCCGTCTGGGATATTGCGGACGCCGAGACACGCCGGCTCGGCGAAGCGTTCGCCGGCGAGCCGGGGGTTACCTTGTGCTACTCTCGGCGGCGGACCGATGCCTGGCGCTTCAACCTTTACTGCATGGTCCATGCCCGCCAGCGCCAGGACGCCCTGGCGGTGATCAAGCGGCTGAACGGCATCGCCACAACGATTGCCGGTGTAGCCCCACGCGACCATGCCGTGCTGTTCAGCACACGCTGTTTCAAACAGACCGGCGCCAAGCTGTCGCGGGATCGGGGCTCAGCGGCATGACAGAACCGCTCGACCACATCGACCGGCAATTGCTGGAGCGCCTGCAGGAGGGGATCGCGATCGAGCCGCGTCCGTACCGCGCCATGGCCCGCGATCTTGGCATTTCGGAGGATATGCTGATCGCCCGCATACGGCGGCTCCTGGAAGATGGCACCATGACCCGCTTCGGGCCGCTGTTCAACGCCGACAGGATGGGCGGCGCGTTTTGCCTGTGCGCCATGGCGGTGCCGGCGGGACACTTCGAGACCACCGCCGACACGGTCAATGGCTTTAAGGAAGTGGCGCACAATTACGAGCGCGCCCATCACCTCAATATGTGGTTCGTGCTCGCCTGCGAGGATCCGGGCCGGATCGCCTCGGCCGCCGCCGAAATCGAGACCGCGACCGGCTTTTCGGTCTCACGCTTCCCCAAGGAGGCGGAATATTTCGTCGGCCTGCGCGTGCCGGTCGCCTCGCCGGCGCCCCAGGCGGCCCCGGGCC
>UOEM01000037.1_pt1 | contig 32539 bp, 28 predicted proteins | sample 1988661 | NCBI WGS metagenome assembly UOEM01 (sample SAMEA4712195, study PRJEB27164) | hydrothermal vent metagenome | biome: marine basaltic hydrothermal vent biome; feature: marine hydrothermal vent; material: mineral | place: Pacific Ocean | collected 2011-06-14/2011-07-23 | depth 1719 m | reverse complement strand
GCCAGCGACGAGCACAAAAACTCCCAGATCCCCTCGATATCGGTGTGCGGGTAAGGCGCACCGGACACCGGAACATTGGCCCAAACGCGCAAATCAACCTCGGCGCCGGCTTCAGAATCGACCACGGCAAGCTTGGCGTTGGTTTTGCCTATGTCGATAACGGCTACAAAGCGGGTTGAAGACACCAGATCCAATCCAATCCGAGGGTGAGCGCGCCACCCTCATCGTTCATCGGCTTAACCTGTCGCCAAAGCGGCTGATTATTGTGGGCAGCGCGATGACGCCGATGAGCAGCGCGCCGATGAAGATCGACATGACGATGCCGGGCACGTTGAGAAGCCCCAGGCCGAAGGTCACCAGCCCCATGACAAAGGCGGCGATCACCACGCCGGCAATGGACCCGGTGCCGCCCAGAATATTGACACCGCCAAGGACCACCATGGTGATTATGCCAAGCTCCCACCCGGTGGCGATGGAGGGGCGGGTCGATCCCAGCCGCGAGGTCAGCAGCACCGCCGCAACACCCGCCATCAGGCCGGTGAGGCAGAAAAGGATGAATTTCACCCGCTCGACCCGCACCCCCGAAAACCGCGCCGCCACCGGGTTGTTGCCGATGACGAAGACCTGACGTCCAAAACTGGTTCGGTGCAGCACGACGTAATAAATCACCGCGGCAAGGGCAAACAACACGAGCTCAAACGAGATGACCCACCAGACGTAACCCTGGCCAAAAAAGGCGAAACTCTCCGGATAGCCCTTGAACGCCTGATCTCCCAGGATGATGAACGAAACCCCGCGGAAAAAGCTCATGGTCCCGATGGTCACCACGATCGAGGGCAGGCCCAGCCCGGTAACCAGCGCCCCGTTAAAGGCGCCGCACAGGAGCCCGGTCAGAATGCCGACGGCGACCAGTTCGGGCGTGCCGGCGCCAAATTGAAGCGCCAGCCCCATCATGGTCGAGGCGAGCGCCAATGTTCCCGCCACCGAGAGGTCGATTTCGCCCGAGATGATCAAAAGCGCCATGGCCAGGGCGATCAGCGCCTTTTCGGTGAAGTTGAAGGTGGCATCGGAAAGCGACCATGGGCTGAGGAAATAGGGCGAGGCAAAAGCGTTCAGTATGAAAATAGTGATCGCCACCGCCAACAGCAGCATCGGCCACGACAGCAGCGCCGATTTCAGCGGGCTGTCGAGGCGATCGGGGATGGCCCGAAGTTTCGGCGCTTCAGGGTTCATTTCGGGCCTTCGGTTTTAAGAATGAGCCGGCCCTTTTGCCGCTGGCCGCGGGCGTTCAAAATCACCGCCAGAATGATTGCCGCCCCCGAAATCGCCATCTGCCAGAAGGGCGAGATGTTGATGACCGGCAGGGCGGAGTTGACGACGCCCAGGAACAAAGCGCCAAGAAGGGCGCTCCCCACGGTGCCGACGCCGCCGGCGATGGACACACCACCGATGACGCAAGCGGCGATAATGGTGAGTTCATAACCGTTGGCGACTTCGACCGAGCCAATGACATAGCGCGAAACCCACAGATAGCCGCTAAAGCCCGCCAGCATGCCCGAGATGCAAAACGCGGTAAACGTCGTGCGCCCGACATCGATCCCGGCATAGACCGAGGCGGTCGGGTTGACGCCGATGGCGTAGATGGCGCGGCCAAGCGGCGTGCGGGTCATCAGCAGGTAAAACATCCCGGCGATGACAATCGCATACCACGACAAAAGCGGCAGCCCGAGCATCTCGATGCGGGTGTATTGCACAAAATCGGTGCTGAACTTGTCGGCATTCACCCATTTGCCGCCGGCGATCAGGAAGATCAAACCGCGGAAAATCGCCAGGGTGCCCAGGGTCACGACAATGGCGGGGATTTCCAGTTTCCACACCAAAATGCCGTTGAACGCCCCCATGACCAGCCCGCAAAAGACCGCCAGCGCCATGAGAACCGGCACCGGAATTTCCGGGTAAGCGGCGTTGGTCAGCGCAACGATCATGCCCGAGAGCGCCAGATTGGAGGCCATGGAAAGATCGATCGAGCGGGTGATGATCACCCCCATCTGCCCCAGCGCCAGAATCATCAAAATTGCGGTGTTGTTGAAGATCCCGATCAGATTCTGCGCCTCGCCAAACCCCGGCGCCCGCAAGGAGGTGGAAACAATCAGCACCGCGATGACCAGGGCGAGCCAGATCTCGCGAATTTTCAGCAGCCGGCTCAAGCGGCGTCCTCACAGATATCGGCCGCGGTCCGCACCAGGGTTTCGGCATCGAGCCCGGCATCATTTTCGCAAATGGCTACAATGCGGCCCTCGCGCATCACCACCACCCGGTCGCTCATGCCGACGATCTCGGGAAGCTCCGAAGAGACCATGATGACGCTCATGCCCTGACCGACCAGATCGCCCATGAAGGCGTGCACCGCGGCCTTGGAGCCGATGTCGATGCCCTTGGTCGGCTCGTCCACAATGATGACCCGTGGCTGGGTGGCCAGCCATTTGGCGATGACGATCTTTTGCTGGTTGCCGCCCGATAGCGTGCCGGCGGTCTGGCTGAGCGAGGCGGCGCGCAGGTCCAGGGCTTCGGTATATTCCCGCGTCAGGGCAAACTCCTTCGCCAGCCGCAGGAACCCCCGCCTCGAGGTGGTGCCAAGCGAGGGCAAGGAGATGTTCTGAAACACCGGCAGGCCGACGATCACCCCCTGCTTGCCGCGCTCTTCGGGAACATAGACAATTCCGGCCCGGATGGCATCGGCGGGCGATCTGGGCGCGATCGTCTTGCCGTCGAGCACGATGGTGCCCTTCGAGGGGCGGGTAATGCCAAAAAGCGCCTGCATGACTTCGCTGCGCCCGGCGCCGACCAGGCCGTAGAACCCAAGGATCTCGCCCTGGCGCAGCTCAAAGGAGATATCGTCGAATTCCGTCGGATGGCTCAGCCCGTCGACGGTGAGGACCGGCGGCCCGATTTCCACATGGGCCTTGGGAAAAATCTGCTCCACCGACCGGCCGACCATCATGCGGACAATGTCGCTTTGGGCGGTGTCCTTGAGCGCACCCTTGCCCACCATCTCGCCATCGCGGAACACCGCGTAGCGGTCGGCGATGCGGTAGACTTCGTCGAACTTGTGGGAGATGAATAAAATCGCCTTGCCGTCGCGCTTGAGCAGCTCGATCAGCACGAACAGGTCCTCGATCTCCTTGTGCGACAGCGACGCGGTCGGCTCGTCCATGATGACGATCTGGGCCTTGATCGACAAAGCGCGGGCCACCGCCACCAGATGTTTGTTGGCAATGCCCAGGTCCTTCAAGGGCATTTCGGTTTGGATGTGCCCGGCGCCGATTTCTTTGAGCAGGGTCCGGGCCCGGGCGTGCATCTGGCGCCAGTCGATGGTTTTGAAACGGGTACGCGGCGCATGGCCGACAAAGATATTCTCGGCCACGGTCAGTTCGTCGAACAGCACGGTTTCCTGATGGATCGCGGTGATGCCCAACGCAAAAGCCGCATGGGGGCTTGGCAGGTCTATCGCCGCGCCATCGATCAAGATTTCACCGGCGTCGGGCTGGTAAATTCCGGTCAGAATTTTCACCAGGGTCGACTTGCCGGCCCCGTTCTCGCCGATCAGGGCGGTAACCTCGCCCGGGTAAAGCTCAAGGCTCACCCGGTTCAGGGCCCGCACGCCGGGGAAGGATTTGGAGATGCCGGAAAGCGTGAGCTTTGGTTGCGACATTTTGTTCTTGCCTCACCATTCCGGTAACGGAATCCGAACCCGGCGATGTTTTCACACCGCCGGGCGCAAGGGTAGTGGTCTGATCAGTAGATTTTGGAGAACTCTTCGATGTTGGAGGCATCAAAGGTAAAGGGCGCCGCCATCGCCGCCGAATTGGTGTCGTCAAGCGTCACCTCGCCGACTTTGCCGATGGAAAGGGTCGCGCCGGGCTTGGCCTCTTTTCCGCCAACCAGGGCATTGGCCAAAAATACCGCCGAGTAGCCAAGGTCGATCGGGTTCCACAGCGCCACGGCTTTGGAGGCGCCATTGTCGATGAACTGCTTGAATTCGGACGGCAGCGCCAGGCCGGTGACATTGATCTTGCCGATCAGCTTTTGATCGGTCACCACCTGGGCCGCGGCAACGACACCGACCGTCGTTGGCGCGATGATGGCTTTAAGGTTGGGATAAGATGCGATCAGGCCCTTGGCCTCGTTGGTGCTTTTGACCGAATCGTCATCGCCATAGACCGTGGCGACGAGTTTGATTTTCGGGAACTTGGAGGGCAGGATTTTTTCCGCCGCCGCGATCCAGGCATTCTGGTTCGTCGCCGTGGACGAGGCCGACAAAATCGCCACCTCGCCGCCATCGGGAAGATAATCCGCCGCAAGTTTGATAATGGTCTCGCCGATCAGATCGGTGTCCGATGGGTTCAGATGCAGCTGGCGGCCTTCCGGCGCCACCCCTGAATCCCAGGAGATGACCTTGATGCCGCGGGCCATGGCTTTTTTGAGCGATGGCACCAGGGCGTCGGGATCGTTGGCCGAAATGGCGATGGCATCGACTTTCTGGGCGATGAGCGCGTTGATGATCTCGATCTGGCCTTCGGCGGTGGCCGATGTCGGGCCGGTATAGATGATCTTGATGCCGCCCAATTCCGCGGCGGCATTTTCGGCCCCCTTGGCGGCGGCATCGAAAAACCCGTTCCCCAGGCTCTTGACCACCAGGGCGATCCGCTTTTCAGCCTGCGCGGGCGTAAAAGCCATGGCGGAAAGGGCCAGGGCTGTGAGCAGTTTTGTTGCAAGTTTCATGTTTTCCTCCCGTTGAACGTCTTGTTGATTTATTGACCCGGACGCTTCAGGCGACCGAGGTGGCTTCCTCTTTTACGTCTTGTCGCGCCTGTGCGATGATCAGCCTGACGCCGGCCGCATCCAGCATATCCCGGTCTTCGTCGCCAAGACCGGGATCGGTGATCACCGTGGTCACCCGGTCCAATGCGCACAGGATCAGACAGGAGCGCGCCTTGAACTTCGACGCATCGGCCAGAACGATAAGCTCGTCCGCCTGACCGATCAGTTTAAGCTCGGCCTGGATCAAAAGCGGATCGGCCTCCATGACCCCCAGGGGTCCGATGGCCTGGGCGCCCATGAACATCTTGCGGGCGCAGAAATTTTGCGAAGCGTCGTTGTCGAACGGGCTTAAAATGATGTTCTGCTCGCGATAGATCGCACCGCCGGGAACCAGAACCGCGTTTTTGGAATGGTGCAGCAGGTGTTCGGCAATGGGGAATGAGTTGGTGAAGACCTGCATCTGGCGGCAGCTAAGGTGATCCACCATCTGATAAGTCGTTGTGCCGCCATTGATGATGATCGGCTCGCCGTCCTTGCACAAAGCCACCGCCTCGCGGGCGATGGCGCGTTTGAGCGGCAGGTTGATGGCCTCGTTGACCACGTAAGGTCGCCCCACCAGCCCGGTTTGCGACGGCGGGGTGATGGCCTCGGCGCCGCCGCGCACCCGGCGCAGCTTGCCCTGGACATGCAGCGCCGCGATATCGCGCCGGATCGTCGCCTCGGAGGTTCCGGTCATCTCGACCAGATCGAGAACCGTGGCGACCGGGCGCGACTGAACCGCCGAACATATGACGCGATGGCGTTCTTTTTCGTGCATGTTTTCTCCTGGCGTTTTAAGTTTCCATCAAAGCAAATCATTGTCAATCAAATTTTGCCAAAACCGCCCAAAAATGACCGTTGTTGACCGAAATTGATTGACATCAGCCGATGAGTTGTGGCCTGTTCGAGACAACAATAACGTAAGGAATTTCGATGCCCGACACTTCAGCGCCATCGTGCATCACCACCCCCTGGGATGATGATGCCGCCGCCAAGATGGATGAACCTCAGGCTTTGGTCTATCGCTCCAATCTGCTGGGATCGGACAAGCGCATCACCAATTTCGGCGGCGGCAACACCTCATCGAAGATTTGGCAAAAAGACCCCCTAACCGGCGAGACGGTCGAGGTTTTGTGGGTCAAGGGCTCGGGCGGCGATCTTGGCACCATCGCGGCAGAGGGCTTTGCCACCCTTTACATGGATAAGCTGCGGGGGCTGAAATCGCTTTATCGTGGGGCGGGCTTCGAAGATGAAATGGTCGGCTACCTGCCCCACTGCACCTTCGATCTGAACCCGCGCGCCGCCTCCATCGACACCGCTCTGCATGCCTACGTGCCCAAATCCTTTGTCGACCACATGCACCCCGACGCCATCATCGCCATCGCCGCGTCAACCGACAGCCAGAAGCTGACGGCGGAGATTTTCGGGCCCGACATCGGCTGGCTGCCCTGGAAGCGTCCAGGGTTTGAACTGGGGCTGTGGCTGGAAAAATTCTGCAACGCCAACCCCGGCGCCAGGGGTGTGATCCTGGAGAGCCACGGGCTGTTTACCTGGGGCAACACACCCAAGGCCTGTTATGAAACCACCATTGCCACGATCAACACGGCAAAGGCCTGGCTGGAGCAAAAGTCGGACCCCGCCACAGCTTTTGGCGGGGCGGCTGTCTCTCCCCTGCCCGCCGAAAAACGTCGCGAAATCGCCGCAAGGCTAATGCCGAAAATCCGCGGGAGCATCTCCCAGGACAGCCACAAGGTCGGTCATTTTGATGATAGCGACGGGGTTGTGGAGTTCGTTTGCTCCAACGAGCTTGAAGCGCTTGCCGCCCTTGGCACCAGTTGCCCGGACCATTTCCTGCGCACCAAAATCCGGCCGATGGTGATCGATTTTGACCCCGGCAACCCCGACATCGACGCGGTGATTGCCGGACTGGACGCCAAGCTCGATCAATACCGCCAAGACTATGCGTCCTATTACCGGCGCTGCAAACATGACGACAGCCCCCCCATGCGCGACCCCAACGCCGTTGTCTATCTGGTGCCCGGCGTCGGCATGATCACCTTTGCCAAGGACAAGGCGACAGCCCGGATTTCGGCGGAGTTCTACCTCAACGCCATCAATGTCATGGCCGGCGCCTCGGCCGTTTCCACCTATCGGGGCCTGAACGAGCAGGAAGCCTTCGATATCGAATACTGGCTGCTTGAGGAGGCCAAGCTCCGGCGCATGCCCAAAGCCAAATCACTGGCCGGACGCATCGCGCTCATCACCGGCGGCGGCGGCGGCATCGGCAGGGCGACGGCGGCGCGCATGTTGCGCGAGGGCGCGTGTGTGGTTCTGGCCGATATCGACGAGCCGAGCCTCGATGGCGCCAAGGCGGAGCTTGAGGCCAGCTTCGGTAAAGACAATGTCCGGGCGATAAAGCTCGATGTGGCCGACGAGACCCAGGTCATCGGCGCCCTGGCCGCCTCGGCGGTGGAATATGGCGGCCTGGACATCCTGGTTTCAAATGCCGGGCTGGCGGCATCAGCGCCGATCGAGGAGACGAGCCTAAAGGTCTGGAACACGTTGATGGACGTCCTGGCACGGGGCTATTTCCTTATGTCGCGCGAGGCTTTCAAGATGTTCAGGACCCAGGATATCGGCGGCAACATCGTATTTGTGGCGTCAAAGAACGGCATTGCCGCCTCGCCGAGCGCCGCGGCCTATTGCACCGCCAAGGCGGCCGAACTTCATCTGGCGCGGTGTCTGGCGCTGGAAGGCGCCGGGGCGCAGATCCGCGTCAACACCGTCAACCCGGACGCCGTGCTGCAAGGCTCCAAACTCTGGAACTCCGATTGGCGCAAGCAGCGGGCCATAGCCTATGGTCTCGCCGAAAACGAGCTTGAGGAACACTACCGTCAGCGCTCGATGCTCAAGCGTAGTGTATTGCCCGCCGACGTCGCCGAGGCGATCTATTTCCTTGCCAGCGACGCTTCGGCCAAATCGACCGGCAACATCATCAATGTCGACGCCGGCAACGCCCAGGCCTTCACGCGGTAGGATCCCGGATCGGAGCAAAAATGACCGACGCAATGATCGCCACGGACTGGGTCGCCGAGCACAACGAAAAATTGCTCGATACGATAGAGTCCGACTACGCCGCCCTGGCCGGGCAATTGGTGCGGCGCGGCAAGGATATCGATGCGGTCAGGGCAAAGGTGTCGGCCTACGGCATCGCCATTCCGTCCTGGGGGGTGGGCACCGGCGGCACGCGCTTTGCCCGTTTTCCCGGCGGCGGCGAGCCACGCCACATCTTCGATAAACTGGAAGACTGCGCCGTCATTCACCAGCTGACCGGCGCCACGCCAACGGTCTCCTTGCATATACCATGGGACAAAGTCGATGACCCCTTGGAGCTCAAAGCCAAAGGCGAGGCGCTGGGGCTTGGCTTTGATGCGATGAACTCCAATACCTTTCAGGACCAGCCGGGCCAGAAACACTCCTATAAATTCGGCTCGCTGGGCCATACCGATGCGGCCACGCGCGCCCAGGCGGTCGACCACAATATCGAATGCATCGCGTTTGGCGAGGCGCTGGGCTCAAAGGCCCTGACCGTGTGGGTGGGAGATGGCTCCAACTTCCCCGGACAGGCCAATTTCACCCGTCAGCTCGAACGTTACCTCGATGCGGTCCGGCGGATCTATGAGCACCTGCCCGGCGGCTGGCGGCTGTTCACCGAACACAAAATGTACGAACCGGCGTTTTATTCCACCATCGTCCAGGACTGGGGCACCAGCTACCTCATCGCCAAGGAGCTGGGCGACAAGGCCTTTTGCCTGGTCGATCTGGGCCACCATGCGCCAAACGTGAATATCGAAATGATCGTCTCCCGGCTCATTCAGTTCGGCAAGCTGGGCGGGTTCCACTTCAACGACAGCAAATACGGCGATGACGACCTTGATGCGGGGTCCATCGACCCCTATCGATTGTTTCTGGTGTTCAACGAACTGGTGGACGCCGAGCAAAACAAAACTCCCGGCTTTGACCCCGCCCACATGCTCGACCAGTCGCACAATGTGACCGACCCCATCGAGAGCCTGATGGTGAGCGCCATGGAAGTGCAGCGCGCCTATGCCCAGGCGCTGATTGTCGATCGGGTTGCCCTGGAAGAGGCACAAGACAGCAACGATGCACTGATGGCGTCGAACATTCTAAAAACAGCGTTCCGCACCGATGTCGAACCGATCCTTGCCCTGGCGCGGGCACAAAAAGGCAGTGCGATTGACCCGGTCGCCGCCTACCGGGCGTCAGGCTACCGGCAGCGGATCAGCAAAACCCGGCCCATGGCCGCGCCGGGATCGAGCGGGATCGTCTAGGGTTCTCTGTTTATAAGTCTCTCGCCATCCCGCTTCCCCACCCGGCCACCCCCAGGATATAATCTATGGGGTGGCCGGGTGGGGGAGCGGGATGGCGAGAGACTTATAAACAGAGAAAGACCCTACCACTCCGGATGGCTCTGCTTGATGCGGATTGCCAGGGTCGGGTCGAACATCGGGGCCGAACCCATCATCACCGCTGCCGCGCCAGCATCGAAATAGGGCGTTGCGTCCTCAGGGGTGGAAACCCCACCGACCGCGACGACCTTCAGCGCCAGCTTGTGTTTTGCGACCACAGCCAGGGCTTTTTGCACATTGTCCACGGAGAAGGTATGGATGCCGCGGCCCAGCAGGCCGGCTTTTTCGCGGCCCGGACCGAAAGCAGCGCTGCCGTCGGGCTCGATGATGTTGCGCGAGATGCCGTTGACCATCACGACCCCGGAGGCGGCGCCATCGACCGCTTTGAGCACCGCTTCCAGCCTCGCCGGATCGGCGAAATAGCCCAGCTTGAGCAATACCGGCCGCCCCCCCGCATTGTCGTGCATCGCCCGGGCGATCTTTCCGGAAAGTTCGGCGTCCAGAAAAACATCGCCCTCGGCGGTGCACACATTCGGGCACGAAAGATTGGCCTCGACAATCTGCGCTCCCGCCTCCCCCGCCATCGCGGCCAGGGCCCCGTAATCATCAATCATCTCCGCGACATCGGCGCCAGGCTCAGGCGAGGCCACCACCGAGACGATCAGGGCCTGGCCGTCGCCCAGGGCCTCCCTGGCGCGGGCGACATCGGGCATCCATTCCCGGGGCGCCCGCGAGGGCATGCCGAACGAGACCGAACTGGTCGCGGTGGTCAGGGTTTCGGGCTCGTCCGCTTTTCGCACCTGCGACTGGCTGAGCTCCGTTGGATCGATCTGCCCCTCGGTATCGATAAAAATCCAGTTGGGCAGGTCGTAACAGTCACGGTGCCGGCTGCGCACGGTCTTGTAGGTCAGAATATCAAAGCCCAGCCTGGCGTAGGTGTCGATCCATCGCGAATTGAGCAACAGGCCGGCGGCAATGCCGAGGCGTGAGTTAACCGGTATGCCGAAGAAATCCTTTTGCGGCGTATTGGGTACGGGCGGGAACGGCCCGTCATAGGCCGGACCATTGGCGTAATTCCAGTCGTAGGTCTCATCCAATCGATAAGTCATCCGCATCACGAAGCCCTCCTTGCCGCTGATGTTGGGCATCCCCAAAGCCGCGCCCCTTCAATAGTCGCCGGAACGAACCTCAAAATGGGTCGGTTTGTTCAGGTTCGGCATGTCGCGCGCCACCCAGTCCGCGGTCCAGTCGATCATCTGGTCAAGGGTGATTTCCGGATAGCCGAAGACCCGCGCCGCCGCCGAAGTGTTGCACAGCCAGGCCTGTTCGGCCTCGGTCCCGACGATCTGCGGCCGGCATTCGAGCACCTCGCCAAAACGCAGCGCCAGGGCCCGCACGGAGACGGTTTCGGGGCCGCTGACATTGAGCGGGCTTGTCGGTGCCGTGGTGTGGGCCAGCGCCCGCAGGCTCTGGCTCACCGCATCGCCCTGCCAGATGACGTTGACATGGCCCATCGACACATCGACCGGGTTGCCGGCCAAGATCTTGGCGGCAATATCGTGCAGTACGCCGTAGCGCATATCGATGGCGTAACTCAGGCGGATGAGCCGTCCAGGTGTGCCAAGCTGGTTGGAAAAATGCTGGAACATGCGTTCGCGCGCCACGCACGACATGGCGTACTCCCCCGGCGGGCCGACCGGTGTCGTCTCGGTCGCGCCACCGTGAGCGACCGGCACAAAGGGGTAAACGCAGATGGTCGAATAAGCGACGATGCGGCTTTTGGCAAACGCCTCCGCCACCAGGGCCGGGACATGGCCGTTCATGGCCCAGGTCAACTCCTCGGCCCCGGCCGAGCCAAATTTTCGGCCGGCCATGAACACCACATTGGGCGACTTTGGCAACTCGGCGATGGCGTCGCGATCCAGAAGATCGGCGGTGAGGGTTTCAATATCGTGGGCGTGCAGATACTCCGCAAAACCGGGTTGGCTGAACCGGGAGACGCCGATGACATTGCGGTTTGGCACGGCGCGTTTGGCCATGCGGGCAAGGGTCAGGCCCATCTTGCCGGCCACCCCCAGCACCATGATATCGCCGGGAACTTTTTCCAAATCGGACACAAGGGCCGGCGAGGGCCGGGACATGAATTCGTCCAGATCCTCGACCGAAGCAAAGCGTTCCGGGGTCTGCTTACTCATATTTTTCGCCGCCCACCCGCGAAGGCTCTGATTGTAAATTCCACATCGATTTTCAACCAAACGGTTGAATAGGGCAAGCGGTTTTTCGCCGATACGGCCGTGATTGGCTTGGACGCTTGGTGCACAACTGGAAATCTACGCAACCGGCGGGGCCTGCAGGGCGCCCATCACAAACTCGATCACATGTTTGCGCCGGGTCTTGACCGCCGCTTTGGCGCCAAGGTTCCGGCCGAAGATCACCGACAATGTGTGGGTGTTCGAATAGTAGAAAAAGCCCATGCCGGCGATGGTGATATATAGCTGCACCGGGTCCACGTCCATGGCGAAGTCACCGGATCTCTGGCCCCTTCGCAAGGTTTCTCCGATCATCTCGACCAGTGGCGAATGCAGCTGCTGAATAATCTTGGACTGGCGCAGATTGCGCGCCTCGTGCAGGTTTTCATCCGACAGCAGCGGCACGAAATCGGGGTTTTTGGTGTAATAGTCGAAGGTGAAGCATATCAATTGCTCCATGGCTTGGCGTGGGCGCAAGTGGGCCAGATCGAGTTGCAGCTCCTCGGCCCGGATCTTGGCATAAGTCTCCTCCAGAACGGCGAGATAGAGCTGCTGCTTGTTGCCGAAATGGTAGTAGACCAGCTGCTTGTTGACGCCGGCGAGGCCCGCGATGTCATCGACCCTGGCGCCTTCCAGCCCGCGCTTGGAAAACACCGTGCGGGCGGCCTGAAGCAGGCGCCGGCGAGTATCCTCGGGGTTGCGCTTGGCGACCGCCGGTTTTTTCATGAAACCTCGCTACCGGTGTTCTGCACTACGCTCATGGTGAACCATCTATCGGGATCCGCCGCAACGTCTTTGTTCTCAGCCGGGCCCCTTGCCCTGTTCAATCCGCCATCGGCTCCAGGCTGGCCCAGTCGGGCTGCACCGCGGTGGCGAACCCGGCGCAGGCGAGCGAGCCGATGGCCAGCATCCCATCGGTGATCCGCAAACAGACGGTGTCGCCGACGCGGCCGTAAAGATCGCCATGCTTGGCTAAAAACGCCTCCTGCTCGACCAGTGGATACCCGGCCATGCCGTGGACGTAGTGGTGGCCGTTGCGCTCGACATGGGTGAGCCCCAGCAAGGTGACCAGCGCCAGATCCTGCTGAACCGAAATTCCGGCCTGAGTGGTCAGATCCTCCGCCGAGAGGAAATAGCCGGCGCCACCGGCGGCACTCCAGATGCGGGCGCGGGCCAGGTTGATCAGCGAGCGGTAGATGCCCTTGCAGGTTTTGCTGGAAACGCCCTGATAGCCCAGGGTTCTGGCATTCGGGAAGGCGCTAAAATCAGCATCGGATTCATCGATGATCACCGGGCGTTTTGCCGCCAGGGAAGTTATGTCGGCGGTGGCGGCGGTCTGGCGGCGGATGGGCTGCTCGATATAAAGGATCGAGCCTACGAACCGCTGAAGGTCGGGTTTTGCCGCCATGGCTTCCCACAACTCCAGCACCTCGTCCACATCGTCATATTGCTCGTTGCCATCAAGGCTCACATGGTAGTCTCCATCCGCCCCATCCAGCACCGCGGCGATATCGGTCAGCCGGGCGATGTCGGCGTCCAGATCGCCGCCAACCTTGACCTTGAAATAGGTTTGGCCATAGGCGGAGATCACCTCCTCCAGGGTTTCGGGCAGGCCGTCGTCAACCCGGTCGCCCGGAGCCTGGTCGGCGGCGGTGATGGGGTCGACCAGCCCGACGGTGTGGCGGGCGTGGATGGATTTTGCCGGTTCAAGAGTGCCCAGGAAGGCACCAAAATCAAAACCGTCACCAACCGGCGCGAAGGTTGTGGCCTCAATGCCGGCGAGGTTTTTGCCGATGGCCTCGTAGAACGATACACCGAGGGCGCGGCACAGCCCGTCGAGTACCGCGCGGTCGACCAGGGCCGGGCCGTAACAGGCGATCAGCGCATTAAGCCCCAGATCGGCGCACGTCTCGATCTGAGCTTCATAGTTGTCGGCGAAATGCCCAAAAGCGCTTTTCCGGCCACCCCCTTCGCCGTAGAGCCCGCAGGCGGTACGCAGGGACAAGCGCAATTGCCCGACATTCTGATCGTTGCTGAGCTCGGGGTTCTTGTCGAACCATTTGGGCGCCAGCATTTCCGCCGCCACCCCCCAGGCCCCCTCCCCGGTCTCCAGTTCGACCCGCACCCGCATGACGGCCTCGCGCGCCTCGGTCAGGGTGACAACGCCAAAGCGGAACGGCAACCGCAGGGTCACCGGGCGCTCAAAGAGCTGAAATTCCTTTATGGCAATCTTGGGCGCGGTCATGGGCGGGTCTCCGTTGCATCGAGAAGGCCGCGAACATAGCCCGCCGCGCGGGCGGCGCTGGCCGGGCCGTCGGGGAAATAGTCAAAGGGCTCCATGGCAATAAACCGGTCATAACTGGTGCGGCGCAGGGCCTCGACGATGGGCAGAAAATCAAGCTCGCCCTGGCCGGGGCCGCGAGAATTGGGGTCGTTGAACTGGACATGGGCGATGAGGCCGGTTGGCATCCACCGCGCGATCAGCTCGGCCACCGGCAGCGTCTCCCCTTGCGCGGCCGCCTTGGTGTCGATCATGGCCTTGAACCCCGGACTGCCGATTTCGGCCACCAGCGCTGAGGCATCCTGGACCGTGTTGATGAAGTTGGTTTCAGTCAGCCCCAGCGGTTCGATGCAGTAGGCAATCCCGGCGGCCTCGACCTCCGGCGCAATCGCCTGAAAACTCTCAACGGCCCAGTCCCATGCGCTTTGCGGATCGTCACCGGCGGCGACACTGCGCTGGGCCGGGGAGCCGTGCACCATATAGTCCACCCCCAGCTCGGCACCGATACCGACCAGCCGGCGCATGATCTGAACGGTGTTGCGGCGAGCCTCCCCGTCCGGGCCGTTCAGGCTCAGACCGTCAGGGGCCACCAGCAGCCAGTGCAACCCGCAAATGGCGATACCGGCATCGGCGGCGGACCGGCGCAAACCAGCGCAGGTTTTGGCATCGATGTCTTCGGGGCTTTGGGCCAGAGTGAACGGGGCAACCTCCAGCGCCTCGTACCCCAGCGCGGCGGCAAAGGCGCATTGCTCGGCGAACTCCAACTCGCGGATGACTTCGTTGCAAAGGGCAAGTTTCATGATCTGGCCTTCAGGAAAATGCGGACGCCCGTCCGCGCGGAACGTTCGATCGCCTCGCAGAGCACCGCCATCTCCAATGCCGCTTCGCCAACCGGGACCGGCGAGGCGGTATCGTTTTCGATGGCGTGAAGAAATGCGGCAAAGGCGCGCGCCATCACATCGGCCCAGGCGCAACCCATGCCTTCGGTGAACGAGGCGTCCCCGAACTCCGGCTGCCAGATGCCCTGCTTTTCGCAAAACCGGGCACCCCGCCGCAAAAGCGTGCCGGCGTGGAAATCGATTTCGGCGGCGCCATGGCTGCCGACAATGGAAAAAACCTGGCTGGTCCAGGCATTGGGAACAATCGGGTCCGCCCGGTGCCCGATCCCGGTGCGCCCGGCCTCGATCCGCGCCACGGCGCCATCTTCGTAGTCGAGCACAATGAGCGCCAGGCTGGGCACCCCGCAGCCCAGATCGTCGCGCAATACCGCATAAACGGATTGCGGCGCCATACCGAGCAGCCAGCGGACCAGATCGATAAAGTGCACCGCGTCGTTGAGCAACACACCGGTGTCGGCACGCAGGCGCTTGAACCCGCAAGTCTGCGCCGCCAGATAGACCGGCCGGCCCAAATCCCCATCGGTGATCAGTTGCTTCAGAGCCGCCGCCAGGGGGTGGAAGCGCATGTGGTAGCCGATCTGCACCTTGGTGCCGGCCTCTTGGGCGTGGTCCACCAGTTGCCGCGCTTCGCTCACGCCGCGCGTTGCCGGTTTTTCCAGCGCCACATGTTTGCCGGCCGCCAGCGCCGCTTGGGCAATCGACAGATGCGCCGGCAGCGGCACGACGATATCGACGATATCCGCGGCGTCGAGAAACTCCTTAAAGTCGCCGGTAAGATTGGCCTCGGGCACACCGCACGCGCCTGCCAGCGCCCGTGCTTCCGGTTCTGGATCGGCGACATAAAGGCGGTCATCAAGACCCAAGGCGTGCCAGGCGGAAATATGCGCCGGACCAAAATTGCCGCAGCCGATTTGCAGCACCCTGGTGTCTTGCCGCGAGGCCATCAGTTCGGCCTCTTGGGGCCGGGCATGATCCGGCCGACCATCCGGCCAATCCGGTTACGCAAAAATGGAACGGAGTAAAGCACGACGATCAGGCAGCCAATCCAGATCACCGCGCTGATCGGCCGGACGAAAAAGGCCGTAAGGTCACCATCGGTCAGCACCAGCCCCCGGCGCAGGCTTTTGTCCAGAATATCGCCGAGCACCAGGCCGAGCACCAGGGGCGCCATGGGGTAGTCCATGCGCCGCATGGCATAGCCGACAACGCCGAAGAACAGCATCACCCAGACATCGAAAACCCGGGCTGCGATGGCAAAGGCGCCAATGGTGCACAAAACGAAGATGATCGGCATCAGCCGTTCGCGGCTGACCCTGAGCACCAGCAGCAGCGGACGGGTCAGCAAAAAGCCATAAAAAAGAATGGCGATGGAGGCGTAAAACACCATGGCGACGACTTCGAAGATAAAGCCCGGGGTTTCGATCATGATCAGCGGGCCGGGGCGGATGCCGTGGATGAACATCGCCGCCAGCAGCACCGCCGCCGGCGCCGAGCCGGGCACCGCCAGGGTTAGAACCGGAATGATGGCGCCCGGAACCGCGGCGCTGTTGCCGGTCTCGGCCGCCATCAGCCCCTCGATGGAGCCGGTGCCGTAGAGGTCTTTTTCCTTGCTGGCCCGCCTCGATGCGGCATAGGAGGCCCAGGCGCCCATATCCTCGCCCACTCCGGGAACTATTCCCATCACCGTGCCGATGACGCCTGAACGGATAATGGTGCGCCAATAGACAAAGACCTCGCGAATTTTGGGAATGACCGAACCGACCCTGCTTTTGATCACCTCGTGGGAGGGATTGGTCATGACGATCAGGATCTCGGCGAACCCGAAGGCTCCGATCAGCGCCGGCAACAGGCCCAGACCGCCGGCCAGTTGCAGATAGCCGAAGGTAAAACGCTGATAGGCATGAATGCCCTCCTGGCCGACCATGGCGGCCAGCAGCCCCAGAATGCCGGCGATCCAGCCCTTCAGGGGATCGTTGAAGGAGGTCAGCTGGCCGGAGATCAGAACCCCGAACACCGCCAGCCAGAAAAACTCGAATGCGCCGAATTTAAGCGCAAATTCGGCCAGGGTCGGCGCGATGGTGGCCAGCAGCATCATGCCGACAATGGTGCCCAGCACCGAGCCCGAGGTGGCGATGCCCATGGCCTTGCCCGCTTCCCCGCGCCGGGCCAGGGGATAACCGTCAAGGGTGGTCGCCGCGTTGGCCGGGGTTCCGGGAATATTGAGCAAGATGGCGCTGCGGCTGCCGCCGTAGATTGCCCCCACATACATGCAGATGAGGATCAAAATCGCATCGCCGGGCGCCATCTTGAACGTCAGCGTGGTCATCAGGGCGATGCCCAGCGTGGCGGTGAGGCCCGGCGTCATGCCGACGACGATGCCCAAAAGCGTCGCCCACGCCACGTTAAACAGGGAATCAAGATTGGCGAAGGCCAGAAGTCCGGCGCCGAAATATTGCAACCCGTCGAACATCAGGGCAGCCGCACCAGGAAAATTTCCTGAAACACCACCGTGACCGCAATCGCCACCAGTACGGCCTGAACTCCGGCGGTGGCCAGCTTACGGGCGCGGGGTCCGGCGCCATCGTCCCCGCTCCACTCGTAGGTGGCGGTGAAGAAAAAAACGAATATCACCGTGGCCAGCCAATACGGTACCCGCCCGACAAGTCCGGCGGCATAACCCAAGGTCAGAACCAGGGCGATCGTCAGGCGTTTGTTGTCGGGGGAAAGGAAAAGCGCCACGGCGCGCCGCGGATCAAGCCGCCAGCCGCCCTTGGCGCAGGCGCGAACCAGAAGCAGCATACCCAGCAGGATCAGAATGAAACTCAAAACGCCCGGAACGATGCCCGGCACGGTGTAGGGCTCGATATTCAGGGTTTCAAAACGCGGCATGCCCGCCGATTCAACCAGCGCCCCAAGGCCGAGTAAAATCAGAACCACGGCGGTGATAAAATCGGCCCGGGCCATAAAAGCCTCCAAGCTGGCTCAACAAACGGTCATCCGGGCAGCGGCGATATGCTGCCCGGATGCCTGGATCGCGCGGCCTCGATCAGGGGCGCATGATGCCAAGGGTGTCCGGAGACACCTTGGCCTTGCCGGCATCAAACATCCGCCAGCTGAAGCCCTGGATAGCCGGCATGACCCGCGCCTGGGCGTCCTCGCCATAGAACGGCGCGAATTGCGCGCCCCGGTCGCCGGCGTACTTCATCAGCGCCTTGGAATTGGCGATGGTGTCTTTCCATGCCTTGGTCATGGTGGCGACAACGTCGTCCGGCACGCCCTTGGGGGTCCAGATACCGAAATAATTCGGCACCGCCTTGTAGTCGGGCAGCCATTTGGTGATCGAGGGAATGGTGCCGTAGCCTTCAATTTCAAGCGCCTCGCCGCTCAAGACCGCGAGCGGCCTGATCCTGCCGCCGCGGATCATTTCGGCCTGCTCGGAGGCCACTTGCGTGGTCACCTGGGTCTCCCCCGCCACCGTGGAGATAACCGCCGGATTGCCGCCGTCATAGGTGACGTGTTTGTACTCTACACCCGCTGCCGCCCGGATTGCCTCCATGGCGTCATGGCCCGCCGAGGAGATGCCCGCCGTTGCCACGGTGATCTTGCCCGGCGCCGCTTTCATTGCCTCGATAAGCTCGCCGAAGTCCTTGAAGGGCTGATCGGCATTAACACCGACAACCGAGACATTGGCGACATCAAGGAAAATATGCCAGTCCTTGGCCGTGGTATCGAGCATGCCCATGACCCCGTAGCTTCCCAGATCCTGGGCAGCGCCGGCGGCCCATGTGTAGCCGTCCTTGGGCGCATCGAACGCCGCCTTGGTGCCGATCGATCCCGAGGCGCCGGGCTGGTTCACAACCACGAATTTCTGGCCCAGCGCTTCGCTAAGCTCGCCGGCGATGACCCGGGTGACCTGATCGGTGGACCCGCCCGCCGACCATGGCACGATGATGGTGACCGGTTTTTCCGGCCATTGCGCCGCCGCGCCGCCAAAAGCCAGGCTGGCGAGGCCCGCAGCCAACACAAGTGTTTTTACTGTTTTCACGATTATTTCCTCCCTATCCGCTGTTCATTTGCACGAGCGAATGCACCAAAGTACTGATTTAGCGCATCGGAAAACATATCACCGGGGGGTGGAATTTATCAACCGGATAGTTGATTACGGCGAAGATACGGTCGCCAGCGCTTGCCGGTTATGTGTTCTGAATGGAGGAAAAAATTTCCTTGTAACGCTCGCGAAGAGCGCTCTTCTGCACTTTTCCCATGGTGTTTCTGGGCAGCTCATCTTGAACAAACAACTTTTTGGGTTGTTTGAAGCGGGCGATATCGCTGGCTATGGCGTCCAGTATTTGCGCCATATCCACCCCTTGGCTGTTTTCCGGCACAACGATACCGACGACAGCTTCGCCAAAATCAGGATGAGGGACGCCGATAACGGCGGATTCTTTTACGCCCTCCTGCTCGTCCAGCAGCAGCTCGATCTCCTTGGGATAGACATTAAAGCCTCCCGAAATGATCAGATCCTTGGCCCGGCCGACAATCTGCAGATAGCCCTGATCGTCGATCAGGCCCAGATCGCCGGTGATGAAATAGCCGTCATCGCGAAACTCCGAGCGGGTTTTTTCCGGCATGCGCCAGTAGCCCTGAAAAACGTTGGGGCCCTTAAGCTCGATAACACCGATCTGGCCATCCTCAAGCATATCGCCGGTCTCCGCATCGGCGACCCGAACCGAAATCCCCGGCAGGGCAAAACCGACCGTTCCAGCGCGGCGCGGGCCGTCATAAGGGTTGGAGGTGATCATATTGGTTTCGGTCATCCCGTAGCGCTCAAGGATCCGGTGGCCGGTGCGGGCTTCGAAACTTTCATGGGTTTCGGCCAGGAGCGGAGCGGAGCCGGAGATGAACAGACGCATATGGCGGACCAGATCCGAGGTAAACCGGGGGTCCTCGAGCAGGCGGGTGTAAAAGGTCGGAACCCCCATCATCGCCGTTGCCCGCGGCAGGGCGGCGATCACACCGTCCAGCTTGAAGGCCGGCAGGAAGATCATCGCGCCCCCGGCCAGAAGGGTGATGTTGGTGGCGACAAAAAGGCCGTGGGTGTGGAAGATCGGCAGGGCGTGCAGCAACCGGTCATCGGCGGTAAAACGCCAGCAGTCTTTTAAAACCTCGGCGTTGGACAGCAAATTGCCGTGGGCGAGCATGGCACCCTTCGAGCGCCCGGTGGTGCCGGAGGTGTAAAGGAAAGCGGCCAGGTCATCTGGCCCGCGCGGCACCGTTTCAAAGGTGTCCGGGGCGTGGGCGGCGCAACGGGCAAACGATCCGCCGCCATCAGCGTTCAGGGTCATCAGCGTGGCACCGGCCCTGGCGGCGATCGGGCGCAAAGCCGGGTAGGCGCGGTCGTCGCCCAAAATCAGTTTTGGGGCCGCATCATCGACAAAATAGCCGACCTCGCCGGGCGTGTAGGCGGGGTTCAGCGGTAAAAACACCGCCCCGGCCTGAAGGCAGGCGGCATAAAGGCCAAGGGCCTCCACCGATTTGGGGATCTGGGCCGCCACGCGGGCTCCCGGAGCAACGCCCTGGGCGACCAGAGCATTGGCAAAACGCGCCGTCAGTTTGAGGAAATCGTCATGGCTGGTGATGTCGCCGGACCCGCTGATCAGAAAGGGGGTGGGGCTGCCGGCGTGGCGCGCGAACAAGCTGTCATAGAGCACATTAGCCATGGGGATCTCTCCGAAGGGGCGCCTCTTGTGGTATCGGTTTGGAATTTGCCGCCTGGGCGATGAGCTTTTCGCCCCTTTGGGCCAGACCGGCAATCGACGAACTTTTCGCCACCGTGGCGTCCTCGGCATATGCGGAATGGTTCGCCTCGATACGGGGCAGACGGTAAAGATAGTTCACCATGACACCAAGGCTTTGCCGCCTGCCATTGTCCGACACATCGGCTGAGCCGTGGGCGGCATGAAGCTCGGCGCCATTGCCCAGATGAAAGCGCGCCACCGGGTCCAGCGGCAGGCCGTCATCCCGCTTGGCCTTTGCGAGATAAAAGCAGGCAAGCTGGATCGCCAGATCATCATCGCCCCGCTCCACCCTTAGCAAGGCCGCGCCGGGGTGCTCCGGGTTCTCAGCCACCTGCCGCGCAAGCCATTTGGCAAAACCGGGAACCGGGGACAGGGTCACAAAGGTCTTCAGGTTTGGCAAGGCGGCGGACAGATCGTCGACGACCTGCTTGATCAGCGAGTTGCCGAAGGAAATGCCGCGCAAACCCGCCTGGCAATTGGATATGGAATAAAACACCGCCGTGTCGGCGTCCTCGCCGGACAGGGACGGCCGGTCCTGGGACAATACCGACTGGATGGAAACCGGAGTGCCCCTGGTAAGGGCAACCTCAACGAACACCAGGGGTTCATCGGGCATGGCGGGATGGAAAAAGGCAAAACAGCGCCGGTCTTCAGGTTCCAGACGGCCGCGCAAATCCTCCCAATCGTCGATGGCGTGAACCGCCTCGTATTGAATGATTTTTTCCAGGATATTCGCCGGGGTTTCCCAGGAAATATGGCGCAGGACCAAAAATCCCCGGTTGAACCAGGAGACAAACAGATGCTCGAAATCAAGATCGGTGCGCCTTAGCTCCGGCTCGCGGCGGAGCAGCGCCAGCAGGTCCTTGCGCATCGCCACGATCCGCCCGGTTGCGTCCGAGCCCTGGTTCAGACGGCGCAGCAATTCCTGACGCCTTGGTTCCGAAACGTTAAGCAACGCCTCCAGATTGGCCGGGCTCGGCGCGGCGGCATAGGTTTTGGCCGCCACCTCTATCGCCTTGGCGTCCACATCCAGCACATCGTTGAGATGATGAAAGAATGCCGCGCGCTGGTCTGGTTCCAGCCGCTCGTAGCGCGCCAGGAGCGCGGTGCCGATTTTTCTGGCCGACACCTCGCCGCGGGTGGACAAAAGCGCCGCGCTCAACGCCTCGATCGGGCGCTTGTCGTCTTGGGCGCGCCAGACATCGCGGCGCTCGAATACCGAGCCCAGAAGATCCGCCAGAAAATTGGAACGGGCCATAACCAAACCTGTTTCAGACTGCCCGGCCCATCACCAGCTCAGGCAACCCCGTGGCAAGCCAGGGGAAAAATGACAGGAGCACAATGGCGACAACCATGCAGGCCACGTAAGGCAGCGAGCCCAACAGGATTGTCCGCAAGGAAATATCGGGCGCAATGCCGTTGATGACATAAAGATTTAAGCCCACAGGGGGCGAAATCAACCCGATCTCCATGTTGATGGTCAAGATCACGGCGAACCAGTAAGGGTCGAACCCCGCCGCCGTGACAATCGGCAGCAACACCGGCGCCGCCATCAGGATGACCGCGACGGGGGGCAGGAAAAATCCGGCGAAGAGCAGGAATATATTGATCGCGAACATCAAAACCCAGCGGTTGACATCCAGCGTGCCGATCCACTCGGCGATCGCCTGGGTGATGTAGAGGCTGGAGAGCATGTAGGAAAAGACCCCCGCCGCCCCGATGATGAAAAGGATCATGACGCTTTCGCGGGTGCTGTCACGCAAGACCACCCACAGGTCCTTGGGGTTCCACAGCTTGTAGATGACCATCGCCACCATGAGGCTCAAAATCGCCCCCACCGCCGCGGTTTCCGACGGCGTGGCGATGCCGCCATACATGGCATAGAGCACGCCCATGATGATGGCGATAAACGGCAGCACCCGGGGCAGGATCTCAAAACGCTGGCGCCACGAGAACCGGCGGGATGTAAGCGTGCCGGGCTCGGTTTTGCGCCAGGTGTCGAAAATGGACCAGGCCATGAAAAGGGTCACCAGCAAAAGCCCGGGGACAACGCCAGCAAGGAACAGGCGCCCGATCGAGGTCTCGGTGGCGATGCCGTAGACGATCATGGTGACCGAAGGCGGAATGAGAATGCCAAGGGTGCCGCCGGCGGCAATCGACCCCGCGGCGACGCCGTCGGGATAGCCGCGCTTGCGCATTTCCGGAATGCCCATCTTGCCGATGGCGGCGCAGGTCGCCGGCGATGAGCCGGACATGGCGGCAAAAAGCGCGCACGCGCCAAGATTGGAGATCACCAGGCCGCCGGGCACCCGGGTCAGCCAGCGGTCCAGGGCTTCGTAAAGGTCGGCGCCGGCGCGGGTGGAGGCGATGGAAGCGCCCATGATGATGAACATCGGGATCGACAACAGCGCAAAACTGTCCAGCTTGGCGAAGAAGATCTCCGGCAAAAGCTCAAGAGAGCGCATGCCGTCGAAAACCACGACAAACCCCGCCGAGACGATGAGCAGGCCCGTGGCGACGGATATGCCCGAAAACAGCACCGCGATGGTGGCAATGGCGACAAAGGCGCCCAGAAGAACCGGGTCCATTCAAAGGGCCTCCCCTTCGTCGATGCTGAAGGGGGCTTCGATATTGAGCACCGTGGCCAGAAGATCGGCGGCCAGTTGCAGCATGTAGAGGAAAAATCCGACCGGCACCGCAAGGTAGGGGATCCACAGCCGCACCCCCCAGATGGTATCGGAGCGCCAGCCGCGAACCCAGGCGGTGTACCACATATCAAAGCCGTAAAATAGCATCAGGCCGATAATGAAGATGGCCACGCCCAGAGTGAAAATCGCCAGCGCTTTGCGAAGCGGTTTCGGCAGCATCAGCGGCAGCAGATCGACATTCACATGGCCGCGAAGCTTTTGCACATAAGGCAGGCCGATCAGGGTGGCGCCAACCATCAGATAAACCACCGCCTCGGTCTGCCAGATGGTGGACTGGTTGAGCACAAAGCGCACGAAGATCATCTGGCAGGTGATGACGACGGCGGTGAAAATCATGCCGGCGGACAAAAACCCGCAAATCTGAGACAAAAAGCCGATGGCGCGCAGGATCGGGTTGCCACCGTGCTTGGCAGATTTGAATACCGTCAAAGCGGACATGTAGATTTTCCCCGTGCCCGAGTTTTCTCAAAGTTCCGAGGCGGCATTTATATGTATGCCGCCTCGGATGTTCAGGTGAAAAAGGCCGGGCTATTCGACCGCGAGCGCCATATCCAGCAGCTCCTGACCGCCGGGGGTCTGCTCGACAAAGAGCTTGTAGGAGGTCTGCTTGGCGATCGCCCGCCAGGCGTCAAATTCGGCCGGGCTCATCTCCTTGATCTGCACACCGGCATCGGCAAAGACCTTGGCGGAAGCGGCATCCTGCTTCTTGGCTTCGGCCAGATAGTAGGCTTCGGCCTTGGCGGCGCCTTCCCGCACGGCCTTTTGCTGCGCCTCGGTCAGCCCTTCAAAGGTGGATTTGTTCATCATCAGCGGCTGATACATGAACCACAGGGCGACATCGCCGGCAGGGGTGTAACACTTGACCTGCTCGTAGATGCGGTAGGACACAAAGCTGGACGAGGAGGTGTTGGCGGCCTGAAGCACGCCGGTCTGCATGGCGTTGTAGATTTCCGACGAAGCCATGGAGGCGATGGAGGCCCCGGCACCGGCGAGCATCTGCTCGAACGACTTGCCCGCCGCCCGGGTCTGCAAACCCTTCACATCGTCCGGCGAGGTGATGCAGCGGTCCTTGCCGGCAAAGCCGCCGGCCAGATAGCCATGCACGAGAATGATCACATCGTCCTCGGCCAACAGGCCTTCGATCGACTTCATGAAGGGGCTGGTGTTCATGCGCGCGGCGTGATCGTGATTTTTGATCAGGCCCGGCATAAGTGTAAGATTGAAGGCCGGGCGCTGTCCGGCGGCATAGGCGAGCGGGAACACCGTCATGTCGAGCTGGCCGCGGGAGAGCGGTTTATATTGCTCGCGCGGCTTGAAGAGCGATTTTGACGGGAAAATCTTGATGCTCAGATCGACATCGGCCGCGGCCACGTAGTCGGCGACCATCTGCGCGACCTTGTGGCGCACGTCTTTTGTCGACCATTGGTGCGACAGGCGCAACTCCTTGGCATTGGCGGCAGCGCCGGCGATGCCTATGGCGGCGGACAAGGCCAGTGCCGCCGTGAATGTCTTGAATGTCATGGCTGTTTCCTCCCAGCAGATTTTAACGAAGACCCTTTGTTCGCTCGTGTTTTCTGACGTTTGAGCTTGAATTCAGGATATCGGCTTTGCATCCAGAGTCAATGTTTTTGCATACAAGAAAACTATTGTTGCATATTTACTGATCGGACTGTTAGGTTTGACCCATGTCAGTTCGTGCCGCAGACAATGTTCGCGAGGCGTTGGAACAGGCGATCATCACCGGCGCCTACGCCGATGGCGCGCGCCTGGACGAGGTCAGCCTTACCGAGCAGTTCAAGGTGTCGCGCACGCCGATCCGCGAGGCGCTGCAAATGCTCGCCGCCTCGGGGCTGGTCGAGCTCATCCCGCGCCGGGGCGCCTTTGTGCGCCACCCCGGTTTTGTCGAGCTGGTGGAAATGTTCGAGGTCATGGCCGAGCTTGAGGCCCTTTGCGGGCGGCTTGCGGCAAGGCGGATGACCGATGCCCAACTGGCCGAATTAAATGCGTCGGCGCTGGCCTGCACCGAGGCGCTGGAGGGCGGAGACACGGACTCCTACTACCGCGCCAACGAGCGCTTTCACAACCTTTTATACGACGCCAGCGGCAACAGTTTTCTCATCGGCGAGGCCCGGCGGCTGCACAAACGCCTTCAGCCCTTCCGCCGCCTGCAATTGCGGGTTCGCGGGCGCATGCGGCAATCCATGGACGAGCACCAGAACATTCTCGCCGCCCTTGAAGCGGGCGATGCGGAGCTGGCCGGCGATACTTTGCGGGACCACATCGCCATCCAGGGCGAAAAATTTCACGATCTTCTGGCCAGCTATCACCGCCAGCCCGTCAGCCACACCGGGTAAAGATATTCGGCGGAAAGCCAAGCGGCGGACCTCAGAGGCCCGCGACACCCAGCCCCGGCGATGTTGGCCAGCCCGGCAAACCGATGCCCGCCCCGCGCAAAGCGATTTCGATCAGCAGACCGACAAAAAGCCCGGACAGATAGAGCAGCGACAGGCGAAAAAAACGCCTCTCCGCCGCAAAGCCGTCGGCAATCGCTACGGTTTCCTCCCGCCGCGACAGCCCCAGGGCGCCCCTCACAAAGGCCAGGTTCAAACCAAGCGCCACGAGCAAATAGACCGGACCCCCGACCGAACTGAAGGCCAGGACCACCGATACCGGCACCAGCAGCAAGGTGTAGATCAGGATCTGCCGGCGGGTTTCGGGCCGGCCATGGGTGACGGTCAGCATCGGCACGCGCGCGCGGGTGTAGTCGTCCTTCATGAACAGCGCCAGCGACCAGAAATGCGGCGGCGTCCAGATGAACACCAGGGCGAACATCAAGACCGCCTCAGGGGCAATACTGCCGGTGACGACAACCCAGCCGATCATGGGCGGAAAAGCTCCGGCGGCCCCGCCGATGACGATATTCCACGGCGTGGCACGTTTCAGCCACACGGTGTAGATCACCACATAAAAGAAGATGGTAAAGGCCAAAAGGCCGGCGGCGGCAAGGTTTGACACCAGCCCCAGAAGAATGACCGAAAGGGCCGATAGCGCCAGGCCAAAGTTTCGCGCCTCGGCGGCGGTGAGGCGGCCGGCGGGCACCGGGCGGCCCGCGGTGCGGCGCATTTTAGCGTCTATATCGGCTTCCCACCACATATTCAGCGCGCCCGAAGCGCCCCCGCCAATGGCGATCAGCACGATGGCGGCGGCAACGTTCAGCGGGGCCAACTCGCCAGGGGCGGCAAAAAGGCCGGTGGCGGCGGTAAAAACCACCAGGGACATGACCCTGGGCTTCAGAAGGGCGAAATAGTCGCCGATCCGAGAGTTGCGAATGCCGGTGGCAGCTGTTGCGTCGGTGATGGTTGACCCCCCCATTTGCATCTGGCGCACCCGAACGGCTTGTGCCGGTGCGCGGACCTGTTGCCGGGTCCTGCCCTACATCTGCATGTCCATCGCCATGCCCGGGGTCGCCATCTGGCCCATCATGCCCATTTCCATGTGGTAGGGCAGCATGCACATGAACATCCAGGCCCCGTCCTCCTGGATCTCAAGCACAAAAGAAACCTTGCCGTCCGGAAGAAGAAGGGACTTCTCGTAAAGCGCGTCATGCTCCAGCAGGCTCCAGTCGGCGCGGTTGACCCGATAGCTGACGGCCTGCATCTGCACCATCTGCATAATCATGAATTCGTGGAGGATTTCGCCGTCATTGACGACATTGAAGCGAATCCGTTCGCCCTTTGTCACTTCGATGTTCATTTCCGAAAAGCCCCACTCGGTCATCTTGAGCTCGATTTCACGGTCAACGGCGCCATCGGAGGTGATTTTGAGGCCGCCCCTGGCCTCGCCCTCGCCGTGGGGGACTTCCTCGGCGGCCTCCTCGCCGTGGGGCGGCTCCTCGGCGGTCTCCATCACCATGGACCCGTCGGGATTGGTCATCATGGTGCCGTCGGGATTGAGTTTCATCTTGGCGCCGGTATCGCCCTCCATCTTCATGGCGCCCATGTTCATGCCGCCCATGGCTTTCATCGCCATCTCAAGCTGGGCCTCATCCTCGTCCGGCACGCCGAAGATCTCATGTTCGACCTCCTCGTTTTCCGCCAGGTCGAATGAAGCGGGAACAACGCCTTGCGCCCTGAACCCGGTCAGAAGGCTCTCCGATGGCGGCAACTGCATCGTTGGCCCCACGGCAAATACGGCGAGATAGGCGATGGCCAGACCGCCAACGATGCCGACCAACACAAATATTCTAATCATATCACTCTCCCCTATTCCGCTGGTGCAGCGGCGATTGCCGCATCGTCATCGTGTTCGACCGGCCAGGGATCATCCGCCGCGGGCTTGCCATAGCTGGAGCTCCACGCCAGGTTGACGACGAAAAAGAGGAACCCAAGCCCGACCAGGAACCCGCCGACGGAGATGAAGAACTGCGCCTCCGCCCAACCGGGGATATCCAGATAGTCATAGACCCAGCGCGGGAAGTAGAGATATCCGGCAACGCCCATGGCGGTGATCTTGATGAACAGGCCAACCTGCCACAGCCAGAAATGGGCGTTGGCCATGCCCTGATGGAACATCCGCCCGGTAAAGTAGGGGTAAAGGTAATAAAACCCCGCGATCGCCATCTGACCGACAAAGCCGAAGAACATGGCGTGGAAATGGGCCGGGATCCAGTAGGTGTTGTGGATGAAATCGCTGTCCGGCGCAATCTGGCCGTTGAGGAACGCCGTGGCGCCGCCATAGACGATAAAGGCGATCGACATGATCATGAACTTGAACGGGATGGCGCGCCGGGCGCTGTCCGGTATCGGCTTCATGAACAAGGTCGCGATCCAGTTGAACACGTGCAGCACCGATGGAATGAACACCAAAAGCGTCAGGAACTGGACGAAGCGCTGATAGTCGCCCGAGACGGTGTAAAGCGGCTGGAAGTGGTGCGGGCCGATCGGCATGGCGCCAAGGGCCAGAAGGACAAAGGCCACGACCCCGGACCAGTAGCTCCACATCGGATAGCCCAGCAAACGCGGCATGATGGTGTAGATGATGGCGATGGCCGGAACGAACGGCAGATAGACCGCCGGATGGCCGTAGGTCCAGAACATGTAGAGGAAAAATTCGACGCTGCCGCCGCGCGAGGGATCGAAATAGGCGGTATTGGTCCACTGGGCCCAGTCCGACAAAAGACCAAACCCGACAAAGCCGAGGGGGATGACCGAGGCCATGAACAAAAGGCCGACCGTGCCGCAAGCCCAGGCGATCAGGGGCTTGTTCTTCCACCCGCCAAGGCCCGAAAAGGCGTTGCGCACCAGAACCGCGCCGGCGAGAAATTCAGATACCGCAACCAGAATGATGGCCACATGGCCCATCCAGAGCAGAGGATTGCCGGTTCTGAACGACATCGGCGCATAGGCGGTCCAGGTGAAATCGGGGCGTCCGACAACCAGCAAGACCGCGGCCACGATCAATACCCAGTAACTCACTTGCGCCGCCCCGGCCCAATAGAGCCGGTCGGTGCCCAGAACCCTGGGCATGAGGTAGTAGCAGATCGAGACGACCATCGGGATCAGAAAGCCGAACACCATGACCATGCCGTGCATCGTCATCAGGGTCATATAGACCTTGGCGCCAAGAAACTGGACATCGGGAACCCAAAGCTCGGCCCGGAAGACCAAAGCGAAAAACCCGCCCACCGCCAGCATGATCAGCGAGGTAAATATGCCCTTGAGCGCAATGCACTTGTAGTCGTTGGAAAACAGCAGCTCCTTGAGCGACATGGTGCCGGTCAGATTTTCCGGCTTCCAGTGGGCCATATTGCCCATGCGCTCGTGGTCAAGGTCATGCGCCATTGGTATTCCCCCCCAAAGTCTTCAATTCAGCCGTTGGTGTTTCGCCCTTCACGACCAGCCACGCTTTCATCTGGCTATGACCGACACCGCAATAATTCACACACTGGATCAGGTATTTGCCCGGTTCATCCGGCGCCCTGATCCACATTTCCCGCTTGGCATCGGGATCGATTTCCGCGGTGATCTGCGCCACCGGGATGTTGAAGCCGTGGATCACATCGTTGCTGACGATTTTGAACAGAACCGTCTCGCCGGGTTTGACGACCGCCGCATTACGGCTGATCTCGTCGTCCTCGTTGATGAAGGCAAACCCCCATTGGAAGGCGATGACGGTCAAAACGCGGTCAAAGGCCGCCTCCCCCTTGCCGGTGTAGTTTCCCGACACTTTTTTCTCTTCCGCGTTCAGGTTCTCCTGATAGGCGGAGTAGGTCTGCACGGAGCTCCAGTCGGCATAAAAGACCAGCCCGACCATGATGGCGATGAAGCCGAACTCGAAGGTGTAGCTGGGCTTCCAGCGCCGGCCCATGAACAGGGCGGCAAGCAGCATGACCATTCCCAAAACGGTGAAGGACGCGGTGATTGTCATCAACGCCGCTTGCGGTCCCCATATCCCTAGAGCGTTTTCCATTGTGTCGTTCTCCCTTCCGGTAAACAGGTATCCAGCCCCCGCTGGATCGGCATCTTGCGGCCCTTGGCAACCGGATGCGGGTCGCGGCCGGCGGTCTTCCAAGAAAATCTGTATTTCCCCGCAGCATTCACGGGCGATGAAACGGCAGCATCTTTCCCCTTGTCCGGCTCAGCGGCGGTCCGGACAATCCGCGGCAGGCGCAACTGCGCCCTCAGCCCGCCTTCGGGACGGTTGTTCAGGGTGATGTCGCCGCCATGGGCGCACACGATGGTCCGCGCCACCGCCAGACCGAGCCCGGTGCCGCCGGTCTCCCGGTTGCGGCTGTCCTCCAGCCGATGAAAGGGCTGAAACACCCCCTCCCGGCGGTCGCGGGGAATGCCGGGCCCCCGGTCGTCGATGAGGATAAGAACCCTGCCGGCCTCCAGGCGCACCGAGACCCGGGCCGCCTCGCCGTATTTCACCGCGTTTTCGATCAGATTGCCAAGGGCGCGGCGCAGGGCGATCGGGCGGCAGTCGATGAGCACCCAGCGTTCGATTTCCGCCAACTCCACATCCCCGCCGGCATCCTTGATGTCATCGCACACCCGGCCGAGCAAGGAGCGCAGGTCGACCGTGGCTTGCGGCTCGGAGGCGGCGTCCTCGCGGATGAACGCCAGGGTCGAGGCGACCATGTGCTGCATGTCGTCAAGGTCGCGCAGGATTTTACCGCGCAAGCCGGTGTCTTCGACAAATTCGGCCCGCAGGCGCAGGCGGGTGATCGGGGTTCCCAGATCATGGGCGATGGCGCCCAGCATCTGGGTGCGGTCTTCCACGAACCGGCGGATGCGGTTCTGCATGACATTGAAGGCCTGGGCGGTACGGCGCACCTCCTGGGGACCGGTTTCGGGGATCGCCGGGCCTTGCACATCGGTGCCCAGCTTTTCCGCCGCCTGGGACAGATGTTTCAAGGGCTCGGTCATCCGGCGCACGATCAGGACCGAGATCAGCGTCACCGCGATCAGCATCACCGCCATGGACAGCCACAGGCGCTTCGAAAAGAACTGCGGCGGCGCCTGCACCGGCGTAGCCACGTTCAACCATTTGTCGCTGTTCAGCCGCAGCGAGACCAGAATTAGCTCCTTGGGCGTTTCAGACCCACCTTGCGTGGCCCAATAGGACAGGGCCTGGGGGACGATCCGGGTTGGCGCAAAGGCAATCCGGTAGTTTTCAAGGCGCTCCGCCGGCACATGGCGGCCAAGCTCGCGCTGCAGGGCCGCCCCGCGCCAGTCGGTTCCGGTCGAGATATCGACCACCGGATCGTCGGTGATGGTCACAAAGCGGTCGGCAGAATTAGAGGCGGCGATGACTTTGGACCACTCGTCCGGCGCCACCGCATCGGCAAAAGCCCCGGTGGTGGCCACCCACTGAATAACGCTGCCGCCACCGGCGGTCAGCAGCGCGCTTTCCCGGTCGGTGGCGTAAAATAGGTTGGAGACCAAATGGGTGACCGCAAGCCCCACCACCAGCAGCGCCAGCGCCCGGGCGGCCATGGTATCAGGCAGCGGAAGCTTCATCGCGAGCAACCTTGGCTGTGAACACATAGCCGGCCCCGCGAACCGTACGGATCAAGGTGGGGTGCTTGGGGTCGGCTTCGATTTTGTGGCGCAGGCGGCTGACCTGCATGTCGATCTTGCGGTCAAAGGGAATTTCGACCTTGCCGCGCGCCAGATCGAGGAGTTGATCGCGCGAAAGCACCTGCCGGGGATGCTCGACAAAGGCGGCCAGCAGATCGAATTCGGCGGTGCTCAGATCAACCAGCGTGCCGCCGGCCGACTTCAGGCATCTGAGGCCAACATCGAGCCGCCAGTCGTCGAACAGAAATATCCGCCCGCACCCTGCCGCCGCCGCCGGGGGCACCATGTGGGTGCGGTGCAGAACCGCCCTGATGCGGGCCAGCAACTCGTGGGGGTTGAAGGGTTTGGCGATATAGTCGTCGGCGCCGTCACCGAACCCCTGAATGCGGTCGTTCTCCTCGCCCATGACCGTCAGCATGACGATGGGCATGCGCGACGTTGCCCTAAGATCGCGGCATATCGACAACCCGTCCTTGCCGGGCAGCATCAGATCTAAAACCACCAGATCGATTTTCCAGTCCGACAGCGCCGCCTGCATCTCATAGCCATCGGCCGCGGTGGTGACGCGAAACCCCTGCCGGGTTAAAAACTGCTTTAACAGCACACGTATGTCCCGGTCGTCATCAACGACCAGAAGGTGCCCCAAAGGTGTATCCGCAGCCACATTCATGAATATGAATTACTCCTTTCTTCTGATTGAAGGTGCAAAAGTTTGTAACGGATTGTAACGCGCCCGCACCGGACCTTCTAAACCGCACCCCGAAGCAGGCCCGCCTTGGTGGATGGTAATACCGGCCCGCCCGTAAGCACGCGGCAAAGATAACCGCCGGTGTTTTGCGGTGTTCAAGTCTCTGGAATAATCAAGGAAAACTTGGTTTTACCCTGGCCGGCAATCCGTCGGGATTTAGCATGCGACACCAGGTAGGAACGGTCAGGTTAAAGCGGCTGCAAGGGCAAGAAACCATCGGTTTTCACCTCGGCACTATACCAATTTATTCACATGCAAAATTTGTGGCAGCCATTTGCCGGCGCGCCGGATATCAGACGCCGCAGCCGCCACCGCCGGCGGGGGGCTGTTCAATCAGGTTGTTTTGGGCCAGCCATTTTTTCTTGTCCGTCCAGCCGAAGCCCGAGGAATATTCAGCGCCGACGATTTTCCTGGCATCGATATCGGCGAAATCCAACCCGTCCCTGGCTTTGAAATAAAGGGCAAGGTCGAAATATTCGCTCGGG
>UOEM01000116.1_pt1 | contig 32635 bp, 31 predicted proteins | sample 1988661 | NCBI WGS metagenome assembly UOEM01 (sample SAMEA4712195, study PRJEB27164) | hydrothermal vent metagenome | biome: marine basaltic hydrothermal vent biome; feature: marine hydrothermal vent; material: mineral | place: Pacific Ocean | collected 2011-06-14/2011-07-23 | depth 1719 m | reverse complement strand
GCTGCTGCCACTCAGAAATAAGATACCTCTCACAGGAAATGTGGAGCATGATCAGGCGTGGCTTCCCCCATGTTGAAGTTGCAGCGGCTGTGATAGAAAAAGAATCTAATCCGAGTATGCAAAATCGAGATTTTCGATATATCGGAGCAGCGATCGAACATGGGGACAATAGCCCTGACTACGAAAAAATACCGCAAGGCTTTGCGTGAGGTCATGATTACGTGATTAAATTACAATTATGGTGACAGAATTACGAAATTACGATGACAGTTTCCAAAATACCCTAATTCCCTGAATCCATGACGCCGTCGCGTAACTGGAACATATGGTCCAGGCGGTTGTAGATTTTTTCGTCATGGGTGACGACCACCACGGCGGCCTGCTGGTCGACGGCGACTTTGCGCATGAGGTCCATGACGATGCCGGCGCGCTCTGAATCCAGCGCGGCGGTGGGTTCGTCGGCAAGGACGATGCGCGGGCGGTTGGCCAGCGCCCTGGCGATGGCGACCCTCTGGGCCTCGCCGCCGGAAAGCGACGAGGGGTAGCTATCCGCCCGGTTGCCGACCTCCAGATAGTCCAGCAGTTCGGTGGCCCGTTTGCGGGCCTGCGCGGCGCTGTAGCCGGCCAGATCGAGGACGACGGCGACGTTCTCGATGGCGGTGAGGAAGGGCATCAGATTATGGGCCTGGAAGATGAAGCCGATCTTCTCCAGCCGCAATTTGCGCAAATCGGACCGCAGCCAGCGCCCGTCATAGACCGCATCGCCATCGAGCTCCAGGCGGCCCTCGCTGGGCTCGACAATGCAGCCGATGACGTTGAGCAGCGTGCTCTTGCCCGAGCCGCTGGGGCCCAGAAGGCCGATGACCTGCTCGGGGTAGATATCCAGCGTGATGTCGCGCAACGCATCGACGCGGGTTTCCCCTTCGCCAAAGTGCTTGGAGATGCCGGCAATCGAGATCAGCGGGTTTGCGGGCTGGTTCATGTCTAGCCCGCCAGTGCCTTGGCCGGATCGACTTTCAGGGCCGTATAGACGCCATAGACGCTGGCCAGAAGGCAGATAACGACAACAATGCCGGCCAGGCCCAGGCCGTCCATGGGCTGCATGATCAGCCGTTTGGGGAAATAGTCCTTGAGGTTGGAAATCAGCACTCCGCCCAGGCCAAAGCCGATCAGCCCCATGGCCAGGGCCTGCTGAACGATCAGCCCGACGATGATCCGGTCCGGCGCGCCGATCAGCTTCAAGGTGGCGATCTCGCGGATCTTGTCCATGGTCATGGTGTGGATAATGAGCGCGATGACCACGGCGGAGACCAGGATCAGGATCGAGGTGAACATGCCGATCTGCTTGCGGGCCTTTTCGATCACCGACTGGGTCAGGATCTCCCCCTGCTGCTTTTGCGTCATGGCGGAAAGATGTTTCCAGCGCCGGATCGCCGCGGCGATATGGTCCGGGGAGGCGTTGGCCGAAACTTGCGCGATGACCGCGCTGACGGTTTCGGTCGGGTTGGTGACCGCGGTGCCGCGCGCCCGCTCGCGTCTGGTGGCGGATGGGGACAGATCGAATTGCAGCCTTTGGGCATCGTCCAGGGAAAGGTAGATTGCCGGCTCCCCGCCCGAGGACACCGCATTGACGGTGGTGCCGACGACGGTGAAATTGTTGCGCCCCAGTTGGATATGGTCGCCGGGCTCAAGCCCGGTGCGGCTGTCGGCGACGGCCTCGAAATTGCGCCCGGTCAGGCCCCGGCCCGAGGCGATGGTCCTTGGCCCGCCCAACTCGCCCGGCTCGTAACCGATGACGTAAAGGCGCAGCTTGCCGCCGCCGTTCTGGGTTTCGATCGACTGGAAGGTCACCGCCCCGGTTTTCACCACGCCATGAATGCGTGAGATGGCATCGCGGGTGTCGATGGGAATGCGCGAGCTTTCGGCGAACGGGCCGCGCGTGCCTTTTTCGACCACCCAGACCTCGGCCTGCATGGTTTCGACCAGCTCCAGGGCGTCGGCAATGAGGCCGCGATAGATGCCGATCATCGCCAGCACCACGCCGAGCAGCAGCGACAGCCCGATGCAGGTGACCAGAAACCGGCCCAGATTGTGGCGGACGTCGCGATAGGCGAGGTTCATGAGCCTTCCTCCGCCCTGATCTCGGCGCTGCGGCCTTCCTTGAGCAGTTTCGGCAGCCTTGTCAGCACTTTGATGTCATCGGGCAGCGGGGTGATGATGGACAGCCGGGCATCCAGGGTCCGGTGGCCGAAGGTCACCGCCCGCCGCCGGACATGGCCGTCCTCCAGCACCCAGACGGTGCCTTTCATCTGCCGCTCGTCAAAGTCGTCAACAGCGTTTTCGGGCACGAACAACGCCTCGTCGAGAACCGCCGTGGTGACATAAACCTCGGCCTGTTCGCCCAGGTTGAACCCGTCAAGGCACGGACCGCAGGAAAGATAAACCCGCCGCTCCTCGGTGACCCGGTCGCTTTCGATATCGATGCGCTGGACCTTACCTTCGTAAAGCTCATGTGGACGCGAGCGCAGGCGGATCTGGGCCTTCTGGCCCAGCTTGATGTGCCCGGCGCGGCTTTCGCTGATATGGCCAAGAACCCAGACCGAGGCCGGATCAGCGAGGGTGAACAGCGGTTCGCCGGCCTTGACCACGGTGCCAAGTTCCATTTTGCGGGCGATGACGACCGCATCGTAGGGCGCTTTCAGGGTATGCTGGGCAAGGGCTACATCTTCCAGCTCCACTTGCGCCCGCGCCGTGCTCAGCGCCGCTTCGGCGGCAAGCAGGCCGCTCTTGGCGATATCGACCTCGGCCCTGGCGGTATCGACCTCCAGCCTGGCGGCTTCGGCGGCTTCGGTGGAGATGGTCCGCTTGGCGTAAAGCGCCTGCTGGCGGGCGTTGGTATTTTGCTTCTTGGCCAGAATGGCGTCGGCCCGGCGAATGGTGGAGCGGGCGCTTTTCACCGCCGCCTCGGCAGCCAGCAGCCCGGCGGTCGCCATGGCGAGGCGGGCTTCCTGCTCGGCGCTGTCCAGGCGGGCCAGCACATCGCCGCGCGCCACCCGGTCGCCGGCATCGACGTTGATCTGGGCGATGGGATTGGAAACCTTGAAGCCGATATGGGACAGGATGCGTGCCTCGACCGTGCCCAGGCCGAAGACCTTGACGGCGACGTTCCTTTCGATGGCGGCGACATCCACCGCCAGGGGGCGCGCCTTGGTCATGTACCAGGCGCCGGCGGCAATGGCCGCCAGCGCCACGGCGGCAATCACTTTTCCTGTTGGCTTTTTCATGTCGGTATGTCCCCGTCGCTGGTTTGCGTCCTTTTGGGCCTGAATCCGTTCAGTTGCAACTCGATCAGACGCCGGCCTTCGGCCACCAGATCGAAGCGGCGCGCATTGAGCGACCAGCGCATGGCCAGGCCCTGGATCAGCCCCAGCACCAGATTGGCGGCGTCGTCCGGATCAAGGGCCGCATCGAACCGGCCACTGGCGATTTCCGCCGCGATCAGGCTTGAGAACCGCTTCTGGCGGCTGGCGATCAGCCCTGCAAAAAAGGCGCGCAATTTTTCGTTCCCGGCATGAAGCTCGCGAGAGAACAAAATCGCCGGGATCGCCGGGGTGGTTTGAATGAAGTTCAGATGGGCGATGACCATCTGGCGCAATTGGGCGGCGGGCTCGGCCGTTCTGTCGATGCCCGGCCCGATCCTGGTCTGCAGCAACCCGCCGATGCGCTTGGCCACCGCTTCCCAGATGGCCCCCTTGGTGGGGAAGTGCCGGAAGATGCCGGGCTGGGAGATGCCGACCTTGGCCGCGAGCCGTTCGGTGGTCAGCCGGTCCGGCCCGATGTCGCCGGCAAGCGCGATGGCGGCATCGACGATCTCGGCCTTGCGGTCTTTGGCGCTTTTTCTGGTGCGGGTTCTGGTGGTCAAGCCGCAACACCTTTCCTTGCTTTGCCGGTCCATGCGTAGCGGGCGTAAAGGCCGATGGCCAGCCACACCGCGCTCCTCAGCGCCATGGCGCCCAGGGTGCGGGTCTCATACTCGCCACCACCCAAGATGTGCCAGCCGAAGATGGCGAACACAGCCAGGGTAGCGCCGGCGATGGCCAGTGACAAAGTCACCGCCCAGCCGCGCCAAAGATAGAGCCCGACACCGGCAATGATATAGGCGAAGCCGGCAAGGAAATTGAACCACAGAACCAGCGGCAAATACGCGCCCGCCGCCGCCCGCGCCGGCCCGTCGATAAAAAGGACCGAGCCGCCGGAAAAAAGCGTCATTCCGCCGAAGAGCACCGCGACGGCAGCGGCGACAACAGCTAATTTCGGTCTTGGGGAATAGTTCGGTTCCATAATTCCAACTCCTTGATCACGCCGTTCGCGGCGATATTTTCCATTCCGGTGCGCCATCAGCATGGGTGGCGATGTTGCCGAAACAGCCTCGATTAGTTAGTAATTAGTCACTCACTAGCTGATGTCAACCCGCCCCTCTCGGAATATGGTTCTGGCCCCTGGGCGATCCTTTCAATGTTCCGAACCAATTTGAATTGATCTGGGCCTCCGGTTTCGTTATCAGCGGCGGTGAACCGACACAATCCGGTACCGACACCTATGTAGCCAACAGCTCGCAGTCCCCCCTCGATCCTTCGGTCCGTCCACGGCCGCCTGGGTGCCCTTGCCGGGGGTGTTGAATAGACCGTGGGGGGGGCTGACCCTGACGGTCGCGCCAGGGAGGACACGTTGGATGTTTGGCGTTATCAAAAACAGCTGGGCGCTATTTTTCGGCCTTGGCCTGCTGATGCTCGGCAACGGGCTACAGGGCACATTGCTTGGCGTGCGCGCCTCCCTTGAAGGGTTCAACGTCTCGGTCACCGGACTGGTCATGTCGGGCTACTATGTCGGGCTTCTGGCCGGCTCGCTCATCGTGCCCAAGATCATTGGCCGGGTCGGGCATGTCCGCACTTTCGGCGCGCTGGCCTCCCTGGCCTCGACCTCCATTTTGGTCCATGTCGTCTTTGTCGATCCGATAGTCTGGTGGGCCATGCGGGTGATCACCGGCATCAGTTTCGCCGGCATCTACATTGTCACCGAGAGCTGGCTCAACGAAGAGGCGGAGAACGAAACCCGCGGGCAGCTTTTGAGCTTTTACATGCTGGTGTCCCTGGCCAGCCTGGCGGGCGGCCAGCTTCTGCTCAACATCGCCTCGCCGTCGGGGTTCGAGCTTTTCATGCTCATTTCGGTTCTGGTCAGCATGGCGGTTATTCCGATCCTGGTTTCGGTGGCGCGGGCGCCGAGTTTTGGCGAATCCGAATCCGTCGGGGTCCGCCAGCTTTACGCGGTCTCGCCGCTGGGTGTTTTCGGCTCGGTCACCGTGGGCATGGTGCAGGGGGCGATCTTCGGCATGGGGGCGGCCTATGCCACCCGGATCGGGCTGTCGGTGCGCGATGTTTCGATCTTCATGGCGTCCATCGTGCTGGGGGGCTTTGTCCTGCAGTTTCCGCTTGGCGCGCTGTCGGACAAGATCGGCCGCCGTCAGGTCATTATCGGCACTTGCGTGGTGGGGGCGGTGGTGGCGCTCTATCTGGCCGGTTTTGGCGCGGCGGGTTGGCAGTTGTTTATTTTCACCTCGATCCTTGGCGGTTTCACCATGCCGCTCTATGCGCTCTGCATTGCCCATACCAACGACTATCTCAACCCCTCCCAGATGGTTGCCGCCAGCGGGACGCTGATGCTGACCAACTCGTCGGGCGCCGTGATGGGGCCGATGATCGTGGCGTTCGCCATGGATTTTTTTGGCCCGCCGGCATTTTATCTGTGCCTCGGCGTGGCGCTGACATCGGTGGCGGTTTTTGCCCTTTGGCGCAGCACCCAGCGTGACGCCGCTACCGGGGAGACTCAAGGGGACTTCGTGGTGATGACCCCGACGCCGGCCAGCGCGGTGTTCAACCCCGAATTGGATTTGGCTGAAATCGAAGCCGCCACCGACCGCGACGCGCAAGCCGTGGCCGAAAGTTTCGAACGAACTGGCGGCGGAGCTGTCCGAAGACGATTGAAGTCAATTCGCGTGGATAGTCTCACGCTATCGCGTTGTTGTTTTTTGCTGATGAAGTCTCACGCCATCCCGCTCCCCCACCCGGCCACCCCTCGCGATTGTATCCTGGGGGGTGGCCGGGTGGGGGAGCGGGACGGCACAGACTTCATCAGCAAAAAACAACAACGCGATAGCGTTGAGATTTCATCAGGAAAAAACCAGCGCGCCAGCCCATGGTAAAAGTTGCAACTTGCAGCGATATCGTGACAATTGGATTGCGGTTCAGACATATGTAGGACCGGCAGGGGGCCAATGAAAACGCGTTCCCGCAAATTTGTGTGTTCAGGAGGAAAAAAGATGAAACTGGTCAAGATTTCAGCCCTTGCGGCGGCGGCATGCCTGTCGCTGGCGGTGGCCGCGCCCGCCGTGGCGCAAGACAAGATCAAGTTGCGCATGTCGACACCGGCCTCGGATACCGATTTCCGCTCGGTCGGCCTGGCGACCACCTTTGCCGACGGGATCAAGGACTTCGCCACTTACGAGCCGCACTACAACGCCACGCTGTTCAAGCAGGGGACCGAGCTGGTCGCCATCGCCCGTGGCAATCTGGAACTGTCGATCACCTCGGCCCAGGAGCTGGCCAAGCTGATCCCGGACTGGGGGATTTTCACCGCCGGCTACCTCATGCGCGATGCCGAGCATCAGCGTAAAGTGTTCGACGGCGATATCGGCAAGGAAATGTACAAGCTCGCCGAGGACAAGCTTGGCGTGAAGCTGCTTTCGGTGATGTATTTCGGCACCCGCCAGCTCAACTTGCGCGGCGACAAGAAAATCATGACCCCGGCGGATATGGCTGGCGTCAAGCTGCGCATGCCCGGCACTGATGCCTGGCAGTTCCTGGGCAAGGCGCTTGGCGCCAACCCGACCCCAATGGCGTTTACGGAAGTCTATACCGGCCTGCAGACCGGCGCCATCGACGGCCAGGACAACCCGCTGCCGACCGACAAGGACCGCAAGTTCTATGAGGTGACCAACCAGATCGTCCTGACCTCGCACCTTGTCGACATGAACTTTCTCGCCATGTCGAAAAAAGTCTGGGACGGCCTGACCCCGGATCAGCAGAAGACGGTGGAGGCCTCGGCCAAGAAAGCTTCGATCGAAATTTCCGACACCATCCTGGCCAACGAGGCGAGCATCGCCGATTTCTTCCGCAGTGAAGGTCTGAAGGTCTACAAGCCGGACGTGGAAGCCTTCCGCAGCTTCGCCCAGAAAATGTATCTGGAATCGGACTTCTCCAAGACCTGGCCAAAAGGTCTGCTCGAACGCATCAACGCGGTCAAGTAATCCGGAGACGGGCGTGGGGCGCGCTTGACCATGACCGCAGCGCTTATTTGGCTGCGCGCGCGAGCTGACAACGTGGCGGTGGGGCTTCTCGCCGCCATGTTTGTCGCGTTCATACTGCAGATTTTTTTCCGTTACGTTGTCAACCAGCCCCTCAGCTGGACCCTTGAAGCCTGCCTTTTGACCTGGCTGTGGCTGGTGTTCTGGGGCGCGGCGTTCCGGCTGAAAGACAAGGACAATGTGCGGTTCGACATTTTATACACCTCCGCCGGGCCGAAAGGGCGCCGGGTGTTCGGCTTCATCGCGGCGGTGGTGATCGTTGCCGTGTTCGTCTATGCCCTGCCGGCGACCTATGATTTTATTTCCTTCATGAAAATCGAAGCGAGTTCCAGTCTCGGCATTCGTCTGGATTATGTTTTTGCGGTCTATCTCATATTTGTCTTTGGCGTGATCGGGCGGTATTCCTGGCGCGCCGTGGCCCTGATCCGTGGGCCGCTGGACGAGATTGATATCCCCCAGGCAGCACCTCCGGCGGATCCTGGCCCGTGAGCCTCGCTTTTGCGCTATGCATTGCGGCTGTGTTCAGTCTGGCCGCCATCGGCGCGCCGATTGCCCATTCGATGATCGTTGGTGCGGTGGTTTATCTGGCCTTGACCGGTCAGGATCTGGGTCTGGCCTCGGAGCAGATGCTACAGGGGCTGTTTAACAGTTTTATCCTTTTGGCGGTGCCGCTTTTCATCGTTGCCGCCAATATCATGAATGCCGGCACCATCTCCGACCGGCTGCTCAATTTCTGCGTCGCCCTTGTGGGGCGGTTTCGCGGCGGGCTGGGCCATGTCAATGTCGTTGCCAGCCTGATCTTCTCGGGCATGTCCGGCTCGGCCATCGCGGACGCCGCCGGGATCGGCAAGATCATCATCGAGATGATGACCAAGAACGGCCGCTATTCGCCCGGGTTCGCCGCCGCGATCACCGCCGCCTCGGCCACCATCGGCCCGATCATCCCGCCGTCGATCCCCATGGTCATGTACGCCCTGGTCTCCGATACATCGATCGGATATCTCTTTTTGGGCGGTATTTTACCGGGGCTTTTGATGGGCGGCGCCCTGATGGGGATGATCGCCTATCTTGCCCGGGTCCGGGGCATGGCGGTCGAGACCGCGGTGCCGCTGAGGCAAATTCCCCGCCTGACCGCAACGGCGTTTCCCGCCCTGATGATGCCGGTGATCCTGCTGTTCGGCATCTATGGCGGCGCCACGACCCCGACCGAGGCCGCGGCGGTGGCGGCATTTTACGCCCTGGTCCTTGCGGCGGTGTTCTACCGCGCCCTTTCAATGGCCAAGCTCTACGAGATCTTCTCCTCCAGCGCCCGCACCTCCGCCGCCGTCGGGCTGGTGATCGGCGGCGCGCTGATTTTCAACTACATCGTCGCATCCGAGAATATCCCCAACCTGGTCGCCGGGGCGATGAAGGACTTCAATCTTTCGCCGATCGAGTTCTTGCTGTTGATCAATGTGCTGTTCCTGCTGCTGGGCTGCATACTCGATGCAACGACAATCCTTCTGGTCATCGTGCCGCTGTTCATCCCCGCCGCGCGGGAACTGGGTATCGACCTCATTCATTTCGGGGTGCTCATCGTCGTCAACACCATGATCGGCCTGATCACGCCGCCCTATGGCGTGCTGCTGTTCGTCATCAATGCCACCACCGGGATCCCCTTACGCGATATTATCCGCGAGGTTCTTCCCTTCCTTTTCATCCTGATCGTTGCCCTTTTGGCGATCACGCTGTTTCCTGAAATCGTTTTGTTCCTGCCCTCGCAGTTCGGCTATAAATAGGGTCGGCAATCGCCCTCAATCATAGGCTTGATCTCCCTCAATCTGATGGGGATCGAGATGGGTTAATCTGCCCCGATGACAGCCTACCTTGCAAAATATGCCCTCGCCACGGTGCCTCGTTATACGAGCTATCCGCCCGCAAACCGGTTTCACGGCGGGGTCGGCGAGGCGGAGTACACAAGCTGGCTGGAGGCGATCGGGCCCCAGGACACGCTTTCGCTTTATATCCACATCCCGTTTTGCCATACGCTGTGCTGGTATTGCGGCTGCCACACCACCGTTGCGAACTCCAATGACCGGGTGCTGGACTATGTCGAGGCGCTGAAGACCGAGATCGCCGGCGTGGGGAAATATGTCTCATCCTCCGCCCGGGTTCTGCAGGTGCATTTTGGCGGCGGAACGCCGAACCTGCTGACACCTGACACCCTGCTTTCGATCATCGATGCCTGCGCGGGCCAATTCAACTTCGACGCCGATACCGAAATCGCGGTGGAGGCCGACCCGCGCAGCCTGAGCCAGGACCACATCGCGGTGCTGGCCCGCTACGCCCGCTCGCGGGTCAGCCTGGGGGTGCAGGATGTCTCGGCGGACGTGCAAAAGCTGATCAATCGCATTCAGCCCTTCGACACGGTTCGCCGTGCCGTCGATCAGCTTCGTACCGCCGGCATCGGCGGCATCAATATGGACCTCATCTACGGCCTGCCGGGGCAAAGCGTCGCCCATGTCGCCAAGTCGGCGAGCCAATGCGCCGCCCTTGAACCGGACCGTTTCGCAGTCTTCGGCTATGCCCATGTTCCATGGTTCAAAGCCCACCAGCGGGCCATCGACGAGGCCCAGCTTCCCGACGGACCGGCGCGCATGGAACAGGCCGATACGGCGCGGGCGACCCTGGTTGGCGCGGGGTATGCGGCCATCGGTTTTGATCATTTCGCCAAGCCCGGCGACGCCTTGTTTGTCGCCAATCAGCAGGGCCGCCTGAGGCGTAATTTCCAAGGCTATACCGTGGACCCCGCCAGCGCCCTGATCGGGTTTGGCGCCTCCTCGATCGGCAGTTTCGAAGCCGGGTACATTCAAAATGAACCGCACCTGGGAAAATACAAGGCCGCCGTGGCCCGTGGCGGTTTACCGGTGACGCGAGGGGCGGTCATAACCGCCGCCGAGCGGCGAACGAGAGAGATCATCGAACGGCTGATGTGCGATTTCAAAGTCGATCTGGCCGATCTGGCCGATGATGGGCAGGGCCCCGCCGAAACCTTTGCCGCGGCGCTTGCCGCTCTTGAACCCCTGGGCGAGGACGGGCTGGTGGAGGTGGACGGGCATATTGTCCGGGCAACGGCCGGCGGCCGGGCTTATATTCGCAACATCGCGGCGTGTTTCGACGAGGGCTATGGGCAATCGGAGCAAAAATACAGCCGCGCGATTTAAGGTTTCGCCGGTCACTTTTTAGAGCGTGGCCGTCTTTGATCGAAGCGCTCAGGCAGCAAGCGCTGCCCGGCGCAAATGCGCCGCGCCCGCGCAAGGCCCGGTGCGCAGCACCGAAATAGCCGTGAGCGAAAACACCTAGAGCAAATCAGCTCAGCGTTCCCAGCGGCGATGCAGCCAAAGCCACTGTTCGGGGTGCTCACGAACCCAGCCCTCGACAATGGCGGTGATCATTGCCGTGGTTTTTTCGATATCGACATGACCTTGATTATCGCGCGGCGGATCGAGCCGGTCGGTCATTTCAATACGAAAGCGGCTGCCGGGAAGGCGGATCGCCCGTGCCCCATAGATGGCGCAATCGAACTGGCGCACCAGTTTGGCGGGGAAAGTGTTGGTTTTGGCGGGGTGGCCGAAAAACGGCACCTCGACGCCGCGGCGAAACCTCTGGTCGACCAGTTGGCCAATGATCCCGCCACGTTCGAGCAGTCCCATGATCTCATAACCGGCGCCCGCCATGGTGGGCAGCAGCGCGCCCGCGTGCGCTGAGCGCTGGCGCAGCAAAAACCGAGCGATAAACCGGTTGTTGGGGGGGCGGAACACCGAGGTGACTTTCAGGCCGAGCTTGGCGGCACTGATCGGCATCAGCTCCCAATTGGCCAGATGGGCGGTAAAAATTATCGCCGCATCGCCACTGTCACGGAGCGCGAAAAACTGTTCGTTGGCGACGATCTCCACCCGCCCGGGATCGGGGCTTGCGGGGTCGAGCTGGATGACTTTGTCCAGATGGATGAATTCCACGGCGGAGCGGAAAAAGTTGTCCCACATGCCGCGCAGGATCTCCGTGCGGCGCGCATCGTCGATCTGAGGGAAAGCCAGCCGCAGATTGTCCATGGCGACGCGAGAGCGCGGCAGGATCGGGGCCAGCGCCCTGGCAACACGGGACAGTGCTGCCGCGGTCGGCTCGAAGGGCAGCAGGCGCAGGAGTTTGAAGGTCAGGATGGCCGCCTGGGCGACCAGCCATTCTACGGCCAGGGCGAAATAGATTTTCAGCTTTAGCAAGGTCATTGTTATTGTTCAGCCAAGACTCGCATTGAAATGGTGTTGTGCGCCATCGACGGAAAACCCGTTTAAAGCGTGACGATGACTTTGCCAAAAACTTTTCGGCTTTCCAGGCGTTTCAGCCCGGAACCGATGTCCTGAACCGGGAGGCTCGTGTCGATCACCGGCGAGACCACGCCGCTTTGCAGTTTTTCCAAGGCGTCGGCGACGTTTTTCTTCGTGCAGCCGAAACTGCCGAAAATGCGCTGTTGCTGCTGAAACAGCTGGTAGAGGTTGATCTGGGCCTTCATGCCGGTGGTCGAGCCGCAGGTTACCAGACAGCCGCCGCGCTTGAGGCTAAAGAGGCTGCCCTCCCAGGTGTCGGTGCCGACATGTTCGAAGACCACATCGACGCCCTTTTTGCCGGTGAGCTTGCGCACCACCCCCTCAAACCGGTCTTCATTGTAGTTGATGGCGTGGGTTGCCCCCAGGGCGAGGGCTTTTTCCGCCTTGGCGTCGTCTCCGACCGTGGTGATGACCGTGGCGCCGGCGGCCTTGGCCAACTGGATTGCCGCGGTGCCGATGCCGCTGCCGCCAGCCTGCACCAATATGGTCTGACCGGCTTTCAGTTGCGCGTTGTCAAACAACATGTGCTCGACGGTCCCGAAGGTCACGGTCGTGCACGCTGCCGCCACCGGATCGAGCCCATCGGGGGCCGGGATGGCAAGATGGGCTGGAATATTGATCAACTCGCGGCAGAAGCCGTCGATGTGAAACCCGTAAATGCCGCTGGGTTGCTCGCAGAAATTGTCACGGCCCTGCTCGCAGGCCTCGCAAGCGCCGCAGGTCAGGGCGCCATAGGGCGCCACAAGCTGCCCCACGTTGAGCCCCGAGACGTTTTCGCCAATTGCAACAATCTCGCCGGCGGCCTCGACCCCGGCGATGAGCGGCAATTTGCGCTTGGCGAAGACCATGCCGCGCCAGCCCCACACATCGATATGGTTCAGGGCAACGGCGCGAATGGCAAGCTGAACTTCGTCCTTGTCCGGCGGTGGGGGTGGGTCGTATTCGGCAACGGAAATATCGCGTTCGGCTTTTACAATGACTGCAAGCATGGTTTTGTCTTCTTTATTTCGTTAGGATACCAGCGCCGGCCCGCTCTTGTTTCTTGGTGATAAACTGTGCCATCCCGCTCCCCACCCGGCCACCCCCAGGATACAATCTCATGGGTGGCCGGGTGGGGGAGCGGGACGGCACAGTTTATCACCAAGAAACAAGAGCGGGCCGGGGCCGATTACCGGCATCTAAGTATAACGCTGGACCGCGATGGCCGCCCCCAGCCCGCCGTCGATCGGGACAAGGGCGCCGGTCATATAAGCGGCCTGGGGCGATAACATATAGCGGGCGAGGTTGGCAATTTCCATTGGCCTGGCAAAGCGCCCGGCGGGGATCTGCTTTTCCATGATCTCGCGGTGCCTTGAATAGGGCTTCAGAAGATCAGTATCGACGAAGCCGGGAATGATGCAGTTGGCGGTAACATTTTTGCGGGCGATTTCCACCGCCAGGGTGCGCACGTAAGAAGCCATGGCGCCCTTGGTCGCCGCATAGGCGGCATTGCCGGGAATGCCGTGGATCGCCGCAACGGAACTGATGCCGACGATCCGGCCGGTTTTGGCTTTCAGCATCGGCCGGACGGTTGCGGACACCAGCCGCGTCATGGCCCAGAAATTCAATTGCATCAGCGTCTCGGCCCGGTCCTGGTTGATCAGCGGCGACAACACGTCATAGGAAGTCCCGGCATTGTGGATCAGGCCGTAAAGCGGCTGGCTTTGGGCCAACTCGTCGGCAAAGGCCTCAACGGCCGCACGGTCGGTAAAATCGATCCGGCGGCTGGAGATCTTCTGATCGGCGTGGGCCCGGGGGGTTGTTTCCAGCAGAGAGCCGGCCTTGTCCTCGCCCTTGTGAAACGTGAACACAATATCATAGCCGGCTTCGGCCAGGGTGCCGACCAGGGCCGAGCCGATGCCGCCGCTGCCCCCCGTCACCAGTACCAGTTTGCCGGCTGTTTCACCAAAACCGGTCATGCCGGCTCACCGGAGAGCACCAGGCAGACATTCTGGCCACCGAAGCCGAAGGAGTTGGACAGAACCGTTTGCACCGCCAGATCGCGCTTGACGTTGGGGACGACGTCCAGGGGGATCTCAGGGTCGGGCACGTCGTAATTTATCGTTGGCGGCAGGGTGCCCGAGGCGACGGTCAGGAGCGAGAACACCGCCTCGACGGCGCCGGCGGCGGTCAGGGTATGGCCGATTTCGGATTTGTTGGAGCTGATCGGCACCTCGGCCATGCGGTCACCGAAAACGGCGGTCAGCGAGGCGCTCTCCATCTTGTCGTTTTCCGGGGTTCCGGTGCCGTGGGCGTTGATGTAATCGACGTCGCCGGCGGTGATATCGGCGTCGCTTAGGGCGTTCTGCAAAGTATCGATCACCGCCGAGCCGTCCGGGCTTGAGCGGGTACGGTGGAAGACATCGGCCCGCTCGCCGCAGCCGCGAACCACGCCGAGAATTTGCGCGCCGCGCGCTTTGGCGCCTTCATAGGATTCCAGCACCAATGTGGCGGCCCCCTCGCCCATGACAAAACCGCCGCGATCCTTGGAGAACGGCTTTTCAGCCCTTTCGGGAAGGTCGTTCTGGGTTGAAAGGGCGGACAGCAGCGAAAACCGCACCAGGGCTTCAGGATGGACCGACCCGTCGGTGCCGATCGCCAGCGCCGCATCGGTCTGCCCCCGCCGGATAGCTTCGACCGCCAGTTGGATGGCGGTGGCGCCCGAAGCGCAAGCCGTGGTGAGCGAAATCGGCTGACCCGAGGTGCCAAAGCGGTTGGCCAGGACATCGGCGACATAGCCGAACTGAAACAGCGCGTGCAGCTTGTGGTGGGGCCGGGCCTTGGCGGCGGCCATCAGCCGGTCGTAGCCGGTCTCATCGCTTTGGGTGACTTCGTTGTAGAGCGTTAAGCGGTGCGGCCACTCGATCTCGGTCGGCGAAGTGGCGACAAACATCGGGCCGGGAAAACGTGCCGCCCCGGAAGTTCCCGTGCTTGATATTCCGGATTGCGAGATGGCTTCGGTCGTCGAGGTGACGGCCATGGCAAGGGTATGGCCGGGGGAGGAATAGGCGTGCCTGTCGCCGCAATCGACCGTGGCGGCGATCCGGGTCCGCAGGCCTTGGGTGGAAAACCGCGTGATCTCGGCCACCTTGGTCTCCCCTGCGGTCAGGGCCCGCCAGTTGTCTTTTTTTCCGGTGCCCAGGGAGGTGACGATCCCGATACCGGTGACCACAACGACCGGGCGGCCCTTTTTGTCCAGCATGTTCTACCTTGTCCTTCCTTGGCCGGACCGGGATATCGGCCCGTCGGGGAATCCGGTGAAGTATTTACGGTTTTTCGAGCAATCCCAACCCTTGCCCGTGCCAGTGGCCCCAGCTGGTGACCAGAGCACGATCCATGCTCCCGCCATTGGGGCCTTCAAAACCGCCGGCGTCAAAGGGCGGGTAGTATTCGCCTTTGGAAATCGCCAGCGCGCCAAGGGCCAGCCCGGCGGGGAAATGGGCCTCCATGGAATGACCCAGCACGGTGCCGGTGGCTCGCACGGCAAGATCTTGCCCGCCGGCCTGCAAACGCTCCAGAAACCGGCGCTCATCGCCGGTCGCCGGCTCCGAACCGCAGGCGCCGCTGATCACCGCCAGGGGGCCCGGCGCCAGGGTCCGGGTCAGGACGTCAAGGGCGGCTTCGGCCTCGGCGGCTTGGGTCCCGTCATCGGCCAGGCTTTGCGACCAGTTGCGCCGGGCGCTGGCAACGGCGGTGAGGCGGGCATAGACGCGGGCGTTGCGGGCCTGGGCATGCTCGCGGGATTCCATGACCAAAAACGCACCGACACTGCCGGTGACGATGCCGCCACCGGACTGCTGCCGCGCCCAGACCGGCGCCGCCGCCCCGGGCCACGATTTGTTCGCCAGTTCCAGCAAAAGCAGCATCTCGGCGCAGTCGGCATTATTGGCGCTGCCGACCAGAAACAGCTCCCCCTGTCCGGCGGAAATCCGGTCAAAGGCAACTTCGACCGCCGACACCCCGGCGGGCTCCTCGCCCATGAAGGTGCGCGACGAGCCGGTAATCTTGTGAACGATGGAAATGTTGCCCGCCAGAAGGTTCGGCAGCTGGGCCAGAAACAGGGTCGGGCGCAAGCCGTCCATCATCGCTGTGTTGAGATAGGCGTCGGCATCGTTGGGCGCATCGGGGCCGTTCAGCGCGCTCAGAATTTCATTGTCCAGATCGATATCGCGCTCACCGCCGCCGGCGGCGACCACCATGTTGGTCCGGGCGCAATAGTCCGGGTTGCCGGCGATGCCGGCATCGGCCAGGGCTTGCCCTGCGGCATAGGTCCCCAGCCGCTGCCATGGTCCCATCTGGCGCTGGTCGCCGCGGCGGGGAATGTGCAGCGCATAGTCAAGATCGACGACCGGATGGATATCGTAAGGCAGGTGGGTCGCGGGCGCGGTCACGGGCCCCCCCCCGGCGCTCAAATGGTCCCAATGGGCTTCAGCCCCATCACCCAGCGAGCTGACCAGTCCGATCCCGGTAATCCAGACTTCATGCACCTTGCGATTATCCCGTTTTTTCGCCAGCACTGGCGTCCGGTACCGTCAGGCCGAGCTTTCTGGCATTGCCACGAATGTACTCTTCGACCTCCGCCGAGGGGAAGTCCAAGAACCGGAAGGTAAGATCCGCATTGCAGACCACGTTGTCCGCCACGATGATTTCCGCGCGTGTGACGGCAAACCCCGATCCGTCATGCTCGCGGACGGCTTTGATGATCATCCGGGCTTCGGGAAGGACGAAGGTTCGGATCTTGGCGGTTTTGACACTGGCCAGAAAGGGCATTTGCTCAAAGCCGGCGGCGGCGTAGAGCATGATGCCCGAAGCCTGGGCCATGGTTTCGATCAAAAGCACGCCCGGCACCAGCGGCAAGCCGGGGAAGTGGCCTTCAAAGACCGGACTTTTCGCCGGAACCTGCGCCCGGGCGGTGATCGTGGCTTTGTCGGCATCGAATTCGTCGACGCCGTCGATCATCTGAAAATACTCTAGGCGCATGACATTCGAGGATGTCCTCCAAAATCCGGATGGAGCTACTTCGCCGCCACGAGTTCATCGATGCGTTCGCACAGATTGGACAGCACAAAATAATCATCGACCGCCGCATCGCCCTTGTTCAAGGCATCGGTCCAGGCCTCGAGCGGGATCTTGATGTCGAAGGCCTTGTCGATGGCAAAGGCGATATCGAGGAAATCGAGGCTGTCGATCCCAAGGTCGTCGATGGTGTTGCTGGCCGGTTTGATTTCCTCCAGCGGAATATCGCTGGTCTCGGAAATGATCTCGGCAACGGTCTCAAAGGTAGATGGCATGTCGCGGCTACTCCGGTTTTTGGCCCCGCTACACCGAGGTCTCAACTGAACCGCGCTAGTTTTAAGGGGGCTCTGACCCCGATGTAAAGCAACCCTTGCCCGTCAATGTCGCTGCGGGGTCGAATTTCGCCGATTTCAGCCATTTGCGTTGGGTTTTTCGTTACAAAACCGATGCCGGCAACGCCCAATTGCCGCTGTTCTGGCGATGGGCGCTCCCAAATGGGAGATTGAATGGTGGATCCGCCATATCTGGTTGGGCAAAAACGTCAGGGCGGTGAATTTCATGTTATGGGTCGGTAAATACACCGATACCCCTTTTTGGCCCCGACCTGGGAAGCTGACCCAAACGGGCAAATGAACGGCGATGAAGCTTCATAAGAAAGTGATGAAATCGGCGCTGGTCCGGGCGGTTTTATGCCGGGTTGGGGCATCGTATATGCGCCTTGTTCACGCAACCAACCGCTGGACAATTGTCGGGGGGCACATCCCCGAACGGCTCTGGCGTGAAAACCGGCCCTTTATCGTCGTCTTCTGGCACGGGCGCATGTTGATGACCCCTTTTGCCTGGGATCGCTCCCGGCCCATCAGTATTCTGCACTCCGCCCACGGTGACGGCGCCCTTATCGGTCAACTCTCGGCCCATTTCGACGGCAGGACGATTGTCGGCTCCTCCAGCCGCGGCGGCGCCGGGGCGGTGCGCGAGATCGTCAGAACCCTGAATGGGGGAACGTCATGCGCCATCACCCCGGACGGTCCGCGCGGCCCCCGGATGCGGGCGCAAAGCGGTATCGTCGCCATTGCGAGGCTTGCCGGCGTGCCGGTGGTGCCCTTGGTCTATGGGTGCAGCCGCGGCAAGGTCCTGACGTCCTGGGACCGGTTTCTGGTCGCCCTGCCCCTGGGCCGGGGGGTGTATATCTGGGGGCAGCCGATCGAGGTTGAGGCCGACGCCGACGCTGCCTCCCAACGCCGGGCCCTGGAGGAAATCGAGACCAGCCTGAATGCCCTGACCCGCCAGGCCGACCGGCAAACCGGCCGGGTTCCGGTGGAGCCGGCCGCGCGCCCCTTGGCCAAAACCATTTCAGAAATTCCCGGCCGGACCGGGTAGGAGGAAAAATGCGAATCCAGACCAAACCGATATCCGACTACCCCTGGTTCATCCGGTTGTTTTTCTTCAAGCAGAAGCGCACCTACGGCAAGGTTCTGGACCCTGGATTGCTCTGGGGGCGCTCGCCGCTGGTCTTCGCCACCCTGGCGCTGCTTTACGGCGCCTTCAACCGCAAAAAATCGCCTCTAAGCCCCGCCTTGCGTTCCTTGGTGACGGTTCGGGTGTCGCAGATCAACCATTGCGCCTTTTGCGTCGACATCAATGCCTCGACCCTGCTCAAGCGCGGGGTCTCCCAGGACAAGGTCGACATTCTGCACGACTGGCGCAACTCCGACCTCTTCGACGACTTCGAACGCGCCGCCCTTGACTATGCCGAGGACATGACCGTGTCCGACCGCCAGGTGACCGACGCCCAGATCGAGCGGCTGAAGCAATATCTGGATGAAGACGGGGTGGTCGAGCTGACCGGGCTGATCGCTTTTCAGAACATGTCGAGCAAGTTCAACAGCGCCCTGGATGTGCCCCCGCAAGGGTTCTGCCGCATCCCGGTCCCGCAAACGCCATCTTCGAACTAATTTGCCGCACCGGGCTTGCGGCCAATAGGTCTTGTCTGTCAACAGATCCCGGGGAGCCAACGGAAAGGAAAACGGGCAATTGGAAGAAATCGGCAATATCGGCACCTTCGACACCTGCATTATCGGCGCGGGCTCGGCGGGCTCGGTGCTGGCCAACCGGCTGTCCACCGACCCCGCCAAACGCGTGCTGGTGCTCGAAGCGGGCGGCAACGACAACTGGATCTGGTTCCACATTCCGGTCGGCTATCTGTTCGCCATCGGCAATCCGCGCGCCGACTGGATGTTCAAAACCGTGCACGAGCCCGGCCTGGGTGGGCGGTCATTGCCTTATCCGCGCGGCAAGGTCATCGGCGGCTCGTCCACCATCAACGCCATGATCTATATGCGCGGCCAGGCGGCGGACTATGACGGCTGGCGCCAGCTTGGCCTCACCGGTTGGGGTTGGGACGATGTGCTGCCCTATTTTCTCGCCCATGAGGACCATATCGACCCCCCCAACGACTTTCACCGCGCCGGCGGCGAGTGGCGCGTTGAGCCCCCGCGCATGCGCTGGGACATTCTGGACCACATTCGCGATGCGGCCCAGAGCGCCGGGATCGCCAAAATCGACGATTTTAATACCGGCGACAATTCCGGCTCGGCCTACTTCCAGGTCAACCAGAAATCCGGCCGGCGCTGGAGCGCGGCGCGCGGCTTTCTCAAACCGGTCAGGGCGCGGAAAAACCTGGTGGTCGAAACCGGCGTCACCGTCGAACGGATCGTGTTCGAAGGCCGCCGGGCCACAGGAGTGGTGTTTGAGAAAATGGGGGTCCGGGCCACGGTCAGAATAACCGGAGAGGTGGTGCTCGCGGCCGGTTCGGTGTGTTCGCCGGCCCTGCTCGAGGCCTCTGGCATCGGCGATGCGGCCCGGCTCGGCGATCTGGGGATCGATCTTGTGCACCATTTGCCCGGGGTGGGGGAGAACCTTCAGGACCATTTGCAGGTCCGCCCGGTCTATAAGGTCAGCGGCATCAGGACCCTGAACGACACCTACCACAACCTGTTTGCCCGCGCCCTGATGGGCCTTGACTATCTTTTCCGCCGGCGCGGCCCCCTGACCATGGCGCCGAGCCAGCTTGGCGCCTTTGTCAGGTCCTCGCCGAAATACGACACCCCCAATCTGGAATTTCATTTCCAGCCGCTTTCCCTGGACAGCTGGGGCGAGGGGCTGCACCGCTTCCCCGCTTTTACCGCCAGCGTGTGCAATCTGCGCCCCACCAGCCGGGGTTCCATCCATCTGCAAAGCGCGGCGCCCGGGACCGCGCCGACGATCCGGCCAAACTATCTGTCGACCGACGAGGATCGCCGGGTCGCCGTCGAAGCGCTCAAATGGGTCCGCAGGATCGTCGCCCAGCCGGCTCTGGCGCCCTTCCGGCCCCAGGAGTACAAGCCCGGCGCCGAAGTGGTTGCCGACGACGACCTGCTGGCGACGGCGGGCGAGCTGGGCACCACCATCTTCCACCCCGTCGGCACCGCCAAAATGGGTATGGACGACGACGCCATGGCCGTCACCGATGCCCGGCTGCGGGTGCGGGGGGTGGAGGGCTTGCGCGTAATTGACGCTTCGGTGATGCCAACCATCACTTCGGGCAACACCAATTCTCCGACGATGATGATCGCCGAAAAGGGCGCAGCGATGATGATCGAGGATGCCAAGGCCTAAAGCATTTTGTTCTGGCGGGTACGGCGACGATTGATCGAAAAAAAAGTGGGCTCTTGGGGTTGTCTGACAACCGTAGTGTTGATTTTCGCGCCCCCTACGGTCACGATGATCTCGGCCTTGGAGCGAACTCGTTTGGGGGTTTCCGGCCTAATTGAAAAAAATGGGGGAATAATCGTGAGTGACAGCGTTAAATATCTTCTGCCGGAAAGCAGAATCGCGGCGAGCTGGTACAATATCGTGGCTGACCTGCCCAAACCCTTGGCGCCGGTATTGCATCCAGGGACCGGTCAGCCGATCGGGCCCGACGATCTGGCGCCGCTGTTTCCGATGGCGCTGATCGGTCAGGAAGTCAGCGCCGAGCGCGAAATCGAAATCCCCGAACCGGTGCGCGAGGTCTATCGCCTGTGGCGGCCCTCGCCGCTTTATCGGGCGCGTCGCCTTGAGGCCGCTCTCGATACCCCGGCGCGGATTTATTACAAATATGAAGGGGTGAGCCCCGCCGGCAGCCACAAGCCGAACACCGCCGTCGCCCAGGCTTTTTACAACCGCGAGGAAGGCATCACCAAGCTTTCGACCGAGACCGGCGCCGGACAATGGGGGTCTTCGCTGGCCTTTGCCGGGGCGCTGTTCGGGCTCGAAGTCTCGGTGTTCATGGTCAAGGTGAGTTACCAGCAAAAGCCCTATCGCCGGGCGATGATGGAGGCATACGGCGCAACTTGCGTCGCCTCGCCAAGCCAGCTGACCGAAGCCGGCCGGGCGATGCTTGCCAATGACCCCGACACCACCGGCAGCCTGGGCATGGCGATTTCCGAGGCGGTCGAGGTCGCCGCCACCAATGACGACACCAAATACGCGCTTGGCAGTGTTTTGAACCATGTGCTTTTGCATCAGACGGTGATCGGCACCGAGGCAATTGAGCAAATGGAAATGGCGGGTGAATATCCCGATATCATTATCGGTTGCGCCGGCGGCGGCAGCAATTTCGCCGGCCTTGCCTTTCCGTTCATCGGCGCCAAATTCAGGGGCGGACCATCGCCGCGGGTCATCGCGGTGGAACCGGCGGCCTGCCCGACCATGACCAGGGGCACATTCGCCTATGATTTCGGCGACACCGGTCACCTCACGCCGCTGGTCAAGATGCACACGCTTGGTTCGACCTTTGTGCCGCCCGGGTTCCACGCCGGGGGCTTGCGCTATCACGGCATGGCGCCCCTGGTCAGCCATCTTTATGATCTGGGCGAGATCGAGGCGCGGGCGGTGCGTCAGAACACGTGTTTTGAGGCCGGTCTGCAATTTGCCCGGACCGAGGGGATCATCCCGGCGCCCGAAGCAACCCACGCGGTGCGGGTCGCCATCGACGAGGCGCTTAAATGCAAGCAGGAAGGCACCTCGCGGGTCATCCTGTTCAACCTTTCGGGTCATGGCAATTTCGACATGGCGGCCTATGACGAATATCTGAGCGGCAAGCTGGAGGACAAGGACTACGACGCCGAGGCGCTTGAAGCCGCGCTGGCGGCGTTGCCAGACGTGGCGGCCGAGTAGGCTGAAAAATCGACCTGGAGAATATTGTGGTCAAACGGCGCCGGCCCGCACCCTCACCCCGCCACTCATCAAGGATACTCTCACGGGTGGCGGGTGAGGGCCACTGCTGTCCGGTTTAGCCTGAGTTGAGTTCCAGGTTCATTTGCCGGGGATTTATTGGCGGGGGGATGTTTGGTCGGCTCAGGCTGTCGATTGGCCTTTTGTGCATGAGGTTGAGGCGGATGAGGCGGGCGAATGCGACCGGCTGCTTGACGGCGGACTGTGCGGCTTGCGCCAGCCTGAGCAGGAGGTAGGTGATCAGGGCGACGAACAGCTGGATGCGCACGGCGTTTTCCGATGTGCCGATGAAGTGTTTGATTTTCAGGTTCTGTTTGATCCATTTGAAGAGCAATTCGATCTGCCAGCGCTGTTTGTAGAGATCGGCGATTTCCTCGGCCGGGGCGTCGAGATCGTTGGTTACCAGCCTGATCACTTTGCCTGTCCAGATGCGCACGGTGATCCGGCGCACCGGATCGGTGAAGGGATTTCGCCGGGATCGCTTCTGTCTTTGCGGCAGATGCCCAATGCGATCTGAGAGAATGTTTGAAGCTTCAGTCACGGGCAATTCGGTGTTCACGGCAATGAGTGTGCTGGTCCTGAGGCGGGTGGGTCAGCTGGCCGTGGCGGCCATGTGAGCAAACAGGTCGGCAAACAAAGCCCAAGGCCGCTTGGCATTGGCATCGGCCAGGGTCGAGCGCGCCGGATGTTTGGCCCCGACATGATAAAGCCGGGAGGCATGGCTCATCAGCCCCGTCTCGATCTCGCGCAAGCTCGAGGCCCCGGAAAGCTGGCCGAACAACAGCGCCAGAAACTGGCTCTTGCTGTCTAGACGGCGCACCTTTGAAATCGGCCCTGTGCCGCTTTGCCAGCCGGTCAAAAACGGCCCATGGAATATGTTTGGTCAGTTCATGAAATACACTATTCTGATGGCGCATGGCGTTGATCTCCACTTCGTGTCTCAAACGCGGCAAAACGTCTAAAACCAAGTAGAATCAATGCCATGCGCCTTGTCCGCAAAATTAAACCGGACAGCAGTGGGTTAAGTCCCCGATGACAACGCTGGCTTTGGAATTGAGCTGTCGCCCGAATTCAAAACGGCAATTCAAAAACCCCGCCTTCGCAAGAAAACGGGGTTTTTGAATTTATATCCCAAGGCTGAACCTTGGCGGGGCTCAGGCGCTTACGCGCAACGGCTCGGCGCTTTCGTCGACGTCGCGGAGCACGTAACCCCGGCCCCAGACGGTCTCGATGTAGTGCTCGCCGCCGGTTGCCGCCGCCAGTTTCTTGCGCAGCTTGCAGATGAAGACGTCGATGATCTTCAATTCCGGCTCGTCCATGCCCCCATAAAGGTGGTTGAGGAACATTTCCTTGGTGAGCGTTGTCCCTTTGCGGAGCGATAAGAGCTCCAGCATCTGGTACTCCTTGCCTGTCAGATGCACCCGCTGATTGTCGACTTCAACCGTCTTGGTATCAAGGTTGACCTTGAGTTTGCCGGTTTCGATAATCGATTGCGAATGCCCCTTGGAGCGCCGGACCACCGCATGGATGCGGGCCACCAGCTCGTCCTTGTGGAACGGTTTGGTCATGTAGTCGTCGGCACCGATGCCGAACCCCTGCACCTTGTTCTCGATCCCGGCGAGGCCGGAGAGAATAAAGATCGGCGTCTGGATCTTGGCGACACGTAGCGTGCGCAAGACCTCATAACCGCTCATATCAGGCAGATTCAGGTCCAGAAGAATGATGTCGTAATCGTATAGCTTGCCGAGGTCGACACCCTCTTCGCCCAGATCCGTGGTGTAAACGTTGAACCCCTCGGATTTGAGCATCAGTTCGATACTCTGCGCAGTTGCGCTGTCATCTTCGATGAGAAGAACTCTCATTCGAATCCCCTCTGAAACTGCGGACCATTGTGGACATCCCCGACCACTTGACTCACCGCAAATCTTTAATTTTCGAATCAGTACGCTAAGAGTTAATGGTTAACAAATACTGATCCGAGCCCTTGTGGCAAGGCCAATGCCTGCCGACGGGGTCTATTTGGACCGCCTTAAGGTTTATGAAGCCTTAACGCGGCTAAAATGGAGTCGGTTTGGGAGGAATTTATGGCATTGCCCGCCTCGGAACTTGGGCTGCTGCCTTGGATAAAGAAGGTGTGGAGGAACGCCCGTGACCGGTCTGGAAGATCTGATCCAGGGAATTGAGACCCTCTCGCCGCTCACCTATGAGGGGCGGGTTCTTTCGGTGCGCGGCTTGACGGTCGAGATCTCCGGGCCGCCGCAGATCATGAGTGTCGGCACCCGGCTCAGCGTCGATGGGGGCAACGGCATCCCGGTCGCGGTCGAGGTAGTTGGTTTTAATGGCAACCGGGCGGTTGCCATGACCTTCGGGCCGCTGGATGGCGTGCGCCAGGGTGCCCGGGCCGTGAAGACCGCCGACGGGGCTTATGTCCGGCCGAGCCAGGCCTGGCTCGGGCGGGTGGTCAATGCCTTTGGCGAGCCGATCGACGGCAAGGGGCCGATTGCGCCCGGCGGCGAGATCTATGGGTTTCGAAGATCGCCGCCGCCGGCCCATGAGCGGGCCCGCGTGGGCGCGCCGCTCGATCTTGGCGTGCGGGCCCTGAACACCTTCACCACCTGCTGCCGGGGCCAGAGGCTGGGCATTTTCGCCGGCTCCGGCGTCGGCAAATCGGTGCTGTTTTCGATGCTGGCGCGTAATACCGCGTGCGATGTGGCGGTGGTGGGTCTCATCGGCGAACGGGGCCGCGAGGTGCGGGAGTTTCTTACCGACGATCTGGGCGACGAGGGGCTGGAAAAAGCCGTCGTGGTGGTGGCGACGGCGGACGAGGCGGCCCTGGTGCGCCGCCAGGCCGCCTATCTGACCCTCACCTTGTCGGAATATTTCCGCGACCGCGGCAAGGACGTGCTCTGCCTGATGGATTCGGTGACCCGGTTTGCGCTCGCCCAGCGCGAGATCGGCCTGGCCACCGGCGAGCCGCCGACCACCAAGGGCTATACCCCGACGGTGTTCACCGAGCTGCCAAAACTGCTCGAAAGGGCCGGTCCGGGAAAAGATCGCGGCACGATTACCGGGTTGTTTACCGTTCTGGTGGAAGGTGATGATCATAACGACCCGGTGGCGGATGCCGTAAGGGCCATTTTGGATGGTCACGTGGTGATGGATCGCTCCATCGCCGAACGCGGACGCTTCCCCGCCATCGACGTTATGCGATCGGTGTCCCGGACCATGCCTGCATGTGTCAAACCGGAGCATCGCGAGGTTTTGAAGGAGGCGCGCCAACTGATGGGCGCCTATGGCGACATGGAGGAGATCATACGCCTGGGGGCATATCGGCGCGGGGCCGATCCGATCATCGATCGGGCCATTGATCTTAATCCGGCTTTTGAGGCGTTCCTGGGCCAGACCAAGGACGAAGTGACGGGGATTGACGAAGGGTATGCCAGTTTGGCGCGGATTTTGAGTACCAACGGCCAAGGCAGTGTAAATGAGTAGGGGCCTTAGACAATGAAATCGAGAGACACACTTATTCGGGTGCAGCGCTTCCATGTCGACGAGGTTCGCCGGCAGATGGCGGATATCGAGGCGATGGTCGCCGATTTGGCTGCCAAGGAGGCCGATCTGGAGGCGCAGATCGCCGCCGAGCAGGACCGCACCGGCATTTGCGATGTTGCCCATTTCGCCTATTCCACCTTCGCCAAATCGGCGATGGACCGGCGCGACAACATCCGCTTCACCATTGAGGGGCTGAACCCCCAGCTCGAAGCGGCGCGGGACAAGCTCGCCGACGCCGTGGGCGAACTCAAACGGCTGGAAATCCTCGTCGAACGCGAAGATGCGCGGCGGCGCATGGACATCGCCAAGGCCGAACAGCGGCGGCTGGACGAGGTCGGTTTGCAGGGCTATCGCGGGTAGGGAAGCCTGGGCGCCAGGCGGTGCTGGGTTGTGGTGACGCATGGGTCATGGTGCATTTTGAGCGTTTTCAGGAAAAGTGTGGGCGGTTTTCCGCCCGGAAAGTGCGTCAAAAAAAAACTTAGAGCACGTTCGATGAGCATAGGTTCATCGAGCGTGTTCTAGTAAACTATCACCGTAATTCTGGTTCGTTTTTCTTGTAGAAATATTCAATCGCCAAGCATATAAAAACTATAGCTGCAGAAATAGATAGTCCTGTTCTGTTGGCAAAGAATGTGTGAACAATCAGCACGATTACAGCCAGCACGCATAGAATAAAACCGAACAAAGGAATTATCTTGTTCCCCTTCGTGTTGTTAGATAATTTAAATCCAACATAATTTACCATAGCAAATATAAGTAAAAATCCTATGCTACCGGCCGAGGCAATGCTTTCTAGCTCTATTGTGTTTACAAGAATAAGTGTTGCGACCGCTGTGATGAACAGCCCAATGGGCTGATTCCAGTACATATGCGTGAACTCCTGGGGGAGTTCATCGTCCTCCGCTATCTCGTAGCTGACGCGGCTGCCGCCGTAGAGCGAGGCGTTGATGGCTGAGAATGTTGATATCAGCGCGGCGATGGTGATGATGGTAAATCCGATTTTCCCCAACATTGGTTTGGCGGCTTCGGCGAGCACATAGTCTTGCGCTGTTGCTATGGCTGAAAACGGCAAGGAGCCGACAGTGATAACGGCGATCGTTATGTAAAGCAGAATAACAAAAATGACAGAACCGAAATATGCCCTTGGAATGTTTTTGTCGGGGGATTCGATATCAGGGGCCGCATTGGCGATTAGCTCAAACCCTTCGTAAGCAACAAAGATGACCATGCCGGCCGAAATCAGGTTTAGCGGCGTCTCCCAGCGATCAAATTTTAGTTGGTCAAGGTTTGTGTTGCCAATCAGGCCATAGGCCCCGATTGCGACAAACCCAAGCAGAATGGCAAGCTTGAGCATCACAGCGTAGGATTCAATCAACCCGACAACCTTAATGCTGTAATAATTTATGGCCGTCGCAACGATGACGATCAGGCTGGCGTAAATATGAAAATTGACCGACTTGTCTGATGCGATCTTGAATAAATTGGGTGCGTAGGATCCAAACGCAGAGGCATAAAGCGCCAACATGATAATATAGCTGACCCACAATAAATTATTGACGCCGCCGCTAAACACACCGGGTCCAAACCCCTGATTTATAAATTTAACCGTTCCACCCCGGTCCGGGTAGGTTAATGATAATTTTACATAGCTATATGAGGTAATCAGCGCGATAATTCCTGCAAATAAGAATGAAATCGGCGTGCCTCCCTTGGCTAAAGTTGCAGCCAGCCCCAGCACAGCAAATATGCCTCCACCAACCATGCCGCCAATACCTATGGAAATTGCTTCTTTTAGGTTGATTTTCTTAGTTTTTATCATTGTGGTAGCATTTACCTCTCTCGCAAACTAAATTATGGAGAAATTTAGTGCATTTAGAGCACTTTCAGGAAAAATGTACGCGGTTTTCCGCCCGGAAAGGTAATTACCCACCCCCTTTGACAAATCGGGCGGTCTCTGAATCCATGTGGTGATGAGTCGCGCCGATCTTGAGAATCTGACGAAGGAAGAGCTAGTGGATTGATCGATACAGAAGCATCCGATTTAGGATTCCGTATTTTGTCTTGATGTGCCAGTCTGTGGGATGCGCACTGGAATTACCTTCACACTGGACAAACCTGCTCGTCAACGCCTTGAAGCGATTGTTGCGAAGCGCAACTCGGCGCAGAAACATGTGTGGCGCGCCCGTATCGTTCTTCTCAGTGCCGCTGGCGTCGGCACGATGGCCATCATGGCGGCGACGGGCAAGTCGAAGACAACGGTCTGGCGCTGGCAGGAGCGGTTCATGACCGATGGGGTTGACGGGTTGCTCATGGACAAGACCCGACCTCCGGGTAAAGCGCCGATTGCGCCGTCGCGGGTCGATGAAGTGGTGCGCCTCACCCTCCAGCCGCCGCCGCACGAAGCCACCCACTGGACGGTGCGCGCCATGGCGAAAGCCGCGGGGATCGCGGTGGCGACGGTGCAGAAGATCTGGAAAGCCCATGGCCTGGCCCCGCATCGCTGGCGCCAGTTCAAACTGTCGAACGATCCCGCCTTTGCCGATAAACTGCGCGACGTGGTCGGCCTCTACATCGATCCGCCGGCGCATGCCATTGTGCTGAGCATCGATGAGAAGAGCCAGATTCAGGCGCTCGACCGGACCCAGCCCGGCCTGCCTTTGAAGAAGGGCCGCGGCGCCACGCTGACCCATGATTACAAGCGCAATGGCACGACCACGTTGTTCGCCGCTCTGAACGTGCTCGACGGAACGGTCATCGGACGCAACATGCAGCGCCACCGCCATCAGGAGTTCATCCGGTTCCTCAATGCCATTGAGCGTCAGGTCCCCGCAGGCAAGGTGATCCATGTCATTTTGGATAACTACGGCACCCACAAACACCTCAAGGTGCGATAATGGCTGGCGCGCCATCCGCGCTGGACGTTCCACTTTACACCGACCTCCAGTTCTTGGTTGAACGCGGTCGAAGGGTTCTTTGCCAAGCTTACACGACGACGCCTGAAACACGGCGTGTTCCACTCCGTCGTCGATCTGCAAGCCGCCATCAACCGCTTCATCAAGGAACACAATATGGAACCCAAGCCTTTCACCTGGCGCGCCGATCCAGACAATATCATCGCCGCCAGAAATCGTGGGTTCCAAACGTTGGAGTCAATCCACTAGGTGTTTAGTTTTTAAACTTTTTGATCTCACCAGACTTAAGTCGCGACATGTAGGAGTTCAAAAGTTTTTTTACGACTGGCATCAACACATAAAGCGCGCTGATGTTGACAACTGCCATGGCAAAGATTGCTGCATCCGAGAAATCAATGACTGGCCCAAGGTTGGCCGCCGCACCGATAATCACAAAGATGCAAAAGGCAACCTTAAAAATCATTTCCTTTTTCTTGCCTTCACCAAACAGGTACGTCCAGCCTTTCAAACCGTAATACGACCAGCTGATCATGGTGGAAAAAGCAAATAACACCACCGCGACCGCCAGCAGATAAGGGAACCAGCTTACCGCTGAGCCAAAGGCTGCCGAAGTCAGACCAACACCTGATGTGCCCCCTTCAGTAGCAATCTTGCCATTCTCAACCATGTACAGGCCGGTTGCCGGATCAATCAACAACTGCCCGGTAATTATTATCACCAAAGCTGTCATCGTACAGATAATCACCGTATCGATGAAGGGCTCAAGCAATGACACAAAGCCCTCGGTAATTGGTTCTTTGGTTCTAACCGCCGAGTGGGCAATTGCTGCTGAACCAACGCCCGCCTCGTTTGAAAATGCCGCGCGCTTAAAGCCCTGGATCAAGGCCCCGACCATGCCGCCAGCAACCCCAAGTCCGGTAAATGCGCCATCAAACACCTGACCAAATGCCCAACCGATTTTGTCGTAATTGATCAGCAGTATAATCAATGCGGCACCGACATACATGACGCCCATGAACGGAACGACTTTTTCCGTCACCCGGGCGATTGATTTAATGCCACCTACAATTACCGCAAACACGACGGCCGCAAATATTACACCGGTGATCCAGCCGGGGTAGTTTCCGACAATGCCACTAATTTGAGCATGGGCCTGATTTGCCTGAAACATATTTCCGCCGCCAATGGCGCCAAGAATAAGAAAAATGGAAAACAAAATCGCCAGAGGTTTCCCGCCCGGTACATTGCGCTCTGCAAAGCCTTTGGAGATGTAATACATCGGACCACCGGAAACCGAACCATCCGCATACTCGTTGCGATAGTGCACACCGAGCGTACATTCGGTAAATTTCGAAGCCATGCCCATCAGGCCGGCAAGGATCATCCAGAACGTTGCGCCCGGTCCGCCAATCCCGATAGCAACGGCAACGCCGGCGATGTTGCCAAGGCCAACGGTTCCCGAAAGGGCTGTTGCAAGAGCCTGAAAGTGGCTCACTTCACCGGCATCTTCGGGGTCAGAGTAATCTCCCCTGAGCAGCTGAATCGAGTGGCGGATTGCACGAAACTGAATGAAGCCGAAATACAACGTAAAGACCGTCGCGCCTATGACCAGCCACATAACGATCCATGGAAAAGATGTCCCCGGTAGGGGTGCAAAAATCAGGTTTACGAACCAGCCGGTTGCGCTGCTAAAGATTGCATTGACGCGTTCATCTATACCGCCGGTTTCCTGACCAAAAACGGTGGTACTTGTCACAATCAAAGAGACCAGTGACAAAGCTAACAATTTAAAATTTTTCATAGTTTCCCCTCACCCAACTACTGTTACTGGAACACTGGCGCTCATGACCAGGTTGGCTGTTACCGATCCAAACACCCGCTGGGTGATTCCGCCTTCTGATGAGCGGGCAACAATAATTTGTTCTGCTTTTTCTTGTTTTGCTATGGCATTGAGAATTTCAGCTGTATCGCCATGACGAACCCGGCCATTGACTGAAAATCCATCTTTTTTTAATGCTGCAACAGCAGGGTCAATAATCCGCGACATTGCCGTTTGAATTTCCTCTTCACGCCGTTTGTGGCGCGATTCGTTTTCTTCCGCTGTTTGAAATGTAAAAGGTGACCATTCAATCACATAGATCAATTCAATAGTGCAATCTCCAATCAAACCAGCCAAACGCTTGGCATAAGCCAGCGCTCGCTGGCCTGAGTCACTGCCATCCAGGCCAACAATTAAATTAGTAGTCATAGCAAATCCCCCTTTTTTTTTACTGCCTAAATATTAGATTACGGTGACAGTTTACTAAATGCACTTATTCCCATTTTTTCCAAGCGCCGAAATCGTGCCCTTGAGCCAGCGCGCCGCTTAGCGTAACTGAACCTCAGCCGAAACACGAGGAGGGTTCGCGCCATGCCGTCATTCGATATTGTTTCCAAGACCGATCTGGCCGAAGTCGCCAATGCGATCCAGAACGTCACCCGCGAGATGGACACTCGTTATGATTTCAAGGGCTCGAACACGCGCGTTGAGCTCAACGAAGCGGTCATTACCATCAACGCCGACGACGATCTGAAGCTCAAACAGGTCCATGAGCTTCTGAAAGCCCATATGACGCGGCGTAAAGTTGATGCCGGGGTGCTTGATTTTCAGACCATCGAGCAGGCGGCGGGTCAGGCGGTGCGCCAGCAGGTGGTGGTCCGCCAGGGCATCGATACGGTGACGGCGAAAAAGATCGTCAAGGACATCAAGGGTGCCAAGCTCAAGGTGCAGGCGGCGATCCAGGGCGACGAGCTTCGCATCACCGGCAAAAAACGCGACGACCTTCAGGGGGTCATCGCCCATGTGAAGGCGATGAAGGTCGAGTTGCCGCTGCAATACGTCAATTTCCGCGATTAGGTCCGCCGTGACCGTCCGTAACCCCTTGCGCCGCCTGTGGCAGGGCCTGGCCACGGTCACCGGGCTGCGGGCACTGGGGTTTTTCATTCCCTACCGCTATGCGGCCACGGTTCGCGCCGAACCCTACCGCGCGCTGGAGCCGGTGTTCAAGGCCGCCGAGCCCAGGATGCGGTCGCTGTTCAAAAGCATCGAAACCCATGCCGGGGTGCTGGCCGGGTTCGAGGGGCCGCCGCCGGAACCCAAGATCGAACAGAACTGGTTCGCCCGCCTCGACGCCGCCGCCGCCTACGCCATGGTGCGCCACCGGCGGCCCCGACACATTGTCGAAATCGGCTCGGGACATTCGACCCGTTTCATGGCCCGGGCGGTAAAGGACGAGGGGCTCGCCACCGCCATCACCTGCATCGACCCGGCCCCGCGCGCCGCGATCCTGGGGCTGGCGCTGAACCATATCCCCAAGGTTCTGGCCGAAGCCGATGTCTCGGTGTTCGAAACCCTTGGGCCCGGCGATATCCTCTTCATCGATTCCAGCCACATCGCCATGCCGGGCACCGATGTCGACCGATTGTTTGGCGATGTCTTGCCGCGACTGCCGGTGGGGGTGGCTGTCCACATCCACGATATCGTTCTGCCCGATGCTTATCCGCAAAGCTGGACCTGGCGCGGCTACAACGAACAGCTCGCCGTCGCCTGCCTGCTGCAGGGCGGCTTTGAGCTTTTGTGGTCGAGCCACTGGGTGGCGAGCCGCCATGGCGACTGGATCGAGGCCGGTCCGGTTGCTGAAATCCCCAAGCGGGTCGAGGTGATGGAAACCAGTATCTGGTTGGAGAAGCGCCGTAGCGCCAGCACAACTCAGTCTTAGCGACAATCGGCGTGGGTCTTTAGCTGATCAAGTCTCGCGCCATCCGGGTAGACTTTTTCGTTGATGAAGTCTGTGCCATCCCGCTCCCCCACCCGGCCACCCCATAGATTGTATCCTGGGGGTGGCCGGGTGGGGGAGCGGGATGGCGTGAGACTTCATCAACGAAAAAGTCTACCGGGATGGCATGAGACTTCATCAGGAAAAATGCCGGGCGAAGGGTGTTCGGTTCAGAAAATCAACCGAAACGCCGCAACCAGCGCCGCCAGACGGATCAGCCATTTGAACATTTCCAGATTGATCAGCTTGAGGATTTTGTAT
>UOEM01000010.1_pt1 | contig 35355 bp, 36 predicted proteins | sample 1988661 | NCBI WGS metagenome assembly UOEM01 (sample SAMEA4712195, study PRJEB27164) | hydrothermal vent metagenome | biome: marine basaltic hydrothermal vent biome; feature: marine hydrothermal vent; material: mineral | place: Pacific Ocean | collected 2011-06-14/2011-07-23 | depth 1719 m | reverse complement strand
CAGGCAAACGCCGGTTAAGTGAAGACGAGCGCCACTTATGGGAGCGGGTCGTCGCCAACACCACGCCGCTTCGTCCCCAGGGTCAAAAAAATACCGGCACATCCGAAAAACCATTCTCAATCGCCATGGTGGAAAAACCGGCTATTCCTCTCCCCCATCGCAAACAAAAAGGCGCGCCGGCGCCAAAACCCCCCCGATTTGCACCAAAACCGCTCCCGGCGTCACCACCCCCCCTGCCACTGACCGGACTTGATCGCCGAACCGAGCAACGCTTGAGGCGCGGCCGCGTCGATGTCGATGGCACCCTTGATCTGCATGGGATGACCCAAAGTCACGCCCACATGGCCTTGCGGGGTTTTTTGATTGCCGCCCAGGCGCGCGGGGACCGGCTGGTGCTGGTCATCACCGGCAAGGGCAGCCCCCAGGGCACACGTTTTGAACCGGAACAAATGTGGGGATCGGGCCGGGGCATCCTTCGCCGCCTGGTGCCCGAGTGGCTGTCCCAACCGGAACTGAGCCTCTGGGTTTCCGGCTTTCGCGACGCCCATCAGCGCCATGGCGGCGGCGGCGCGCTTTATGTGCGCATCAGGCGAAAACGCATCTAGGGTTAGTATAAATGGAACTGGCGGCAAACGGCGTGTCTTGCTCATTTTTCCTGGAGTAGACTGTGCCGTCCCGCTCCCCCACCCGGCCACCCCCAGGATACAATCTCAGGGGTGGCCGGGTGGGGGAGCGGGACGGCACAGTCTACTCCAGGAAAAACTCAGAGAATAAACTTCGACAGATCGGTGTTCTTGGCCAGATCGGCGATGTTGTCGTCGACGAATTTGCCGTCGATGGTGAGCGTCTCGCCAGAACGGTCCGTGGCGGTGAAGCTGATCTCGTCGAGCACCCGCTCCATCACCGTCTGCAATCGCCGGGCGCCGATATTTTCCACCGAGGCGTTCACTTCCGCCGCGATGGTGGCGATGCGGTCGATGCCGTCCTCGGTGAAATCGAGGGTCACGCCCTCGGTGTCGAGCAGCGCCACATATTGCTTGATCAGGCAGGCCTCGGTTTCGGTGAGAATGCGGACGAAATCGTGGCGGGTGAGGGCGCGAAGCTCGACCCGGATCGGCAATCGCCCCTGAAGCTCGGGCAAAAGGTCGGACGGTTTGGCGATGTGAAAGGCGCCCGAGGCGACAAAGAGGATGTGGTCGGTTTTCACCGGCCCGTGCTTGGTTGCGACCGTGGTGCCCTCGATCAGCGGCAAAAGGTCGCGCTGCACGCCTTCGCGGCTGACATCGCCGCCATGACGGTCCGAGCGGGTACAGATCTTGTCGATCTCGTCGAGGAAAACGATGCCGGAATTCTCCACCGTTGAGATGGCGTCCGTCACCAGTTGCTCCTGATCGAGCATTTTGTCCGATTCCTCGGCCACCAGCAGCTCGTGGCTTTGCCGCACCGTGGTGCGTTTTTTCTTGGTACGGCCACCCATGGCCTTGCCGAAAATATCGCCAAGATTGAGCATGCCCATCTGGGCACCGGGCATTCCGGGAATTTCAAAGTTCGGCATGCCGCCGCCGGTGTCCTGAACCTCGATTTCGATTTCCTTGTCGTCAAGAGACCCGTCACGCAGTTTTTTGCGAAAAAGATCCCGCGTCGAGGCGCTGGAGTTGGCGCCGACCAGAACATCGAGAACCCGGTCCTCGGCGCTGATATGGGCCGCGGCTTCCACGTCCTTGCGGCGGCGCTCGCGTACCAGGGAGATAGCAATTTCAACCAGATCGCGGATGATCTGCTCGACATCGCGGCCGACATAGCCGACCTCGGTATATTTGGTCGCTTCCACCTTGATGAACGGTGCCCCCGCCAGCCGGGCCAGACGGCGGGAAATCTCGGTCTTGCCGACCCCGGTCGGCCCGATCATCAGGATATTCTTGGGCATCACCTCTTCTTTGAGCGGCCCTTCAAGCTGCTGGCGCCGCCAGCGGTTGCGCAAAGCGATAGCCACCGCCCGCTTGGCGTCTTTCTGGCCGATAATGTAGCGGTCGAGCTCGGAAACGATCTCGCGGGGGGAAAAATCACTCATGGGGTCCGATCAGCGCGAAGGGGTGGGGGGCGGGGGCCGGCCAGATTTCAGTCGGCGTCATCTATGGCCTCGACGGTAATGTTGTCATTGGTATAAACGCAGATCTGTGCCGCGATCGCCATGGCGCGCCGGGCGATGGCCTCGGCGTCCATCTTGCTGTCCGCCAGCGCCCGCGCCGCCGCCAGGGCGTAGTTGCCGCCCGAGCCGATGGCGGTTATGCCGTCGTCGGGCTCCAGCACATCGCCCATGCCGGTCAGAACCAGGGTCACGTGCGCATCGGCGACGATCATCATCGCTTCCAGACGGCGCAGATTGCGGTCGGTGCGCCAGTCCTTGGCCAGTTCCACCGCGGCGCGGGTGAGCTGGGTGGGATATTGCTCCAGCTTGGTTTCCAGCCGCTCGAACAGGGCAAAGGCGTCCGCGGTGGAGCCGGCGAAACCGGCGATGACCTTGCCATCGGCGCCCAGCCGCCTGACCTTTCGCGCCGTGCCCTTGAGAACCGTATCGCCAAGGCTCACCTGCCCGTCGCCGGCAATGATCGCCCGCCCGCCTTTGCGAACCGTGACGATGGTCGTTCCATGGAGTGTTGTGCTCATGCCCTGCCCAATTTGTGATGCCGGTCCCTATTTAGGCGCTTGAGGCCCCACTGCCAACACCCAACCCGATTGAGCAAATTTCACCCCGCTCTGGCGCTGCAACATCGCACCTGATAAAACCCCAGCCCAGACCTACCAAAAGAAGACCGACATGACCAAGCCGAACCCGCGCCGCGCCAAAATCGTGCGTAAAACCAACGAGACCGATGTGACCGTCAGGATCGATCTTGACGGCACCGGCAAATCCCGCATCCGGACAGGCGTGGGATTTCTCGACCATATGCTCGACCAGCTCGCCGCCCACTCATTGATGGATCTGGATGTTGAGGCCAAGGGCGATCTTCATATCGACATGCACCACACGGTCGAAGATGTCGGTATCGCCATCGGCCAGGCGTTGCGCGAAGCCCTTGGGGACAAACGCGGCATCCGCCGCTATGCCAGCATCGATCTGGCCATGGATGAATGCTTGACCCGCGCCGCGGTGGATGTGTCGGGGCGGCCGTTCCTCGTCTGGAAGGTTGGCTTTTCCGCCTCCAAGATCGGTGAGATGGACAGCGAACTCATCCGCGAATGGCTCCAGGCTTTTGCCCAAAATGCCGGGATCACTCTGCATGTCGAAAACCTTTATGGCGACAACAACCATCACATCGCCGAAACCTGTTTCAAGGCCCTGGCCAGGGTGTTGCGGACCGCATTGGAAATCGACCCCCGAGCCGCCGGCGCCGTTCCCTCGACCAAGGGCGCGCTTTAACGCTGATACCTCTGAGAAGTTATTGGACTGACAATGCGCACCTACACCGTTCACCGCCCCCGCCGGGCCGCCGGCAACCCCGAGCTTGAGGCCGAGCAGACGATTTTCGTCAAGGAGGGGTTCTGCTGGCCAGCGCTTTTCGTGCCGGCCTTGTGGTTCCTCTATCACCGCATGTGGCTGGTGCTGGCCGGGTTTGTGGTGGCGATGATGGTGATCGGCGCAATTTCCGAGCTGTTGGGCATCGATCCGTTTTTCAGCGGTGCGATCTATATTGTCGTGCAGGCCGTTGTGGCCACCGAGGCCAACGACCTGCGCCGCTGGACCTTGTCGCGGCGCGGCTATGAGTTTTTGCAGGTGGTTCATGGTTCGACCTTGTTCGAGGCCGAAACCGCCTATTTCACCTCCTGGCTGGCGCAAACCACCGCGACCCGCGCCGAAGAAACCGACAACGAGGCCCAAATCGCTTTCCGTGTCGAGCCGCAACCGCCGACACCATCCGCGACCCCGGCATGACCACCGTTGCCATTGTCGATTACGGTTCGGGAAACTTGCGTTCGGCGGAAAAATCCTTCCAGCGCGCCGCAAGAGAGGCCGGCACCGGTCACCTCATTTCGGTAACCTCGGACCCCGATGCGGTCCGCCGGGCCGAACGGGTGGTGCTGCCTGGCGTCGGCGCCTTTGCCGATTGCCGCACCGGCCTTGAGGCGGTGCCCGGCATGTCGGCGGCACTTGCCGAGGCGGCGACAACCGGTGCAAAGCCCTTTTTTGGCATCTGCGTCGGCATGCAGCTCATGGCCACGACCGGCCACGAACATCGAACCACACCCGGGTTCGGCTGGATCGACGGCGCCATCGATCGCATCGCGCCATCGGACCCGACCCTGAAAATCCCCCACATGGGGTGGAACACCCTGGATCCGGTCAACGACCACCCCTGTTTTGACGGCATCGCGCTTGGACCGGACGGTGCCCACGCCTATTTCGTTCATTCCTACGGCTTCACCGTCGCCGACCCGGCAAACCTGATCGCCACCACCGACCATGGTGGTGCCATCACCGCCGCCATCGCCCGCGAAAATTTGTTTGGCACCCAGTTTCACCCCGAAAAAAGCCAGCGCCTCGGCCTGGCCCTGATCGGCAATTTCCTCAAATGGAGACCGTGAACGCGCCCATGATCCTTTTCCCCGCCATAGACCTCAAAGCCGGCCAGTGCGTGCGGCTCAAACTCGGGCGCATGGATACCGCGACGGTCTATAACGAGGACCCCGCCGCCCAGGCCCGCATCTTTGAAGCCCAGGGTTTCACCTATCTCCATGTCGTCGATCTCGATGGCGCTTTTGCCGGCAAGCCGGAAAATGCCGCGGCGGTCGAGGCGATCCGCGAAGCCGTTTCGCTGCCGATACAATTGGGTGGCGGCATTCGTGACCTCAAAACCATCCGCGCCTGGCTCGATCTGGGCATCACCCGCGTCATATTGGGCACTGTGGCGGTCCGCGATCCAGGGCTGGTGCGTGAAGCGGCCAGGGACCACCCCGGCCAGATCGTCGTCGGCATCGACGCGCGCGGCGGCAATGTCGCGGTCCAGGGCTGGGCCGAGGCCTCGACGCTTACCGCCATCGAGCTTGCGGAAAAATTTCAGGACGCTGGGGTTGCCGCCATTATCTATACCGATATCGACCGCGACGGCGTTCTCACCGGCCTGAACATCGACGCCACCTTAGGCCTCGCCGAGGCGGTTTCCATCCCGGTCATCGCCTCGGGCGGTCTTGCCGGCCTTGATGATATTCGCCGCCTCCTGCACCCCGACGCGGCAAAGCTTGCCGGCGTCATATCGGGCCGCGCCCTATATGATGGCCGCCTGGATGCCGGCGAGGCTCTGGCCCTGATAAATTCCCGCCAGGACAAGACCGATGCTTAAAACCCGCATCATCCCCTGCCTTGACGTCAAGGACGGACGGGTGGTCAAGGGCATAAATTTTGTCGAACTGCGCGATGCCGGCGACCCGGTGGAAGCGGCCCGCGCCTATGACGCGCAAGGGGCGGACGAGCTGTGTTTTCTGGACATTACCGCCAGCCATGAACGCCGCGGCACCCTGATCGACATCGTCACCCGCACCGCCGAGCAGTGTTTCATGCCGCTCACCGTTGGCGGCGGGGTCAAGACGCTTGAAGACATCCGCCAGCTGCTCCTGGCCGGTGCCGACAAGGTTTCGATCAACACCGCCGCGGTGGCCGACCCTGAATTTGTTGGCCGGGCGGCGGAAAAATTCGGCAGCCAGTGCATCGTTGTTGCCATCGACGCCAAAAACGTCTCCGGGCCGGATGATGAACCGGCATGGCAGATTTTCACCCATGGCGGGCGTGAGCCCACCGGCATCGACGCAGTTGGGTTCGCCAAAGACGTTGCGAAGCGGGGGGCGGGCGAGATCCTTCTGACCTCCATGGACCGCGACGGCACCCGCATCGGTTTTGACAATGTCCTGACCCGCGCCATAGCTGACGCGGTGCCGATCCCGGTGATCGCCAGCGGCGGCGTCGGCACGCTGGATCATCTGGTGGACGGGGTCCGTAAGGGTCATGCCAGCGCCGTGCTCGCCGCTTCGATCTTCCATTTTGGCGAGTTTTCAATTGCCCAGGCCAAGCGCCACATGATCGCCGCCGGCATCCCCATGCGTCTGGACCCCGCTGACATCGACCTGAAAACCGGAGCCGCCAACCCATGACCGATGCCAGCCGACAGCAGACCCTTGCCCGCCTCGCCGCCACGATCGCGGCCCGCAAAAACGCCGACCCCAAAACATCCTACACCGCCGGGCTTCTGGCCGATCCGGCCCTCGCGGCACGCAAATTCGGCGAGGAAGCCGTGGAAACTCTTGTCGCTGCGTTTGCGGATGACAAAACCGCCCTCACCGCCGAGGCCGCCGATGTGATCTATCACCTGCTCGCGCTGCTGGCCGCCAAGGGCGTGACCCTGGACGAGGTGCTGGCGGAGCTGGCGCGCCGCGAAGGCAGCTCGGGTCTGGAGGAAAAAGCTTCACGCGGGCCAAAACCATGAAGGAGCTTTTGACGACGGGAAAGGCCAAGGACATTTCCCCCTATCAGTCCTTTACCCGCAAGGAATGGGCCCACTTGCGCGACGATACGCCGCTCACCCTGACCGAGGCCGAACTGGTCGAGCTTCGCGGCCTCAACGAGCCCATGTCCATGGACGAGGTCGAGCAGATCTATCTGCCCCTGTCGCGGCTGCTCAATCTTTATGTCGCCGCCACCCAGCAGCTTTTCGCCGCCACCAACGAATTCCTCCACGGCAGCGACACCAAGGTGCCCTACATCATCGGCCTTGCCGGTTCGGTGGCGGTTGGCAAATCGACCACGGCGCGAATTTTGCGCACCCTTTTGGCCCGCTGGCCCAACCATCCCGAAGTGGCCCTGGTGCCGACCGATGGGTTCCTGCTGCCCAACGCGGTGCTGGAGGAAAGGGGCCTGATGGAGCGCAAAGGCTTCCCCGAGAGCTACGATGTCGGCCGGCTGCTGCGTTTTATGTCCGATGTGAAGGCCGGCAAGACCAATGTTAAGGCCCCGGTCTACTCCCATATCGTCTACGATGTGGTTCCGGGCCGGACCATCTCCGTCAAAACCCCCGATATCCTCATCGTCGAGGGTCTCAACGTCCTGCAACCGGCGCCGCTGCCGGCAAATGGCCGGCTGATCCCTTACGTTTCCGATTTTTTCGATTTTTCGATCTACGTCGATGCCGACAAGGACGATATCGCCAATTGGTATATCGAGCGCTTCCTGTCGCTAAGACAAACCGCCTTCAACCAGCCCGATGCCTTCTTCGCCAAATTCGCCACCCTCTCGGACGACCAAGCCCGCGCCACCGCCGACGATATCTGGACCCGGATCAACCTGAAAAACCTGTGCCGGAATATCCTGCCCACCCGCCAGCGGGCCGACCTGATTTTACGAAAACGCGGCGATCACCGCATTCACTCGGTGACTTTACGCAAGCTTTGAAGACAAGAGCAGCCTCACCTCAAAGCAGCCCCGCCGCCTCCGCCAAACCCTTCAGCGAGGTTTCCGGCCGGGCGCCATAGTGGGCGATGACCTCGCCGGCGGCCAGGGCGCCAAGATGGCCGCATTTGGCCAGTTCCATGTTCCGGGCAAGGCCGTAGAGGAAACCGGCGGCATACAGATCGCCGGCGCCGGTGAGATCAACGATCCTGTCCACCGGAGCAGCTTCAACGATGTGGGTTTCCGCCGCCGCCGTCACCACCGAGCCGTGCTCGGACCGGGTCACGGCAACGACCTCCACCTCAGCCCGCGCCATTTCCAGCGCCGCGTCGATATGATCGACCTCATAGAGCGATTTCAGCTCATCCTCGTTGGCGAGCAGAATATCGGCATTGTCGCGGGTGAAGCGGCGAAAGGCGTGTCGGTGGCGGTCGACGCAAAAGGTGTCGGAAAGGGTCATGGCGATCCGCCGCCCGGCGTCATGGGCTGCTTCCGCGGTCTTGTTGAAGGCGTCCCGGGCCGAGGAGGAATCCATCAGATACCCCTCCAGGAAGGAAATGCTGGCGCCGGCCACCACGGCTGGGTCGACATCGTCAGGGGTCAGGTTCACGCAAGCCCCCAGATAGGTGTTCATTGAGCGCTCGCCGTCCGGGGTCACCAGAATAAGCGACCGTGCCGTCAGCGGGCCTTCCGTTGCGGACGCATTGGTGAAACTCACCCCCTGGGCGGTGATATCGTGGCGGAAGATCTCACCGAGCTGATCGTCGCGCACCTTGCCGATATAGACCGACCGGCCCCCGAACGAGCCGATACCAACGGTGGTGTTGGCCACCGAGCCGCCGGAAATTTCGCGGCCTGGTCCCATCTGGCCATAGAGCCGTTCCGCCTCCGCGGTGTCGATCAGCCGCATTGAGCCCTTGATGATATCGTTGGCCTCAAGAAAGGCATCATCGGCCTGGGCGATCACGTCCACAATGGCGTTGCCGATGCCCAGGAGATCGTGGGTTGCGTCTGTCATGTTCAAAGCCTTTTTGTTTGAATGGGCGTGCCTTGCATCTTTTGAAGGTCAGGCAAACCGCCCAAACCCTTGCGGTGGCGCTCCGGGGCCATTACGTCAATGCCGCCGATGACGCAAGGGAGCGTGCACCGTGATCACCGCGATATCCAAAGCCCTGGAGCAACTTTTCACCCCGCCCTTCCGGTCGGTTCTGTTCAAGTCGCTCGGCCTGGTGATTGGAATTTTCGTGGTTATCGGCGCCGCGCTGCAGGCGTTCATCGTCTCCTTGCCGGAACTGCCCTACCCCTGGCTTGACCAGATCGCCGCCGCTATGGCCGGTTTTGGCATTCTGGTTTCGATGTGGTTCCTCATCGTACCGGTGACCGCCTTGGTGGCGGGGCTTTTTCTCGACGAAATCGCGGCAGCGGTCGAGACGCGCTACTACCCGATGGACCCGGCCGGCCGCGAGCAGCCCTTTGGCAGGACGGTTGCCTATTCGGTGCGTTTTGCCCTGGTGGTGCTGGGGCTCAACCTTCTGGCCTTGCCGTTTTATCTCTTCCCGCCCCTGGGGCTGGCTGTCCACTTTGTCCTCAACGGTTATCTTTTGGGGCGCGAATATTTCGAGCTTGCCGCGTTGCGGCATATGAGTTTTCGTGATGCCAGATCATTTCGCCGCCACTGTCGCGGCGAGGCTTTTCTTGCCGGGGCGGTGCTGGCGGGGCTTTTGCTGATTCCGGTGGTCAACTTCTTTGTGCCGATTTTCGGCGCCGCTTTTATGGTTCACGTCTACAAGGGGCTTTCGTCCCAGAACCAGGCCGCGGCGCGTGAGGCGGTCTCAGCCCGGCGCTGACGTTTTGGGGGTGAAGGCGCACAGATCGGCAATCGTACAGCGCCAGCACTGGGGCTTTCGCGCCTTGCACACATAGCGTCCATGTAAAATCAGCCAGTGGTGAGCATGTTGCCGATAGGCCGCCGGCACCTTTTTTTCCAGGGCCTGCTCCACCGCGAGCGGTGTTTTGCCCGGTGCCAGGCCGGTGCGGTTGCAAACGCGAAAAATATGGGTGTCCACCGCAATGGTTGGCTCGCCAAAGGCGACATTGAGCACCACATTGGCGGTCTTTCGGCCCACGCCGGGCAGCGCTTCGAGCGCCTCGCGGTCGTTTGGCACCTTGCCTCCGTGTCGCGCGATCAGCTGTTTGGAAAGCGCGAAGACGTGTTTGGCCTTGTTGCGGTAAAGCCCGATGGTCTTGATGTGGTCGCGTAACGCCTCTTCCCCCAGCACCACCATTTTCTCCGGCGTATCGGCAATGGCAAACAGCGGCCCCGTCGCCTTGTTGACCCCGACATCGGTGGCCTGGGCCGACAGGGCGACGGCAACCAGCAGCGTATAGGGGCTGGTGAAGTGAAGCTCGGTCCGCGGCTCGGGGTCGGCGGCGGCAAGACGCGCGAACATCTCCTCAATGTCTTTTGTTTTCACGGCCATACCCCTTTCCAATGCGTAAAAAGGCCTGACTGGGAACAAAAAAACAAGAGGCGAAGAGAGCCGCCAGGCTCGACCGGGAGCGCAAACAAGAGGCGAGGAGAGCCGCCAGGCTCGACCGGGAATGCAAACAAGAGGCGAGGAGAGCCGCCAGGCTCGACCGGGAATGCAAACAAGAGGCGAGAGGGCCCCCTAGTCTCGACAGAGTCGAGCCAGAGGGCAGGCTCCAGTCCGACCGGGAGTACAAAAAAACAAGAGGCGAGGAGGACCGAAGGTCCGACCGGGAATGCAAAAGAGCCGCGCTTACGCGGCGTTGGCGTTTTCGCCTTCTTCGACCTTGGGGCCGCGACCGATACCCTTGGAAAGCTCGGTTTCGACGTCCTCGACCGCCTGGGCTTCGTCGATTTTCATCGCCATGGCAATTTCACGAGCCAGGCGTTCAAGGGCGGCTTCATAGAGCTGGCGTTCGGAATAAGATTGTTCGGGCTGGCGCTCGTTGCGATAAAGGTCGCGCACCACTTCGGCCACCTGGATGAGATCGCCTGAATTGATTTTGGCTTCGTATTCCTGGGCCCGCCGGCTCCACATGGTGCGTTTGACACGTGGGCGGCCACGAAGGATTTTCTGGGCCTTGGCAATGAGATCGGCATCGGAGAGTTTGCGCAAACCCACCGATTCGACCTTTGCGGTCGGAACCCGCAGGGTCATTTTGTCGCGCTCAAAATCGATGACAAAAAGCTCGAGTTTGGCGCCGGCGATCTCCTGGGTCTCGATGTCGATGATCTTGCCGACGCCGTGGGACGGGTAGACGACGAATTCGTTGGTTTTAAACCCCAAACGGGACTTTCTCGTTGCCATGTGTATCAGACACCTTGTTTGCGGCGCCGCAGCGCCGGTCAGGTTCAGGCATTTTGGTGAAAGCGCCTGGGCTTTCAACCGGTGCCCACCATGGGTTAACGGCTATTGCCGTCTCACGTGCGGGTCCCCACTTTGCCGAGTGGTTAAAAGGCTCTCAAGCCGAAAAAACCCTGCCAGCGCCTAGAGCGCCAACTTGGACTTTTCCCCAATCCGTAAAGTACTCCACCCCTTCCGTGCTCCGGCGTTTAGTCTGGCCAAACAGCGATGCCTGGATAGGGCCCGGCTATGAATAGCGAAGACCTCGTAAATTTATGGTGAGAATATAACATGTTGGGCGCAATAATGGAAGCCCTGTTGACCCATTCGCAACGCAACGCTTCGGCAACGCCGCCAAAAACCTGAAAATAGGGTTACCAGGGCGAATGTTTTTGCAAATGTGAAAATGACCCTCTTTTGCCCTCAGTCGCCTTCGCCGGGCCCTCAATCGCCTTCGCCGGGGGCGGGGGTAAAATACTTTTCAAACTTGTTGTCTTCGCCATCATGTTTTTCGGCATCGCTGGGCGCATCGCGCTTCATGGTGATATTCGGCCATTTGTCGGCAAAATCGGTATTGATCTTCAGCCATTTTTCCAGACCCGGCTCGGTATCGGGCTTGATCGCCTCGGCAGGGCATTCGGGCTCGCAGACGCCGCAGTCGATACACTCGTCAGGGTGGATGACAAGCATGTTTTCGCCCTCGTAAAAACAGTCGACGGGGCAGACCTCGACGCAGTCCATGTATTTGCACTTGATGCAGTTTTCGATGACGATATAGGTCATCCATGTCTCCGGAATTTGGTGCTGGCTGGCCCGGCGATCGCGTCGGGCCGAGTGAACCGGCGTTACCTACCCCATGGGCGGGGGCGAGCGCAATGCCTTCACCTCGCAGCCTCGTTCCAGCGGTCAAGGGCCCGGCGTTCGCGTTTGGTTGGGCGGCCCTGTCCGGGCTCCCGCCCCTGGGGTAAGTTCGGCAGTGAGGATCGTCGCGAGCGGTCATTTTGCGGTTCCGGCGGGCTGAGGTCCTCATAGAGCTTGATGGCGTCGAGGTAGGACCCGCGGCGCAAGGCAAGGCCGGCGATCCGATAGACCCTCACCCGGCCCGCCAGGGCAAAAGTGAGCACATCGTCCGGCCCGACCGAGGTGCTGGCCTTGGCCGCGCGTCTGCCATTGATCCGCAGCTTGCCCGCTGCGGCAAAGGCCGCGGCCCGGCTTCGGGTTTTGAAAACCCGTGCATGCCAAAGCCATTTGTCGATGCGCTGGCTGTCGCGGGTCATCAGGATTTGGGTTTGTCTTTTTCCATGGAGGCCTTGAGCGCCTTTAAAACCGCGAAAGGTGAATCCTTGGGGTATTCGGGCTCCCGGCGGCGCGGGGGTTTTGCGCCGCCATCGCGGCCGGGCGGGCGGCTGGAGGATTTCTCCGGCCGATCCTTGCCATTCCGGTTCGGCCGGCCAGCCGCCGGTTTGCCGCGCTGGCTTTTGCCGGGCTTGCCGGCATTTTTGTTATTCTCCTTACCGGCTTTGTCTGCATCCGGACGCCGGGCTTGGATTTTTTTGGTACGCCGACGTTCCGGCCGCCGGCCCTTTGGCCGCCACACGTCGATCGGTTCGGGGGCTTCATTTTCCGTTTGGGGCGTCGTGGCCTTGGGGTCCGTGATCTCCGGGCTTGCCGCTTCGGAAGCCGTCAAGGTTTGCGGTGGTGCCGTGACATCTGAGGTGTCTTGGTCGGCCGAAGCCTGATCCGGGGTTGCTGCTTCGGGCTCAGGTCCGGAACCGGTTTCGGTCTCCGGCGAGGATCCGGGCTTCGGATCGCTTGGGGGTACCGGTTCGGTGTCCTCAACCGCTGCGGTGATCACCAAGGCGGTTACCAAATTTTCCTTGGACTGGTCAGCGGGTGCAGGTGCGGGTGGTGCGAATTTCTGGCGCTCAAATCCCAACGCCGTCAGGATTTCGGCAAACGCCTCGCCCGAGCAGCCCACCAGCGACATCATGGTCGGCGTCACCGTGAAGCCACCTGAGGCATGCGAGCCCTCGGGGCGGGTTTCGCCATCTTTGCCCGGTTTCCAGTTGATCAGGGGGCGTAAAGCGTCCCCCAGCCGCTCCAGCATGTCGGCGCGGACGGCGCGGGCGCCGCAAATCCGGTAGCCGAGCGCCTCGTAGAACGCTTTTGGCGCCTCGCGCGCCACCGCGAACGAGGTCAGCCCATCGGTCGGAGCGTCGGGCCAGTCGTCGCGCAAGGTGCCGCCCGAGGCCTCCTGGGCCAGCTTGAACAGCAGCAGGCGCAAGCCCGCCGCCTGGGGTTTGAGCAGCAGCGGGAAGAACAGGGTAAAGGCGCCAAAACGCAAACCATGGCGCCGCAGGGTGGCACGCGACGGCTGGTCGAGCAGATGCACATCGCCGGCGACATCCTCGCGCGCCAGAAGGCCTAGATTTTCCGCCACCCGAAACCCCACCCCCCGCGCCAGGCCGGTCACTTGCGTATCGGCCTCAAGGGCGAAGAGCGGCGCCAGCACTTCGGCGATGTGATGGGTGAGCCAGGCGGCGAGCCTTTTTTCCACCGCGTCGTGATCGGGGGGGGCGATCTGTTCGTCGGCCAGAAGCTTGAGCCGTGGCGCCAACGACCGGTCCGAGCCTTCCAGCCGGGCCACCGGCGCCCCGCGCCAGGTGATATAGCCGCCGTCGGTCAGGGCAAAGGCGACATTGTCCTCGGCGACGAGTTTTGCCGCCCGCTGACCAAGTTCGCCGGCCAGCACTTTAAGTGCCGCCGCCCGCAATGCCTTGGTATCAACGCCGTTTTGCGAAGCGGTGTCGAGCGCAAAGCGCAAGCCATCGAGCTTGCCGATGAACTCGCCCTCCACCGTGACATCGCCATCATCGGAGACCCCGGCAAGCAGAGTTTCATTGTCTTTGATACGTTTCATCAGAACACTGGTGCGCCGATCGACGAAGCGCTGGGTGAGCCTTTCATGGAGCGCGTCGGACAGCTTGTCTTCGATCGCGCGGGTTCTCTCCTGCCAGTGGGACGCATCTTTGAGCCAGTGCGCCCGGTTGGAGATAAACGTCCAGGTCCGCACATGGGAAATGCGGGTCGCAAGGGTGTCTATATCACCGTCGGTGCGATCGGCATAGGCCAACTGTTTGGCCATCCAGTCCTCGGGCACAACGCCGGTGTCGCCAAGAATATAACCATATATCCGCCCCACCATGGCGGCATGATGGCTGACCCCGACTTTGCGGAAGTCGGGGATCTGACAGGCCTCCCACAAGGTTTTCACCGCGGCGGGCCCGCGCGCGGGCGGGTTGACGGGCGGGTTGAGCTGGTCTGAATTGACTAAGAATTCCAGCGCCCCGAAATCGCTGTCGGCCCGGGCGCGCGTAAGGCCGTGGCGCTTTGGGGGCACGTTCAAGCTGACGATCAGGTTTTCCGCCGAGCTGAAATCCAACTGGTCGCTGCGCCATTGCAGCACTTTGAGCGGTGCAAACCGGTGCTGTTCGATGCTGGCCACGGTCTCGTCATCAAGCGGCTCGCATTTGCCGGTGATGCCAAAGGTGCCGTCATTCATGTGCCGCCCGGCGCGGCCGGCAATCTGCGCCAGCTCGGCGGCATTGAGGTTTCGGTGATGAACGCCGTCAAATTTGCACGTGGCCGAAAACGCCACATGATCGACATTCATGTTCAGGCCCATGCCGATGGCGTCGGTGGCGACGATGAAATCGACATCGCCGTTTTGATAAAGCTCGACCTGGGCATTGCGGGTGCGCGGCGACAAAGCGCCAAGCACGACCGCCGCACCGCCCCTCTGGCGGCGGATGGTCTCGGCGATGGCGTAAACCCCGTCGGCGGAAAAGGCGACGATGGCGCTGCGGCGCGGCAGCCGGGAGATTTTTTTCGGTCCCGAATAGGTCAGCAAGGAGAACCGTGGCCGGGTGACAAAGTTGGCGCCGGTCAGGAGCTGTTCCATCAGCGGGCGCATCGAGGCCGCGCCCAGCATCATGGTCTCGACCCGCCCGCGCGCGTTCAGGAGCCTGTGGGTGAAAATATGTCCGCGCTCGGCGTTTGCCGCCAGTTGAATTTCATCGACAGCAAGAAATTCCACCGAAATATCGAGCGGCATGGCCTCGACGGTCGAGACGTAAAACCGCGGGCGACGTGGCAGGATTTTTTCCTCCCCGGTGATCAGCGCCACGGTGTTTTTGCCCATCTTCTCGGCCACGCGATCGTAAACCTCGCGAGCCAAAAGGCGCAAAGGCAGGCCGATCATGCCGGTTTGATGGGCGGTCATGCGCTCGATGGCCAGATGGGTCTTGCCGGTATTGGTCGGCCCCAGCACCGCCGTTACGCGCGCGCCTGGCGCCCAGTCTCCCGGCGCCCGGTCTCTCGGCGCCCAGTCTCCCGGCACCTCACCTCGCGGGCCCCGGGCCGAGGGCTGAGAAAAGCTGTCTGCAGCATCCATCGTCCTCATTTTGCGCCAAGCGATGCGCCTCCGCAAGGGGGTTGGGTCCGGATACAAGTTGCATGGCTGGGTATTGTCGGCTTCGGGGGCCAGGGTGGGGGCGGGAATTGACGAGTCGGATCAAAGCATTAACCAATGGAACAGGATGTGAACGAACCTAGTCCGAATCGCTGACCTGGCCAGATTCAGGGTTTGTTCGACACCATATGTGGAGGCTCGCACCCCGCCCGCCACAAACCTGGATCCATTGGAGGTCCCAAGGCGGCGGCACGTTAATCAATGGTGTCCCAGTTCGGGAAACCGGCCTTCGTTTTGGTCGATATCCGGAGCGTGCCGGCACCGCAACCATCTGAACAAAAAACGCTCTGGTCGGCTTAACTTGCGATAGGCTCTGGCCGAACTCCCATCTTCTTGGGTTTGGCGGGCACACTTCGGGTCGGGGAAATTCGCAAATGAGTCTGACGGTCTTTGCGGCGGTCATGTTGGCGGCCGTGCTGCACGCAAGCTGGAATGCCCTGGTGAAGGGATCGGCCGACAAAACCCTTTCAATGGCCGGCGTGGTTTTAGGTCATGCCCCCATTTCCGTCCTGATTTTGCTGTTTGTTCCCGCGCCGGCGCCGGCCAGCTATCCTTACCTCATCGTTGGCGCCGGCCTTCATATCGGCTACCAGATTTTTCTGCTGATGTCGTACCGCATCGGCGACCTCACGCAAGTCTACCCCATCGCCCGTGGCACGGCGCCGCTTCTGATCGCCGCTGTGTCCGTCCTGCTTCTGGGGGTCGATCTATCCAGCACCGAGCTTCTTGCCGTAGTGATTATCGGTTGCGGTATTTTAAGCCTGTCGGCGGTGCGCCAGCATGATGGCCTGCGCAATGGCCGCGCCGCTTTGATGGCCCTTGGGACCGGGTGTTTCATTGCCGCGTATTCACTCGTTGATGGCCTGGGCGCCCGCGAGGCTGGAACCGCTCTTGGGTTTTACGCCTGGCTGTCGCTGTTGAACTCTGCCGCCATGGCAATTTTCGTGGCCAAAACCGATCCAAGTGTATTTCGCCGGCTGCCAGTCGAGGGCCTCTGGATCATGGTGATCGGCGGCACGGCTTCTTTTGTCGCATATGCCCTGATCATGTGGGCCTTCACCCAGGCCCCCATCGCGCTAGTTTCCGCTTTGCGCGAAACCAGCATCATCGTGGCGCTGCTGATCGGTGTGGTTCACCTCAAGGAAAAGCTGGATCTTGCCAAACTGACCTCGGTCCTGACGACGGTGCTCGGGGTCATCCTGCTTCGCAGTTCGCGCTAAGGGGGTGAGGCGGCCCTGTTGGGTAATTTCCAGCATTACCGACCAAATCTCGGACTATGCCTCGCAAAGAGCCAACGATGGCTGGATGAGCCGTTCGGTTGCAGTGGAATTTGCGAGTCGCTTCAGTATGTTAACCATAGGAACAGCAGAAGAACGAACCCGGTCCGAATCGCTGACTTGGGTCGATTCAGGGTTTGTTCGCCACCAGATATTGCGGTTTCCGCTTGCCGTTGGCGGATTGCGCCCAGGAAAACGGTGGCGGCCGCGTCCCGGCGTTAACGTAGTTGTGCCCCGACGGCACACTGGCCGGAGCGATGCGGCGCGCTGAAGCCAAAAAAATGGGCGCACCGTGAGCGCGCCCTCCCAAAATCGGAATATCTGGTCCGGGCTTACCTTGCCGCCACCGTGATCGGCCGTCCGCCGATGGAGCTTCTGGTCAGCGCGATGGTTGTCGTTGTCCATCCGGTCTGCAGGTCGATCCTGACCGGGATGAGCGCTTTGAGGCCCTTGGCGCCAAGTTTCACCGGGGCGAGCCACACGCGATGGAAGGGCGACGGCGATTGTTGTTCCGCCTTGAGCTCGGCGGCGGGCTGGCCGGCCACCGGGGTGTGCTTGACCAGGCAGGCGTAGGCCGGACCCGAATAGGTGCGGTTGCCGGTGATCGTGACTTGTTTGTCGAATTGGAACGCCAGATCGAAAATGCGCCGCCCGTCGAAAACCCGGGCCTTGCCGGTGCACGGGTTTTTGGAGTTGAAGATCGCCGTGGTCACCAGGGCCGAAAGCGGATCGGGCAGGTTGGGCGTCAGCTTGGCGTTCAGGCCGGCGCGGCGGTCCGACTGGATCTTGGGGACGGCGGAAATCAGGTAGCTGTTCTTCTCGAATTTCACGTTGACGGCGCCGCGCCCGCGCGATGTGCTGACATCGGTCCGAAAACGGGTGGGACGAAGACCGGCGCGGGTGATCCGCCCCTCGGACACCGAATCCCAGCGGCTCCGCATGATAAGCCCGGCAATGCCTTCGGTTTTGATCACCGAGGTGGCTTTGTATTTGCGCCGGTTGAGCGTGATGTCGAATTTGGCCGACAGCACTGAAAAGCCTAGGCCCAGAACATTGTAGTCAAGCTCGATTTTCTGATCGAGGCGCGACAGATCCGCCGCGCTGAGCTTGATGGTCTGCGCGTTCACCGCCGTGGCGGTCAAAAGGGCGGCGCTCGCCAGGGCGAGGCGGCACATCAGGCGCTTTTGCCTCGTGCGGGAACCGGTCAACCCGGACGGCACTTCTGTCGTAATTTCGTCGCTCACCGTGGAACTCCCCCGAACTACCTATCTCAATTGCCGCTAAGCGCCGCTGCCCGCATAACGGTTTTGGAACTGAAGTTTATCGCCTGAAACACCGCCTGGCCGATCGGTGTCGGAAAACGAATTCGTACAGGAATGAGATACCTGCCGTCGCCTGTCGGTGCGTAAACGACATCAATGCTCGCTTTGCGCTTGGCCAGATCGGCGAGAAAGCCTGCTTTTTTATAACCGGCCACCGGCTGAAACTGCACCGTGCAGCGGATTGCCGGGCCGACATAGTTGGCGGCTTTGAGGTTGTAGGCGCCATAGCTGGCCTTGTGCTTAAGTGAGATGTCGTAGCGTTGCTGGCCATCGAATATCGCCGCGCCCCGCTTGCACTGCGACGGATGCAGCGCCGAGGCGCCGGCCTTGATCGGAATGACAAACGATGTCACCGGGTCGATGGTTCCCACTGTCTGGGCGACCGAGATCGGCGCGCGTTTGGAACTGCGGTTGAACGCCGGCTGCGCCGATACTTCCGGCTTGCCGGAGGCACTGTAGGCCATGACCACTTGCCGCTTGCGCCGGCCTCTTTCGTCAATCTTGTATTGATGGTCCACCGGACGCACCGCATCGCCGACGATCAGGCCACTGGAGGTGCCCGACATAACCACTTTTGCCAGGTCGCCGAGAAAACCGACGGACTTGGCGCTTGCCTTGACGGTATACCGGCCCTTGCCCAGCCGGGCGCTGAGATCGACCTCGGCAAGCTTGCCGCCGCCGACATAAAGCCGGTAGAAAACATTAATATCCGTAAGTGGGCTTTTGGCGTGAGCAGGGCCGGACCCCAGAACAAGAGCCGTGGAAACAGCGGCAATAAAGGTAACGGACAAACGCAAAATTCTATCTCCTCGCGACCATCGTCTACAGGATCACTTCACGAGGAATACCACTAAGGCCCATCCTTGCAACCCATCTTCGAGAAACGGTCACTCCACCTCAAGGTTATGGATCGATTAGGGTTAAAGGCGGATTAAGACCAAGTTGTGTCACTATTGGTTCGGCGGTGAGGCAGCATATCGGTTTGGTAGCGCCTCGTGGCATAGGAGCGCGCGCTTGACGTGTTGGCTGCAATGGGCCTATAGCACTGCCAGCCGCGCCGGGCCTGTCCGGCGCGTATTGTTTTTCGTAATTATGTGATCTTTGGCCCCTCTAAGGGGTGCAAAGGACACGTATAGAGCAAATGGAGAGGGCAATGGCCCGACGTTGTGAACTTACCGGCAAGGCTGTGATGACCGGCAACAATGTTAGCCACGCCAACAATCGCACGCGCCGCCGCTTCTTGCCCAATCTGTGCAATGTCAGCCTGATGAGCGAGACCCTTGGCCGCAGCTTCAAGCTGCGCATCAGCGCCGCGGCTCTGCGCTCGGTCGAGCACCGCGGCGGCTTGGACGCCTTCCTCGCCAAAGCCAAGGCCGACGAGCTAAGCCCCAAGGCCACCGAAATCCGCCGTCAGCTGAAAAAGGCCAATGCGGTCAAGACGGAAGACGCCGCGGCGTCCTGACGGCAAGTCCGCCTTTGATATTATCCAGGCCACGCTGGCGACTCCCGAGCCTGAGAACCTTTATTGCACTGTGATGGCGAATTGCAGCAGCAAGGTCTGTTGAATGGGCGAGAAATTGTCGTCCGAGACCAGGGTCAGCCTGATTTCGCCGGCGTCGGTTTCATGCACGGCGATGCCTTCCAGATTGTCGATCTGATAGGCCAGGCCGCCTTCAAAAAGCACCTCGCCGGCCAGAGTGGCGCCCGGCTGAATAGTCGCCGCGGCGATGCGGCGCAGTCGGATCGAAAAATCGAACAGATTGCCGAGCCGCCGTTCCAGCACCACAAGATCCCCACCGGGCAAAAATGCTATGCCCGTGGCCGAATACCCGCCTGGTGCGCTGAGCCATATCGGCCCCGGGCGTGGCCCGCCCAAAATATAGCCGGAGATTTTACCTCCGCTCCTGGGATTTTCGGAAAAGGTCAGAAGCGCGCCGTTATAGGCCGACTTCGGCCCGAACCGGGCCAGGGCCTCGACGCCGCTATTCCTGGGGTTGCGGTTCAAGGGCGCGGGAAGCCGGGTGCGCTTGGCCCTGGCATCGGCGCCAAGGCGGCCAAAGTCGTAAACCTCGATGCGGTGGCGCCGCTCGAAGCTGACCCAAAGCGGGCCCTTGAGGCGCCGGGGTCCAAGGGTCAGGCCCTCGGCATCGTGCCAGGCCTTGCTTTCGTCGGACAGGGGCTGTCCCTTGGACCCCTTCAGGCTTGATTTGGCGCCCTCGCTGATACCGACAAGGCGGCCATCGCGGTAGTCAAGCTGGGCGGAATAAAGGTACCCGCGATCGGTAATCGCCAGGATCCGGTCGCCTTCGGCACTGATCCCCAGCCCCGAAAGCCCGCCAAAATCGGTATCCGGCGAGGTAAGGACCAGGCCGCCGCGAAAAGTCAGCCGGCCAAAGGTCTCCGACAGGCCCTGAAGCCGGGAAAACCGGATGGGGCTGCCGGAAATTTCAATCCTTTCAAAACCCGGCAGGTGTTCAGGGGTGGCCGCCATCAAAGCGGCTGGACCGGAAGCGATGCCAAAAATGGCTATCCACACAAGACTTAAAATCTTCGCCACCCAGATCCGCGGACCGCAAAACTTTCTGCTCATGGAACTTTGTGCCTCATTGAACCGGCGAGGGCGGGGGCCTTCCGCCGGTCCCTTGCGAAGCCGGGCGGAAAGTGCTTTACGCTTTGTCATCTTTCAGTTTTGCCGCCATAGCAGCGGAGTTGGCAAGGAATAATAACATGACGGCGCGCAATCTTCTCCTGCTGCCCGGCGACGGGATCGGACCTGAGGTTATCGGCGAGGTGAGCCGGGTCATCGCCTGGCTGAACGACCATGCCGGCACCGGATTTGAATGTGAGCGCGACCTCGTCGGCGGGGTGGCCTATGACGCCCATGGCCAGGCCATTTCCGATGCCGCCATGGCGCTCGCCCAGAGCGCCGATGCGGTGATCCTTGGCGCTGTCGGCGGCCCCAAATGGGACGGCGTGGCTTACGAGGTGCGCCCCGAGGCCGGTCTGCTTCGCCTGCGCAAGGACCTTGGTCTGTTCGCCAACTTACGCCCCGCCATCTGCTATCCGGCCCTGGCCGACAGCTCCAGCCTCAAGCGCGAGCTCATCGAGGGCCTCGACATGATGATCGTTCGCGAACTGACCGGCGGGGTTTATTTCGGCGAGCCCAAGGAAATCATCGATCTGGGCAACGGCCAGAAGCGCGGCATCGATACCCAAGTTTACGAGACCTACGAGATCGAGCGCATTGTCCGCGTGGCCTTCGATCTGGCCCGCACCCGCGATGGCCGGGTGACCAGCTCGGAAAAGCGCAATGTGATGAAATCCGGGGTGCTCTGGCATGAGGTCGCCGTGGATGTGCATGCCCGCGAGTACCCCGATGTTGCGCTCAATCACATTCTCGCCGACGCCCTGGCGATGCAATTGGTGCGGGCGCCCAAACAGTTCGATGTCATCGTCACCGATAACCTTTTCGGCGATATTCTCTCCGACATCGCCGCCATGCTCACCGGCTCGCTTGGCATGCTGCCCTCGGCCTCCCTCGGCGCACCGGATGAGAAGACCGGCAAGCGCAAAGCCCTTTACGAGCCGGTGCACGGCTCGGCCCCCGACATTGCCGGCACCGGCGCCGCCAACCCCATCGCCTGCATCGCCAGCTTCGGCATGGCGCTGCGCTATTCCTTCGATCTGGGGGACGAGGCGGACCTGCTCGACGCCGCCATCGCCGCGGTGCTGGCCCGGGGCCTCAGGACCGCCGATCTGATGGGCGATGGCGCGGGCCCCGTGGGGACGGTGCAAATGGGCGATGCGATTCTGGAGGAGCTGGGCCGGCTGGCGGGGTAGGGCGTTTTTCAGCAATCCCTTGACTCTCAAGCCCCCATGTTGTCATTCACCCTCGCGCGCCGACAAGGCGGCACCCAAGAGCGGATCGAACGTCCCATGGTCAGCGCCATTTTTGACAAATTGACGAAAACCGCCAAACGGACCGGAACCACCGGCCCGTAACGTGCGTTCTCGCCCGGGTTTTCTTTCCCCCCGCGGGGGAGAGGGCCAGCCAGCCAGGCAACATGGGGAGAGGCAAGCGCGAAGGAGACTTCAGGAAAATGAGCTACAAAGTCGCGGTCGTCGGCGCCACGGGCAATGTGGGCCATGAAATGCTGAGCATTCTCGCCGAGCGTGAATTCCCCGTCTCCGAAGTCGTGGCTCTGGCCTCGCGCCGCAGCCAGGGCAAGGAGGTCTCCTTTGGCGACCGGATCCTGAAAGTTCAGGCCCTGGAGCATTACGACCCCGCCGGCACCGACATCGCCCTTTTTTCCGCCGGCTCCGACGTCTCCCGCGAGTGGGCGCCAATATTCGCCGCGGCCGGCGCCATCGTCATCGACAATTCGTCCTGCTACCGCTACGACGCCGATGTGCCGCTGATCGTGCCCGAAGTGAACCCCGACGATGTGCGCGGCTTTACCAGGCGCAACATCATCGCCAACCCAAATTGCTCGACGGCCCAGCTTGTCGTGGCGCTAAAGCCGCTGCACGACGCGGCGACGATCAAACGAGTGGTGGTCTCGACCTACCAGTCGGTTTCGGGCGCCGGCAAGTCGGCCATGGACGAGCTGTTCAACCAGACCCGCCAGATTTACGTCAACGACGCCCTGGAGCCCTCGGCCTTCACCAAGCAGATCGCTTTTAACGTCATCCCCCACATCGACACCTTCATGGAAGACGGCTCGACACGCGAGGAATGGAAGATGATGGCCGAGACCAAAAAGATGCTCGACCCCAAGATCAAGCTCACCGCCACTTGCGTGCGGGTGCCGGTTTTTGTCGGCCATGCCGAGGCGATCAATATCGAGTTTGAAGAGGAACTCACCCCCGAGGACGCCCGCGACATCCTGCGCGAGGCGCCCGGCGTGCTGGTAATCGACAAGCGCGAGGACGGCGGCTACATGACCCCGGTCGAATGCGTCGGCGACTTTGCCACCTTCGTCAGCCGCATCCGCGAGGACATCACGGTCGAAAACGGCCTATCCCTATGGGTCGTCTCGGACAATTTGCGCAAAGGTGCGGCGCTGAACACCGTGCAGATCGCCGAACTCCTCAACAACAGGCAGCTATTGAATAAAGCGGCCTGAGCGTTTAGTCCTCCTGGGAGGATTTCGACGCTACAAGAGCAGCCGGCCTTCAAGATAGGCCCGGGCCGCGTCCGATGTCGGGTGTTCGAAAAACCGATCCGCCGGGCTGTGTTCGGTCACCCGCCCGCCATGGATGAAGACGATATCCTGAGCAACGCGCATGGCCTGGCCGGGGTCGTGGGTGACCAGAACAATGGTGGTTCCGCGGGCGTGGGCTTCGGTGATCAGGGCTTCGATCATCTGGGTTGCCTGCGGGTCGAGGCTCGCGGTCGGTTCGTCCAGCAGCAGCAGGTCGGGCTCCGCCGCCAGCGCCCGCACAATCGAAAGCCGTTGTTGCTCGCCGCCGGAGAGCACCCGCGCCGGTCGGGATTTCAGATCGAGCAGCCCGCCCATGGCCAGATATTTGTCGACCAGCTTGGCTTGGCCGTAGGCCGGCACCCCGTAGACCGAAAGCGCATGGCGAAGATTGGCCGCCACCGACCGGCGCAGCAATACCGGTTTCTGGAACACGATGGAGGCCCGGTGCCGGTCGGGGGCGTGGGCCAGGCCCTTGGACCAGACGATGCTGCCCCCGGCGGGTTCGAGCAGGCCCTGAAGCAGCCGCAAAGTCAGACTTTTGCCGGCACCGTTTGGACCCATGATCGCCGTCATGGCACCCAGGGCAAGCCGAAAGCTGAGATTGTCGATGTGGCGTTTGCCGCCGGCCATAAAAACAACGTCCCGCAATTCGACCAGGGTTGGAGCCGTACTTTTGGCGCTGGCGACGACTTCAAGCATAGGCCTGACGCCTGGCGCTTGATCTCAAAACCATGACCGCGCCGTTCACAAACACCGACATCGAGATCAGAACGATCCCCAAAGCCAGGGCCAGCGACAGATTGCCCTTGGAGGTTTCCAGCGCAATGGTCGTCGTCATCACCCTGGTGACATGGTTGATATTGCCGCCGACGATGATGACGGCACCGACCTCGGCGATGGCGCGCCCCAGACCGGCCAGGGCCACCGTCGTCAGCGAATAGCGGGCATCCCACAAAAGCGTCGGCACGGCCCTTGAAGTGGAAACCCCCATGGCCCGGAACTGTTCGTCATATTCCTCGTGCAGGTCCTCGATCACCTGGCAGCTGAGCGCGGCGACAATGGGGGTCACCAATATGATCTGGGCGATGATCATCGCTGTTGGCGTGTAGAGCAGTTGCAGCGGGCCGAGCGGGCCGGCGCTGGACAACATGAGATAAGCCAGAAGACCAACAACCACCGGCGGCAAGCCCATCAAGGCATTGACCACGACGACCATGGCCATCCGGCCCGGAAACCGGCCCACGGCCAGAAGCGCGCCCAAAGGCAGGCCGATGGCGCATGCCAGGATCACCGCCGTCAGCGTCACCTGAACCGACAGGAGCACGATGGCGGAAAGCCCCGCGTCACCTGACCCGATCAGAACAAACGCCTCGCCAAAGGCTGCCCCAAAATCCTGCATAGCCAATATCCACCCTATGCGAAAACTATCATTGTTATGTGTTTTCTGTCGAATTTTCCAGAGGGAGCCGGCTATGGGGAGTAAAGACGACAGCCCCGATGTGGTTTACCTCCCGGCGCGCTCCACATTGAATTTCCGTCCAGCCCGGTCGGACTGGTAGACCAGTTCCACAATTCTCTGGTTGGCCAAATAGTCCGGGGCCGAATTCATCACCGGTTCGCCATGTACCAGATGGTCGATGATATGGCGCTGGGTGCGGTAGACGCAGTCGCCGCCAAAGGCGTTGTCGGACCAGTCGTAGCTGACCTGCTCATCGTTGTCGGACCCGTGGACACGACAAAAGATTTCGCCATCGCCGTTCAGGCGCAGCACCCCCTTCGACCCTTCGATGCGCAGCTCCCCCATGGTGCGGCGGCGATTTTGCGCCCGATGGTCGGAGAGGCGATTGCCGTTGAATATGCCGCGCGCGCCATTGGCGAATTCGATGAGGACAATCCCGGCATCCTCGCCCTTTATCGCCGGGTTCAGCTGGATCAGATCGGCGTAGACCGAGACCACCTCGCCAAGTAAAAACCGGAAGACATCGATCAGATGCACGCCCGTTTCATGGATCAGAAATCGTGGCATCTGCTGAAAATAGGGCTGCCGGTCCAGATAGGCGCCAGGGCCCTGGCCGTCTCCGGGGCGCAGGCAGAACTGAATTTCATAAATTTCGCCCAAGCGGCCACTGTCCAGAATCTGGCGGATCTTGCCGTACCAGGGCTGGAAGCGGAAGTTTTCGTGAATGATGATGGTGCCGCTTTTTGCCTCCATGTGGGCCACCAAATCCTCGGCCTCGGCCAGGGAGGAGGTGAAGGGCTTCTGGCAGATCGCCGGGATGGCGCGGGCGATGGCGGCTTTGCAATAGGGCGCGTGGGTCACCGGCGGAGTGATGATATCGATGAGATCGGGTTTTTCGGTATCAAGCATCTCGTCGATATCGGTATAGATTTTCGCAATGCCGTATGTGTCGGCAATGGGTCGGGCGCGCTCCACATGGCGATTGCATATCGCCACAAGCTCGACCTCTTTGATCCGCGACCAGGCCTCATATTGAAACTGGCTGAAATAGCCGGCGCCGGTGGTGACCAGTTTGAGTTTTTTTACCACCGGGGGGGCGCCTTTACGTTTGTGCCTGGCTCAATTTGTTCGCTGGCGCCAGGTCTTTGAGGGCATCGAGAACCGAGCCGGTAACATCGTCGGTCCGAGCGCTCCCCCCAAGCTCGCCGGGGATCAGATCGCCGGCTTCAAAGGCTTTATCGACGGCGGCCCGGAGAAGCGCGCCGCCACTTCGGCAGGCGGCGTTGTCGTGGCGGGTCCCCAGCCAGTCGAGCATCATGCCGGCGGAAAGGAACATGGCGGTCGGGTTGGCAACGCCCTTGCCGGCGATATCGGGGGCGCTGCCGTGGCAGGGCTGGAACACACCATGATTGTCGCCGATATCGGCCGATGGCGCCATGCCCATGCCGCCCACCAGCCCCGCGCCCAGGTCGGAAAGAATATCGCCAAACATGTTTTCGGTCACCGCCACGTCATAGGCCCAAGGGTGGCGCACCATGTTCAGGGCCATGGCGTCCACGTAACAATGGTCCGTGTCGATGCTAGGGAAATTTTCCGCCCTTTCGTCGAAGATTTTGCGAAAAAACGCCAGGGACTGGAAGACGTTGGCCTTATCGACGCAAACGACGTTTCCGCCCCCGCCGCCTTTGCCGCGCGATGCGGCGAGCGCAAAGGAAAAGTCGAAAAGCCGCTCGCATGTGTTCCGGGTGATGACCATGGTGTCCCTGGCGATGCGGTCATCCTCCACCGTGCCCTTGCCGTAGGAGGCAAACAGCCCTTCGGTGGATTCGCGCACCAGCACCATGTCGATATCCATGGCACGCGGGTCGGCCAGGGGCAGATGGCCCTTCAGGCCGGGTATCGGGCGGACCGGGCGCACCCCGGCGTAAAGCCCAAGCTGAAACCGCAACTCGATCTGCGGGGTAATTTCGGTGCCGTCGGGATACCGGATATCCGGCAGGCCGAGCGCCGACAACAAAATGGCGTCGGCGGCTTTGGCGGCGGCTTTGGAGATTTCGGGGTAGGCATCGCCGGTCCTGGCGTAAAGCCCCGCCCCGGCCGGCACGTCGATGAAATTGAGCTTAAAACCCCCAACGCTTGCCTGAACCTGCTCCAGAAGACCGATGCAAGGGTCGATGACCTCAGGTCCAATCCCGTCCCCGGAAATTGTGGCAATATCGAAAGATGGGGTTGAAATCATCGGTTCGGTCTCCGGCTAGTCGCGAAGTTGCGGCCCGGCAAAGTTCCAATGCGAGGGAGGGTGACCGCAAACCGGAGATTGGCAGGAATAGATGTTTTCACCAAGCAGGCACCCCAGATAAATCCGCCGCAGGTCGGGGCCGCCAAAGGCCAGACTGGAGATATTCTTCAGCTTTTTCGAGCTGATCCTGTCCAGATGCGGCCGGCCCATGCCGCCGGCCCGAAAGGCGGTTTCGGTGTTTCTTACATGTTCGGGATCGTTGTCCTCGATCATCAGCGTTTGCCGTCCGCCGTCCGGCGAGATGCGGATCACCCGGTTGGAAACGATGCTGGTGATCCAGACCCCGCCTTGGGCATCGAAAGTCAGGCCGTCGGGGAAAGTGCCGTCACCGAACCGGGCCATGACCGTTCTGTTGGTAAGATCCCCGTTGTCGGCGATATCGAACGAGGTCAGCCGCTTGGCAAAAGTTTCGTTCACAAACAGGCGTTTACCGTCCGGATGCACGATGCACTCATTGGCATATCCCAGCCCCTCGGCGACAACTCGCGCCTGGCCGTCCTGGGCCAGGACAACAAAACCATCGGCGATATCGGGCCGATAGGCGCGGGCGCGGGGGACAAGGCGGGTGCTGACAGTGATCCAGATGCGTGCTTGCGGGTCCAGATGGACATAGTTGGTCGGCGGCAGGTTTTGACCGTCCACCTCGGTCAGGAAGGGCTCCAGGTCGCCGCTTTCCCGCAGGCGGAAAACACCACCCTCATCGGCGCCCAGATGCGCCAGCAGCACCGACCCATCGGCCATGAGGGTCATGCCATTGGGATAGAGCGCAAAACCGGGGTTGGAGGCCAGAAGGTCGCTTTGCGATCCGTCGGGCGCGATGATGGTGATGCCCCCGCGAACATTTGCCGCATAGATGCGGCCATTTGAGGTGGCAAGCACACATTCCGGGCGGCACAGATTTTCGCCAAGCCGGTCAATGTCATCCAGTTCGATCATTGCGAACAGATGACCATGTATCTGGAATTTGGCCTAATGCACCCGCACCGTTTCAAGATCGTATTCGGTGGCGTTGGCGCGCGCGGTGGCGAAACTGTCGGTGATGGCGATGCGGCGGCCATCGGCGGCGTGGAGAGAAAACAGCCTGACCTCCTTGACCGGTAGACCGATTTCGTGGGCGAGCACCTTGGCTTCGGCGACGGGAAGGTCGCGTATATAGGCCATATTCTCATCGCCGAGCGCGGCGAATTCAATTTCGCTCATAACCTGTTTGGGTGTGCTCATTTTTGAACTCCGATCGTAACCACTTCCACCGATATGTGTTCTTGGATAGGAAACCTCAACCCCTGTGACCAGAAGGTGAACGGCGTCTACTTTTTTTAGTCCCGCTCGGTGACCTGGATGTTCCGGACGGTGTTCTGCGGTAGAGGCTGGGTTAGATTGATGGCGAGCAGCCCGTTTTCGACCTCGGCATCCTCGACATCCATGCCCTCGGCAAGCACGAACTTGCGGACAAAGCGCCGGGCCGCGATGCCGCGATGCAGAAAATCGCGTTTGGAATCGTCCTTCAGAGCCCCGGCTATGGTCAGGGTCGAGCCCTCCAGAGTCACGTCGAGGTCATGGGCGCGAAATCCGGCCACCGCCAGGACGATCCGCAGCCGCTCACTGCCGTTGTTCGTCTCGAAGCGCTCGATATTGTAGGGCGGAAAATTGTCGCCCGCGGTTTTGGCGATGCGGTCGAGCATCGCTTCGATCTGCTCGAAACCGAGCAGATAGGGGCTGGAAAACGGCGTCATGCGTGTCATTCAGAAGTCCTTTTCGGCGCTCCTTCATGTCCCGGCCCATCAAGGCGCCGGAACACCAGACACATGGCGCTTCACCGCGTCAGTTCAAGTCTGGCGGAGCGGGCCGGTGCTGCCAGACTTGAGGCGCCGGCCCCTGGGCGAAGCGACATTGGCATTCTCGTCGAACAGCTCCGCCAGCTTGTCGGTCATCGCCCCGCCAAGCTCCTCGGCGTCGATAATGGTGACCGCCCGGCGGTAATAGCGGGTGACGTCGTGGCCGATGCCGATGGCGAGCAATTCGACCGGCGAGCGGGTTTCGATCTCCTCGATGACCTCGCGCAAATGTTTTTCCAGATAGCTGCCGGTGTTGACCGACAAGGTGGAATCGTCGACCGGCGCGCCATCGGAGATCACCATGAGGATACGCCGCTGCTCGGGGCGGCCAACCAGGCGCGAATGGGCCCACAAAAGCGCTTCGCCGTCGATATTCTCCTTCAACAGCCCTTCGCGCATCATCAGCCCCAGATTGCGCCGGGCCCGGCGCCAGGGGGTGTCCGCCGATTTGTAGATGATGTGGCGCAGATCGTTGAGCCGGCCCGGGTCGCGCGGTTTGCCTGCTTCCAGCCAGCCGTCGCGGGACTGGCCGCCCTTCCATGCTCGGGTGGTGAAGCCGAGGATTTCGACCTTGACCCCGCAGCGCTCCAGCGTTCGGGCAAGAATGTCGGCGCAAGCGGCGGCCACCATGATCGGGCGCCCGCGCATGGAACCGGAATTGTCGAGCAGCAGGGTTACAACCGAATCGCGAAACTCGGTATCGCGTTCGGCCTTGAACGACAGCGGATGCATCGGGTCGGTGACCACCCGGGACAGCCGGGCGGCGTCGAGCAGGCCGTCCTCGAGATCGAAATCCCAGCTGCGGCTCTGCTGGGCCAGAAGGCGGCGCTGCAACCGGTTGGCGAGCCGGGCGACGACCCCTTGCAGCGAGACCAGCTGCTTGTCCAGATGGCCGCGCAGCCGGCCAAGCTCCTCGTCGTCGCACAGGTCTTCAGCCGCGATGGTCTCGTCGAAACGGGTGGTGAACACCTTGTAGGCCGGCTCGGCGGGCGTATTGCGTTGGTCGCCATGGGGCTGCCAGGGATGTTGGGACTCCGAAGCGTCTTCGCCCTCGCCGGTGTCGTCCATGTCGGCCGCGTCAAGGTCCATTTCCATGTCCAAGTCGCCGTCGGCACTGTCTTCCGAAGCATCCGACGCCTGGGCATCGGCGCCCTCGGTATCGCCCTCGCCGGCTTCGGCGTCGTCGCTGGCGCTGTCGCTGCGGTCGTCATTGTCGCTATCGTCGCCGCCGTCCTCGTCGGCGTCGCCGGCATCCTCGCCCATGTCAAGCTGGGTCAGGATATCGCGGACCAGCTGGGCGTAGGCGTTTTGGTTGTCGATGGCGGATGAAAGGCGGGTCAACTCGGCGCCGATCTTCTCGTTGATCCACGGCCGCCACAGATCCACCAGCTTTGCCGCGCCTTGCGGCACTCGCGCCCCGGTTAGGGCCTCGCGCACCATCAGGGCCACGGCGTCGGTGAGGGGGGCGTCCTCGCGAGCCTCGATCTTGGCGTATTGGGCCCGTGAATAATGATGATCCACCCGGGCCACAAGATTATCACCGCAGCCGGGCATGGCCAAAGCCCCCACCGCTTCGACACGGGCCTGCTCGACGGCGTTGAAGATGGCCCGCGCCGCCTGGCCGCGAGGGGCGAGCTTGGCATGCAGCTCGGCATCATGGGCGGACAATCGCAAGGCCAGGGAATCGGCGTACCCACGCACAATGGCGAGGTCTTCGGGGCCGGCGGCACGCGGCGGTTCGGGCAATCGCGCTTTTTTTCCGGCAAGACCGGGAGGGTCGGCGCCGAAGGTAACTTCCAGCTCACCGTCTTCGGCCATGGCGCGGGTCGCCCCGGCCAGCGCCCGCTTAAAAGCGTCGAGCGGTCCTTCGCGGGAGGAAAGCGGTCTGGTCACCTCGCTGGCCTAGTTGAGGAGAATATTGGCCGAATGCTCCGGCAGCTCCTTGCCAAAGCAGCGCTGATAGAATTCAGCCACCAGCCCGCGCTCAAGCTCGTCGCATTTGTTGATGAAGGTCACCCGGAAGGCAAAACCGATATCGCCGAGGATTTCGGTGTTCTCGGCCCAGGTGATAACGGTGCGCGGGCTCATCACCGTCGACAGATCGCCGTTCATGAAGGCGTTGCGGGTCAGATCGGCCAGGCGCACCATGGACGAGATCGTCTTCCGGCCCTCCTCGGTTTTGTCGTAACTCCTGGCCTTGGACAGAACGATGGCGGTTTCCTTGTCGTGGGACAGATAGTTCAAGGTGGCGACGATCGACCAGCGGTCCATCTGGCCCTGGTTGATCTGCTGGGTGCCATGATAGAGCCCGGTGGTATCGCCCAGGCCCACGGTGTTGGTGGTCGAAAACAGTCGGAAGGCGGGATGCGGCGTGATCACCCGGGCCTGATCGAGCAGCGTCAGCTTGCCCGAGGCTTCCAGGATGCGCTGGATGACGAACATCACATCGGGCCGCCCGGCGTCGTATTCGTCAAAGACCAGGGCGATGTTCGATTGCAGCGCCCAGGGCAGGATGCCCTCGCGGAACTCGGTGATCTGCTTGCCGTCGCGGATGACGATGGCATCCTTGCCAATGAGGTCGATGCGGCTGATATGGCTGTCCAGATTGACCCGCACGCACGGCCAGTTAAGCCGGGCCGCCACCTGCTCGATATGGGTTGACTTGCCGGTGCCGTGATAGCCCTGGATCATCACGCGGCGATTGTGGGTGAAGCCGGCGAGTATGGCCAGGGTCGTCTCGGGATCGAAAACGTAGCCCTCGTCGAAATCGGGAACATAGTCGTTGGCGTTGGCATAGGCCGGCACTTCGAGATCGCTGTCGATCCCGAACTGCTGGCGCACGGAAACCTTCATGTCCGGCAAGGGAGCCGGGGTATTGTCAACCACTTCGGTCATTGTCATTCCTTGGGCGCGCCGGTCATTGTCCTGGGGCGCCATGAAGAACTGGGAAACGTAAAAAGCGCTGGAGTTTTGCCTCTTGTAGAGCGTTTCTGTTTTCAACGGAAGCGCCAGGGTCGCGACCGCGACCCCGGCGTTTATACGCCGCGCCCGTGCGGGCCCGCGCGAACGTGAGCAATAGCCGTGAGCGAGAAGAACCAGAGTGTTGCCGTCAAGGATGGCAACACTCTAACAAAAGCCGGTCTCGCGGAGATAGCGGTAAGCCTTGATGATTTCGATCAACCTGTCCTCGGCCTCGCGGGTGCCGCCATTGGCGTCGGGGTGGTGCATTTTCACCAGGGATTTGTATTTGCCCTTGATGTCCGTCGGGGTGGTCTTGGGATCAAGGCCCATGGTATCGAAGGCCTTGCCGGCGGCAACGCTCACTTTGCGTGCCGGGCGGGCGGAATTGGCCCCGCCGAAAACACCAAAGGGGTCGGAGCTGTTGCGGCGGTCAAAGCGGGTATGGACGGTGCGAAAGACCGAGGCGCCGCGCTGGCCCATGCGCCAGGTTGGCCGGTGGCCGGTTTCGGCCTCCTTGCGAAAGGCCCGGTTTTCCTCGTCGTTCATGCCGGCAAAATAATTGTAGCTCTTGTTGTACTCGCGCGCGTGGGCCATGCAGTAGTTGAAATATTCGCCATTGTTCGGCTGGCTTTTGGGCGAACGGTGCTCACCCGATGCGGTGCAGCCCGGCCACTCGCACCGTTTTTCGGTGGCGCGGGGCCCGCGGGGCTTGATGCGGATGCTGTCGAAGAATGTTGAGTTGTGTTTCACGGGTTTGATTATGGTGATTTGCCTGTGTGTGGGCAATGTGGCGGACGCGCGGATCGTAAACTATACATGGAGGTGTTGCATGAGTGTTGCCAAATTAATTGAAAAAAAACTGACCCTGGCGCTTGAGCCAACGGCGCTTGAGATCATGGATGAATCGCACCTTCATGCCGGTCACGCCGGCTCAAGGCCCGAAGGCGAAACCCACTTCCGGGTCAAGATCACCTCACCGCGCTTCGCCGGGCTGGCCCGCGTCCAATGCCATCGCCTGGTCAACGAAGCCCTGGCCGAGGAGCTGGCGGGCCCCATCCACGCCCTTGCCGTAACAACGGCCGAACCTGCCTGACAAACCGCATCATCAGACCCAAACCGGCAAAGAACAACAAAAATGACCATTGATCTTACGATATCCCCGATCCTTGCAACGGACAGAAAATTCCTGACCGCCCTTGCTCTCAACAATCTTCCAACCGCCGATCTCGCCACCTCGCGGGGCCATTATTTTTCAGCCGTCATCAATGGCCAGCTTGTCGGTTATGGCGGGTACGAATCCCTCGGGCGCGCCGTTCTTCTGAGATCCGTGGTTGTCGTTGCGGTCCGTAAAGTGGGCGTGGGCCGGGCTATTGCCGAAGCGGTCCTGGAGCACGCCCGGGGCGAGGGTGGCGAAGTGGCGTTTCTTTTGACCGAGAACGCCGCGGGGTTCTTCGCCGCGCTGGGGTTTGATCAGATCACCCGGGAGCAAACTCCCGCCGTGATCAAATCGCATCCTCAATATGACCGGTTATGTGCCGAAACGGCAGTGATCATGCAGAAACGGTTTGTTTGATTGGTTTTTTCGCTGATGAAGTCTCTCGCCATCCCGCTGGTTTTTCCCTGATGAAGTCTCTCGCCATCCCGCTCCCCCACCCGGCCACCCCTGAGATTGTATCCTGTGGGTGGCCGGGTGGGGGAGCGGGATGGCGAGAGACTTCATCAGGGAAAAACCAGCGGGATGGTGTGAGACTGTCCTTAAACAGAAAGCGGCGTGATGCGTAGCGCCGTGATGCGGTTGCGCTGCCGCCTCAGCACTTCGAACCGGTAGCCGTAAAACGTGAAAATCTGTCCGACCTCTGGAATGGACTGGGCTTCGTGAATGACCAGGCCGGCGATGGTGTTGGCTTCCTCATCGGGCAATGACCAGTCCATGGCGCGGTTGAGGTCGCGCACCGTCACCCAGCCATCGGCATTGACCGAGCCGTTGGGCTGCCGCCGCACTCCCTCGACCACCGCATCGTGTTCATCGGCGATCTCGCCGACGATGACTTCCAGGATATCCTCCAGGGTGACCAGCCCCATCACCTCGCCATACTCGTCAACGACAATGGAAAAATGGGCGTTGCGCTTCAAAAAAGCGTCGAGCTGATCGGTCAGTGACGTCGTATCGGGAACAAACCAGGGTTTGGTGGCCAGGGCGCTAAGGTCGATCTTGGAGGTATCGCCCTGGTGTTCGGTCATCGCCCGCAGGATATCCTTGGCATGAATGACGCCGACAATATTGTCCGGCTCATTGCGCCATAGCGGCAGACGCGTATGCCCCGACGACAGCACCTCCTCGATCGCCTCGGTAATGGGGCTGTCGGCATCAATCATTTTCATGCCGGTCCGGTGCACCATGACATCGGAAACCTCAAGGTCGGACAGATCCAAAATGCCGCCGAGCATGTCGCGGTCATCCTTGACGAACTTGCCTTCCAGGTGGTGAAGCTGGATGGCGCCGCGCAGCTCCTCGCGGGCCGACAGGACGGCCCTTCCCTTGGTATCGGCGCCAAAAAGCGCCAGGGTGCGCCGCACCAGCACTTCGACCGCCATGGTGATGGGCGCAAACACCGCGACGATATATTTTAATGGCAGGCTGGCCCGCAAGGCGGCGCGTTCGGGGTTGGTGATGGCGTAGGTTTTAGGCAGCACCTCGGCAAAAATGACCACCAGAACCGTCATCACCAGCGTGGCCCAGATAACGCCCTGGGCGCCGAAAATCTGCACGAAAAGACTGGTCGCCAGCACCGAGGCGAGGATGTTGACCATATTGTTGCCAAGCAGAATGGCGCCGATCAGCCGTTCGCGCCGCGCCACCAGCGCCGCCACCCGCATGGCGGCCTTGGAGCCGCGTTGCTCCAGATGGTAAAGCCGGGCCCGCGAGGCGGCGGTCAGGGCGGTTTCGGAGCCGGAAAAAAACGCCGAAATGATCAGCAGAACCACAATGGCGATGGCGGTCAGTATGATGGTCTCTGTCATGGTTTGAGTTTATCCGCCAAAAAGGCTTCCAGTACCTTATCGCTCACCTCGGCGGTTAGAAAGGCCTCGCCGATCCCACGCGCCAGGACGAGGGTTTTAGCGCCGCCGACAACCTTTTTGTCATTGCCCATCAGACGGACAAGGCCGGCGGCATCGGGCAGCCGGCCCATCAGGCTGGTGAGCCCTGTCGGCAGCCCGGCGCGGGTCAGATGTCCCTTGGCGGCGTCGGCGTCGGCTTTGGGGGCAAAGCCCAAGCGTGCCGAAAGGTCGAAGGCGAGGCCGGTGCCGATAGCCACGGCTTCACCGTGCAACAGCTCGCCGGTATAGCCAATGGCCGCCTCAAGGGCGTGGCCGAAAGTGTGGCCCAAATTGAGCAGGGCCCGGACACCGCCTTCGCGTTCGTCCGCGGCCACGATAGCGGCTTTGTTCCGGCAGCTTTTCTCGATGGCGTGTTCCCTTTCGGCCCCCGATTGCGCCAGCACCGCGGCGGCATTTGTCTCCAGCCAGTCGAAAAACCGCCGATCGTTGATAAAGGCGTACTTCACTATTTCGGCATATCCGGCCCTTATCTGGCGTTCCGGCAGGCTGTTCAGCACCCCGGTATCGGCCAGGACCAGCGCCGGCTGGTGAAAGGCGCCGA
>UOEM01000048.1_pt1 | contig 36394 bp, 31 predicted proteins | sample 1988661 | NCBI WGS metagenome assembly UOEM01 (sample SAMEA4712195, study PRJEB27164) | hydrothermal vent metagenome | biome: marine basaltic hydrothermal vent biome; feature: marine hydrothermal vent; material: mineral | place: Pacific Ocean | collected 2011-06-14/2011-07-23 | depth 1719 m | reverse complement strand
GTTTTCCATCTTCATCGCCTCAACGGTGCACAAGGTCTCGCCGGCCTTGACCAACTGGCCGGCGGCGACCCCCAGGGACACCAGGCGGCCGGGCATGGGGCACAGGAGCAGTTTTGAGGTATCGGGCGGCAATTTGACCGGCATGAGCTGGGCCAGTTCGGCCTCGCGCGGCGTGTAGACCCGGGCGTCATGGCTCAGGCCCCGATGGCTCAGCCGGTAGCCGTTGAGAATGGGGCGCACCTGCACCGCCACGGCGCGGTCGTCGATCATCGCCTCGATCACCGGCTCGCCGGGCTTCCACGCGGTGCGCACCAGGCGGCGGCTGTCGTCCTCGGTGAAAATCACCTCGAAATCGTCGTCGTAAGCAACCTCAACCTCGATGCCGCGCCCGGCGAGCATCACCACGCGCGGCCGGGAAAACACCACCGGACGGCCGCCCATCTGGCCTGAAATCCCCCGCCGGCGATGGTTGGAAATGTTGTCCATGACCGCAGCGGCAATGGCCATGGTCTGCACCGTTTCGTCGTCGATCTCCTCGCCGGTGAACCCGTCTGGATATTCCTCGGCGATGAAATTGGTCGTCAAGCGGCCCTCGCGCCAGCGCGGATGATGCATCAGGGCGGCGAGGAAGGGAATGTTGTGTTCGATGCCATGGATGACAAAACGGTCCAGGGCGTCGCGCATATGGTCGATGGCGGCCTCGCGGGAGGCGCCATGGGTGCACAACTTGGCTATCATGGGGTCGTAGAACATCGAGATCTCGCCGCCCTCGAAGACACCGGTGTCGTTGCGGATGGTCATGCCGTCCGCCTGGCCCTCGCGCGGCGGGCGGTAGCGGACAAGACGGCCGATGGACGGCAGGAAATTCCGGTACGGGTCCTCGGCATAAATGCGGGCCTCGATGGCCCACCCGGTCAGGGTCACGTCATCTTGCGTCAGCTTCAGAACCTCGCCCTGGGCGATGCGGATCATCTGTTCCACCAGATCAAGCCCGGTGACCAGTTCGGTGACCGGGTGCTCGACCTGCAGGCGGGTGTTCATTTCCAGAAAATAGAAATTGCGCTCCGCATCGACGATGAACTCGACCGTGCCGGCGCTTTTGTACGCAACCGCCTTGGCCAGAGCCACGGCCTGGGCGCCCATCCGGGCACGGGATTTTTCATCGAGGAACGGCGACGGCGCCTCTTCGATCACCTTCTGGTTGCGCCGCTGGATGGAGCACTCGCGCTCGCCCAGGTGAATGGTGTTGCCATGGGTGTCGGCCAGCACCTGGATTTCGATATGGCGCGGATTGACGATGAATTTTTCGATGAAAATCCGGTCATCGCCGAAGGAGGATTTGGCCTCGTTGGTGGCCAGGCCGAAACCTTCACGGGCCTCGGCCTCGGTCCAGGCGATGCGCATACCCTTGCCGCCACCCCCCGCCGAGGCCTTGAGCATGACCGGATAGCCAACCTCGGCGGCAATACGTGCCGCCTCATCGGCATCGGCGATGACACCAAGGTGACCCGGCACAGTGCTGACGCCCGCCTCGGCGGCGAATTTTTTCGAGGCGATCTTGTCGCCCATCACCTCGATGGCGTGGGGGCCCGGGCCGATGAAGATGATGCCTTCGGCCTCCAGCACCTTGGCGAAGCCGGCGTTTTCGGACAAAAAGCCATATCCCGGATGGACGGCATCGGCGCCGGTAGCCTTGGCGGCGGCTAAAATGCGGTCGGCGTTCAGGTAGGACTCCGCCGCGGGCGGTGGCCCGATGGCAACAGCCTCGTCCGCCATCTCCACATGCAGGGCGTATCTGTCGGCCTCCGAATAGACCGCAACCGTCGCGATGCCGAGACGTTTGGCCGTGCGCATGATCCGGCAGGCGATCTCGCCCCGGTTGGCGATCAATATTTTGGAAAATCCCAACTCCGCGCCCTCCCCGGCTGCCGCCCTATTTGCCGCCATTATTGCCGTCGGGCGCGTTCTGCTGCAACCGCGCCATCAGGCTGGAGGTATCCCAGCGCTTGCCGCCCATGGCCTCGATTTCGGCGTAGAACTGATCGACCAGCGCCGTTACGGGGAGTTGCGCCCCGGTCTGCTTGGCGGTTGCCAGACAGATGCCCAGGTCCTTGCGCATCCATTCCACCGCGAAACCGAACTCGAACTCATCGTCGAGCATGGTCTCGTAGCGGTTTTCCATCTGCCACGACTGGGCCGCTCCCTTGGAGATGACATCGACCACGGCGCGGCCATCAAGACCGGCGGCCCTGGCGAAATGCAGCGCCTCGGCAAGGCCCTGCACCAGCCCGGCGATGCAGATCTGGTTGACCATCTTGGTAAGCTGCCCGGCGCCGATATCGCCCAGGCGCTTGCAGGACTTCGCATATGCCGCAATCAGGCTTTCGGCGCGGGCGTAAGGTTCGGGATCGCCGCCGCACATGACCGTGAGCGCGCCGTTTTCCGCCCCCGCCTGACCGCCCGATACCGGAGCATCGACAAAATCAAGCCCCCTGCCCCCGGCGGCGGCGTAAAGCTCCCGCGCCACCTCGGCGGAGGCGGTGGTGTGATCGACAAAGAGCGCGCCTTCACCCATGCCCGAGAACGCCGCCGTCGCCACCTCGCGAATGTCGTTGTCATTGCCGACACAGGCAAAAACCACCGAAGCCCCTTTTGCCGCTTCCGCCGGGGTTGCCGCCACTTTGCCGCCATGTTCTCCGGCCCATTTTTGCGCTTTGGGCAAGGTCCGGTTGTAGACGGTGACCTCATTGCCGGCCTTGGCGAGGTAGCTGGCCATCGGATAGCCCATGACGCCAAGCCCCAGAAATGCAACTTTTTTGCCCATTGATTGTCTCCCGAAGCTGTCGTTTGAATAGGCCGGTTTTGCGGCCTTTTGCGTATCTAGCAGGGTTCGGGCCCGTTTCGCCACTCCCCCGGACAGGTTTTGCCAAGCCGATCCCACCCCTTTGGCCAAGACCGGCCCGCCCCTTGCCAACGGCGGGGATGGCACCCATGTTCATGGCCGTTGGGGACGGCCCGCCGAACGCCTGGTCAGGAACGTGGCGCGTGTCCCGCATAGTACGTTCTTGCCTGCCCCGGAGGCCACCATGTCTCATAAAGACAACCCCGCCTTTTCGCTGAGCCTTGGCGAGACCCGGAATGATATCTATTCGGGGCCCCGGGCGGCGATCCTTTTCGACGGGGTGATGGCGCGCCGGGCCGTGGCCCATATCCTTGATCTGATGGCGCTGTTTATCATTATCGCCGTACTGTCGGTGCCGTTTTTTGTCCTTGGCCTTTTGACACTGGGTCTGCTGTTCTTTTTCTACGGCCTCTTTGTCGCCGCCATCGTGCTGTCCTATATCACGCTGTCGCTCGGCGGCGAAAACAGCGCCACGCCGGGCATGCGGGCGATGCAGATTGAGCTGCGCACCCTTGACGGCTACCGGCCCTCGCGCTCCCTGGCTTTCATCCACGGCTTTTTGTTTTTCGCTTTTCTGACCGTCGCCACGCCGCTCATCTTGCTTTTCGGGCTGTTCAACCGCCGCGGCCGCCTGGCCCATGATTTTCTCTGCGGCACCGTCATGGTCAACACCTCAGAGCGCATCGACCTGTTGTCGCGGAACTGACGCCACCGCCTTGATTTTGCGGCGAATCAGTTGAGCCGGTTGCCGGCTCCGCGCCACCAGCCCTCCTCCCGGTGAAACCAACGCAACCTGGCCAATTCCGCCGTGTTTGACGGCGCCGAGCATTTCCCCCACGCTTCACATTCACCGCCGACCGTCACACCTTGCGTTCAAATATGGGCGAACCTCACACAAAATGAGCATGGCTGAATTCCAGATCTGGGTAACTTTTGCGATCGTCGCCATCGCCATTGTGTCTTACGTGGCCGAACGGGTGCCGATGGAAATCACCTCGCTCACGGCCGTTGTCGCCATTTTGGTCTTCTTCCATTTTTTCCCCGTCGATGACGGGGCCGGCGGCAACCGGCTGGCCGCCGAAACGGTGCTTGGCGGGTTTGCCAGCCCGGCGCTGATTTCCATCATGGCGCTTCTGGTGATCGGCCAGGGGCTTTATCAGACCGGCGCGCTCGATGCCGCCGTGGGACCGCTCCTGCATTTTGGCGCCCGGCATCCGATCGCTTCGCTGGGGGTTGGTTTTGTCGCCATCGCCGTCATCAGCGCTTTTATGAACAACACACCGGTGGTGGTGATGTTCATTCCGGTGGTCACCGCGCTCGCCGGGCGGCTGGGCATGTCTCATTCGCGGGTTTTAATGCCGGTCAGTTTTGTGTCTATCCTGGGCGGCATGACGACCCTGATCGGTTCATCGACCAATCTCATTGTCTCCGGGGTCTCGGTTTCGGCGGGCGGCCCGCCGGTGGGGTTTTTCGAGCCCTCGCCCCTTGGCATCGTTCTGGCTGTCTGTGGCGGGCTCTATCTGATCATCGCCGGCCGTTATCTGCTAAAATCCGTGCCCTCGCCGGATGAGGATCTGAGCGCGGCCGGCGGGCGGCAGTTCATTGCCCAGATCGAGGTGACCCCGGGACATGTCCTTGACGGCGCGGCCAGCCGGGCGGGGCTTTTTCCCGAACTCAAGGACATGACCGTGCGGCTGATCCAGCGCGGCGAACAGGCGCTGCTGCCACCTTTCGAGGATATCGTCTTGCGTCCCGGCGATGTCGTCATCGTCGCGGCCACGCGCAACGCCCTCACCAGCGCCCTGGCCTCGCGGAACCCCATATTGGCAACCAAACTCGCCGATGACGGCGGCGAGACCGACCCCGGCATCGCCCATGATCTGGTGCTTGCCGAAGCGGTGGTGGCGCCAGGCTCCCGGCTCACCGGCCGCACCATTGCCCAGGCGCACTTGCGGGCCGAAACCCAAGCCATCGTGCTTGGGGTCAGGCGGCGCAGCCGGATGATCCGCGTGGCGCTGAATGCCATCCGCCTGGAAGCCGGCGACGTCATATTGGTGCTCGGATCGACCTCGGCCATGCGGCGCTTGCGTTTTAACCGCGATGTGCTTCTGGTCGAATGGTCGCAGACTGAATTGCCCCGCGCCCGGGCGGCCTTCCGTGCTCTGGCAATCATGGGGGCCACGGTCGTGGCGGCGGCAAGCGGGCTTTTGCCGATTTCGATCGCGGCGCTGGCCGGCGCGCTGGCCATGATCCCATCCGGCTGCCTCAACATCCGCCAGGCAGCCCGCGCCTTTGACCGGCGCATCTATCTGATGGTCGGCGCCTCGCTGGCGCTTGCCGCCCCGCTGGAAGCCACCGGGGCGGCGCGGCTCGCCGCCCTTTGGGTGGTGGAAGCCATGGGCAGCTCCAGCCCGGCCATGCTGCTCTCGGCGTTTTTCCTCCTCATCGCGGTGTTCACCAATTTGCTGTCCAACAATGCCACCGCGGCGCTTTTTACCCCCATCGCCCTTTCCGTGGCCCAGGAGCTGAACCTTGACCCCGCGCCCTTTGTGCTGACGGTCATTTTTGCCGCCAATTGCTCCTTTGCCACGCCCATGGCCTATCAGACCAACCTTCTGGTCATGGGGCCGGGCCACTACCGGTTCGCCGATTATTTGAAGACCGGCGGCCCCCTCGTTATTATCATCTGGCTTGTCTATTCTTTTACGGCGCCATGGTATTTCAATTTGTGAAAAATAGGCGACGCCGGAAGAGAGGAGCTTTGGGTTGAGCGAACAATCGCGGCACTTTCCGCAATTCTACCTCACGGCGCCCTCGCCCTGCCCCTATCTGCCGGACCGGGTCGAGCGCAAGGTTTTCACCCATCTTGCCGGCTCCACCGCCGTGCCGCTCAACAACGCCCTGAGCCTCGCCGGTTTCCGGCGGTCCCAGAACATCACCTATCGTCCGGCCTGCCAAGACTGTACCGCTTGCGTGTCGGTGCGGGTGCTGGCGGGGGAATTTATCGCCGGGCGCAGTTTTCGGCGCATCCTGCGGCGCAATGCCGACCTGGAGACCCGTGAGGTCGAAGCGGTGGCGACCACCGAGCAATACGAGGTTTTCTGCGACTATATCGACCAGCGCCATCGCAGCGGCGGCATGGCGGATATGACTTCGTTCGACTATGTCCAGATGATCGAGGAAAGCCAGGTCGACAGCCGGATTGTCGAATACCGGCGGAAAATTCCCGGCCCGCCACAGGATCGCGATGGCGGGCAACTCCTCGCCGCGGTCCTCATCGACCGGCTGCCCGACGGTCTGTCGATGATCTATTCCTTCTTCCGCCCCCAGGAGCTGGCGCGCAGCCTTGGCACCTTCATGATCCTGGACGTTTTGGCCCGGGCGCGGGCCATGGGCCGCGCCCATGTCTATCTGGGATACTGGGTCAAGGGCTCGGACAAGATGGACTACAAGACCCGTTTCCTGCCCCAGGAACAGCTCTTGGGCCAGAACTGGCGGCGGATCGATCCGGCTCGCTGACGCCGGTTTTGCCCGATCTTTTTCTCAAACAGCCGAGAACCGCAATTCGGTGACGTGGGAATAGGTCTGGCCGGGGTCGAGCCGGGCGCTGGGGAAATCTGGCCGGTTGGGCGCATCGGGCCAGGTCTGGGTTTCGAGCGCAAAGCCTGAGCGGGCACCATATCTGACACCGCCCTTGCCGATGCAGCTGCCGTCGAAATGCTCGGCAGTATAAAACTGCAAGCCCGGTTCGGTGCTCCAGACCTCCAGCTTGCGGCCGGTTTTTGGCGCAAACGCGGTGGCCATGGGGTGAAGCTCGCCGCGTTTCCCATCGACGCAAAAACACAAATCATAGCCGCCCTCGGCGACCGACGGCATATCCCGGCCGATGGGTTTGGGGGTCCGAAAATCAAACGGCGTGCCCGCCACCGGAGGCAATTCGCCGGTCGGCAGCAGGTTTTTGGTTGCCGCCACCATGCGCGATGCTTCGATGTTCAGCACATGATCGCCGATCGTGCCGGCACCATGGCCCTCAAGGTTCCAATAGGCGTGGTTGACCAGATTGACGACGGTCGGCCGGTCGCACGTCGCCGTCATCTCGATGACAAGCGCGGGTCCGTCGATGCGGTAGGTGACGCTGGCTTCAAGGGTGCCGGGATAACCGCCGTCGCCGTGGGCCGATGTGATGATAAAGGTCGCCGAGACCTCGTCGGCATGCACAAGGCTCCAATTGTGGCGGTCAAAGCCTTCGTGGCCGCCATGAAGACTGGTGGTGCCCTCATTAGCCTCAAGGGGCCATGCCGTGCCGTCAAGACTGAAGCGTGCGTTGGAGATACGGCCCGCGAACCGGCCGCAGGTCGCGCCATGATAGTCGCGCCGCGCCAAAGCGTCGTTCAGATCCTCATGGCCCAGAATGACATCGTCATATCCGCCCGCGCCGGGGGCATGGCACTGGATGATCGCGGCGCCGATGCTCAAAAGGACAATGTGAAATGCGTGCTCGTCGCCAATGACAATGCGCTCGATGGGATGGCCCTGGGCCTCGCCGACATCTGTTCTTCGTATTGTCATCCACCTGTCCTTATGTCTTGGGGGCAAACCTCTTGCTGGGGGTGAACCGACCCGAACGCGGAAAGCCCTTGGGCGGCATGCGGCCGGCCTGGGCGCGGGAGCCGCGCCATTCGGCAAAGTCCTCGACGGTCCAGTTGCGGCCCGAGGCATCGATCCAGGTCAGGCCATCAGCGCTGTCGAAGACTTTGGCGTCGGCCAGCCCGCCGTGCTTGTAGCGCTGCAACCGCACACCTCGGCCACGGGTCAGCGTATTGACCTCGCTTAAGGGGAAAACCAGCAGTTTGCGGTTCTCGCCGATGATCGCGACGCTGTCTCCTTTAGCGGTTACACAAAGCCTGGCCTCGGCGGGGGATTTAACATTGAGCACCTGGCGGCCCTTTTTGGTATTGGCCAGCACGGTATCCTCCTCGACCACGAACCCATGACCGGTGGTGGCGGCGAGCAACAGTTTACGCCCCGGCTTGTGGACAAAAAGCGTCACGATGTCCTCCGCCTCGTCCAGATCGAACATCAGCCGGATTGGCTCGCCGTGGCCCCGCCCACCAGGCAGCCGGTCGGCCCCAAGGGTGAAGAAGCGGCCACCGGTGACAAGCACCAGGAGCTTGTCGGTGGTCTCCGCCTTGATCACGAAAGCGGCTCGGTCGTCGGTTTTGAAGGTCAGCGCGGAGGTGTCGTCGATATGACCCTTCAGGGCCCGGATCCAGCCCTTTTCCGACAGCACCACCGTGACCGGTTCGCGCTCGATCATCGCCTCGGCATAATCGAATTCGATTGATGGCGCCGCGGCAAAACGGCTGCGGCGGCGGCCCAGCTCGGTGGCCTGGCCGAATTTTTTCTTGGTCTGGCGCACCTCCCAGGAGATGACGCTCCATTGTTTGTCTTCGGACGCCAGCAGTTCATCAAGCTTGCTCTGCTCGGCGGTCAGGTCGTCGAACTCCTGACGGATTTCCAGCTCTTCGAGCTTGCGCAGCGACCGCAGGCGGATATTGAGGATGGCCTCGGCCTGAATATCGCTCAGATCGAAGGTCATCATCAGAACCGCCTTGGGCTCGTCCTCCTCGCGGATGATGCGGATCACTTCGTCCAGATTGAGATAACAGACCAGATAACCGCCAAGGATTTCGAGCCGGTGAGCGATTTTGGCCAGCCGGTGGGCCGTGCGGCGCAACAGCACTTCGCGGCGATGGGCCAGCCATTCCTTGAGGACCTCGGCCAGCCCCATCACCACCGGGACCTGACCGCCCTTGAGCACATTCATGTTGAGAGAGATGCGGGTTTCAAGATCGGTGAGCTTGAACAGCGATTCCATCAGCAGGGCCGCATCGACATTGCGGCTCTTGGGCTCCAGGACGACGCGGATCTCCTCAGCCGATTCATCGCGGATATCGGCCAGCAGCGGCAGTTTTTTGGCCATCACCAGATCGGCGATCTTCTCGATCAGCCGCGATTTGGCCACCCCGTAGGGGATTTCGGTGATCACCGCGACATAAGCCCCCCGGCCGGTGTCCTCGCGCTCCCAGGCGGCGCGAACCCGAAAGCCGCCCCGGCCGGTGCGGTAGGCCTCGACGATATTGACCCGCGGCTCGATGATGACCCCGCCGGTGGGCAGATCGGGGCCGGGCACCAAATCGACCAGTTTTTCGATGCCGGCATTAGGGAATTTGATCAGATGGAGCGCCGCATCGCACAGCTCGCCGGCATTGTGGGGCGGGATCGATGTCGCCATGCCCACCGCGATGCCGGTCGAGCCATTGGCCAGAAGATGGGGGAAATTTGCCGGCAGAACCACCGGCTCGGATTCCTCGCCATCGTAAGTTTCGCGGAAATCGACCGTGTCCTCGTCCAGCCCGTCGAGCAGCGCCTTGGCGACCTCGGTCAGCCGCGATTCTGTGTAACGCATGGCGGCGGCGTTATCGCCATCGATATTGCCAAAATTGCCCTGGCCGTCGATCAGCGGGTAGCGCTGGGCGAAATCCTGGGCCAGGCGCACCAGGGCGTCATAGACCGACTGGTCGCCATGGGGGTGATACTTGCCGATGACGTCACCGACGACGCGGGCGCATTTCTTGAACCCCGCATCGGGGTCGAGCTTGAGCAGCCGCATGGCGAACAGCACCCGCCGGTGCACGGGCTTGAGCCCATCGCGCACGTCCGGCAGCGCCCGGTGCATGATGGTAGAAAGGGCATAGGCCAGATAACGCTCTTCCAGCGCCTCTTTTACACCGATGGCATCGGGGTTGGGCGAATCAGATGGGGGGGCAAGCTCGGACATGGGGCTTTATACCATGGTGCACGGGCTGGCTTGAACACCAAGGCGCCCCGAAACATCACTTTTTCCGCTGCAAATCGCGCACCAGACCGGCACGGGTCTCGCTGGGGGCGATGGTGCGGGGGCCGTATACGTTGGTGTCGAGAAAATGGCCGGTGAGGCGCAGGCCGGCGAGAATATCGGCATCGGAGACGGTCTCCCCTCCGGCAGGGTCCTTGTGGTCTGGCCGGGCCTGCAAAAACTCCGGCAGGACCAGTAGCCGGTCGCGGTAGGGCGCGCCCGCTTTGCGGCATGCCGCCCGGCCGGTTTTGGGCGACACCCAGGCAAGATCTTCGGCAACCCCGGTCAAAGCGCATTCGGTCAGGTCGAGGCCAAAACCCAGATCGCCGAGGATCGCCAGCTCAAAACGCACCAGTTCCGGCAACCAGACCCCGTCTTCGGCGATGAGATCCAGCAGCGTTTCGAGTTGACTGGCCAACTGGGGGGCCGGTTCGCGCTCGGCTGGCAGGCGCGCCAGGGCGACCGCCAAGCCAAGGCCGTAAAGGCGCGTCCGGCTTTCGATAACGGCGGCGGCGCGGGCGACGCTCATGTCGCCGGAATAAACGCCCAAGTGGTCTTCAAGGCGCGCCCGCCAGGTCAGTTGCAGAGAGTTGCCGGGCTGAAAGGTGGCTCTGTGGCGCGATGACCGCCCGCCGCGAACCAACCCCAGATGGCGGCCATGGGCGTAAGTCAAAGCCTCGACGATCAGCCCTGATTCCCCGTGACGCCTGGTGCCAAGAACAATACCGCGGTCAGTCCATTCCATCGGCTCGCCCGGGCCATCGGATCACCGGCCCGCACCCGTTCATTTCCGGCCCTGGAAATCGAGCCCCATCTGTCGATACCGTTCGGGGTCCTCGGTCCAGCGGGCGCGGACCTTGACGAAGAGGAAAAGGTGAACCTGCCGTTCGAGGATTTCCGCCATCTCCTGGCGCGCCGCCATCGAAACCGCCTTGATCTGGCTGCCCCCCTTGCCCAGCACGATGCGCTTCTGGCTGTCGCGCTCGACATATATGACCTGCTCGATGCGCACGCTGCCGTCTTTGCGCTCCTCCCAGTTTTCGGTTTCAACGGTGAGCGCGTAAGGCAACTCCTCATGCAGGCGCAGGAACAGCTTTTCGCGGGTGACTTCGGAGGCCAGCAGCCGCAACGGCACATCGGTCACCTGGTCGCCCGGATAAAGCCAGTGGCCTTCAGGCACGTTGCGGGCCAGGTAGTCTAAAAACTCCTCAACCCCCTCCCCGGTCAGGGCCGACACGGGAAATGTCTCGGTGAAGGCACACACCTGGTTGAACTCAGCGATGAGGGCCAATAGCGTGTCGCGGGGCACCAGATCGATCTTGTTAAGCAGCAGAACCGGCGCGCCCCCGCCCCCCGCCAGCCGTTTGGCGATCTTCAGGCTCTCCACCTGCCGGGGCCGGCTGGCGCTGTCGACCAGAAGCGCCACCACATCGGCATCCCCCGCCCCGCCCCAGGCCGCCGTCACCATGGCGCGTTCCAGGCGTTTGGTGGGCGCGAAAATTCCCGGCGTATCGATAAAGATGATCTGGCTCGCTCCGGCGATCGTTATCCCCTTGACCGGAACGCGGGTCGTTTGCACCTTGTGGGTGACGATGGAGACTTTCTGGCCGACCAGCCGGTTCAAAAGCGTTGATTTTCCGGCATTGGGCGCACCGATCAGGGCAACGAAGCCGGCCCGGCTGGCGTCAGACATCGCCGGCCGCGCCTTCGCGCTCCAGCAGCTCCTGGGCCGCCAATTGCTCGGCCTCGCGCTTGGAGTTGCCAACCCCGCGCGCCGGAGCAAGTCCGGCGACCCGGACTTCAATGGTAAAACGCGGCGCATGGTCCGGGCCCAGCCGATCGGTTTCGGTGTATTCGGGCAGGCCCAGGCCGCGGCCCTGGCTCCACTCCTGCAGGGTCGTCTTGGCGTCGCGCGGCAGCGCCGTCTGCTGCTCGATGCGCGAGCCCCACTCGGCGCGGATAAACCGGTCGGCGGCCTCAAGCCCGCCATCGAGAAAAATCGCCGCGATGAGGCTTTCACCGACATCGGCGAGAATGGCGGCCTTGTCGCGCCCTCCGGTCTGGTGTTCGCCGGCGCCGAGCCGCAGGTAAGGGCCGATATCAAGAGCGCGGGCAATCTCGGCAACGGTTTGCCGGCGCACCAGGGCGTTGAAGCGCGGCGCCAGTTCGCCCTCGGCGGCATGGGGGAATTTTTCCAAAAGGATCTGGGCGATAACGAGCCCAAGGACGCGGTCACCGAGAAACTCCAGACGCTCGTAGCTGCCCCCAGGCCCACCGCCGGCATCGACGCTTGAGTGGGTCAGGGCGCGGCCGAGCAAGGCGGGGTCGGCGAAGGTGTGGCCCAGCCGCCGCTGAAGTTTGTCAAGGCCGCCGCCCGCGGCCATGGCGGCATCGGGGCCTGGGCTCATTGAACCGTGATCATCAGCCGGTCCCAGCGGATCGAGGTCGGCCATGTCCAGAACTGCCAGAAGCGCGCATCCCCCTTGATGGAAAAGAAGATGATGCGCGCCTTGCCGACAAAATTTTCAAACGGCACAAAGCCGACCCCGGAGGCAAACCGGCTGTCGGAGGAATTGTCGCGATTGTCGCCCATCATGAAATAATGGCCGGCGGGCACGGTGAATTTGCGCGTGTTATCGGCAAAGGACCGCGGATCGATGTCAAGGGTCATATAGCTGGGACCGCCGTCGGGCAGGGTTTCGCGGTAGCGCCGCACCGCGATGCTGCGGCCAAGGGCATCGCGGGACACAAAATCCTCGACCCGCTCCCGCCGCACCGGCTTGTCATTCAGGAACAAAGCGCCATCGACCATCTGCACCGTATCGCCGGGCAGGCCGATGACGCGCTTGATATAGTCCGAGCTCCCGTCGCTGGGCAGTTTAAACACCGCCACGTCGCCGCGTTTGGGGGTGCCGGACCAGATGCGGCCGGAAAACACCGGCGGGCTGAAGGGGATGGAATGGCGCGAATAGCCGTAGGTGTATTTGGAAACGAACAGATAATCGCCGATCAGCAGCGTCGGGATCATCGAGCCCGATGGAATATTGAAGGGCTGAAACAGCAAAGTGCGGACGACCAGGGCCAAAAGCAGCGCATGGAAGATGATGCGCAAGGCTTCCATCAGGCCACCTTCTTTTTTTTCGTTTTGCGTGCCGTTTCGCGCCGGTTCGGTCATGGCCATCGGTTTGTTGTCCATTCTATCGCAACTTTACCCGTTTGCGCGCGCCCCTCGCGCCCCCGGTTTGGTGCCCCTCTTCCCTATAAGGGGCCGGGCGGCGTTTGGGAATGCCGTTTCAGCGTAAATTGACTTCGAGCCTCGGTTTTTCGCCGTGGGGCGAGGAGCCGGCTCAGTCCGTGGTGGCTTGCGCCCAGTCCGGCGGCAGCGCCGAAATAATCACCACCGCCTGGGCCAGGGGGAAATCGTCGGTAATTGTCAAGGCGATGTCGGCGGTATACCCAACAGGGGTGATCGCGTCCAGCCGCAACCTGGCCCCGCCGGTCAGCGCCATGGTCGGCCGGCCCGAAGCCAGGTTCACCACCCCCAGATCGCGCCAGAACACCCCGCGGCGAAACCCGGTGCCAAGGGCCTTGGCGCAGGCCTCCTTGGCGGCGAAACGTTTGGCGTAACTTTCGACCCTGAGGCGCCGGCCTTCGGACTTGCGGCGTTCGGTTTCGGTATAGATACGGGTGATGAAGCGGTCGCCGTATTTGTCCAGGGTCTTGCCGATACGGCGAATGTCGATGAGATCGCTGCCCAGCCCGATGATCATTCGGGCATCTCAGGACGTCGCCTGGTCCGGCCCGCGTGGCGAGGGCACCAGATGGCGGGCGATGAGGCGCTCGCGGCGGCGGGTCTGGTAGGATTGCACCGCCGCGCGGACGGGAAAATACAGCGCCGCGCCACAGATCGGACCAAGCACCAGCCCCCCCACGGTCATCGGCTTGATAAGGGGCCAGAACACCTCCAGCCAGGCATTGTTCACCCCATCAAGGGGACCGTCGGGGGCGGCGCTGAACACCGAGGCGACCCTGAAATAGATTTCGTTCCAGACATGACCGACCATTTCGGTCAGATCCACATCCCCCGACTTTGCCTTGCCGCCCAAAATCCAGTTGCCGATATTGAAGGTGGCGTACCAGATGAACGGGAAGGTCAGCGGGTTGCCGATCGAGGTGCCGATGGCGGCGGCCAGCATGGAGCCGCGCACCACCCAGGCGGCGACAAACGCCACCACGAAGTGAAAGCCCATGAACGGCGTGAACGAGGCGAACGCGCCCGCCGCCAGACCGATGGCGACGGTGTGGGGGGAATCGGCCAAACGCCAGACCCGGCGCCAGACATATTGCGACCAGCGCAACCACCCGGCTTTGGGCCATACCCATTCCCGCATGATATGGGGGATGGTCGGTTTGTATTTACTCTTGAACAGCATTCAGACCATTTCCCGGCTGCCCGGTTTTGCCGCGGGCACGGCGTTGAGTTTGTCGGGCAGATTGTCGCGTGTATAGGTCGAGATTTCCAGTCGCGCCAGCGAGACAAGAGGAACCCCGACATCCGCCCGCCCCGCCGACCGGTCGATGAGGCAGGCCGCGCCCACGGTTTGCCCGCCCGATGCGGCGATGGCGGCAATGCATTCGCGGCTTGAAAGTCCGGTGGTCACGATATCCTCGACCATAAGTACCCTGGCGCCGGTTTCAATCTCAAAACCGCGCCGCAAGGTAAATTGCCCATCGACACGCTCGAAAAAGATTGCCGGCACCCCAAGCTGGCGCCCCATTTCATAACCGACGACAACCCCGCCCATGGCCGGCGAAACCACCAGATCGACCGGTGGTGCGATTTGCGCCCGAACCTTGTCGCCCAGGCTGGCGCACAGCCGGGCGCCGCGCTTGGCATCCATCATCACCCTGGCGCATTGCAGATAGCGGTCACTATGCAGTCCCGAGGATAGGATGAAGTGGCCCTCAAGCAGCGCTCCAGCGGCGTAAAATTCGTCCAAAACCTCGTCGTCGGTCATCACATATCCCACGAAGGTCCAAGTCGATTTACGACGTCGGACCGGCCTTTCTTTCCACCTTGGAGACCACCCCCAGCCGGCGCAGGCTGGAGATCAGGCGATTAAGGTGGGTCAGATTCCATACCTCGATATCAATCAGCATTTCGTAAAAATCCGGCGAGCGCATAACCATCGACAGATTGTCGATGTTGCCATCCTCTTCGGCAATGGTCTGGGCGATGCGCCCCAGGGCGCCAACCTCATTGAGGGTGAACACTCTTATGCAGGTGACAAACCGTTCGGGCCGGCTCTCATCGATATCCCAGGCGACATCGATCCACCGGTGGGTTTCGTCCTCGAAGTTGCGCAAGATATCGGCGTGGATGGGATAGATCGTCACCCCCTCGCCCGGATTGAGAATACCGACGATGCGGTCCCCGGGGACCACGCCGTAGTCGGCGGAAAACTTGACCGCAAGACCGCCGCGCACACCGCGTATGGGCAGGGCCGCCGCGTCGCCGGCTTTGTCGCGGCTCCGCCTGTCGCGGCCCGACTTGTCCCGCCGAAGACCGAGCGGCAGGGTGTAGGCCCTGGTCAGCGCCCGGCCCAGTCCGCGCAAGGTGTCGCCGCGTCCGCCACCTGGCGCTGCGGCGTGCCCGTCTTGATCGGCCGTCTCGGGCCCGCCGATTTCCCTTAAAACGACATCGCTGGCCAACTCGCCGCGGCCGATGGCGATGAAAACCTCATCAACGGTGTCCCGCCCCAGACGCGGCAGGATTTCCCCCAGCCGCCCGGTGTCCAGCGTCATGCCGGCGCGGGTCATGATGCGGTCGAGGATTTCGCGGCCCAGCGCCACATACTGATCGCGGACGACTTCGCGGGTGGCCCGGCGGATGGCGGCGCGGGCCTTGCCGGTCACGGCGAGTTTTTCCCAGGCCGCCGGCGGCGTCTGCGCCTCAGAGCGGATGATCTCGACTTCGTCACCATTGGCAAGCCGGCTCAGAAGCGGCGAATGGCGGCCGTTTATCTTGCAGCCCACACAGGTGTTGCCGACATCGGTATGCACCGCATAGGCAAAATCGATCGGCGTCGCGCCGTGGGGCAGCGTGATGAGATTTCCCATCGGGGTGAAGCAGAAGACCTGATCGTGGAACAGCTCCAGGCGGGTGTGTTCAAGGAACTCTTCGGGGTTGTCACCCTCTTCCAATGCTTCAACTAAGCGTCTCAACCATTTGTACGCATTTGATTCTTTTGCCAAAGGCTGACGCCCGTCATTGCCGGCCCCATCCTTGTAGAGCGCATGGGCCGCAACACCATGCTCGGCCACATCGTGCATGTCGTTGGTCCGGACCTGGAGTTCGACGCGCTGACTGCCCGGACCGACGATGGTGGTGTGAAGCGAGCGGTAGTCGTTCTGCTTGGGGGTCGAGATATAGTCCTTGAAGCGGCCGGGCACGACGCGCCAGGCCTGATGAATGATGCCAAGGGCCCGGTAACACTCGTCATTGGTGCCGACCAGAACACGAAAGCCGTAAATGTCCGACAATTGCTCCAGGGCAATCTGGTTGCGCTCCATCTTGCGCCAGATGGAATGGGGCCGCTTCTCGCGCCCGGCGATCCGGGCCGTGATCCCGGCTTCGGCAAGACGGGCGCGCAAGGCTTCGGAGATGTCCTGGACCAGTTCGCCGGAGCGGTTGCGAATGGTGTTGAGCCGGTCGACGATTGTATTTCGCGCTTCGGGGTTCAGCACCGCGAAAGCCAGATCCTCAAGCTCCTCGCGCATGGTCTGCATGCCCATGCGCCCAGCCAGCGGCGCGTAGATATCCATGGTTTCCTGGGCGACGCGGGCGCGCTTTTCGACCTCGACATGGTCAAGGGTGCGCATGTTGTGCAGCCGGTCGGCGAGCTTGACCAGAAGAACACGAGCATCGTCGGCCACCGCCAGCAGCAGCTTGCGCAGGTTTTCCGCCTGGGCCGCCTGCCTGGAGACCAGATCGAGCCGGTTGATCTTGGTCAGCCCATCGACCAGCGCGCCGATTTCAGACCCGAAGATCTCGTCGATCTCCTCGCGGGTGGCGTCGGTATCCTCGATGGTGTCGTGCAAAAGCGCCGTGGCGATGGTGGCGTCGTCGAGCTTGAGCTCGGTGAGGATCGCCGCGACTTCCAGGGGGTGGGAAAAATAAGGATCGCCGGAGGCCCGCGTCTGGCTGCCATGGGCGCGCATGGCATAGACGTAGGCACGGTTTAACAAAGCCTCATCGGCACCGGGATCATAGCTTGTGACCCGCTCGACAAGTTCATATTGCCGCATCATGGCCGGCGGCTCTTGGGTAAAACGGTGACCGGAACGGGCAACGGCGCGCACGCCCCGCGGCGCCTGCCCGTCAACGGTCCGTCGGATATGGAGCCTCTCACATGGTGACGGCACCAGCCCGCTCCCCCACCCGGCCACCCCCCAGGATATGATCGCGGGGGTGGCCGGGTGGGGGAGCGGGCTGGTGCCGTTAGCATCAAATAGAAAATTCTCTAGAGCGTGATCGTCCTTGACGGAAGCGCTCAGGCAGCACGCGCTGCCCGGCACCAATGCGCCGCGCCCGCGCAGGCTCGGTGCGCGGCACCGAAACAGCCGTGCGCGAAAAAACCTGAAGCGATTCCGTTAAAAACGGAATTGCTCTAGCGTTTTTGCCCGCGCGCATTCAAAGCTTCGGTCGCGGCCAACCCCTCCAGCCCCCGCAGCAAATCTTCTTCGGACATACGGTCCATCGGTACGGTATCGGGCTGATTGCCGCCAAAGACGGTATCCTGGGCGGTGATCGCCGGAACCGCCTCCTCCTCGGGTTCATCGACCTCGGCATAACGCTGCATCGAGTGCACCAGGTCCTCCTTCAGATCGGCGGCGGAGACCGCTTCATCGGCGATCTCGCGTAAAGCCACCACCGGGTTCTTGTCCCGGTCCCGATCGACCGCAAGCTCGGCCCCGGCCGAGATCATCCGCGAACGATGGCTGGCGACCAGAACGAGTTCGAATCGGTTTGGGACCTTGTCAATACAATCTTCGACGGTCACGCGCGCCATGGGCACACTCCTCGAAAAAACTGAAGGGAATGGATTTGAACCTGATTTAGGCTGGCGCACACCAAAGCGCAAGACGTTTTTAGCTAACCAGGTGTTTTACCGCCGCAAATATCGCCACCCTCGGTTGCCTTCTTGGAATAAAGACCCGACAATGCGCCATGGCGTCGATCTGGCAATTTCCAGCCGTGACGCCCACGATCGTCATAGTCCCTTCCGGTCAGCCAGGTTCATCCGGCACCGGATAAAATTTGAGCACGATATGCATATTCATCCCCACGACCGCTATGCGCTGTTTATTGACGGCGCCAATCTTTATGCCACCAGCCGCGCGCTGGGCTTCGATATCGACTACAAGCGCCTTTTGACCTTTTTCCGCGGCCAGGGCCGGTTCATCCGGGCGATTTATTACACCGCCCTCCTGGAAGAGCAGGACTATTCCCCCATCCGCCCGCTGATCGATTGGTTGGACTACAATGGCTATACGGTCAAAACCAAGCCGGCCAAGGAGTTCACCGATGCCGCCGGGCGGCGCCGGGTCAAGGGCAATATGGATATCGAACTGGCCATCGACGCCCTGGAAATGTCCGACAATCTCGACCATATCGTGCTCTTCTCAGGCGACGGCGATTTCCGCCATCTGGTGGAGGTGCTGCAAGGGCGCGGCAAACGGGTGACGGTGGTGTCGACCATCTCGGTGCAGCCGTCGATGATCGCCGACGAGTTGCGCCGGCAGGCGGACGAGTTTGTCGATCTGACCAGCCTTAAGTCGGAAATCTCCCGCGCCGGCGCCCCCCGCCCGGTGCGCCATGACCCCCCGCCCCGCAACGATGTCGCGGGCGAGCTGGATGACGAAGACGACGATGACGAATATGAAGACGATGACTATGAGGACGACGACGACGATTGAGCGGGACCGGGATGGTGTCAAACCCATGCGAGCCGCCAACTGACTGCCCGGTCTGCCCGCGCCTGGTGGCATTTCGAGAGCAGGTTTGCACCGAACATCGGGACTGGCACAACGCGCCGGTGGCCTCTTTCGGCGACCCTGCCGGCCAACTGCTGATCGTCGGGCTGGCGCCGGGCATGAAGGGCGCCAACCGCACCGGGCGGCCCTTTACCGGCGATTACGCCGGAGATTTGCTCTACAAAACCCTGATCGCGCACCGGTTTGCCCACGGCACCTACCTGGCAAGGCCCGATGACGGGCTTGAGTTGACCGATTGCCTGATCACCAATGCGGTGCGCTGCCTGCCGCCGCAAAACAAACCCAACGGGGCCGAAATCAAGGCCTGCCGGCCATTTTTGCTGGCGACCATGGCGGCAATGCCCAACCTTAAAGCCGTCCTGGCCCTGGGGCGCATCGCCCATGAGACGTTTCTCAGCGCCATCGGCGCCAGACGGGCCGCCCACCCCTTTGGCCACAACGCCTCCCACAAGCTGGACGGGTTGACGCTTTTCGACAGCTACCACTGCTCGCGCTACAACACCAATACCGGACGGCTGACCGAGGCGATGTTCAACGATGTCTTTGATGCCATCGACCGGTTTTTAAACCGTCAGAGCAAAAGTTAGGGCCGCTTCGCCGCCGACATATAGGCGTTGGCCTCGGCATCGGACAGCGCATCCGTGGCGTAGGTGAAGGTTCCCAACTCCCGGACTTCACGGGCCGCCCGGATCATGGCCCCGAGCGCGGCGCGGGCAAACGAGCCGCCGACACTGATGCGTTTCACCCCGGCTTTGTGCAGCTCGTCCACGGAAATCGGCGCGCCTTTCAGGCCCATGACGACGTTCAAAGGTTTGTCCACCGCCGCAACCACGGCAGCAATATCCTCAAGGCTCGTGAGGCCCGGTGCGAACAGCACGTCGGCACCGGCGGCCGAGAACGCTTGCAGCCGGGCAATGGTGTCATTGAGGTCGGGGCGGCCCCAAAGATAGTTTTCGGACCGGGCGGTCAGGAGAAATGGTTCGGACTTTGCTGCTTCCGCCGCTGCTGCGATGCGCTCAACAGCGTGGCTAAACTCGTAAATCGGGTTGTCCCGGTCCCCCGTGGCATCCTCGATCGAGCCCCCCACCAGCCCGGTTTGCACCGCTTGCGCAATGGTCCGGGCGCAAACCTCCGGCTCGGCACCAAACCCGCCCTCCAGGTCGGCGGATACCGGCAGTTCGGTCGCCTCGACGATGGCACGGGCGTTTGTCAACATTTCGTCGCGCGACAAGGCGGCGCTGGAATCGCGCCGCCCGACCGAAAATGCGAACCCCGCGCTGGTGGTGGCCAGGGCCTTGAACCCAAGGGTGGTCAGTATTCTGGCGCTCCCGGCATCCCATGGGTTGGGCATGACGAAGGTTTCAGGTCCTTGGTGAAGCTCCTGAAACCGTTGGTACTTCTCGTCCTGGCCGATTTCGGTCATTGGCGAACCCTTACGATATCCTAAGTGAACTTGGTGGGCGCCCCTACCCCCGGTCGCGCATCAGCCGCGCCTTGTCGCGGGACCAGTCGCGGTCGCGCTGGGCGGCGCGTTTGTCGTGCAGTTTCTTGCCGCGCGCCAGCCCCAGTTGCAGCTTGGCCCGCCCGCGTTCGTTGAAATAAAGCTTCAGCGGCACAATCGTCAGCCCTTCCCTCTGGATGGCGCCGGCGAAACGGTCGATTTCGCGGCGGTGCATCAAGAGCTTGCGGGGACGGCGCGGTGGGTGGTTCTGGCGGTTGGCGGCGAAATATTCCGGGATGTGGGCATTGACCAGATAAAGCTCGCCGGATTTTTCCACCGTGGCATAGGCCTCGCCCAGGGAGGCCCGGCCGGCGCGCAAGGCCTTGACTTCAGAGCCGGTCAACTGGATGCCGGCCTCGAAGGTGTCCAGGATCTCAAAATGAAACCGCGCCTTGCGGTTGTCGGCGACAACCCGTCCGGTGGTCTCGGATTTGCCGCCTCGTTTGCGCGCCATGAACCTACCCGTTCAACAGCCCGGCATGGACCATGGCATCGCGAACGATGGCTTTGGTGCTCTCCTGGATCGGCACCATGGGCAGACGCGCATCGGGCTGGCAATGGCCGAGCAGCGAGCAGGCATACTTGACCGGGCCGGGGTTGGTTTCGACAAAGAGCGCGTCATGGAGCGGCATCAGCCGGTCCTGTATCGTCAGCGCCGCGGCAAAATCACCGGTATGTGCGGCCGCCTGCATCTGGGCGCACAGCGCCGGGGCAACATTGGCGGTGACCGAAATGCAGCCAATGCCGCCGTGGGCGTTAAATCCCAGGGCGGTACCGTCCTCGCCGGAGAGCTGGATGAAATCCGTCCCGCAGGCCAGCCGCTGCAGGGACACCCGCTCGATCTTGGCCGTGGCGTCCTTGGTGCCGATGATATTGGGCAGTTTGGCCAGACGCGCCATGGTCCGTACCGACATCTCCGCCACGGTGCGGCCGGGCACATTGTAGATAAAGACCGGCAGACCGCCCTTTTCGGCCACCGCCTTGAAGTGCTGATACATGCCCTCCTGGGTCGGCTTGTTGTAGTAGGGCACCACCACCAGCGCCGCGTCGGCGCCGGCGGACTTGGCAAAAGACGCCAGTTCCACCGCCTCGGCGGTCGAATTGGACCCTGCCCCGGCAATCACCGGCACACGGCCCCCGGCGGTTTCAATGCAAAGTTTCACCACTGACCGGTGTTCGTCATGGCTCAGGGTCGGCGTCTCGCCGGTGGTGCCCACAGGCACCAGGCCATTGGTCCCCTGATCGATCTGCCACTCGATGAAATCCCGATAGGCTTTTTCATCAATACCGCCGTTTGCAAACGGGGTGACGAGCGCCGGCATGGATCCCTGAAACATGGTCTTTTCCTGTCATTTTTTTCCGCAATAAATACGGAAATAATGCCGGCACACTAGTCGCCTCGCCACATCGGGGCAACAATTGCCTGTTAGGGAAGCGGAGATATTTGAGTGTCAATTTGCAGATGACCACAGCCGGACGGCATGGGTCGGCGGGCAAGCGGGGTGGTCAAGCGAGATGAGCGGCACTAGATTCCATAACAACCGGGCGTACGCTGATTCTGGTGGGCACTGGGGCATGAGGCAATTTCGGGGAGCGGGTTGGAATGATGCGAAATGACATGGCCGACCTTGGGGAAGGGTGTCAAATGCGCTCAAGATGGGCCGCCAAACTTACAGCGCTGACCTTCCTTGCTGGCCTTGCGACCGGCATCGCCAGCACCGGTGGCCGAGCGGCGCCGCCGCCAAAGGCCAAACCCCAGATCACCCCCGCCTCGACCGCAGGGGCCATCCCTGCCCCCAAACCAAAACCAGGCGCCGCGCCGCTCGCGGTTTCGGTGGCAAAAAGGACGCCCCCTGGCGTAAATGCGCCGCCAGCGGCAGCAACCGCGCCCAAGCCGTTTCGCAGCCGCGCCGGTGCACCGACACGTAAACCCAAGGTCGCCGAAACCGCGGCGCTTCGGAACCTTAAGGACCTCAACGGCTTTATCGCCGTGATCGACCATGCCCGGGCCGGCCGCTTCAACGCCGCCTATGCCGGCCTGACCCCCGCCATGGGACCGGTTGCCGGGGATCTGGTCAGCTGGCTTTACTTTCGCGACGGTGGCGCCCGGGAAGACCCAAAACGCATCCAGTCTTTTTTGACGGCACGGAAGACCTGGCCCAACTCAAGCCTTATGCGAAACTCCATCGAGGCGGCGATCCTTCTGGGGTATGGCGGCCGCGATTTCGCCAGGGACTATTTCGCCAAAACCAAACCCCGCAGCGGCGCCGGCATGATCGCCCGCGGCGCGCTGGCGCTTGAGGACCGCAACGCAAAAGAAGCCCGCAAATGGTTCGCCCGCGCCTGGCGCCAAAAACCGCTCAACGCCTCGATAGAACGCCGGGTGCTGTCCTTGTGCCGCAATTGCATCACCGCGAGCGACGAAAAAGCCCGCCTCGATACCATGATGTACAACGGCAGCACCAAGACCGCGCTACGGGCCGCCGGCCGGCTTGGCCGGGATAAAGTGCGGCTGGTGGAGGCGCGCATCGCCGCCAACAAGGGTTTGCGCAAAACCGCCGCCGCCATCAAACGCGTGCCCGCGGCGCTGAGGTCCGATCTGGGTTTGCGCTACAGCCAGATCCGCTATCTGCGCCGCAAGGCTTCCTACGGTGACGCCAGAAAACTGATGCTTGGCGCGCCGGTCGACCACAAAAAACTTGTTGCGCCGGGCTCATGGTGGACCGAGCGGCGCATTCTGGCCCGCCAGGCCCTTGGCAACGATACTCCCGAAGGGGTCAAGCCCCAGGACGCCTATCGCCTCGCGGCCGCTCATGGGTATTCCAAGGGCAACAATTTCGCCGAGGGCGAATTTCTGGCCGGCTGGATTGCGCTGCGTTATCTGAACGACCCCAAAACCGCCCTGGTTCATTTCAAGCGCCTCAGGGCCGGCGTCCGCCTTGCGACGAGCGTCAGCCGGGCGGAATACTGGCTGGGACGCACCCGCTCCGCCCTTGGCGACGAGGCCGCGGCCCGGGAGCACTATCAGGCCGCGGCGGAGAAATCGCGGCGGTTTTACGGCCAGCTTGCCCGCGAGATGCTGGGCGGGGTCTCGGTTCTCCTCGAGTTGCCCGCCGATGCCCGGATCACGGCTGAGGACCGGGCGCGGTTCGCCGCCCGGCCGATGGTTCAGGCGGCACGCCTTTTAGGGGCGGCCAACGCCACCGACCTTGCGGGACGATTTGTGTCCGCTTTGTCCTACCGGATCCGCGCGCCGGGCGAATACGCCCTGCTTGCCCGTCTGGCCGAGGGCCTGTCGCTGCCCCATGTGGCGGTCAGGGTCGGCAAGGTGGCGCTCTCCCGCGATGTGCCGCTGCTGGCGGCGGCGTTCCCCCTGGACAATTTCCCGATGCCCGCGGGCGCCTCGGTCGAAGCGGCGCTTCTGGGCGGTCTGGCGCGCCAGGAGAGCGAGTTCAACTGGCGCGCGTCGAGCCGGGTGGGCGCCCGCGGCCTGATGCAGATCATGCCGGGCACCGCCAAGGATATCGCCAAGAACCACAATCTGCCGCTGTCGCTTAAACGGCTGGTCGAGGACCCGATCTACAACGTCACCATGGGGGAGGCCTATCTTGGCGAGTTGATCGAGCGTTTCGAGGGCTCCTACATTCTCGCCATCGCCGGGTACAATGCCGGGCCGGGCCGGGTCGGGCAATGGCTTAAACGCTATGGCGACCCGCGCACCGCGGCCATCGACCCGCTGGACTGGATCGAAAATATCCCTTTCAACGAGACCAGGGCCTATGTGCAGCGCGTGCTCGAAAACCTGCAGATCTACCGGGCGCGGATTGCCGGACAGCCGCAGCCCATCCAACTCACCGCCGACATGACCCGTGGCAGCAAAGCTTTCCGGCGCGCTTCGCTGAGCCAGTAGATATCGCCATGACCAAAGACACATCCGACGATGACGACCCCCAGGCAAATGTCGAGGCGGCACCCTTTGCCGATTTTTTCTACACCTCCACCGACGGCCTGAAGCTTCATGCCCGCGACTATGGGCCGCGGGCCCACAAATCGGTGCCGGTTCTGTGCCTGCCGGGTCTGACGCGCGGGCGGCGGGATTTCCATCGCCTGGCCATGCGGCTGGCCCATGAGGCGGGCCGCAAGCGGCGCGTGGTGGTGGCCGAGTTCCGGGGCCGGGGCCGATCGGAATACGATCCCGATATCGCCAACTACACCCCCAAGCACGAGGCGCTCGATACCCTCGATCTTATGGCGGCGATCGGGCTTGAGCACGCCGTCGCCATCGGCACCTCACGCGGCGGACTTGTCACCATGACAATGTCGGCACTGCGCCCCGCGGTGCTCAAAGGCTTTGTCCTCAATGATATCGGCCCTCGGATCGAGGGGATCGGACTGTTACGCATCGCCGGTCAACTGGCCCGCATGCCCGTACCCCGAAGTTGGGAGGAGGCCCGCGATGATCTACGTAAAATGCAAGGCGAGGTTTTCACCGGGCTCGATGACGATGCGTGGGAGCAGTTCGCCCGGCAAATCTACCGCGACGAAGGCGGCAAACCGGCGCGGGACTATGACCCCAAAATCGCCAAAACTCTGGACGCCGAGGCCATTTCCGCCGGCGAGACCCCGGAGATCTGGCCGCTGTTCATGGGGCTTGGCGGCATCCCCGGGCTGGTGGTGCGCGGCGAGAACTCCGACCTGCTCTCCGCAGCAACGGTGGCGGAAATGCAAAAACGCCATCGCCGCCTTTCGGCGGTTACCGTGCCGGGGCGCGGCCATGTGCCGTTTTTGACCGAGCCCGAAGCGCTGAAGGGCATCGAAAGCCTGCTGGCACGGATTGACGCCAGCTAGGGGTAGCCCCTTATGGTCGGCAAGTTCGAATCAGGTGACGATCAGGAGCTGAACTATGCGCATCCTTTTCATCCTCGCGGCGATTGCCGGCTATTTGTACCAGGCCGACATCGCCACGGCCCAGAAACTTGGCAAGTTTGAAGTCTGCTCGGCGACCGACAAGCGCTGCCAGACACCGGGAACCGTCGGAATTCTCTGCCTGGGACCCAATGCGAATTTTCGAAAAATCAACCGCTGGCGCGACAATGGTGACGCCTTACGGGTTCGAAATGGCCGATGGGAGATGTATTTCGCCGATACCGCCAAGCGAAAAGACTGCGCGCGTGTTCTCATCGTCCGGGCATCGCAACCTGGACGCGACCAGCGCAGCCAGGTCCGTTTTTGTGACGGTGGCGACCGCTCCTGCCAGCAGCCCGGCATGGTCGGCCTCACTTGTCTGCTTAGCAACAGGGCCGTCACGCGCCCGACAGTCTGGCAATATACCGGCGATGCCATGCGTGTCGCGTCCGATCAGTGGATGATGTATTATTCGCACAACAATCAGACTTATGTTTGCGAAAGTGTCGTGGTCGGCCAGATCACCTATCGCTCCAACGCGGCGGAAAACCGGTTCAGGGTGTGCAGGGGCGACGACAACCGGTGCCAGACGCGCTCCACGGTGGTGCTTTCCTGCGATATCGAGGGAGACGGGTTTTATCGCCCGCAAAACTGGCTCTACAATGGCCGGTCGATACGAATGCGCAATGGCCAGTGGGAAATTCTCTACCCAGACAGAAACACCTATCCCTGCCAAAACGTTGTCGTTACCACCGTGGCGACGGGCGGACGGGCACCCAAAGCGCCCTCGCCGCCCTCCCGCGCGCTTCCTTCGGGCGCCGTCATTTTGTTCGATGGCTACCGGTGCCCGAAAGGTTGGTCGCGCATCGGCGAGGTTCGGGCCCAGCGATCATCGGTTTTCGGGATGAGCTATTGCCGGCTGGAATAACCGGATTACCGGTATGTTTTTCAAGGTCGGTTGGTGAGCCCGGCAGGAATCGAACCTGCGACCCACTGATTAAAAGTCAGTTGCTCTACCAACTGAGCTACGGGCCCCGACCGGAGCGCAACCTAGGAGTATCGCTGCTTCGGGTCAACACTCCATAAAGGTTGATAACACGTCACCGCTTGTGACCAACGGACATAGGCGTCTACCTTTGACCAGCCCCCGCAACGACCGCCCGATCCGCCCATGCCAGACCTCCGCGCAAAAGTGACCGCAGACCTCTCGACAGACCCATTTTGGTGGGACGAAGCCTCGCCCCTGGACAAGCAGGACCCCATTCCGGCAACGACCGATGTGCTGGTGATCGGGGGGGGATATACCGGGCTTGGCGCCGCTCTGGAGCTGGCGCGCGGCGGGGCCGAGGTCTCGGTGCTGGAGGCGGAGCGCTTTGGCAGTGGCGCCAGCTCGCGCAATGGCGGGCTGATTTCCAGCGGCATGAACGTCGGCAAGGGCGCCAATACCGCCGCCATCCACGGCCAGGCCCGCGTTGATGCCATGCTGGCCGAGGCCAATGCGGCTTACATGCATTTGCAGGAAATAATCAGCCGCGAGGGCATCCGCTGCCACATCGCCGAGCCGGGCCGCTTCGTGCCGGCCCATTGCCCGGCCGCCTACGAGGCGCTGGCCACACGGGTGGATATGCTCAACCGGCTGACCGGCGCTAAGGCCTGGATGCTGCCGCGTATCGACCAGCACCGCGAACTGGCATCGGATTATTACTTTGGCGGCATGATCTGCGAACGCTCAGGGGGCCTGCACCCGGGCCTCCTGGTGCGCGGCCTGGCCCTTGCGGCCGCCCATGCCGGGGCGCAGCTTCATTCCAACTGCCCGGCGGGACGCATTGCCCGCACCTCGACGGGTTTTCTGGTCGAAACCCCCAGGGGCGGCATCAAGGCAAGGGAAATCCTGCTGGCGACCAACGGATATACCGGGACCAATACCCGGTGGCACCGGCGGCGGCTTTTCCCGGTGCGCAGCCACATCATCGCCACCGAGGAACTGGGACGGGCGCGCGTGGGCGAGCTATTCCCCAATTTCCGCATGATTTCCGATACCAAGCGCATGCTGTTCTATTTCCGCCCCTCGCCGGACGGCCGGCGTATTCTGTTTGGCGGGCGGGCCGGGATCGGCGATGTCGAGCCTGAAATCGCCGCCCCGGCTCTACGCCGGAACCTGATTTCAATCTTCCCGCAACTGGCCGATGTGCGCCTGACCCATTCGTGGGTTGGCAATGTCGCCCTCACCTTCGACCGGCTGCCCCATATCGGCAACCACGAGGGTTTGCGCTTTGCCCTGGGCTGTAACGGCTCCGGCGTGGTGATGATGACCTGGCTCGGCCATCAGGTGGCGCTTCAGATGCTTGGGCGGGGGGGGCCGCCGTCGGCCTATGCCGGCATAAAAATGCCCTCGATGCCGCTATATACCGGCAACCCGTGGGTGCTGCCCGTTGTCGGCGCCTGGTATATCGCCCGCGACCGGTTCGACCGCTGGCGCGTGGGCGTCTGAAACACGCTCAGACGTCGCCGCGCGCCCAGCCCTGGCGCGCCGAGGCGCAATATTCTTCCCCCTCGCCAGCGGCCAGCGCCGACCGAAGGCCGGACATCAGTTCCTGGTAATAGGCGATATTCGACCAGCTCAGGATCATGGATCCGAGCATTTCCCTGGCCCCGAAGAGATGGTGCAGATAGGCGCGGGAATACCGGCGCGTCGCCTCGCACGGGCTGGCTTCGTCCAGTGGCTTTGTATCCTCGGCAAATCTGGCGTTGCGCAGATTGATCTTGCCGAAACGGGTAAAAGCCTGGCCGTGGCGGCCCGAGCGGGTCGGCATCACGCAGTCGAACATATCGATGCCGCGCATCGCCGAGGCCAGGAGGTCGTCCGGGGTGCCGACCCCCATCAGATAGCGCGGCCGGTTTTTTGGCAGGTGCGGCACCGTCGCCTCGATGGTCTCAAGCATCAGGTGCTGCCCCTCGCCAACCGCCAGTCCGCCGATGGCGTAGCCGTCGAACCCGATTTCGCGCAAAGCCAGAGCCGAGCGTTCCCGCAAGTCGGCAAACACCCCGCCCTGGACGATGCCGAACAGCGCCCGGCCATCGGGGGCGCCAAAGGCGGCCTTGCTGCGCGCGCCCCAGCGCAAGGACAGCTCCATGGCGCGTGAAGCCTCATCCTTTTCAGCCGGGTAGGCGATGCACTCGTCGAACTGCATCGAGATGTCGGCCCCCAGAAGCGTCTGGATCTCAATCGAACGTTCGGGGGTCAGCTCGTGGGCGGAACCGTCCAGATGGGAGCGGAACGTTACTCCGTTCTCGGAGATTTTCCGCAAGGCGGCAAGCGACATGACCTGAAAACCGCCTGAATCGGTGAGGATCGGGCCGGGCCAGTCCATGAATTGATGGAGCCCGCCGAGCCGGCCCACCCGCTCGGCGCCGGGGCGCAGCATCAGGTGGTAGGTGTTGCCCAGGATGACATCGGCACCGGTGCCGCGCACGGTATCGGGGAACATCGCCTTGACCGCCGCCGCCGTGCCCACCGGCATGAAGGCCGGGGTGGCTATGGTGCCGCGCGGCAGATGCAGCGCCCCGACCCGGCCCGCGCCCTCGGTGGCTTCGATGTCAAAGCGAATACCCCTGTTGCCGGCCTCTTCAGACATGGGCGGTGCACTCCAGCAGGCAGGCATCGCCATAGGAGTAAAACCGGTAGCGCCCGGCGATGGCATGGGCATAGGCCGCCTTCATCGGCTCAAGGCCGGCATAGGCGGCGACCAGCACAAAGAGCGAAGATTTGGGCAGGTGAAAATTGGTCAGCAGCAGATCGGCGGTGCGGAACCGGTAGCCCGGCTTGAGGAAGAGGTTGGTGTCTCCGGAAAAGGCGGCGATATGGCCATGGGCATCCGCCGCCGTTTCCAAAATGCGAAGCGAGGTGGTGCCGACCGCCACGATGCGGCCGCCCCGGCCACGGGTCCGGTTCAGCGCCTCGGCGACATCGGCGGGCACCGTGCCCCATTCGGCGTGGATATCGTGGGCCTCCACGGTGTCGCCGCGCATGGGCAAAAAGGTTCCCGCCCCGACATGCAGGGTGACGAAATGACGGCTTACGCCTTTGGCGTCGAGACGGGCGAACAGCTCGGGCGTGAAATGCAGCCCGGCGGTGGGGGCGGCGACGGCGCCATCTTGGCTTGCATAGATGGTCTGGTAATCGGACCGGTCCTGAACGCCCGGCGCCCGGCGCGAGGCGATGTAAGGCGGCAGCGGCATATCGCCCAGGTCGGCAAGACCCTGATCGAGGTCAGGCCCGCTCGTTTCAAAGCGTAAAATCACCTCCCCGCCCTCCGGGTCGCTTTCGACACGAGCCTCAAGACCGCTTGGCCCGCACACCTGGCCCTCGCCCCTCCGGCCAAAGCGGACGGTGTCCCCGGCGCGCAGGCGCTTTGCCGGCCGGGCGAAAGCCTGCCAGCGGTCCGGCGCCAGCCGGCGGTTGAGGTTAAAGGCCACCCTGGCCCCCGGTGCGCCCTCCCGCAGCCGCACGCCCTCAAGGGCCGCCGGGATGACCCTGGTATCATTGAGGACAAGGGCATCGCCGGGCCGCAAGTGATCAGCAAGATCGCTTGTACGCCTGTCCTCCAATATGCCGGAACCGGGCACGACAAGCAGCCGGCTGGCATCCCGCGGGGCGGCGGGATGCAGCGCGATCAACTCGTCGGCCAGATCAAAATCGAACGCGGCGACTTTCATGGTTTGGCCAATTTACGTTGGAGGACCCCGGTGCGCGGCGACGCTCCTGCTCTATTTAGCGTCGGCGGCAACCTGCATGCGGACGATCTTGTCCGGGTCGGAGGGTGGCTCGCCCTTTTTGATCTGATCGACATAGTCCATGCCCTCGACCACCTCGCCCCAGACGGTGTACTGGCCATTGAGGAAGGAGGCATCGCCGAAGGTGATGAAAAACTGGCTGTTGGCGGAATTGGGATCAGATGTCCGTGCCGCGCCGATGGTGCCGCGCTTGTAGGCCTCGTCGCTGAATTCTGCCGCAACATCGGGCAGATCAGAGCCGCCCGAACCGGTGCCGGTGGGGTCGCCCGTCTGGGCCATGAAGCCGTCGATCACCCGGTGAAAGACGATGCCGTCATAAAACCCCTGTCGGGTCAGGGTCTTGGCCCGCTCGACATGGAGTGGCGCCAGGTCGGGGCGCAGGCGGATAACCACCCGGCCGGAATCCAGGTCGAGAAAAAGGGTATTTTCAGGATCAAGCGGCTGGGCTGTGGCGGGCGCCATGGCGGCCATGGCGAACAGCAGACCGACGGACGAAAGCAAAATGGACTGCATGAGGTATCCTTTCAAATGGTGTGGAAATTCAGGAGCGGACCCGGATCAGCGCGTTTTGAACCGCTTCGGGCACAAAAGCGGAGACATCGCCGCCCATGGCGGAAATCTGCCTGACAAGCGTGGAGGAAATAAAGCCGACATCGGAGCCGGCGGCCAGAAACACGGTTTCGATCCTCGCTTCCAGGGCGCGGTTCATCTGCGACATGCGCATTTCATAATCGAAATCGGTGACATTGCGAACCCCGCGCACCAGCAAGGTGGCACCGGCCGTCCGGGCCGCGTCGACCACCAGACCGTCGAAGGTCATGACCTTGACCTTTGCCCCGGCGCTTGCCGCCAGAGCACCGATTTCGGTCTCGATAAGCGTTGCCCGGGTGGCCGCGTCCAGAACCGGGGTTTTGCCGTGATGGGTGCCGATGGCGACCACCAGGGTATCGGCAAGGGCAAAAGCCCGCCGGGCGATGTCGATATGCCCCAGGGTCAATGGATCAAAGCTGCCGGGATAAAGTGCAATACGTGCCATAGGCCGCCTCATACCCGTGCCGACGCCCAGATGCAATGCCGATGACCGCTACGGGCTCGAACCAGGACCGGTTTGACAGCTATGGAAAGCGCTACTCCCCCTGGCCCGTGGGATCTACTGCGCCGCCCGCCTCCGAACCGCCGTCCGGGTCGGTGCTTTGATCCGCGCGCCCATCATCGTCGTTGTCGTCGTCGTCGCCCTCGAAATCGGATAGGCGCTCGACCGAGACCACCCGCTCGCCATCGGCGACGTCGAAAATGGTCACACCTTGGGTGGAGCGCCCGGCGACCCGTACCCCGCCCACCGGGCAGCGGATAACCTGGCCGCCATTGGTAACCAGCATGATCTGGTTGTCGTCCTCGACCGGGAAGGAGGCCACAAGATGGCCATTGCGGTCCGAGGTGGTCATGGCGATGATGCCCTTGCCGCCACGGCCCGAGACACGGTATTCGAACGACGACGAGCGCTTGCCGTAACCATTCTCCGAAATCGTCAGGATGAACTGCTCCGAGGCACTCATATCGGCATAGCGGCTTTCGCCAAGCTCGACGCCCGAGCCGGTTTCCTCGTCGATATCCGGGGTCACCTCTTCTTCATGTTCATCATTAAGTGCCCTCCGTAACGCATTGGCACGACGTAAGTATTCCCCTCTCTCCGCCGGGGTCGCATCAAAGTGGTGCAGGATCGACATCGAGATCACCTTGTCGCCATCGCCCAGGGAAATGCCGCGCACCCCGGTTGAATCCCGCCCCTTGAACACCCGCACGTTACCAACCGAAAACCGGATGCAGCGGCCATGGGAGGTGGTGAGCAGCACGTCGTCATGAATGGTGCAGGTGTCGACCCCGACAATCCGGTCGCCCTCGCCCAGCTTCATGGCGATTTTGCCATTGGAACGCACATCGACAAAGTCGGTCAACTCGTTGCGGCGCACGCCGCCGCTGACGGTCGAGAACATGACGTTGAGCCGTGACCAGCTCTCCTCGTCCTCGGGCAGCGGCATGATCGAGGTGATGGTCTCGCCGGGATCCAGGGGAAGAATATTGACCATCGCCCGCCCCCGCGCCGTCGGGCTGCCAATCGGCAGGCGCCAGACTTTCAGCTTGTAGACCATGCCGGAGGTGGAGAAGAACAGGATCGGCGTATGGGTGTTGGCGACAAAGAGCTTGCCGACAAAATCCGTCTCCTTGGTCTTCATGCCCGAGCGGCCCTTGCCGCCGCGCCGCTGGGCCCGGTAGGTCGAAAGCGGCACCCGCTTGATGTAGCCGCCATGGGAAACCGTGACGACCATGTCCTCGCGCTGGATCAGGTCTTCGTCCTCAAGCTCAAAACCGCCATCGACGATCTGGGTGCGGCGCGGGGTGGCAAATTCATCACGCACCGCGATCATCTCGGTGCGCACGATTTCAACCAGCCGGGCGCGGCTCCTGAGGATATCGAGATAGTCGGCGATCTCCTCCCCCAATGCTTTGAGCTCATCACCGATCTCGTCACGGCCAAGGGCGGTCAGGCGTTGCAGGCGCAGGTCCAGTATCGCCCGGGCCTGGGCCTCGGACAGACGGCAGGAGCCATCTTCGGCCACGCCATGGCGCGGATCGGCGATGAGGCGGACGAGCGGCTCCATGTCCCTCGCCGGCCAGGTTTTACCCATCAGCTCGGCCCTCGCCGCCGCGGGGTTGGGGGCGGCCCGGATCAGGGCGATGATCTCGTCGATATTGGCGACCGCAATGGCGAGGCCGACCAGAACATGGGCCCGGTCGCGGGCCTTGCCGAGCAGGAACTTGTTGCGCCGGGTGATGACCTCTTCGCGGAAAGTGATAAAAGCGCGCAGCATGTCGCGCAACACCATCTGCTCGGGCCGGCCGCCATTGAGCGCCACCATGTTGCAGCCAAAAGAGTTCTGCAACTGGGTGAAGCGGTAAAGCTGGTTGAGCACCACATCTCCCACCGCATCGCGCTTGAGCTCGATGACCACCCGCATGCCGTCGCGGTCGGATTCATCGCGCAAGTCCGAGATGCCCTCGATCTTCTTATCGCGCACCAGCTCGGCGATCTTTTCGATCATCGTCGCCTTGTTCACCTGATAGGGGATTTCGTCGATGATGATGGCGTCGCGGTCTTTACGGATCTCCTCGATGCGCGCCCGCCCGCGCGCCAGCACCGAGCCCCGGCCGGTGAGATAGGCCGAGCGTATCCCCGCCCGGCCCAGAATGATGCCGCCGGTGGGGAAATCGGGGCCCGGAATGAAGTCGATCAACGCATCATCGGAAATCTCCGGATCGTCGATCAGCGCCAGGCAGCCATCGACCACCTCGCCCAGATTGTGGGGCGGAATGTTGGTCGCCATGCCCACCGCGATGCCGCCGGCGCCGTTGACCAGAAGATTGGGGTAGCGCGCCGGCAACACTTCGGGCTCGCTTTCCGAGCCATCATAGTTCTCGCGGAAATCGACCGTGTCCTTGTCGATATCGGCCAAAAGCGTATGGGCCACCTTGGCCATGCGCACTTCGGTGTAACGCATCGCCGCAGGGGGGTCGCCATCGACCGAGCCGAAATTGCCCTGCCCATCGACCAGCGGCAGGCGCAGCGAAAATGTCTGAGCCATGCGCACCAGAGCGTCATAGATCGCCTGGTCGCCATGGGGGTGGTACTTGCCCATGACGTCGCCGACGACGCGCGAGGATTTCTTGTAGGCCTTGTTCCAGTCGTAACCGCTCTCGTGCATCGAATAAAGGATGCGCCGATGCACCGGCTTGAGCCCGTCGCGGGCATCGGGAAGCGCCCTCGAAACGATGACGCTCATGGCATAATCGAGATAGCTCCGAGACATCTCGGTCTCGATGGTAACCGGGACTATGCCTGTCGGCCCGCTTGGTGGCGGGGCTGCCGGCGCTTCGCCGCCGTCGTTTTCATTGTCTGCCAAGTGAGGTCTTTCTCGTCTTCGCTATTTTTCGTTCGCGGCGGCCCGCGAAAGGCGGTGATTCTCCAAGAGCAATGATATCAGATGCCGCTCTTAAAGGGGCAAGGGTTGATTGCTCGTCAAGGGGTGGCGCACACCCATTTGGGCTTGCGGCAATTTTTTAAAAAAAATAGAAATAAGAAACTGCTATTTATCTTTAATTGCTTCATCAGAAAAAATAAAACGCTTAAGTTGCTTGTCAAAACTTTGATCCTGCCTTCGAATCCACTCCAACAACATAGATGCGTGTTCTTTTTCTTCATCGCGATTGTGCAGCAAAATTGCTTTCAATGCATCATCCGTGCATATTTCGGCCCTTTGATTGTAGACATCCACCGCCTCCAATTCTTCGATTAAAGATATGATGGCTCGATGCATGTCTTTTGTGTCGCTGGATAAATCTTCCGCCAACTCCTGATATCCCGTATCTACCATATCTACTTTCTCCTATTGACGCTTTTATACTACAGCATTTTCAGGAAAACCGCTCACATAATCCTGATAAATCTCTGTGTACACGACCTCGGCCTCTCGCACTTTCCTTTGGAGAGGTCTGTTGTGTTTTCAAAGGTATACGGTGCCTGGAACCGACTTTATCCCATTCCGACGGCCAACGCTATCCAACACCAAACCCAAGCTCGTCGATCAGCCCCGCCACCTCTCCCAGATGGGCGACGCGCCGGTAGCGGGAGGCGCCTTTGGGCTCTTGGGCATGCTCATGGGCCCAGTTCAGATCGTGGGGCACGTGCACGCCCCAGCTTCCCGCCGCGATCGCCGGACAGATGTCCGAGCGTAAGGAATTGCCCACCATCATCGCCCGCGCCGGCCCATCGCCATGGCGGGTGAAGATGGTCTCATAGGTCGCGGCCGTCTTTTCGCTGACGATCTCGACCGCGTCGAAAAGCTCCGCCAGCCCCGACTGGGCTATTTTGCGCTCCTGATCGAACAGGTCCCCCTTGGTGATGAGGATCAGGCGATAGGTCCCGGCAAAGCGCTCCAGGGTTTGTTTGGCATGGGGCAGGATTTCTATTGGCTGGGCCAAAAGGTCGCGGCCGGCATGCAGAATCTGCCGCAAGGTCGATGCGGGAACCTTGCCCCCGGTAACCTCGATGGCGGTCTCGATCATCGACAGGGTGAAACCCTTGACGCCATAGCCATAGAGCGCAAGGTTGCGGCGCTCGGCGTCGAGCAGCCTGGACGACAGGTCCTCCGCCTCGGTATGGCTGACCAGAAGTTCGGTGAAGCGGGCTTCGGTCAGCTTGAAGTACTGCTCGTTGTGCCAAAGCGTGTCGTCGGCATCAAAGCCGATGGTCGACAAAGCGGCGATGTCGGCAGGCATGGTCGAAGCTCTCCGGCGCACCCAAACCCTTAACATAGGTCCAACGGCCCTTTGGGCAAACCGGAGCCCACGAACCTTTTGCGTGTCCCTCTTGGTCGCGGCATGATCGGCGCCGGACCCGAGTTGAGAATTCAGGGAGGTGGCGCCAATGGCGGCCCAAGGCTCGAAAAAAGTGATCTATGCCGCCCTTATCGGCAACGGTTTGATTGCGGCGACAAAGTTTACCGCCGCCTCGTTTACCGGCTCCTCGGCAATGCTGTCCGAGGCGGTTCATTCGGTTGTCGATACCGGCAATCAGGGCCTGTTGCTCTACGGCATTCACCGCTCGAACCGGCCGGCGGACGATGCCCACCCCTTTGGCTATTCGCGCGAAATCTACTTTTGGGCCTTTGTTGTCGCCATTTTGATTTTTGCCGTGGGCGCCGGGGTTTCGGCCTATGAAGGGGTGCAGAAAATTCTCAACCCCCACCCGATCACCAACCCGATGATCAACTATGTGGTGCTGGGGTTTGCCATCGTCTTTGAGGCCGTCGCCTGGACCATCGCCTATAAAGCCTTCAACCGGACCAGGGGCACCCGCGGCATTTTCGAAGAGGTCCGGCGCTCCAAGGACCCGACCATCTTCACCGTGCTCTTCGAGGACACCGCCGCCATGGCGGGTCTCATCGTCGCTTTTTCCGGCGTTCTGGCGGCCCAGTATCTCGACCTGGAGTGGGCCGACGGCGCCGCCTCGATCGTTATCGGCGTTATTTTAGCCCTTACGGCTGTCCTTCTGGCCTACGAGACCAAAGGCCTTTTGATCGGCGAGGCGGCCCGCGACGAACTGGTCGCCGGGGTTCGCGATATCGTTTCGGCCACCGCATCGGTGCGCCACCTGAACGAGCTTCGCACCATGCATATGGGGCCGAGCGATGTACTGCTGGCGCTGTCGCTCGATTTCAGCGACCAGGACAGCGTCGGCGAAGCGGACGACACCATTTTCGACATCGAAACCAGGATCAAG
>UOEM01000092.1_pt1 | contig 37416 bp, 32 predicted proteins | sample 1988661 | NCBI WGS metagenome assembly UOEM01 (sample SAMEA4712195, study PRJEB27164) | hydrothermal vent metagenome | biome: marine basaltic hydrothermal vent biome; feature: marine hydrothermal vent; material: mineral | place: Pacific Ocean | collected 2011-06-14/2011-07-23 | depth 1719 m | reverse complement strand
CCTGGTGCTCGCCGACGGGGTCGAGTTCTTCATCGGCCAGGGTTGCAAGGTGGGGCTTGGCGGCCATCTCATGGGCCAGAAGGTCACCGATCAGGTGGCCGAAATGCGCTCGCTGCCCGCCGGCATCGACCAGCGCTCGCCGGCCCGGCACCCCGACTGGCTCGGCCCCGACGATCTGGCGCTGAAGATCGAGGAAATCCGCGAGGCCACCGGCGGGCAGATCCCCATCCAGCTCAAGCTCGGCGCCGCCCGCGTTTACGACGACGTGCGCATGGCGGTCAAATGCAACCCGGACTCGATCTATATCGACGGCATGGAAGGCAGCACCGGGGCGGGGCCCCATCTGGCCACCGAGGACACCGGCGTGCCCGGCATCGCCGCCATCCGCCAGGCGCGCAAAGCCATCGACGATCTGGGCAAGCGTGGCGAGATCACCTTGATCTATGCCGGCGGCATCCGCAACGGCGCCGATGTCGCCAAGGCCATCGCGCTCGGAGCCGAGGCCATCGCCATCGGCCATTCGGTGATGATGGCGCTCAATTGCAACAAGGACATACCCGAGGCCAATTACGAAGAGGAAATCGGCTGCGAGCCGGGCTATTGCTATCATTGCCACACCGGCCGCTGCCCGGTCGGCGTGGCGACGCAAGACCCCGAATTGCGCCTGCGGCTCGACCCTGACGATGCCGCCGAGCGGGTCTACAATTTCCTCCACACCCTGACCATCGAGGCGCAGATGTTCGCCCGGGCCTGCGGCAAGACCAATATCCATTCCCTGGAGCCCGAGGACCTCGCCGCCCTGACCATGGAGGCCTCGGCGATGGCCGCCGTGCCGCTGGCGGGGACCAACTACACCGTCGGGGTCGCGGACTACCATCACCTTTAGGAATATGGCTCGCCAAGGAGAGCACCATGGCTGAACATCAAGACCACGGCACGAAAGATTTTCTCGCCGAGCGCGAAAAGGAAATCGGCCAGCATATCGGCTACCGCTATGACGTGAACCTGGTGCCCGACTACGACCGGCTCACACCTTTTCTGCAAAAGTATATCGAGATCATGGGCTGGGACGATCTCAACTGGCTCGAGGACATCCACATGGGCTATGAGGAAGGCCGCCCGGCGGTCTTCGACCGTAACATCAACGGCTGGGTCCAGGTGCCACCCACGATCGAGCTGCCCGACAACCAGCAGGACCGCGACATGATCGCCCGCGAGCTTTTGATCAAGTTCCAGATGTCCGACCGCCATCCGCTGGTCTCGCTTCGGAAGGCCTATATGAAGTTCTGACCCCATGGCCCGCACCATCGATACCGCCTGCCAACAGACCGCGCGCCTGGCCTTTTTGCGCTGGCAGACCCGCGTGCGGCAGATCGCCATGCGCGACCGTTCAGGACAGCCCGACGAGGCGGCGATGCCGAGCCTGACCCTTTTTGGGCAGAACAAGCCCATGGGCCACATCGTCACCGTGCTCAGCAAACTGCCCCAACACTCCATCACCCCTGAGATGCAACATATCTACCGAAGCACCGCTGACCCGGCGCAGCGGCGGCAAAAAGCGATCAAGTTTTTCAGTGCCACCCACTATCAAAAGGCGGCGACGTTCTGCGACACCCTGACCGCGACTTTCCCGCCGGGGAGCCCCGGCGCGCGGGCCATTTGCGCCGCTGGTGCCTGCGCCCTGGTCTTTGAAGCCTATGGGCAGCGCTTCGATCTGCCCTGCCAGGTTTCGGTCGTGGAAGCGGGACAGGCGCTTTTTCAGGCCACCTGGTGGCACAATGCCCTTTTCAATCCAAACCTGGCGTCCGATACCGTGATCCTTGGGTTTACCCCCGACTGGCCCCACGCTTCCGCCGATCCGGCAATCTGAGGTGCCCATCCTCGGCATTTTGTTCGACAAGGACGGCACGCTCCTGGATTTCAATGCCACCTGGGTGCCGGCCTACCGCGCCGCCGTGGCGGTGGTGGCGGGCGGCGATGCGGCGCTGGCGGCAAGGCTGCTCAGCGCCGGCGGGCAGGACGATGCCGCCGGAACCGTGGCGGCGGGGTCCTTGCTGGCGGCGGGCAACAGTGACGAGATATCCGCTCTGTGGTCCATGCATGCCCCCGGACACGGCATCGACGATCTGGCCCGGACCCTGGATCGGATTTTTCTTACCCAGAGCGCGGCGAGCGCCGCCCCGGTGGCCGGCCTGACAGGAACCATGACAGGGTTGGCCGCGCGCGGCCTCAAGCTGGGTATCGCCACCTCCGACAGTTACGACGGCGCCCATGCCACCCTTGAGCCTTTCGGCATACTGGAGCATTTCAGCTTCATCGCCGGATATGACAGCGGCTTTGGTGTCAAGCCGGAACCGGGCATGGTGCACGGGTTCTGCGAGGCCACAGGTTTCGCACCATCGGAGGTGATGGTCGTCGGCGATAATGTTCACGACCTTCAGATGGGCCACCGAGCCGGTGCGGGTCTTTGCGTCGGGGTTCTGAGTGGAACCAGCACCTGCGACCACCTCACCGGTCTGGCCGACCACGTGGTCGATAGCATCGCCGATATCGAAGGGCTGCTTTCGTTCCATTGAGGGCGGCGCCAGCCCGCTCCGACAACAATCCCCCTACCGTTTGCGCCAGGCCTGGGTTTTCACCGTCAGGACCTTGGCCACCAGCATATGCAGTATGCGCGCGCCGCCGCAGGTGTAGGCGATCATCATCGCCATGGCGGCGGCAAAGGCGAGCTCCCCCTGATCGTCCATGTTCAGAACCGCGACCGAGGCCAGCGTCGTGTCGGAGGAATAAAGGAAGACGACGGCGGAGACCGTGGTCATGGCGTTGAGGAACAGATAGACCGAAATGTCCAGGATCGCCGGCAGGCACACCGGCACCGTGACCTTCAGGAAGGTGCGCTGGAACGGCGCTTTGAGGGATGCGGAAACGGATTCGAACTCGGGGTCCATCTGCTTGAGCGCCGTCATCGCCGTCAGATGGCCGACGGTATAAAAATGGGTGACGGTGACGATCACCAATATGGCCATGGTGGCGTAGACGAAATTGAACGGGTTGGCCGGGTTGTTGAAGAAGAAGATATAGGCCAGCCCCAGCACCATGCCGGGGACGGCCAGCGGCAGCATGGCGACGGCGTGAATGGCGCTGCGGCCGAACTGAAAGCCGCGACCCTTCTCCACCAGATAGGCGCCGAAGAAAATGATGACGGTGCCGATGGCCGCGGTGTAAAGCGCCATGCGGATGGAGTTGAAATAGGACTCCCAGCCGCCGCCATTGGCCAGATCGAAATTGTAGTTCGAAAGGGTCAATTCCAGATTGTAGGGCCAGAATTTGATCAGCGCCGCAAATTGCGCCATGCCGATCATCGCCAGAATGCCAAAAGCGATCAGCGAGCAGAACGCCAGCATGGCCATGTCGCGGCCCTTGGATGGCGTCGGCTCGTACGGCACCGCGCGGGCCGAGAGCAGCGCCACCTGCTTTTTCTGAACTTTTCGGTCGACGGCAAAGGCGATGAGGGCGGGGACCAAAAGGACCACGGAGACCACGGCGCCCATCTGGAAATTCTGCTGGCCAATGACCTGTTTGTAGATGTCGGTGGCCAGCATGTTGAAATTGCCGCCGATGACTTTGGGGACGCCGAAATCGGTAAAAATCAAGGTAAAGGTTACGAACCCGGCGCTGATCAGACCGTATTTGCACCCCGGTATGGTGACGGTGAAGAAGGTCTTGACCTTGGAGGTGCGCAAGGCGATCGCCGCCTCGTAGAGCCGGGCATCGGTGACCGAAAGCGCGGTAACGACAATCATCAGCGCATGGGGGAAGACCCAATAGCTCGATCCGATAATGATGCCGATGGGCCCGTAGATGGACTCGCCCATCAAAAGGTCGTTGGCGACCCCCTGGCGGCCAAACCAGTAGACCAGCGAAATGCCGCTCAACAGCGACGGGGTCAGCAGGGGAATGGCGGCGACGAGCTTGAAAAACCACTTGAACGGCATGCAGGTTCTGGTCAGCGCATAGGCATAGACAAAGGCGACACCCATGACCAGGATGGAAGAAAAAATCGAAATGTAGAGGCTGTTGAACGCCGACAGGAACAACGACGGTGTCGAGAAATATTCCTGGAAATTTGCCAGGCCGATGAAATCTCCGGCCTTGTTCTCAAGGCTTTTGGACAACATCACATAAAGCGGCAAAAGGATGCTGAACACCAGGAAGGTCGCCAGAACCAGCATCCAGCCGCGCATGATCCAGTCGTCGCGCCCGATTTTCGGCTTGATCAGCGGCACGTCGGCTGTGGTCTGGATGCTCGCCTCACTCATCATCAGTTCCCCGGATAGAGCCGGATCAAATCGCCGGGCAGCCGCACGGGAAGTTCAGAGCCCACCGAAAGGTTTTTGCGGCGCACCAGATTGATCGAAAAATCGGCGCGCAGGTGATTGTCGCCAAGCGCCATGCAGCCAAGCTCCACCCGGAAGAAGGCGCCGAGGAACTCCATGTCGAGGATCTTGACGTCGATGAGGTTGTCGTCGCTCTTTTTTGCCTCCTGGGCGTTGATGTCCTCGGGCCGGATGGCAACGGTGATGGCGGTGCCCGGCGCCATGTCGCCGGTATCGCAATTGAACGTCGCCTCGCCCACCTTGACCGCGCCCCTGGCGGCGACGGCGCCATCGACAAAGTTCATCGTGCCGATGAAATCGGCCACGAACGAGGTCGCCGGCTTGCCGTATATCTCCCTTGGCGTTCCCACCTGTTCGATGCTGCCATGGTCCATGACGACGATGCGGTCGGCCATGGTCAGGGCTTCTTCCTGGTCGTGGGTGACCATGATGGTGGTCACCCCCAGACGCCGTTGCAGGGACTTGATTTCGCCGCGCAAATGCACCCGGACCTTGGCGTCGAGCGCGCTCAAGGGCTCGTCCAGAAGCAGCAGGCCCGGCGAGGTGGCGATGGCGCGGGCGAGCGCCACGCGCTGCTGCTGGCCGCCGGACAACTGGGCGGGGTATTTGTTATCCTGATCGTGCAGATCCACCAGCTTGAGCAGTTCGGCCACCCGGGCATTGATCTGTTTGGTCGGCATTTTCTGGTTTTCCAGGCCATAGCGGATGTTCTTGTTGACGGTCAGGTTCGGGAAAAGCGCATAGGATTGAAAGACGATGCCAAAATCGCGTTCCTCCGGCGGCAGGGCGGAAATATCCTTACCCGCCTGGCGGATGGTGCCCGAAGTTTGAATATCCAGCCCGGCAATGGCCCGGAGCAAGGTCGTCTTGCCGCAGCCCGAGGGGCCCAGAAAACAGATAAACTCTTTTTCGCGAATATCGAGGGAAATGGATTTCAGCGCGGTGAAATTCCCGAACGTCTTGGTCAGATTGCGGATTTCAAGAAAAATATTGCCAGCCGGATCGGCCATGGGGCCCCCAATGATCTCGTTTTTGGCGGCACCGGCCCGCCCCCCCCGGGAACGGACCAGCGCCATTTTTTTCGGGACGTGACTAGCCTTTGGGCTCCGACTTGGCGTCGTAACGCCTCTGCCATTCCTTCAGGATTGCGCCACGATTGGCGGCGACCCATTCAAAGTCGTTGTCGATCATCGCGGCGGCGGCATTTTCAGGATAGAACTCCACCGGCTCGGCGATGCCCGGATAGGCAACCACGGCGTAGACCGAGTTGTACATGATGTTGGCTTGCTTGGAGACCGAGAAGTCAACCAGCTTTTTCGCCGCTTCAAGGTTCTTGGTGCCCTTCATGATCGCGGTCGCTTCCATGTCCCAGCCGATGCCTTCGGAGGGAATGACGATTTCAACCGGCGCGCCCTTGGCTTTCACCTTGGCGCCGCGATAGGCAAAAGAAACCCCGATGGGGGTTTCGCCCGAACCGGCCTGACGGCAGGGCTTGGAGCCTGAATGGGTGTACCAGTTGATGTTCTTGTGCAGGGCGTCCATGAACTTCCAGCCCTCTTCCTCGCCAAACATCTGCAACCAGCTGGCGACATCGAGGAAACCGGTGCCGGACGAATTGGGGTTCGGCATGACCACCGAGCCCTTGTAGACCGGCTTGGTCAGGTCTTTCCACGAGGTCGGCATCGGCAGGCCGAGCTTCTCAGCTTCGATGGTGTTGACGCAGATGGCCGCCACCCAGGCGTCCATGCCGGTCCAATGGGGCGGGTTGGAGCTGTCGATGAATTTCTTGTCCAGCTTGTCGCCGCCGACCGGCATATAGGCCTCGGTCATGCCTTCGTTTTTCAGCAGCATGAGGCTGGTCGCGGCCAGGCCCCAGACCACATCGGCTTGGGGATTGTTTTTTTCAGCCAAGAGCTTGGCGGTGACGATGCCGGTTGAATCGCGCACCCATTTGATGATGATGTCGGGGTTGGATTTGTTGAACTCGGCCGCATAACGCTTCAGATCGTCGGCTTCAATCGCGGTGTAGACTTTCAATTCGGTCTGCGCCAGCGCCGCATTCGAAACGGCCATGCCGACAACAGCGGCCGCCCCGGCCAGAGTTGTAATAAAATTCAGTTTTCGCATTTTTGTCTCCAATTCTCCCTGTAGGCCCGGAGCATACCCCAAAGCCCAATTGAACCTATCGAGCGTCGACCTTTTTTAAGTCTGATCCACCCGCTTCGCGGCTTAATCCTCAACCGCACGCAGAACCAAGTATCGCGATAAAACGACCCTGATCTTTTGTTAAAATACGACAAAATACCGCAGAAGACTACATCCTTGGATGATTTCATACATTCGAGGCCGTCACGCCACTGGCGGAAGACCTGCAAAACAGGCTTTGAACAGCCCCGGAAAATCAGGCCGCAAGGGCGCCGGGTCCCGGGATCGCCCCGGGCGGACATCTTCCGCCGATGATCATGCCCAGCACCTCGTCCTTGGTCACGTCCGAGGTCGCCGCATGACCGACGATGGCGCCGTTTTTCATCACCGACACCCGGTCCGCCAACTCGAAAACATCGTGGATATCGTGGCTGATGAGGAAAATGCCGATGCCGTCCTTCTTCAGTTGCAGGATCAACTCCCCCACCTGCTCGGTTTCCTGCGGGCCCAGCGCCGCCGTCGGCTCGTCCATGATCAGGATACGGGCATTGAAGTGGATGGCCCGGGCGATGGCGACCGACTGGCGCTGGCCGCCCGAAAGCGCCTTGACCGGGTCCTTGAAGCGCTGGAAGGCCGGGTTGAGCCGGCCCATGACCTCGCGCGCCTGGGCCTCCATCGCCGCATCGTCCAGGGTGCCCCACCGGGTCAGCAGTTCGCGGCCCAGAAAAAGATTGGCGGCGGCATCGACATTGTCCGCCAGCGCCAGGGTCTGGTAGATGGTCTCGATGCCGTAGTCCTTGGCATCGCGCGGGGTGGCGATGTGGGCCTCTTCGCCCTTGATGAAGATCTGGCCGTGATCGCGGGTGTAGGCGCCCGAAAGGATCTTGATCAGGGTCGACTTGCCGGCGCCATTGTGGCCGAGCAGGCCAACGACTTCACCGGGAAAAAGATCGACCGAGGCGTGGTCCACCGCCTTGATGCCGCCAAAGGCAATGGACATATCGCGCATTTCCACCAGCGGCGGCTTGTCCCCGGCTCGGCCCCCTTGCGCCCCGCCATTCGATTTTTCGTTCATCCCGACCTCCTCAGACCGAACTGCGGCGGTAAAGCGTATCGAGCCAGACCGCGGCAACCAGCACGACGCCGACGACCATTTGCTGGATGGCGGCATCAAAGCCGACCAGAACCATGCCCGATTGCAGCGACTGCATCACCAGGGCGCCCAGCATCGCCCCATAGATGGTGCCGATGCCGCCGGCAAACGACGTACCCCCGATCACCGCCGCGGCGATGACGTAAAGCTCGTCGAACTGGCCCAGCGCATTGGTGGCCGAATTGAGCCGGGCGCTGGCGATGACCGCCGAGATGCCGGCCAGGGCGCCCATCAGCGAGAAGATCATCATCGTCATGCGCTTGGTGTTGATCCCGGCCAGCTCTGCTGCCTCGGGATTGCCGCCGATGGCGAACACATAGCGGCCAAAGCGGGTCCGCGTGGCCAGGAAAGTCATGAAGATGCCAACGGCCAGCGCCACCAGAACCGGGATGGCAAAGCCATGGGGGATGAACAATCCGCCCTCGGGCACCTCGATATTGTTGGCGGCGGCGTATTGCCGGACGATGCCCTTGGGCCAGGGGTAGGAATTCATCACCAGGACGATGCCAAGGGTCAGCGCCGAGCCGACGCCGCCAATGAGTATTTCCGCCCATACCGGCCGCAAGGGGAAACCGAAACGGATGCGCTGCCGGCGCCCGGAAATCAAGAGGGCGACGATCCCGACACACACCAGCCCTCCGACGATCCAGCTTCCCGTCGCCCCGATGGTGCCGTATGGCCCGCCGCCGATGAGCGCAAACGTGCTGTCCACCGGCGCGATGGTTTCACCCCGCGCCACCCACCAGGCCGAACCGCGCCAGAACAACAATCCGCCCAGGGTGACGATGAACGCCGGAATGCCGAGATAGGCGATCAGAAAGCCATGAAGCGCCCCGATGGTGGCGCCGAACGTGACCCCGACAACGACGGTGATCACCCAGATCAGCGGATGCTCCAGGCCCAGAAAATTGGGCAGGATCCAGACTTGCGTCACCCCCATCAACATGGCGGTGACGCCAAGCAGCGAGCCCACCGACAGATCGATATGCCGGGTGACGATGACCATCACCATGCCGGTGGCCATCACCGCGATCGAGGAGGTCTGAACCGAAAGGTTCCACAGATTTCGCGGCGTCAGGAACGCACCATAGCCGTTGACGATTTCGCCATAGTAATGAAATCCGACCCAGATCAGCGCCAGCGCGCCGATCATGCCCAGCATTCTGGTGTCGACCTCGGTGACCCTCAGGAACCGGATCACGGCATTGTCGCCATGCTCGGTTTCGCGTTGCGGCTTGAGCTGATTATCCGACACCGTTCCCCCCGAAACTTTTACCCCCCAACGTGAAAGCCCGGCGCGCGGAGGTCTGGACAAATGTTGTGAGTATCACTGGCAAAAGTGCAATCAAAAAAGGCCGCGCCACCGAACAATGTGACGCGGCCTCGATTTTGGTTCACCCCGGTAACGTCATGGCGACATCACCACAAGACCGTTGTCAGCAGGCAGCGACCGATCCGGCGGCCACGCCCTTGCAGGCGGTGGCCTTGTCGATCCAGCCCGCGTCGATCACCAGATTGATGTTGTCTTTGGTGATCGCGGTCGGCTCCAGCAAAATGGAGACAACTTCAACACCGCGCTTGCCGCCGGAGAACTTGGCTGTGCCGGGAACATCGTTCAACGACTTGCCTTCGGCCAGCATCAGGGCCGCTTCGGCGGCCACCTTGCCCAGCGCGCGGCTGTCTTTCCATACCGACACCAGCTGGGTGCCAAGGGCGACGCGGTTGATTGCCGCCAGATCACCATCCTGACCGGTAACCGGTACGGTGCCGGCCATGCCCTGGGCGGCAAGGGCGGCGACCACGCCACCGGCCATGCCGTCATTTTCGGAGATCACCGCATCGATATTGTTGTTATTGGCGGTGAGGATCTGCTCCATGTTGCGCTGGGCGTTTTCAGGCTTCCAGCCATCGGTGAACACCTCGCCGACATTCTTGATCTTGCCCGCGTCGATGTTGGGCTTGAGCACTTCCATGATGCCCTCGAACAGGAAGGTGGCGTTGGGATCGCCCTGGTCGCCCTTGATGAAGGCGAAGTTGCCCGAATCCTTGACTTTCAGCATTTCCCTGGCCATCAGGCGGCCGACACCGACATTGTCGAAGGTGATGTAGAGCGAATCGGGGTGCTCGATCTGTACGTCATAGGCGATCATCGGAATGCCCTCGGCGGCGGCCTTATCGACCGCGGGCAGGATGGCTTCTGAGTCAAAGGGCACGATCATCAGCACGTCGGCGCCCTGGGCGATCAGCGATTCCACATCCGTCAGCTGCTTGGCGGCGGAGCCTTGCGCATCGGCGGAAATATATCTGTCGCCATTGGCCTCGACGATAGCCTTGATCACCGCTTCGTCACGCTTCCAGCGCTCTTCCTGAAAGATTTTCCAGCTCACGCCAATGGTCTTGCCGGCAGACAGCGCCGGCCCCGCGAACGAGGCGGCAAATACGGCGCCCATAAGGGCAAGGGTCAGTTTTTTCATGGTTATTCCTCCCGGTGCAATCTTCAATTTCTTGACTTGGACGAACGGGAACGAACAGGCGGCCCGTCGCCGAACCAATTTAATTCGAGGTCCAAAAAAAATAGTTGCGTGATCGTCCACTTGTGTCAAGATCAAAGTTCAGGGGGGTGGCGGATCGGGATTGGGGAATTTAATAAAGTGAGCGCGGCCCGATGACCACGATCATGCGCCCCGATGATGTTCGTAAACAAAACCGCCGACGCATTCTGGCGGCGGTGCGGCGTGAGGGCCTGGCATCGCGCACCGATATCGGCCGGGCAACCGGGCTAAGCGCCGCCACCATTTCGGCCATCACCTCCAGCCTCATCGCCGAAGGGGTGCTGATCCCGCCGGCCAGAATAGACCCTTTGCGCGCCGGTCGCGGCCGGCCCAAGGTTTCCCTCGGCATCAACCCCGATGCGGCGCTGGTGGGCACGGTCGAATTCCAGCTCAATTCGGTTTCCGCCGCGGTGATCGACTATGCCGGCACCACGGTCGCCGAACATACCCTCAAGATCGCGACCTCGGTAGCTGGGCCCGAAGACATCCGCAAGGCGCTGCTCAGCGCGCTTGGCGAGGCCATGAAACACAAGACCGCCGGCGCCGGCCGGTTGCGGCGCATCGCGGTCGGGGTCCAAGGGGTAACCGACATCGACCGCACGGCAATGTTGTGGTCGCCGATTTCCAGGCACCGCAACCTGCCAATCAAGGTCTGGCTGGAAGACGGCTTTGGCGTTCCCGCCCGGGTGTCCAACGATTGCGACATGATCGCCCGGGCTTTGAACTGGCGCGATCCGGGCCGGTATGGCGCGACCTTTGCCGCCGTGCTGCTATCCCACGGCGTGGGCATGGGGCTCTTCTTGCGCGGCAAACTCATCAATGGCACCCGGTCCTCGGGCACCGAGTTCGGGCACATGACCTATATTCCGGGCGGTGCGTCTTGCCGGTGCGGCGCCAGGGGCTGCATCGAGGCCTATGCGGGAGACTATGCCATCGGACGGCGCGCCAAGGGCGAGGCGGCTGGGGGCGAGGCGGCCGGGGGCGGGGCGGAAGATGTCCCCCCGCCGGATTTAACGCAAAATCCCGACATTCAAGCCATCGTCGATGCGGCGCTTGGCGGTGATTTGCAGGCCCGGGCGGCCATCGAGGCGGCGGGAGCGGCGATCGGCACCGGGCTTTCAAGCATCTATGCCCTGGTTGACCCCTTCCCCATCGTTCTGGTCGGCTCCGGCTCCAAGGCCTTCGGGCTGATGGAGCGGCCCATCCGCCAGGCGCTGAACGGCACCATTGCCGGCAATGCGGCCCATGACATCTCAATCGACTGTTTCGCCGACGAGCGGCCCCTGGTGCGCGAAGGCTGTGCCATCAGCGCGCTGTTGATGCACGACGATCAGATTGCCGAGCACCGGTCATTTTCCGAGGTTGCCATATGATGCGCAAATCCTTTGCCATTGTTATCGCCGTGTTGGGCCTGCCCGCTCCGGCCTGGGCCGGCGATGCGCCATGGGCGGAGCACAGCCCGGCCATCGGCGCCATAACCGAGCTCCCCCACGGCAGGCTGACAAAACCGGAGCTGGAGGCCCTCAAAGACATCGGCAAACAGCTTTTCACCGCCAAATTCACCACCAGGGACGGTGCCGGACGACCCGCCGCCACCCAGGCCATCCTCCCCACGGCGGCCAGGCGGCGGGCCGCCCAGGCCTTTGCCCGCACCTCGGGGCCGGACGCCAATTCCTGCGCCGGCTGCCACAACGATCCGGTTCTGGGCGGCGCCGGCGATTTTGTCACCAATGTGTTTGCCTCCGAAGGTTTCGCCAGCGCCGATTTCGATACCACCGATCCGCAATTTTCCAACGAACGCGGCACCAACTCGTTGTTCGGCGCCGGATTGCTCGAATTGCTGGCCCGTGAAATGAGCCGGGACCTTGGCGATTTGAGAACCAAGGCTCTGAGGGATGCCGCCGCCAGCGGGCAACCGGTTCGAATTGCGCTGCAAACCAAGGGGGTATCGTTCGGCCATCTTACGGCAATGCCCGACGGTCTGGTCGACCTGAAAGATATTGACGGCGTCGATACCGACCTGGTCATCCGCCCGTTCACCCAGAAAGGCGTCATCACATCGTTGCGCCAGTTCACCATCAACGCCATGAACCAGCACCACGGCATGCAGGCTGACGAACGGTTCGGCGCCAGATGGACCGGAACGGGCGATTTTGATGACGACGGCAAATCAGCGGAGCTCAGCGGTGCCGATATTTCCGCCCTGGTGGCCTGGCAGGCGAGCCTGCCGAACCCCGGCGTTGCGGTGCCCGAAGATCCATCGTGGAGGGCGGCGGCCAGGGACGGCGCCAGCGCCATGGCGGATCTGGGCTGTCAGGTCTGCCACCGGGCGAGCCTGCCGCTGACGTCCCTTGCCTTCGCCGACCCCGGCCCGTTCGATGCGTCGGGCACCTTGAATTCGCGCCAGGTTCGAACCCCGGCAATCTACGACCTTGACCTTTTTGCCTGGGCCGCCGCCCTGCCCCGCAACGGCCGGGGTGAAATAATGGTGCCGGTGTTTGGCGATCTGAAGCGCCACAAAATGACCGACCGCACCAACGAACGCCTGGGCAATGAGCTGCTGGCCCAGCGCTTTGTCGACCGGAACATATTCATGACGGCGGAATTGTGGGGGGTGGGCTCAACGGCGCCTTACGGCCACCGCAACGACATCACCACCCTTGACCAGATCATTCTCGCCCATGGCGGCGCGGCGCGGGAGGCGCGGGACAAATATAAGAATGCCCCCCAGGAGACCCGCTCGGCGCTGATCGCCTTCCTCCGCACCCTGGTTATCAGGCCATGACACCATGATGAAAAAAGCTGTCCTTTTCACCGCAATCGCGTTTGGGTTCCCCGCCCCGGCAATGGCCGGCGACAACTTCTCCTTCGATGTGCCGGCGATGGAGGAGGTTTCCCTGGAGGCGGGGATAACCCACGCCTATGACGGCCCGTGGGAGTTTTTCATCGGCGGCGGCGCGGCGAGCTTTGATTGCAACGGCGACCGGATGCCCGATCTGTTCGTGGCCGGCGGCACCAATCCGGCAAAACTCTACATCAACCGGTCAAAACCGGCCGGCGCGCTTCGCTTTGAGACCGGCCCCACCGGCCTTTCGGACGCCAAATCAAAAAAAATCCTCGGCGCCTATCCAGTCAATATCGACAATGATGACTACACCGATCTGGTGATCTTGCGCCTGGGTGAAAACATCATCCTCAAGGGCGGACCCGACTGCGCCTTCACCGCCGCCAACCGGGCCTTTGGCTTTGACGGCGGCCGCTCATGGACACCGGCGTTTTCGGCCACCTGGGAGGCGGACGCCCGCTACCCCGCCCTGGCGTTCGGCAATTATGTCGACCGGTCGGCGCCGGGGTCGCCATGGGGCACCTGCGACAAAAATGTGTTTTTGCGCCCCCGCGAAACTCAAGATGGCGGCCCGGACTATTCCGAAGCCCTGGCGCTTGAGCCAAGCTATTGCACCTTGTCGATGCTCTTCACCGACTGGAACAAGTCCGGTGAGCGCGCCTTGCGCGTCACCAATGACCGGCAATATTACCGCGGCGGTTACGAGCAGTTGTGGCGCATCCCGCCGAAAGGTGCTCCCCGGCAATATTCCTCCGCTCAGGGGTGGAAAAAACTGAAAATCTGGGGCATGGGCATCGCCGAAGCCGATCTTGATCAGGACGGGCTGCCCGAATACGCCCTGACCTCCATGGGCGACACCATGTTGCAGGTTCTGGACGAGGAGGCCGACGAGGATCGCCCCACCTATCGCGACATGGCGTTCGAAAAGCAGATGACCGCCCATCGCCCTTACGTCGGCACCGACCTTAAACCCTCGACCGGCTGGCATACTCAGTTCGCCGATTTCAACAACGACACCAGGCTGGACCTCTATATCGCCAAGGGCAATGTCGAGGCGATGCCCGATTTCGCCAGGTTCGATCCCGACAACCTGCTGCTCGGCGGCGCCAACGGCAAATTCCACGAAAGGGGCTACGAGGCCGGCATCGCCCTACCCCGCAAGGGCCGCGGCGCGGTGGTGGAGGATTTCAACGCCGACGGCCAGCTTGACCTTGTGGTGGTCAACCGGGGCGGCAATGTCAGCTTGTTCCGCAATACCGGCGCGGCCACCAAATGGGGCACCCGGCCCATGGGCAACTGGCTCGGCATCGAGTTGCAGAACGGGCAAATCAACCCTGACGCCATCGGCGCCAGGATTGTGGTGAAAACCGGCAATCTGAGCCAGTCGCGGACGGTTCAGATCGGCGGCGGGCATGCCTCGGGACAAGTGGGTTTTGTCCATTTCGGCCTCGGCGTCGCCGAACGCGCCACGATCCGGGTTCAATGGCCCGACGGCGACTGGAGCCACGAATACCGCGTTTTCGCCAACAATTTCGTCGTCATTCCACGCGGCAAACCCGATGCGCTTTACTGGTATCCCAAGCCGGCGGAGTGAAAACGCCTTTGGCATGTCGTTCTGGAAACCGACCGCGTGTTCAAACCATCCACCACGTCATTCCGGGACACGCTGGAAGAACGATCTCTCCGCCGTCATTGCCCGACTTGATCGGGCAATCCAGTAACCGTTGACGCCTGGGATTACACCGAGCGCAACGTTTACTGGATCATCCGGTCAAGCCGGATGATGACGATCCAGGGTGTATTTTGATCAAACGGCACTGGGGTCACCGATAAGGACAGTGCCCATTCTGTAACAATTGAAATCGCTTTGGGTCACAAAATCTGGCTCAGGAACTCCTTGGTGCGCGGGTCCTTGGCGTCGTCGAAGAACGTCGCCGGCGGCCCGTATTCGACGATCAGGCCGTTGTCGGTGAAATAGATGCAGTCGGCGAGCTCGCGGGCAAAGCCCATTTCGTGGGTGACCAGAATGCAGGTCATCCCTTCCGCCGCCAGTTCCTTGATGGTGACCAGCACCTCTTTGACGGTCTCAGGGTCGAGCGCCGCGGTCACCTCGTCGAACAACATCACGTCGGGGTTCATCGCCAGCGACCGGGCAATGGCGACGCGCTGTTGCTGGCCGCCGGACAGCTCGCCGGGGTAGCTATCTTCCTTGCCCTCAAGCCGCACTTTGGCGATCAGCGCCCGGGCGCGTTTTTCGACCTTGTCCTTGTCTTCCTTGAGCACCAGGATCGGGGCCATCATGATGTTTTGCAGCGCCGTTTTGTGCGGGAATAGGTTATATTGCTGGAACACCATGCCGACTTTCTGGCGCAGGGCCAGCTTGTCGAGCTTGCCGTCATGGACCTCCTGGCCCTCGACGGTGATCGAGCCGGCCTGAATGTCGTTCAGCGCATTGATGCAGCGGATCAGGGTCGACTTGCCCGAGCCCGAGGGGCCGATGATGCAGATGACCTCGCCCTTCATCACGTCGATGGATATGCCCTTCAGAACCTCCAGATCGCCGAAGGATTTATGGACGTTCTTCAGCGAGACGATGGGTTGATCCGGGGTCCAGGTGGAAGCGTTCATGAGCTCTTCTCTTTTAGGTCTCGACCGCGAAGCGGCGTTCCAGACGCCGGGTCAGCGAGGCGATGGGATAGGAGTAGATGAAAAACCATGACATCAGCCACAGATACATGGGGATCAGAAATTCGCTGCGGCCCTCGGCGGCAAGGGCGTTCTGCGTCAGGGTCATGCCGTCGTTCACCCCCAGGATCGAGATCAGTGGCGTCGACATGGTCAAGATGCAATACCAGTTCATCCATGGCGGGATCATGCGCTTGACGCATTGCGGCAGGATGATCCGCCACAGGGTCTGGGTGCGGCTAAAAGCCAGGCTCTCGGCCGATTCCCACTGCCCCGTGGGGATCGAGGTGATGGCCCCGCGCACAATCTCCGACACATTGGCCATGATCGGCAACGACAGCGCAAACGTCGCCTTGGTCCAGCCGGGAATATCGAACCGCTGACCGCCGATTTCGACCGAAAACGGCAGGAGCAGCATGAAATAGAACAAAAGCACCAGCCATGGCGAATTGCGGAACAGCTGGGTCGTCGCCCATGAGATACGCTGGATATAACGGTTGGGCGAGACCTGGCCGATGCCGAGCCAAAGGCCCATGAAAGTGCCCAGCGCCATGGAGATAAAGCTGACGACGATGTTCAGAATAAAGCCGCCGAATTCGCCGCCGGGGCCCCAGAACATCAGCGGCGTCCACTTCGCAAGCGTCTGAAAAATGGTCTGGTTGGGGTCGCCCTGAAGCTGCGCGTGGGCCGCATCTGTCCCCAGCCAGACGGCGAGCACCAGAAAGAGCGCCACCCCGGCCCGGCGGGAAAAAGTAAAGCCCACCACGTCACCCGCATGCCAGCCACCGCCACCGGACGGGGCAAAGGGCTTCATCACCGGCAGATCGGTCCGCCCCTGGGTGAGGAAGGTTTTTCCTGTCAGGCCCTTCATTGTCCGAACCCCGGAATCCGAATCGACTTTTCCCATTTGTGCATCAGCCAGACCAAGACCCCGACGAGCACGATATAGACCACCCAGACCACGTTCATCATTTCGAGCACATTGTATTCGTCAGACCAGATCTGGTTGGCGACATAAAGGGTTTCGGGCGCGGCGATGGCATAGGCCACGGTGGTGGTCTTCAAAAGGTTGATCAGATTGTTGTTCAGCGCCGGCAGGCAAACCCGGAACGCCAGCGGCAAGGTGACTTCGCGGTAGATCTGCAACCGGGTGTAGCCCAGCGCCTCGGCCGCCTCGGTGGTCGATTTGGGCACCGCCTCGACCCCGGCCCGGAAAATTTCAACGTTGAACGCCCCGGCAAAGAACGACAGCGACACCACCGCCCAGCCATAGCTGTCCAGCACCCCGCCCTTGACGCCAAACAATGTGGACAGGGCGGCATCGACGGCAAAATAGAAAAAATAGAGCTGGATCAGCGGCGGCGTGTTGCGGAAAAACTGAATATAGCCCTGCATGATCCGGCGCACCCAGACCAGGTGCGACATCTGCGCCCAGGCTCCGGCGATGCCGATGAGAATGGAGATGACAATGCAGACAAAGGCCAGATGAATGGTGGTCCAGATACCGAGCAGGAACCGGTTCCGGTCCCATTCGTCGTAAAAAATCGTCAGCTTGATGCCATGGGCATCATAGAGCCAGCGAAACCACTCCCAAAACGCATCCACGCCTGATCACTCCCCCCGAAGTGTATTTTTAACTCGCCACTGCCCTCTTGACGAGGTTTTGCGGAGCCTGGGCAACTTGCGAAAATGCAAACCCAGGCTTTGCAGAAGCATGAAAAGGGCCGCCGGCCGTCACCGACCAGCGGCCCTCGTCGCATTTTATGATTTATTCGCCCGGATCGTAGGCGTCGTTGCAGATCTTGTCGCCGGCCAGGCATTTGGCCCGCATATCGACCAGCCACTGGGTGGCCGGAATGCCCCACTTCTTTTCCAGCTCGATCAGCAGGCCCGATTTGTGCCAGTCAATGATCGCGGCGGACAGGGCCTTGCCCAGGGGGGCTTCGCGGTCCTCTTTGCGCACTGCCGCGCCCCAGGGTACGTTGGCGACGATTGTGGTTGCGATCGAGAAATCTTTCCACTTCTCGGGCGCGTTCACTTTGCGCGGAATAAAGGCGCTGTCGTCGTAGATCCAGCCGACACAGCGGCCATCAAGAACCGCCTTTTCAACTTCGGACACGCCCTTGAAGGCAATGATGTCAGCACCGTTTTTCAGACCATAGTCCTTGTTGTACCAGGCGCCCTGAATGCCGCAGATCTTCTTGCCCTTCACGGTTTCCCAACTGGTGATGCCCGAATCCTTGTGGGCCAGCACGGCAACGCCCGAAGAGTAATAGTCGGGCTGCACGATGCCCACGACCTTACGCCGGTCGGGCTTGTTGGACATGGTGGCGATGAACATGTCGATCTTGCCCTGCTCCAGGAACTGCATCCGGTTCGAAGCGACCACGACAACTTTTTCGACCGCGATGGTCTTGCCGGCCTTTTCGCCAATGCGCTTGGCAAAGTCGGCGATCATGTCGTGTTCCATGCCAACGACCTCGCCGTTGGCGTCACGCATGCCCCAGGGGGCGTAATCCGCTTTTACGCCAACCACCAGCTTGCCACGGGCGATAATATCTTCAAGCGTCCCCGCAAAAACCGTGGACGCGGCACCGGTAACAACTACAGCGGCCGCAACAGTCGCCAAAAGAAGTTTCTTCATCGTCGTATTCCTCCCTGTTTTCGGTAGGTTATATTATGATTTAATAGCGATCAATACTTGAGCATTGCTTCCGGATCGACCCCCAGCCCCTTGATGGATTTGCATTTCGCAACTCCATTTCTGGCATGGATCGACCCGACACCCCGACCGCTTAGCACAATCGTTGCTCCCAGCGAAACAAAGTTTTTTGCCAGGCGCTGTAAAGGCTGGACAAACGGCCTTGACCGGGCGACCGCACGGAGGAAGAAACCGGACCGGAAAACAAAAAAAGGGCTGGCCGCGCGGAGCGGCCAGCCAAGTTTTGCGGAGCGATGTTGGCGAGGGTCAGTCGCGTTCGAGCTTGACGACCTCGCCCGTGGCTGGGTGCAGCTTGAGTTCATACCGCGTCCCGTTTTTGTTGGTTCCGTAAACCTCGTAACAGCCGTCGTCGCGTTCGACTTTACGGACTGTGTAGCCGAGCGCCTCGACCTTGGCGGTGATATCGGCAACCGACATCCACTGGTCGGCGGCCACCTGGCCACAGCGGTAGTCGTCGTCGCTGCTGCTGGCAAAAGCGGGAATGGCGGCGGTGGCCAGAAGGCCGGCAACAACGGTGGAGGCGGCGGTGAGGGCGATCAATTTGCGCATTTGGTGTTCCTTTTCGTAAGCTCGCTTTATTGCGATGACCGCAACCTAGACAAGGCCCGGTGACGGACCCCTGTTGGCCGCATTCAGCAAATTGTCATCTTGTCGGGCGCAAAATACCGAAATGAAAAACATGTCCCGCAGAACCCTGGTCACCGCCCTTTTGGCCACCGCCGTCATGGCCGGCGGGTTTGCCTTGGACGCAGCTCTCGCCGACAAGAAAAAATACGACCGCAACAAAAGACAGCAGGACGATGCCTGGAAAGCCCGACAGGATGGATCGACCCTCTCCCTGACCGAAGTGCTTGCCCTGGTCGGCCCGCAGATCAAGGGCGAAATCATCGAAATCGAGTTTGACTACGAAGACGGGCGCGCGGTCTACGAATTCAAATATGTTGACCTGACCGGGCGGGTCCGGGAAGTTTACGTCGATGCTCAAAGCGGGGACATTCTTTCGGACGAACCGGACTGATGCGGGTTCTTGTTGTTGAAGACGACAGCCGCATTGCCGGCGACGTGGTCGAGACCCTGACCGCGGCGGGCTATGTCGTCGATCATGAGGCGAACGGCGAAGATGCCTGGTTCAGGGGCGACACCGAGGACTATGGCGCGGTCGTTCTCGATCTCGGACTGCCGGACATGGACGGCCTGGCGGTGCTCAAGAAATGGCGGGCGGGGGGACGGACCTTTCCCATCCTGGTGCTGACCGCCAGAGGCACCTGGTCCGAGCGCGTCGAAGGCATCGATGCCGGCGCCGACGATTATCTGCCCAAGCCCTTTGAGATGGACGAACTTCTGGCGCGGCTGCGCGCCGTGATCCGGCGCTCGGCGGGCCATGCCGCCCCATCGATGGTCGTCGGCGATATCGTCCTGGACCCAAGGCAGATGCGGGTAACGGTGGCCGGGGTGCCCAAGGCCCTGTCGCCGCAGGAATACCGGCTTTTGTCCTATCTGATGCTCCATGCCGGACGGGTCGTACCCCAGCAGGAACTGGCCGAACACATGCACGGGGCCCATGAGGACCGGGAATCGAACGCCGTCGAAGTGCTGATCGGGCGGCTGAGGCGCAAGCTCAACACCGGTCTGATCGAAACCCGCCGGGGCTTTGGTTACGTGATCCAAGCCGTGAGCCCATGAAAATCCGCTCGCTGCGGCTGCGGCTGATGATCTCGGCGACCGGGGCCATACTGCTCGCCCTGACCATCGCCGGCTTTGGCATGGTGGCGTTGTTCGAACGCCATGTCGAACGCCGCATCGGATCGGAGCTCGATACCTATCTGAACCAGATCGCCGCGCGCACCATCTTCGATGCCGACGGCACGGCATCCCTCAGCGGCAAGCTCGCCGACCCCCGGTTCGATCAGGTTTATAGCGGCCTCTACTGGCAGATCGCCGATGAAACAGCGAATAATTATACGCGCTCGCGCTCCTTGTGGGATGTCAAACTGGACCTGCCCCCAGATGTGCCCACCTTGGGCGTCATCGATGTCCATGACGTCGATGGGCCGCAAGGCACAAGGTTGCGCGCCCATGAACGCCGCCTGATCTTCGACACCGGCCAGGGCGAGAAAATCCTGCGCCTGACGGTGGCGATCGACAATGGCGTCGTCGCCAACCTCAGTGCTGATTTCGCCGCCGAGGTGACGCTTTCGCTGTTGTTGCTGGCTGCTTTTCTCATCGTTGCCGGCTGGGTGCAGATCAATGTTGGCCTCAGACCGCTTTCGGCCATAAGGCGCGGACTGACCGCCATTGCCAGCGGCAAAACCAAACGGCTCGCCATCGACGGGCTGTCGGAGATCGCCCCGCTGGTCGAGGAGGTCAATTCCCTGCTCGATGTTCAGGACGACGCCATGGCGCGGGCGCGGGACCGGGCCGCCGACCTCGCCCACGGCTTCAAGACGCCGCTGACAGCGCTCCTGGCCGATGCCGCCCGCCTGCGCGGTGGCGGCAACGCGCAAATCGCCGATGAAATCGAGCGGACCGTCACCCGCATGCGCGGCCATATCGAACGCGAGCTGACCCGTTCGCGCCTCAGGAATACCCTGACCACGGCGGCAATCGAGCTTGCCCCGGTGGTTCAGGGGCTGATCGACACCCTGAAACGGACCCCCGGCGGTGAACATATCGACTTTGAACTGCGGCTCGAAGCCGGGCTGACAGCGCGCATCGAACACGACGACCTCAATGAAATCCTCGGCAACCTGCTCGAAAACGCGGTGCGGCACGCCAGGGGCAAGGTCCGGCTTGTTGCCGCGCGGGCAGGCGCGGGCGTGGGCCTGGACATCGAAGACGACGGCCCGGGGATCGCGAGCGCCCACCTCAAGGCGGCGACCGATCGCGGCAAACGCCTTGACAGCTCCAGCGTCGGCGCGGGCCAAGGTTCAGGCGCCGGCCTGGGCCTGGCGATCGTCTGCGACGTCCTTGATCACTACGGCCAAAACCTCACGCTGAACCGCTCGGACCTTGGCGGGCTCAAAGCGTCGTTCGAATTGGCGGGTTAGAGTTTTCCCTGATGAAGCCTCACGCCATCCGGGTAGACTTTTTCGTTGATGAAGTCTGTGCCATCCCGCTCCCCCACCCGGCCACCCCCAGGATACAATCTATGGGGTGGCCGGGTGGGGGAGCGGGATGGCACAGACTTCATCAGGGAAAAAGTCTACCCGGATGGCGTGAGGCTTCATCAGGGAAAACCACTCCAGAATATCTACCATGTCGGCGCCGCCCTTGCGTGAATGCGGCCATAAAGGGATTGGCAAAGGTTCGTGGTGTAAATTTGCCGCACCCTTGAAACCACCCGGTCCAGCCATGAACACCCTTGCCGCCACGGCGTCGCGAACCCAGTCCCGGGTACGGGCCTTATGCCACGCTTTTTTCGCTGAAAAGGGCGATGCGGCCGCGGCCCGGCGCGGGGCGGCTTTTGCTTTTGCCATTCGCATCGCCAGCGCCGCGATTGCCTATTTCAGCCAGATCCTGCTGGCCCGGTGGATGGGCGGCAACGAATACGGAGTTTTCGCTTACGTGTGGGTGTGGCTGGTTGTGTTGGGGACCCTCACGTCCCTGGGGCTCAACTCCTCGTCGCTGCGGTTCATTCCGCAATATGTCGAACAGAAAAATGCCGCGCTGGAGCGTGGGTTTGTCTTCGGCAGCCGGCTTTTTGCCCTTGGGCTGAGTACGGCAGTCGCTGCCATCGGCGCGCTGGCGCTCTATTGGGGCCAGGAGATATTCGATCCCGAATATGTGGTGCCGCTATATATGGCGCTGGTGTGTCTGCCGATGTTCACCCTGATGGACACCCAGGAGGGTACCGCGCGGGCCTATTCGTGGATCGATCTGGCCTTGTTGCCGCCCTATATCGCCCGCCCGATTCTTTTGTTGATGTTTCTGGCGGCGGCGGTCTGGCTGGGGCTTGAGCCTTCGGCGGAAACCGCCGTTCTTGCCGCCATCGCCGCAACCTGGGTGGCGGCCGTGGGGCAGACGCTTGCCCTTGAGCGCCGTCTGAAGCGCACTGTGACCCCCGGCGCGCGCCAATATGCCTATGGCGAGTGGATCAAGGTATCGATGCCGATTTTCTTTGTGGTCGCCTTTTTCATGCTGCTGTCGAACACCGACGTGCTGGTGATGAAATTTTTCCGGCCCTCCATTGATGTGGCAATGTATTTCGCCGCCATGAAAACCACCTCGCTGATCAGCTTCATCTATTTTGCCATTACCGCCGCCTACGCCCACCGCTTTGCCAAATATGACGCTTCGGGCGACATGGAGGGGCTGGCCGAAGTCCTGCGCGAGGCGGTCATCTGGACGTTCTGGCCCTCGCTGGTCGCCGGGGTCGGCATTCTGGCCGTGGGCTGGCCGCTGCTGTGGCTGTTCGGCGAGGAGTTTACCGCCGCCTACCCGGTGATGTTCGTGCTCGTCATTGGCCTGGTGGCGCGGGCCGCTGTCGGGCCGATCGACTACATGCTCGCCATGCTCGGCCAGCAGAATGCCTGCGCCGGGGTTCTGGCCTTCACCGTGGCGGTCAATCTGGCCCTCAATTTCATGTTCATCCCCGCCTTCGGGCTGATGGGCGCCGCGGTCGCCACCACCATTTCGACCATGCTGGCAACGTATTTGCTCTACCGGTTGGCAAAACGGCGGCTCGGCCTCAATTCGATCTTCTGGAAACGGCGAAACCCCGCCTGACAGAAGGTGAAATCGCCCGGCCGTCAGGATTGGAGACGGCCGTGAGCACTGAAAAACCGCCAAATATTGATAATTCCGGTCCCGAACAACCCGATGGCGCGGCCACGGGCGATGGCGCCCGGAGCGGTGTTCCGAAACGGGACGAATTGTCGATTTCGCCGCTGATGACGCGCCTTGAAGCCCTGTCGCCAATTGTCGATGACCGTCACGGCGCCTCGGTGCGCCTGGAAATCCTCACCAGTTCGGAAGAGCTTCGCGCCCGCCTGCATTACTGGCGCGCCCTGGTGGCGGCGGCGGTGGTGCCGAACCCATGGGCGGAGCCCGCGGCGGTGCTGAGCTATCTCGATCTTGCCGACCTTGAAAAAGGTCCGAACCATGGCCTGGCGCCGAAATTCCTGGTGCTGTGGCACGATAGCGGGTCCGAGAACCCCTTCCGCGACCGGCGCATGGTGGCGCTTTTGGCCTTCACCCCGGCGCGCAAAGGCGCCGAGGATCGGTTCGGCGCCGCCCTGGGCTGGCGGCTGCCCGGGGGCCTCGCCACCCCGCTGGTGCACCGGCACCATCAACGCGCGGTGGCGGCGGCGCTGAGCCACTGGCTGATATCGGGCGATGCGGGATACCGGCTGCTGACGCTGGAGGGCACGGGGCCTGAAGACTTGTGGCGCACCGAACTTCACCGTTCGGCCAAGGCGACCGGCGTGCGGCTCGACACCATCGGCGATGCGCCGGACTGCGTTTTTCACGGGCGCTGGAGCGAGCTGTTTCGGCTTGCCGACCAACGCACCGTTCCGCCGCTGCCCGAACCTGACGCCGACATCGAAATCTTCACCCCGGCAACCCTGGATGCGCCCATGGTGGCCGACACGGTCGCCTATGAGGCGGTGTGGCGGGACGATGAGGTCGCCGGTGGGGCGGAGGAAGAGTGGGTCGCGGATCATCGCTACGCCCATTTCAGCCTCGCAGAACGCGAGGGACGATTGTTCATCGGCCGGGGCACCCATTCGGGCCGGGTGCGGGCGGTGGTTCTGGCCCTGAAGTCGGGCCCCGATGCCGTCATCGCCGGGGTTTCCGGCGACCCAAAACTCAACGAGGCCGATTTGCGGGCCCTCATCCGCCGGGTGCTGGAAGGCTTGCAAAGCCGGATTTCGACCTATGCCGGCATCGCGCGGCTCAGAACCGGCCCCTACGCCGACGACGAGATTTTCAAGGACCTCTTCCCCGACCGCATCGCCCGGGACACCGTGACCCTGTCGATAAAGCGCTTTGCCGGCATTTCCGCCTGGCCGCTGTTCGGCTCCCGGAGAGCGTGAGGTTTGTGGATCGGATGTGGTTTTTCGTTGAATACTCCACGCCAGCCCGCTGGTCTTTTTGCTGATGAAGTCTGTGCCATCCCGCTCCCCCACCCGGCCACCCCTTAGATTGTATCCTGGGGGGTGGCCGGGTGGGGGAGCGGGATGGCACAGACTTCATCAGCAAAAAGACCAGCGGGCTGGCGCAGAGTATTCAAAAATCAAGTTTCCCGCAAAAGCCGGCGAATAATCTTGCCGGTGGTGGTCAGCGGCAGCTCGTCGATAAAGTCGATCTCGCGGGGGTATTCATGGGCCGACAGACGGGTGCGCACATGCTCGCGAATTTCTTCGGCAAGGGCCGATGAGGGCTCATACCCCTTGGCCAGAACCACAAACGCCTTGACGATCTGGGTCCGCAACGGATCGGGTTTGCCGACAGCGGCGGCGAGCGCGATGGCGGGGTGACCGATGAGGCAGTCCTCGATTTCGCCGGGGCCGATGCGATAGCCAGCGCTGGTGATGACATCGTCGTTGCGGCCGACAAAGCCGATATAGCCGTCATTGTCCATGATCCCCTGATCACCGGTGGTCATCCAGTCGCCGATAAATTTGTCCGCCGTGGCCTGGGGCTGGCGCCAGTAGCCCAGGAACATCACCGGGTCGGGGCGGCGGATGGCGATCTGGCCGGGCTCGCCGCGGTCCACTTCCCGCCCCCAGGGGTCGATGATGGCCACCTGGTGGCCGGGGACCGGCTTGCCGATGGCCCCGCGTCTTGAGACCCCCAACGCCGCCGATGAACCGACGACGATGTTGCATTCGGTCTGGCCGTAAAACTCGTTGATGGTGAGCCCCAGCTCAGCCCGCCCCCAATCATAGACCTCGCCGCCAAGGGTCTCGCCGCCCGACGCTATGGTGCGCAAGACGAGGTCGTGGGTTTTGGCCGGCCCCGCCACGGTGCGCATCATTTTCAGCGCCGTGGGCGGCACAAATGCGTTGCGCACTCCGCAATCGGCCATCAGGGCGAAGGCGGCCTCGGGATCGAATTTCTGAAAATTGTGGACGACGACCGGCAGGCCGAAATGCAGCGAAGGCAACAGAATGTTGAACAACCCCCCGGCCCAGGCCCAGTCCGCCGGGGTCCACATGACATCGCCTTTTTGCGGAAACCCGTCATGGGTGAAGGCGACACCGGGCAGATGACCAAGCAGAACCCGGTGGCCATGGAGCGCGCCCTTGGGCGGGCCGGTGGTGCCCGAGGTATAGACCATGACGGCGGGATCGTCCGGGCCGCTGGCAACCGCTTCAAAGCTGTCGGCGCCACCTTCAAGCAATCGGTCAAAATCGCTATCGCCACCGCCGCCGACCACGATGACCAGGGTAAGATCGGCAAGCTGATCGGCGATCTCGGCGATTTTTTCAGCCCCCGCCGCATCGGTGACCACGATTTTGGCGCCGCTGTCGGCCAGGCGGTACAAAAGCGCATCGACCCCGAAAAGCGAGGCCAGGGGCACGGCGATGGCGCCGATCTTGTAGGCGGCAATGTGGCTGATGGCGGTTTGGGGGCATTGCGGCAGCAAGAGGCCGATACGGTCGCCCGGGCCAAGACCGTGGGCTTTCAAAACATTGGCAAGGCGGTTCGACTGACGGGTCAGCTCCTTGAAGGTCACATCGCGCCGCGAGCCGTTTTCGTCCCTGACGATAAGGGCAATGCGGTTCGTCCGGGCCCATTTGTCGGCAATGTCGGTGCCGATATTGAAACGCGCCGGGATATCCCAGTTAAAAGACCTGATCAGATCATCATATGGGAGAGGTGCTGGCATGTGGCGGTGACCGGTCGTTTTTTCCAAGGTGCCCGATCCTATGAAGCAGTGCGGTTACGGGCAAGCCCTCAGCGCGTGACCCGGGGGCCGGAGAAACCGCCGGTAAAACCATTGCGGAGCTGAAACCCGCCGCCGCCGGCCGGCCGGCGCTGGCCAACCATCAAAACCCAGTAGTCGCGATATCTGGAGCCCGGCGCCACGATGTGGGCCAGGCCGAAATCCTTGGCCGGATTTAGCACCATATTGGGCTGGTGGGTGGGGCTTTTGATCCAGGCCTGGATGACATCGGCAAGGGTGGTGCGGCCGGCGGAGGTGTTCTCGCCCAGATTGACAAACACATAGCCATTGCGGCTGGCCCGCTGGGCCGGGTCCGAACCGTCGGAGCCATAGTGGCCGGTCAGCCCGTTGCGGGCCAGATCGAGGGCATGGGCGGCGGCAATTTTGGTCAGGGTCTCATCGATGCGAACCGGCCCCAGACCACGGTCCGAGCGGTAGGCGTTGATCAGACGCGCCGCCTGGGCATCGTGGCGCAGCACTTTGGGGTTGCTGGCGGCGCTGGCGGTTGAAATGGCGCCGGAGGCGGGGCCCGTGCCTGCCGCTGGAAGGCCGCCGGTCTGGCAGGCGGACAGGGCAAGGGCGCCGGCGATGATGCCGGCAAGGGCGAAATTGCTTAAACCAACCGTCATTGAAACTCCTCGACCGCCCCCTTTTGGTTTTGCCAGCTATAGCAGCTTTGGCGAACCGTTCTCAAAACGAAAAGAGCCGCGGGATCTCTCCCGCAGCTCCAAAATATCGGCAAGGATGGGCTACATAACGATAATTCGCGCTCCGACTTTCACGCGCTCGTAAAGATCCTCGATATCTTTGTTCAACAGGCGGATGCAGCCGCTGGAGACCGCCTGGCCGATGGATTTACGATTGGTGGTGCCATGGAGGCGATAAAGGGTCGAGCCGATATAGAGCGCCCGGGCGCCCAGCGGGTTGTCGATGCCGCCTTTCATATAGGCCGGAAGCCAGGGCTCGCGCTTGCGCATGGCGGCGGGCGGTGTCCATCCCGGCCATTTGGCTTTGCGGGTAATCCTATGCTTGCCTTTCCAGGCGAAGCCCGGCCGGCCAACGCCGACTTTGTACATGATCGCCTTGCCGCCCTTCTGGACGAGGTAAAGCCGCCGCTCCTTGGTTTTGACGATAATGGTGCCGACACGATACTTCTCTTTGAAATTCACCACGCTTCTGGTGTTGCTTCCAAACCAGTCAAGCGCACTCGCCGGCGCCGTGCCGGCAAATAGAGAAACAGAGAAGAGCGCTGCAAAAGCAACGGCAATAAGCTTGCGCGAAGACATTTTGACCCCCGAAAAAATTTAAGACAAACCATTAACACCACTAGCGAGTGTTTGAAGGGGTGTCCACAGATGAGCAATCAAATCGGGGCGGCTGCACGCTCATTTGATGGATTCAACTGTGAGTGGGGCGCAACGGCAACACTTCCCAGAGAAAGTCGAAGGCCCTTTGCTTGGCGCCCACGGCGCACAATCCACCTGACCTGAACGCCCCATGCGCTACCCCCCGGGGCGCCGGGCCATGTTTTCGGGAAGATAGGTCGCCAGTTCGGGCACGAAAATCAGCACGAAGACCATCAGCACCATGATGCCGAACATCGGGATCGCCGCGCGGGCGATGAAGTTCATCTCATGGGAGGTCATGCCCTGAAGCACGAACAGGTTAAAGCCGATCGGCGGGGTGATCTGCGCCATCTCGATCACCACGACGATAAAAATGCCGAACCAGATGATGTCGATCCCCGCCTGGCGGATCATCGGCTCGACCACCGCCATGGTCAGAACCACCGCGGAAATGCCGTCGAGAAAACAACCCAGGATAATGTAGAAAACCAGCAGCGCCATCAGCAGCTCAAAACGGGTGAGTTCCAGCGAGGCGATCAGATCGGCGAGCCCGCGCGGCAGGCCGGTGAAGCCCATGGACAGAGACAAAAACGCCGCCCCGGCCAAAATAAGCGCGATCATCGCCGAGGTGCGCGTCGCTCCCATCAGGCTTTCGGTAAAGGTGCTCCAGCTCAGCGACCCCTGGCTGGCGGCCAGCACCAGCGACCCGACGACGCCGAAAGCCGCGGCCTCGGTGGCGGTGGCAAAGCCCATATACATCGAGCCGATGACCAGGGTTATGAGCAGAAGGACGGGGATGAGAAAACGCGAGTTTTTTAGCTTCTGCACAAACGACATGGCCGGCTCGGGGATCGGGTCGAAGTCCTTGGCGAAACGCGAATAGATCGCCACATAGCCCATGAACATCGAGGCCAGGACCAGGCCGGGCAATATGCCGGCGATAAAGAGTTTTGAAATCGATTCATTGACCGTCACGCCATAGACGATCAGCGTCAGCGACGGCGGGATCATCAGGCCAAGCGTGGCGGCGCCGGCCAGGGTGCCGATGACCATTTTTTCGGGATATTTTCGCTTGCGAAGCTCGGGGATCGACATTTTGCCCACCGTCGTCAAGGTGGCGGCCGAAGAGCCCGAGACGGCGGCGAACACCGTGCAGCCGACGATATTTGTATGAACCAGTCCGCCGGGCAGCCGCGCCATCCACGGCGCCAGCCCGCGGAACATGTCCTCGGACAATCGGGTCCGGTAAAGGATCTCCCCCATCCAGATAAAAAGCGGCAGCGCCGTCAGCGTCCAGGAGGAGGACGCGGACCAGATGGTGGTGATCATGGTGTCGCCGGCGGGGCGCATGGTAAAAAGCTCCATGCCGACAAAGGCGACCCCCAGAAGCGCCAGCCCGACCCAGACCCCGGTGCCTAGCAGCAAAAAAAGGACAAAGAGAAAAAGCACGATGAGTTGCAGTTGTTCCATGCCCGCTACTCCCCGTGGCTCTGTTCGATGATGTTGGATTTCATCCGGTGGCGGCCGGTGAAAAGGACATGGAGGAGGTTGTCGGTCAGCGCGATGGCGAAGATGATGGCGCCGACGACCATGGCCATTTGCGGAATCCAGATCGGGGTCGCGTCCTGGCCCTGGCTGATGTCGTTGAATTTATAAGACCACCAGACGGTCTTGATGGCGTAATAACAAAAATACCAGGCCAAGGCGGCGGCGATGGAAAAGCACCACGCCTCGATGATGCGGCGGCCTCTGGTTCCCATGGCGTTCAGAAGGATGCTGACGCGAATATGGGCGCCGTGATTAAGGGCGTGGGCAAAAGCGAAAAACGATGCGGCGGCCATGGAATACCCCGCATAGTCGGGGGCGCCGGGAAAGACCTCGCCGGTCCACCGCGCCAGCATTTGCAGCAGGATCAGTGTCAGAATAGCGATCAGGAACAACGCAGCAAGGACGCCACTGGCGGTATAAAGGCGGTCAAGCATCGACCGCACGACGTTTAATCTGGACATGTCCCCCGCCCCCGACGGCGTGACCCTTACGGGCCGCGGTTTATTGTTGTTTTGGTCTGAATAAAATGGGGAGGCACAAGTGGGATGCGCCTCCCCGTCTTTTGTTACTGCATGGCCTTATAGGCATCGACGATGGCTTTGCCTTCGGCGCCAGAAGCTTCCAGCCACTCCGCCGTCATGGTCTCGCCGACTTTTTTCAGCTCACCCACAAGTGTGTCGCTTGCAGGGCCAACTTTCATGCCGCCGGCTTTAAGGCCGTTGAGGGTGAAGTCGGTATACTGGACCGCCCGCCATGTCCCGGCATATTCCGCCAGTTCAGCGCAACCCCGGATAACATTTTTGTTGGCGTCGCTGGTGCCGTTCCAGGTGTCTTTGTTCACCATGATCGAGTTGCGCGGCAGCCAGGCATCGACTTCGTAAAAATAGTTCAGGCTTTCCCAGACTTTTCGGTCATACCCGGTGGCCCCGGATGAAACCATCGCATCGGCGACCCCGGTGGCGAAAGCCTGGCTGATTTCCGCCGCCTCGATCGACACCGGCAACATGCCGGTCAACTCGGCAAGGCGGGCGGTGGCGTTGTTGTAGGAGCGGAATTTGACCCCCTTCATGTCGGCGACCGAATTCACTTCATTTTTGAAATAAAGCCCCTGGGGCGGCCACGGCACCGAATAGAGCAGCACAAGGTTCTGGTCGTCGAGAATTTTTGTGAGGGTCGGCTTGGCGGCTTTCCAGAGTTTGGCCGCATCATCGAACGATGTTGCCAGGAACGGAATTGAGTCAAATCCAAAGACGGGATTTTCGTTCTGGTGGCCCGACAAAAGGCGCTCGCCGATCGGCACCTGGCCGGTCTGGATGGCGCGCTTGATGTCGCCGCCCTTGAAGAGCGAGCCCGAGGGATGGGTGACGACCTCAATACTGCCGCCGGTCCCGGTGGTGACGCATTTGGCGAATTCAGCGCCGGTGACGGAATGGAAATTGGTCGCCGAATAGGCCATCGGCATGTCCCACTTCTGCGCCTGGGCCGCGCCGGCCATGAGGCTCAGCGCCGCCGCCGAGCCGAGCGCCAGTTTCAGCACGGCTTTTGCGGCTTTCGATTTGGTTATTGTCATCTGCTTTCTCTCCCTTTTGCGATGTTGTACCTAAAATCATCCACTGGATTTCAGGCGTAGTCAAATCTGTCCGGACTGTAGGGCGCCATGTCGATATTGGGCCTCTCCCCGGACATGAGCGCGGCTAAAAGGCGCGCTGTCTTGGGCGCGCCGGTCAATCCGATATGGTGATGCCCGAAGGCGTAAATGACGTTGTCTTGACCGGCCCTGGCGCCGATGACCGGCAGGCTGTCGGTCGTCGCCGGGCGATAGCCGAGCCACTCGGTGTGGCTCTCGTACTCTAGACCGGGAAGCACATCGGCGATGCGCCGCCTCAGCATGGCGACCGGGCCCCTGGAAACTTCCGCGTCAAGGCCGCCAAATTCAACCAGCCCGGCGGCCCGCAGGCCGTCCGCCAGGGGCGAGGCAACAAACTTGCCATCGGCCACCATGGTCGGGAACGGCACGGTGCGGTTCGGCGATTTGAGCTCGATATGATAGCCGCGCTCCGCTTCAAGGGGAAAGTCGGCGCCGATCAGTTTGGCCAGCTTGGCCGAATAGGCGCCCGCGGCAATCACCAGGCGAGCGGCGGAGTAGACCTGACCGGAGGCGGTCACGGCAACGGGGCCATCTTCGGGCGCTGAAATCCCGCTGACCTCGGCGGCAATAATTTTGCCGCCCTCGCGGACGAAATGTTCCGCCAGCGCCTTGGTGTAATCGCCCGGGCTGGTGCACAGGCCATGATGGCCAAAGCGGATGGCGAAGCTGTAGGCGGGGTTGATATCGGGGGCAAGGTCGGCAAGCTCGGCGGCCTCGATCTCGTCCCAGCCATGGGGCCAGTTCTGGCGGCGCAGCTCCCAGGCGAAGGGGTCGGCCTCAAAGGCGGCCCGGGTGCGGTAGATAAACATGTAATCGTCGCCGGTGAGCCAGGCTTCGGCGCCGGTCCCCCGGGCCAGGGTCTGGTGTTCGTCCACCGCGTCAACGACGATATGGCTCAGCGCCTCGGCGATCTTGCGCACCCGCGCCGCCCGGCCATTGGCCAGATAAGGCGCCAGAAACGGCAGCAGCCGCGGCAGATAGCTCCATTTGAGAAACAACGGCCCATCGGGGTCGAGCAGCATTTTGGGAGCTTTGATCAAGAGGCCCGGCACCGGCACCGGCACCATGGACGAGGCGGCAAGCACCCCGGCATTGCCAAAACTGGTGCCGTCGCCGGGCGGCAGGCGGTCGATGATGGTGACGTCGGAGCCACGGCGCTGAAGATGAATGGCCGAGGAGACCCCGAGTATGCCGGCGCCGATAATGATGACGGTATTGTCGATGCCGGTCATGGAGACCGCACCTCGACCAAGCCAACGGGCTGCGCTTTCAGAGCGGCGGGATCGATTTTGGAACGGTCAAGCATAGCCGGTTTTATTTCCCCCTGGTTGCACAGCATCGCCTTAACATCTTTCTTTTGTCAACGATTTATCGACAAATTGCTGTTTTCAGCTCGATCATGCCACCCACTCGCTCACCGGCGCGGCCGTATCCTGCAGCGGCTGGACGACGATGTCGACCAGGCTTGGCCCGCCATGGGCAAAAGCGGCTTTCAGCGCGCCCTCCAGTTTGTCAGGGTCTTCGACGCGCCAGCTCTTGAGCCCATAGGCGGCGGCGATGGCGGCGTGGTCGGTGGCGCTGAAGTCGACGGAGAAGTAGCGTGCCCCGAAGCCGGTTTTCTGGCCTGCCTTGATCCAGCCATAGGCGGCGTTGGAAAGGACGATGAAGGTGATGGGCAGGGCTTTGCGCACCGCCGTTTCCAGCTCGCCGGAGGTAAAGCCGAAGCTGCCGTCGCCCATCACCGCGATGGTCTTGACCCCCGGCCGGCCGTAATGGGCCCCGATGGCGGCGGAGAGCGCATAGCCCAACGCCCCGTGGGCCCGGTTGGAAATGAGCGTCCTGCCGGTCTGGCGAACGGTGTAATAGGCCGAGAAATACGGGCATGGCGTACCGGGATCGGTGACGATGATGGCATCGGGGCCGGCAAGACGCTCCACCGTGGCGACGACGCGCTCGGGGCGGATCGGGGTTTCGTCCGAGGCCGCCAGGGCGGCGAAATGTGCGGCCTTGGCTTTTCGGGCTTTCAGGGCACGGGCCGCGCCGCCGGTTGCTTTTGCTGTGCCATTTTCGTCAAGCGCCCGGTTGATCGCGGCCAGGGTCAGCCGCGCATCGCCCGCAATGCCGACCTTGGTTTGGTAGGTGGCACCGATGACCATGGGGTCGATATCGATGTGAAGGATTGAGGTGCCGGGGGCGGGAAACCGCCAGCGCTCCGTGGTGACCGAACCGGCGCGGCAGCCGATGAACACCACCAGATCGGCGGCCTCGATGACGGCCCGTGTCGCCTCTATGCCGCCGTTGGAGCCGACGACGCCGACGCTGAGATCGTCGGTTTCGGCGATACTGCCCTGGCCGGAAATGGTGGTGGCGATGGCGATATCGAGGCGGGCACCAAGGGCGGCAAGCTCGTCCCAGGCGCCGGAAATGATCACGCCGCCGCCGCAGATGATGACCGGGGCGCGGGCCAAGAGCAGTGCTTTCACAAAAGCGCCCACCGCATCGGGGTCGGGACCGGCGCGGGCCGCCGGACAGACCCCATGGGCGGGATCAGCCCACACATCGCTGGCGTCGATCCGGGCGTTTTGCACATCGAAGGGAAAAGCCAGATGGGCCGAGCCGGGGCGGCCGGTGGTCATGGCGCGAAAGGCGGTGCGGACCATGGCGGGCAGCTTGGCGCCTGCATCGATGAGCCCGTTCCACTTGGTCAGGGGCGCGAACAGGGCCGCCTGATCGAGCTCGGTCAGCGGGTAGTGGCCGGCGGCGGTGGTGGAGACATCGGTGGTGATGGCCAGCACCGGGACCGAGCTTTCATTGGCCTCGACCAGGCCCGGCGCAATGTAGGTGGCCCCGCCGCCTGAGGGCCCCTCACACACCCCGACCCTACCGGTGACGCGGGCATACCCGTCGGCCATATAGGCGGCGCAGCGCTCGTCGCGGGTCAGGATATGGTCGATGTTGGGTTTAAGGCGGTAAAGGGCATCGTAGAACGGCAGGGAGGTATCACCGCACAGGCCAAAAACATGGGTGACGCCATGGCCCTCCAACAGCCGCACCATCGCCTCGGCGCCGTTCATGGTGTTCGCGCTCCGGGGCATTGGGCTCCTTGCCGCATTTTCCTGGCTGATTGGTGTTCACTGTGAAGCCCGCAAGGGTATAGTTTGGCAAAACATGCCGTCAAGGCGCATGGGCAAGCCGGAACCGACATGAAACCAGCAACAGGCGGCAAAACGGTCTATGGCGCGGCGGTGGGCATTTTAATGCTCGAAACCCGTTTTCCCCGCATTCCCGGCGATATGGGCAATGCCCTGACCTGGCCGTTCCCGGTGCTTTACAAGGTGGTGCGCGGCGCCACCCCCGATCTGGTGGTGCGCCAGGGCGCGAGCGGCTTGCGCGAGGCCTTCATTGCGGCGGCGCGGGAGCTTGTCGCCACCGGGGCCGACGGCATCACCACCAATTGCGGCTTTCTGGCGATTTTCCAGAAAGACATCGCGGCCGCCGTCGGCGTGCCGGTGGCGACCTCGTCGCTGATGCAGGTGCCCATGGTCGAGGCGCTGTTGCCGCCGGGCAAACGGGCCGGAATTCTCACCGTTTCCGCCGAAACCCTGACACCGGCCCATCTGGACGCTGCCGGGGTCCCGGCGGGCACGCCCATTGTCGGCACCGATGGGGGAGAAGAGTTCACCCGGGCGCTGATCGGCAATGAGTGGACCCTGGATGTCGCCAAAGCGGAAGCCGATGTGCTCGCGGCGGGGCGCGAGCTTGTCGCCGCCCACGCCGATATCGGCGCCATCGTGCTGGAATGCACCAATATGATGCCTTACGCCGCCCGGCTGCGGGCCGAGCTGGGCCTGCCGGTCTTTTCCATCGCTTCGATGGTATGCTGGTTCCAGGCCGGGCTGACGCCGTGCACTTACGAAAACGAGATATTGGATACAAGGCCCCTTAGCGGTTAAGGTTTTTGTTTCCTGGCGAAGCCGTCCTGATTCCCTCCCCAGCCGGCACATATCAGTTCCACCCGCAAGAGGTTTTCATGGCGGACAACACCACCGAAGCTGCCCTTTTCTATCACCGCAATCCACGTCCGGGAAAACTGGAGATCAGGGCCACCAAGCCGCTGGCCACCCAGCGCGATCTGGCGCTGGCCTACTCCCCCGGTGTTGCCGCCGCCTCCCTGGCCATTGCCGAGGATCCCGCCCAGGCCGAGGAGCTGACGGTTCGCGGCAATCTTGTCGGCGTGATCACCAACGGCACCGCGGTGCTTGGCCTTGGCGCGGTGGGGCCGCTGGCCTCCAAGCCGGTGATGGAGGGCAAGGCGGTTCTGTTCAAGCAGTTCGCCGGCATCGATGTGTTCGATATCGAGGTCGACGCCACCGACCCGGACCGCTTCGTCGACGTGGTCTCGGCGCTGGAGCCGACCTTCGGCGGCATCAACCTTGAAGACATCAAAGCACCGGAATGCTTTGAAATCGAGGACCGCCTGCGAGCGGCCATGAACATCCCCGTCTTCCACGACGACCAGCACGGCACCGCGATCATTGTCGCGGCGGCGGTGAGGAACGCCCTGAAGCTCACCGGCAAATCCATTGGCGAGGTCAGGCTGGTCGCCTCGGGCGCCGGGGCGGCGTCGATCGCCTGTCTCAACCTTCTGGTCTCCATGGGGCTGACACCTTCGAACATCGTCGTCACCGATATCGGCGGGGTTCTGCATACCGGCCGCGACGAGCCTTACGCCCCGGCGCAAAGGCGCTATCTGATCGACACCGAGGCGCGGACGCTTGCCGATGTCATCGGCGGCGCCGACATTTTTCTGGGGCTGTCCGCGCCCGGCGTGCTGACCCCCGAGATGGTCCAGGCCATGGCGCCACGCCCGCTGCTTTTGACCCTGGCCAACCCCACCCCGGAGATCATGCCCGAGAGGGTAGCCGAGGTCCGCGACGACGCTATTGTCGCCACCGGGCGCTCGGACTACCCCAACCAGGTCAACAACGTCCTGTGCTTCCCGTTCCTGTTTCGCGGCACGCTTGATGTCGGGGCGACCGAGATCAACGAGGCGATGAAAATCGCCGCCGTCGACGCCATCGCCGATCTTGCCATGCAGGAAAGCACCGATGTGGTCGATGCGGCCTATGAGGGCCGGGCCCACAGTTTCGGACCCGAATACATCATCCCCAAACCCTTCGATCCGCGCCTGCTCACCGTGATCGCCACGCGGGTCGCCGAGGCGGCGATGCAAAGCGGTGTCGCCCGCCGCCCGATCGAGGACATGGAGGCCTATGAGGACCGGCTGGAGCAGTTCGTCTACCGCTCGGGCCAGGCGATGCGGCCGGTCTTCTCCCGCGCCAAGGAGGCCCCCAAGCGGCTGGTCTTCGCCGAGGGCGAGGAAGAGCGGGTCTTAAGGGCGGTCCAGACCCTGGTTGACGAAAAGCTGGCAAGGCCGATCCTGGTGGGGCGGCCTGAGGTAATCGAAAACCGTCTGGCGCGCCTGGGCCTGCGCCTCAGGGCGGGCCACGATTTTGAGATCACCAACCCGCAATCCGACCAGCGTTTCAGTGAGTACTGGCGGCTTTATCATCAAATCATGCAGCGGCGCGGGGTGTCGCCGGACCGGGCCCGGGAGGTGGTGCGCACCCGCCCCACGGTGATCGCGGCGCTGATGGTGCGGCGCGGGGAGGCCGATGCCGGGATTTGTGGCGCGGTGGGATCGTTCAAGGATCACTTGGGCGAAATTCGCGATGTCATTTCGGTTCGCAAATCGGCCGCGACCGTTGCCGCTCTCAGCCTGCTCATTCTGCCCACGGGGATGTTCTTCATCGTCGATACCCATGTAACCCCGGATCCGACGGTGGACGAATTGGTGGCGATGACCCAGCTGGCGGCCCTTGAGGTGCGCAATTTCGGGCTTGAACCCAAGGTGGCTTTCCTTTCGCATTCCAGTTTTGGTACGCGAAAAACCCCAACGGCTTCCAAAATGGCCCAGGCGGTGGCGAAGCTCGCCGAGGTTGCGCCGGAGCTCGAGGTCGAGGGCGAAATGCACGCCGATGCGGCGATTTCGGAGACCATCCGGACACGATTGTTCCCGCAATCGAAACTCAAGGGCATCGCCAATCTGCTGGTGATGCCCAATATCGACAGCGCCAATATCGCTTTCAGCCTGCTGAAACAGCTCGGCAACGGCCTGTCGGTTGGCCCGATGCTGCTCGGCCTCAAGCGGCCGATGCATGTGGTGACGCCATCGGTCTCGGTGCGCGGACTGGTCAATCTGGCATCGGTCGCGGTGGTCGACGCCCAGGAGTATGAACGGGCGCGGCAGGCGAAGGGTTAGTTTCATTTTCCGACATACCCCACCGGCGCGCTCCTGATTCTTGCGTTGATTAAGTCTGTGCCATCCCGCTCCCCCACCCGGCCACCCCCAGGATACGATCTCAGGGGTGGCCGGGTGGGGGAGCGGGGTGGGACAGACTTAATCAAGGCAGGGATCACGAGG
>UOEM01000062.1_pt1 | contig 38999 bp, 42 predicted proteins | sample 1988661 | NCBI WGS metagenome assembly UOEM01 (sample SAMEA4712195, study PRJEB27164) | hydrothermal vent metagenome | biome: marine basaltic hydrothermal vent biome; feature: marine hydrothermal vent; material: mineral | place: Pacific Ocean | collected 2011-06-14/2011-07-23 | depth 1719 m | reverse complement strand
CCCGGCGGTGTGGCCGAATTCGGGGTGGCCGGGGGTGGTCGAGCCCAACTGGCGAAAACGCTTGAGCTCGTCGATGGGCAGGTCTTCGTAACCGAGCAGATGCAGACAGGCATAAAGCAGCATCGAACCATGGCCGGCGGACAGCACGAAGCGGTCGCGGTCCGGCCAGTGCGGCTCGGTGGCGTCGAATTTCATATGCCGGGCGAAAAGCACCGTGGCCATGTCGGCGGCGCCCATGGGCATGCCGGGATGACCGCTTTTGGCGGCCTCGACCCCGTCCATGGCCAGTGCCCGGATGGCACGCGCCATGGCGGCATGGCCACCACCGGCAGGCATGTCGCCGTCGGCGGTGGTGTCTGCTGCATTCGGGCTGGTTCCCGACGACTTGGTTGGGGCCATGTTCTGGCCTTTCTTTTATTTTAGTTTTCAACAGGTTGCAGCGTCTTAGGTGGTCTGGTTGGCATCTTGGGCGCAAAACGCAACAGCGTGTCGGTCCGCCAGGCGCTGTTCGCCCCGTTTCCGGACAGCCTTTGTTGGTGGACCGGTGTTCGGCAGTCCGGAACCCCCGCGACCCCCCGGGGCGTCGTCGGCGCGGGCGGCAGGACACATAGCACTTATGGATCACCTGTCAATGTGGCGCCAGGGTTGGGAGGGGAAAATTTGCCCTTATTTGGCCCTGTTCGTCGATGAGGGCTGTTGACGTGGAGTTACGACGGCGCTTAATCTTCCGCCGGCAAGGTGTTGTCGGGGATTGCGGAAAACCCTTGTGAGGGTGCCGGTCGTGTCGAAAGCCGGTTGTATCGAGGGGAAGTCCGAATGTCAGTTACAGCCCAGCGGCTACGGCCCGACGAGATGGATGGGGTAAATTTGGACGGCGCGTTGCAACAGGCCTTGTCCCGGCTCAAGACCTCCATCGAAGCCATGGAGGCCGTGCTCCACCGGCGTGAGCGCGAACATAAATCCGCCGGGGCCCTCGAAGAGGAGCTTCAGGTTCTGCTTCAGGACCGGGCACGGCTGGCCAACGAACTCGATTCCGTGAAAGCCAGAGCCTCCAAGCTCGATGCGGTCAGCGCCGAAGTCGCCGGCCGGCTCGATGTGGTCATGGCGGATATCGGTTCCGTCCTTGGTGGCCGGTAGGACAGAGGTGCGAGATGAGCGCGCCCTCGCCGGACATGGCCCAGGTGACCGTCCATATCAACAGCCGTTCGTATTCCCTGGCCTGCGAAGAGGGCGAGCAGGATCATTTGCGCGAACTGGCCCAGTATCTCGACGGCCATGTCGCCGACCTGAAAGCCCGCTTCGGCCAGATCGGCGACGCCCGGCTTCTGGTCATGGCCTCGCTGATGATCGCCGACCAGTTCTCCGAGACCCTGGCCCAGGTGGAAGAGCTTCGCGGCCAGGTCGCCGGAGTGCGCGCCGGCGGCAGTGAAATGCAATCCCTGACCGCCAATCTGGAAACCGAAACCGCCAAGAGCATCAACCAGCTGGCCAATCGCATCGAAAAGATCACCGCCACCCTGAGCGAGGGTTGAGGGATTTTCGCTGATGTGAAGCCGGTCGGGACTGGAAGTTTGTCGATGCACTCCCTATTATACCGAAGCTGCGCGGTGCGTGAGAAACCCAATATCTCGGGGCCTTATCGATTCTTAAGGGAGCTGACGCTGGCTGGGGCCGTGGCCCCTTTCATTTGGCGCCCACCTACACTGGTAGGTTCCCGGGATCGCAGTCTTCCACGGCCGTCGCGGCAATTTATCACCAGGTCCGGTTTGCCAGGGTCTGGTTTGTCAGGGTTCGGTTTGCCAGGGTTCGGTTTGCCAGGTCCGGTTTGATTGAGCTCGCCCAGGTGGCCCGTGGACGCCAATCCGCAATGACGCCAATCCGCAAATCAGCCGACAAGACCGAGCGGCGGGTGATTGCCAGAGCGCGCCGGGCGACGCTTTTGCCCTTGCGGGCCGATGCGGCTTGGCGGGTGGCCAGGCGCGGATTGCGGAATATCGGGCCGCAATGCGCTGCGGGCGCTATCATTGCCGGTTATTTCCCGCAAGACGAAGAATTCGACGTGATGCCGCTTTTGGAACGTTTACGCGCCGGTGGGCACCGGGTCGTGCTTCCCGTGGTGGTGGCGCGCCGGTGCCCGCTGGTCTTCCGCCAATGGCGCCAAGGGGAGGAACCCGTGCCCGGGGCCATGGGCATTCCGACACCCCCCGCAACCGCGCCGCAACTTCGGCCCGACATCGTGCTGGTGCCGTTTCTTGAAGCGGACGAACATGGGTATCGCCTTGGTTACGGCGGCGGCTACTATGACCGCACCCTGGCTGAATTGCGCGCGCGCGGCGATGTCACGGCCATCGGAGTTGGCTTTGCCGACCAGATTGTCGCCGAGGTTCTCCATGACCGGCACGATGCCCGGCTCGATGCGATCCTGACGGAGAAGGGCCTGATCCACATGCCTCAAAATATTGACGGAACGGCCCGGTGAGGCTGCTGTTTCTTGGTGATGTCGTCGGGGCGTCGGGGCGCGAAGCGGTGGAGCGGGAGTTGCCGGAGCTTCGGGCCCGCTACGGTTTCGATTTCGTCGTGATCAATGGCGAAAACGCCGCCGGCGGCTTTGGCATCACCGAGAAGATCTGCGACGGGCTGCTGGCGGCGGGCGCCGATGCGGTGACCACCGGCAACCATGTCTGGGACCAGCGCGAGGCGATGGTGTTCATCGAGCGCCAGGACCGTTTTTTGCGCCCGGTGAATTTCCCCCCCGGCGCGCCGGGCCGGGGCGCGGGCCTCTTTCAGGCGGCGGGCGGCGCTTCGGTGCTGGTGATCAATGCCATGGGGCGGGTCTATATGGACGCCATGGAAGACCCCTTCGCCGCCGTCGACAAAGCCCTGGCCGACCTCCGGCTGGGCGAGACGGTGGATGCGGTCATCGTCGATTTTCATGCCGAGGCGACGTCGGAGAAGCTGGCCATGGGTCATCACCTCGACGGGAGGGTGTCGCTGGTGGTCGGCACCCACACCCATGTGCCGACCGCCGACGACCAGATATTGCCCGCCGGGACCGCCTATCTGAGCGATGCGGGCATGTGCGGCGACTATGATTCGGTGCTCGGTTTTGAAAAAAGCGGGCCGCTGCAGCGCTTTTTGACCAAACTGCCCGGCGGCCGGTTCGTTCCCGCCGAAGGGGAGGCGACGGTGTCCGGGATCGCCATCGAGACCGACGACCGCACCGGCCTGGCGACACAGATCTCGCCGGTGCGGGTCGGCGGCCGGCTTCGCCCGATGCTCCCCGATTTCTGGGATTGAGATTTAGACCGAATGTGTCCTTTTCGCCGCTAATATCATACCGCCACCTGACCCCCGATCGGAGTTCCGACCCCCATGATCGACACCGATGTAAATGAGTTCGTCGCTTTTGCCCACAAGCTGGCCGATGCCGCCGCGGTCAAGACGCTACGCCATTTCCGCCAGCGCCCCGATACCGACGACAAGGCCGCCGGAGGCAGAATGGATCCGGTCACCGAAGCCGACCGCGGCGCCGAGCGGGCCATCCGAGCCATGATCGAGGCGAGTTACCCCACCCACGGCATTGTCGGAGAGGAATATGACGTCCGGCCGGCAGCCGGCGCCTATGAATGGGTTATCGATCCGCTCGACGGCACCCGGGCCTTCATCACCGGCCTGCCGCTCTGGGGCACGCTGATCTGCCTGCAAAAGGACGGCCGGCCCATCATCGGCCTGTTCGACCAGCCCTATATCGGCGAGCGCTTCATCGGCCGTCCGGGGCGGAGCGATCTGATGGCACACCAGCAGATCCAGCGCCTGACCGCCAGCGCCTGCACCCGTCTTGCCAACGCCAGCCTCGCCACCACAACACCGGAGCTTTTCACCGGCGCGGGCGAGCTTGCCGCCTTCCAATACGCCGCCCGAACGACGCGGCTCTTACGTTACGGCGGCGATTGTTATCTTTACGGCATGGTGGCGGCGGGGCATCTGGATCTGGTCATCGAGGCGTCGCTGAAGCCTTTCGATATCGCCGCGCTGGTGCCGATTGTCGAGGGGGCGGGGGGGGTGGTCAGCCAGTGGTCGGGCGGGCCGGCGCAACTGGGCGGGCGCATCGTGGCCGCCGCAACGCCGTCCCTGCACGCCGAGGCGATCGACCGGCTCAACGAGGGTCTTGCACTGTCTGCGCAGAAGTAAGGGGTATGGGCCAAAACGCTTAGAGCGATTCCGTTTTTAACGGAATCGCTCTAGATTTTTTCGCTCACGGCTATTTCGGTGCTGCGCACCAAGCCTTGCGCCGGGCAGCGCTTGCTGCCTGAGCGCTTCCGTCAAAGACGATCACGCTCTAGGCCGGCTTATTTTTAGCGGTAACCTGCATCGGCCTGCCACAGCGGTGTGTCATTCGTAGGTAACGGTCATGACGATCGGTGCTGCCCATTCAATTTCCGCTCCATGGGTTACATCGCCGCCGGCATCCAGCGAAAGCAGGGATATGCCGTGGCCATCGGGTTGCAGAATGACCCTTCGCAACACCATCGATCCGTCTTTCAACGCAACAATGGCGTTGCGACCCGCTGCGTTGGCGATGTTTTTGTCGCGGTAGCGGTTGCCGACGAGTATCGATCCGGCCTGATAGGGGCCGCTTGCACTGGTGGTCTGAACGGCAACCGGATCGTCCGCCGGAACGTCCAGGCTAATCTGCTCATTGCTGGGTCCAGGGGCTAGCTGACCGGCCCGGCCCGTCACCCCAAGCATGGGAATGCCGCAACGCTGGTTGTCTTCCAGAAGATCGGTGATACGGACTTCCAGCGCCTGGGCGATTTTCTCCAACCAATCGGTCGAGACGGTCATATTTGCGGTTTCAAGCCGTTGCACCGTCTGCGGCGTCGTTCCGATGCGATCGGCAAGATCCCGAAGGGTCAACCCACGCATTTTCCTTAAATGGCGAATTCGTGTCTGCACGGTATCATCCAGAATATAAGATTTGAACGGGATACATAATAAACTTATCCCCCCATGTCACGAAATAGGTGAGATTTTCCCTCTAAACGGTAAATGACAAACAAACGTCATCAGTTGGAGGTATCCATGGAAGCGCTCGTATCCGCCAAATTTTCCGCCCAGATCCCGGGCCGGTCTCCCTTAAGCAACGAGGCGGCCGAGATAGCGGTTTGCGGTCGCGGCGATATTGATATCGGGGCGCTGGTCTCGGTGGTTGCATCGGGGTTTTCGATCAACCCGCATTTTATAATCGCTCCAGCCCGCAACAAGGCCCGCATCGCCCTGACACGGCAGGTTTCGATGTACATCGCCCATGTCGCCCTTGGTCTTTCCCTGACCGAAGTGGGGCGAAAATTCCGGCGCGACCGGACCACCGCGGCCCATGCCTGCCGCCTGGTGGAAGACCTCCGTGATGATGACGATTTTGATTTCGCCCTTGAGCACCTGGAATGGGCGGCGCTGAAACTCACCGCTCTGACGGTGAAAAAATGAGTGGCGCTACGCCGCTGCCGCCGGTTGCGACCAACACATTGACGCCAAAGATGCTGGAGCGTGAGGCCCGGCGCCTGCTTCCGGTGCTGGCCAAAAAAGGCGCGCGCGCTAGCTGCAAGACAAAGGGGCGCCATGGGGAAGTGTCCATTACCTTGCGTGCCGGCCAGAAAAAACCCTCGGCGGTATGCGACAGCAATATTCTTGCCGCCTTCATCCAACATGAATGGGTTCAGCAGGACGATGGCGGCGAATGGACCATTTCTCCGGCCGGGCTCGCCTGGTTGATGCGAACCACCGGCGGCGAGGACGGCTATCGGTCCCAGCATCAGATCATTTCGGAGCGGATGCAGACCATGCCCGACGGCACCTGCCGGCCGGTGCGGATCAACGATGGCGAAAACCCCCTTGGCTGGCTGCGCCGGCGAAACGGACCCGGCGGCACCCCGTTCCTCAACGACGATATGGTCGCCGCCGGCGAACGGTTGCGTTCCGATTTCACGGCTGCCCAGTTGACGCCTGGCATCACCACCGATTGGACGCGCATCCAGACCCAACGCCCCGGCGCCGGTTCCGCGCGCGCCAATGGCGCCTGCGACCTCAGCGACACCGCCCTTGCGGCCCGCCAGCGTTTTGAGCGCGCCCTGAATGCCGTTGGCCCCGAAATGGCCAATGTCGTCGTCGATGTCTGCTGCTTTCTGATCGGTCTTGGCGAGGCCGAAAGCGCCCGGGGGTGGCCGCGGCGTTCCGCCAAGCTGGTGCTCCGTCTGGCCCTTGATATTCTGGCCCGGCACTATGGCATCATCAGACCTCAGCCCCATAGGCCGGCGCGGCGCAAATCCCATGTCTGGCACCGGTCCGATGCCCGGCTTTCTTCCCCGGATTAGCGGGGTCGGCTTTCTCGCCAGGCGCCGGTTAATCGACTTTGGCGACCTTGGTGACCCTGGCGGTTTGGGCCGAGGCTTCGGTGGCGATCCGGCGAATTCTTTGCACCATGGCCTGAAGGCCGTTTGAACGCTGCGGGGTCAGATGCGCGTCCAGTCCAATGCGGCGTAAAACGCCATCGATATCGGTGGCGAGGATATCCTGGGGCGTGCGGCCAGAACACATGGCAAATAAAATGGCGATGAGCCCGCGTACGATATGGGCATCGCTGTCGCCGGAAAAGACCAGAACCGTCTCGCCATCGCGGGTTTCCCGGACCGCCTTGAGCCAGACCTGGCTGACGCAGCCTTCGACTTTATTGGCCGCGCATCGCTCGGCCTCGTCAAGGGGCGCCAGCGCCCTGCCCAGTTCGATGACGTAGCGGTAGCGGTCTTCCCAATCGTCGAGGAATTCAAAATCCTCGACCAATGTATCGATATCTTGATCGGCCAAGTTCCGTGGATCCCATGTTGGCAGGTTTGTCCCACACATAGGCCCTTGTCCGGCCAGCGGCAACGCGTAAAAAGTCGGCGCCGGGTCCGATACAATCGCAAAATGTGAGCGGTGAAGCTGCCTCAGGCGTCGGTGTCCACGGGCCCGACCCAGGGCGCTTCGAGGTCGCTTGGCTCCAGCGTGTTCTGGGTGCGCGGGCTTGCCGGCGAGGTTTGCGGGGTTGCAGGCGGCGCCACCACCTTCTGGGTTCGCGGCCGTGGCTCCTGGTACGTGCCACGGGTTTCGCGTGACCCCGAAACTACATCGAAGACGTAGCCTGCCAGGGAAATGGCCTTGGCGCCGAAGCGGTCCATAAGCCGCGTTCCGGTTTGGCAAGCCTCAGGGTTGCGATCACAAAACGAAGCCATATCCGAAACCGTTGCCCGCGCGATACCAACAGCCTGGTCCGATAGCCCCGTTGAAAGGCGCGGCTCCGCGGGCTTGGCATTTTCCGGCGGGGATGTGTCGATGGGGGCCAGCACTATGATGATGCTGAGCCAGAATGCCATTTTGATCAGGGACAAAACTTGTCCTTTTCAGCAAACATTGGTGGGTCGCCGATGGTGGCGGGAACGAATTCGCCGTACCCTACCGTTGAAATTTTTTTGATTCTGCAAAATCCCGCTGACGAAATTGAGGCAAACTTGGAGCAAACTTGTCGACAATTGTTCCTTTCGGAGGCAGCGGGCCAACTGGGTGTCATCGAACACGAACGGCGCGGCGTCCAAATTACCCTTGAATGCACATCACGGAGACTGCCGGTGACCGAATTTGTGGCTTGCGGGTCGGCGGACACCGCATTACGGGCTCGCCAGTCTGAACACCGCGCGTGAACCGGTCTTTATGGAGGCCAGATTCGTCCCGTGGCCCGGATTGGGCACAAAAAAGCCACCTGAGTATCCCGTTTGAGGCCGTTGCCGAACGGAGAAAGTGGCGTTCGCCATTCTTTTGCCCCATTAGGTTCCGAACATTCGTTCATCCGGGGTTCATGTTTCTGCCAGCAATTTCGCGACGCAGAATTGGATTGACTCCGGGCAAGGGGGGCGACTTATGAGACTGCGTGTTGCCGAATTCGCAGGGTCAACCATAGTCGTTCTTAGTGGAGCGGCGTTTGTCTGGGCGCTGGTGTTCGATCCGCCCTATCCATTGCCTTCAGAACCCGATCCGGTGCGCCACCTCACCGACGGCACCGCCGGCAAAGCGTTTGAAAACGACAAAACCGCCCGCCTGGCTTTGGCCCGGTTTCCCCTGCCCGTCGATGGCGAGGCGCAAACGTCCGAAACGGCAAAATTAATCAAGTCGCTGCAAATCGAACTTGCACGCCATGGTCTTGATGTCGGCCCCGCCGACGGGACCGTATCGCCAAAGACCCGCGAGGCCATTGCGGTCTACCAACGCCAGATGAGCCTTGAGGTTACCGGCCAGCCCTCACAGCTTCTGCTTGATCATCTTGAGATCACCCAGCCCCTCAGGGAGGCGTCGTCAACGCCGGAAAACAGCAAGATGATTCGGCTCGTCGCCACGGTGCAAAAGCAGCTGGCAAGTCTTGGCTATTCGATCAGCAACCCCAATGGCGTGGTCACCGGCGAGACCCGTGACGCCATCGCCAAGTTCGAGCGCGAAACCGGACTGCCGGTGACCGGCGAAGTCTCCTTCAAGCTCGTTCAGAGGTTGAACCGGTTTGAGTACACCCCGCTTTAGGGATTTTCCGGCAAAACTCGGCACAACTGCATTTCAACCTGGGCGGCGTTGGGGGGTACGGCCCCCCCGGGCGAATTTACATGCGACTTAAATCCGAAATATGGGCGATGGCTCATGTCCGCCGCGTTTTTTCCGAAGGCGCGACCGCGATTGTGGTCAGGAAAGGCGATGCCGACGCCGGCGCCATATTCATTCGCACCCTGGGCGCTAACGGAATATCAGCCCTGCTTGGCCCGGCCCTGGGGCTTGCGGCCACCGAAGCGGGGGAGCGCGTGTGGCGGCAGCTCGTCGAAGAGGGGCCGTTTGACCGGGCAGACCCGGACAGCGTGCGCCGGATTGACGAGCGATTGGCCCGTGAGCTCCAATTTGATCCCGATATCTGGATCATCGAGATCGAGGACCGCACCGGCCGCCATTTTCTGGAACCCTATGCGCTGGCGGTTGAAGAAAACTGAACCTGGGCTACTCCTCGTTACGGTATTTAGGGTTTTGTTAACCATAGGCCACCCTTAATTCCCCATAAGGCTCAACCCAACCCTGCCGCACCAGATTGAAAGGGTCGTAATGGCGAGCATCGTGTCTTTTCCAAATTGGGCGGGGCGGCGGACGCCGGATTTCAGCGATCCGGGGCCCGGTGGCGCAAAATTGACCAAACGCAACAAAGCCGAGATCGTTATCTTTCCCGGTATTCGCATCGAGCGCCAAAAATTCTCACCTGCCGACCGGCTGCCGGCCCGCCCCGGCTTGAAGACCGGAAAGCCGCGCCATGAGCGGGGCTGACTTGGCAAGGCATGGAACAAAATGGCGGCGGCGGAATGTTAACTTGCCACCATTGTTGCCCAAGCTGCCGGCGGCGGCCCCGCTTTGGGGCGTTGTCCTGGTGGCGCTGACCCTGGCGGGGTGCGGCACTCAGGACGATTTTGGCCGCGTCAATTCCAGCACCCTGGCAACACGCATTGGCATGGCGCCATACCTCCTTGTTCCGGGGTATCGGGATGAAAATGCCGGCCGGACGGCGCTCACACCGGCCGAGACCGACCTGCGCCGTTACGCCAACGCCCTGACCAGCGGTTATGCCCATCAGAAAACCCACGGCAACTATGCCCAGATGGTGCCCATCGTGCCGCGTAAACTCCGCGCCGCGCTGAAATCCAGAACCACGGCGAAATACTATGTCGGGGAAATCAACCGCGTCGGTTTTAAATCGGGTGAAGCGGCTCTGAATGCCATCACCGACGATATGCGTGCCGACGAGCGCAATATCGATGGTTTGTGGTCGGCGGCCACGAAGGTCTACCGGGCGGACGGCATCAGGATCGGCGAAATCGACGCTGGGGGTATCCGCCCCGCGGTCGCCGGGGATATCCTGCGGCGCATCGAGGAGAACAGAGCCATCATCGACGGGGTTCTGAAGGTCGCCGGGGAACGGCTGGAGGGCTACAGAATGGCGATCTCGGAAGCCTTTGTCGCCGATCCGGGGTCCGGATATGCCGGCGCCAAACTTGAATATGTCAATTTGCGCCGCAGCGTCGAAAATCTTGACTCAAACCTCAAGGGACTGGGCACGCGCTATGCCTTGTCGCTGCCGCGAACCGACGGTTGCATAAGCCAGAGCCTTGCCCGCGCCTGCTGACGCGGGCATTTTTTGCTGATGAAGTCTCACACCATCCCGCTGGTTCTTTGCTGATGAAGTCTCACGCCATCCTGTTCCCCCACCCAGCCACCCTCAAGGATACTCGGCATTAGGTAGCAAACGCACCAACGAACATATAGCGGGGTCCGATTGATTTTGCGATGGTGTGAACGTGGCCGATCCCCACGTAATCACCGCCCTTATGGACTTGTCCCGGTTTAGTTCCGCAAGACGCCGCAATATTCCGCTCAATGCCCGTCAGCTATCGATCCAAGGCCCGCAAAACCGATGCCTGCGGCGACAAAGGTTGGGCTGCAGCCCACTCAGAATCCATCAATTCAACCCGCGCCGTGATCGCCCTTTTTGTTTTGCGGGCGTAGCTCGCAACCTGATCTGTTTGGGGAACTGCTATTGAACCCGTGACATGGCGCAAAAAAAAGAGGCCGTCCTTGCGGACGGCCCAAGTCTTGGGAGGAAACGCCCATACTGGGCAGCGAGATGGCGGAGGAACGCCATGTCGCAGTGCAATAATATGCTCGCAGTGCAGCAATTTCAATCAAATGATAAAATTTTTATCAGACCGAACGTTCGGTATATACATCTGAAGCCATCTGTCAAAACTTTCGACACCTGGCCGTCAGCCCGGCGCATCGGCTCAAAACGTCAACAACACATGGCGGGCACCGCAGCATGGGCGTCCGCCGGACAAGGGCTTGAGTCTTTAGTCAGAACTGAAAACGCTCCAACCAACGCCGCCGGTCTCAAAAGTACCCCAAGATCGGATCAGACCTTTTTCACCTCTTCGAGGAAGATTTCCACCTCCGTGGAGATATTGCCCGCTTCGGCGGCCAGCGATCTGGCGGCATCGCGGACCTCGCCGGCGCTCTCCCCGGTCTGGCTGGCGGCTTCCTGCACCTGGATCATATTGTTGGACACATCCTGGGTGCCGGTTGCGGCCTCGGTGACATTGCGGCTGATCTCCTGGGTGGTGGCGGCCTGCTGCTCGACCGCGGCGGAAATTACCGAGGACACCTCGTTGATCTGGTTAATGGTCTGGGAGATGTTTTCGATTGCCTGCACGGCGGACTGGGTCACGGTCTGGATGGTGCCGATCTGCTCGGTGATCTGTTCGGTGGCCCTGGTGGTCTGACCGGCGAGGCTCTTGACCTCCGAGGCGACGACCGCAAAGCCCTTGCCCGCTTCACCGGCCCGCGCCGCCTCGATGGTGGCGTTGAGCGCTAAAAGGTTGGTCTGGTTGGCGATGTCCTGGATCATGTTGACCACTTCACCGATCTTCACCGACGAAGCCACCAGCTCGCGCATGGTGGCGTTGGCGTCCTCGGCCCCCTTGACGGCCTCATTGGCGACGGAGGAGGACTGGTTCACCTGGCGGTTGATCTCGCCGATGGAGTTGGACAGCTCCTCGGCGGCGGCGGCAACGGTGTTGACGTTGACCGTGGCCTCCTCGGCGCCGGCGGCCGAGGTGATGGCGTGGCTGGTGGCCCGTTCGGCGGTGGCGGTCATGGTTTCGGACATCCCTTGCATGGTTTCGGCGGCGGTGGCGACCTGTTCGACGCCGGTTTGCACCCGCTCCTCGAAGGTCTGGATGGCGTTCTGCAGGGCGGTGACGACCGACCAGGTCACCATGGCGCCTATGTAGTCGCCGTTGTCGGCGTGGACGGCGACGACACGAAGGTCCAGGGTCTGGGGGCCCAGTTTGATCTTGGTGGTCCAGGGAAGATTGGCGGGGTCGCGCAGGAGCTTGCGCTGATGGCTGGGGTCCTTGTGGAAGACGTCGATGCAGGTGCCGACCATATTGGCGGTATCGACGCCATCAGGCAAAAGCTCGCCAAGGGAGGAAAGTGTCGCCGTGCTGGTTTGATTGATATAGGTGATCTCCAGGGTTTCAGGATCACACATGATCACGTTGATCGGCATTGAATCGAGCATCCGCAGCAATGTCGCGGCGTCAGATATGCCTTTGATTTCTGCCTCCGGAGTGTTGGTTTCCGGGCCGTGATCCGGCGTGGTGGGTATTTTCTTTTTCAGTCCAAACATTGTCGTTCCTTCCAGCCCATTGCCGCCCCGTCGCCGCGCCGGTGCCCCCTTGTGGTGATTTAGGATCGCGCGGGGGGCGGGTCCCCAAAATTTCCGCATAACAGGCTGAAGTGTGTAGAAATATCGTTAACGCACCTTAAAATTGCGAAGACTTCTCAAGTAAACGTATAAATTGCAGCCGGGAGTGGTGCGGCCAGCGGCGCAAATGGCAATCTTTGCACCTTTTCCCCCAAGCTCTATAAGGAAGCTTGAGTCTCAAGGCGCCAATGGGTGACCTTGCCCCCGATCCCCACGTTTAAGAGGCGGCCATGGCTGGGCATTCCCAATTCAAGAACATCATGCACCGCAAAGGCGCGCAGGACAAAAAACGCGCCAAGATTTTCGCCAAGCTGGCCAAGGAAATCACCGTGGCGGCCAAGCTGGGCATGCCCGACCCCGACGCCAACCCCCGGCTGCGCGGCGCCATTCAGGCAGCGCGGGGGCACAATATGCCCAAGGACAATATCGAGCGCGCCATCAAGCGCAGCCAGGACGCCGATGGCGCCAATTTCGAAGATGTCCGCTATGAGGGCTTTGGCCAGGGCGGGGTCGGCTTAATCGTCGAAACCCTGACCGACAACCGCAACCGCACCGCATCGGGCGTGCGGGCGACCTTTTCCAAGAACGGCGGCAATCTCGGCGAGACCGGCTCGGTATCCTTCAGCTTCGACCGCGCCGGTCTGGTGACCTTTGCCGCCGAAGTCGCCGACGCCGATACCATGCTCGACGCCGCCATCGATGCCGGCGCCCAGGATTGCATCTCCACCGCCGATGGCCACGAACTGATTTGCGCCCCTGATTCGCTGCATGAAGTGGCGCGGGCGCTCGAAGAAATTTTTGGCGAGCCAACCAGTGCCGCGCTCATCTGGCGGCCGCAGAACCGCATCGAGGTCGACGAGGAAACCGCCGAAAAGCTGCTCAAGCTCATCGACGCCCTTGAGGACAATGACGATGTGCAGAACGTTTATGCCAACTACGACATGTCCGACGAAGTTTTTGAAAAACTAAGCGCCTGACCGGTTTTCTCCCCGGGCCGGCCCCTGAGGTCTCATGACACGGCAAATATGTCTCATAGGTATCGATCCTGGGCTGCGGCGGACCGGCTGGGGGGTTATTGTCGTAGAGGGATCGCAAGTGAGCCATGTCGCCCACGGGGTGGTGAGCCCGGCCACCGATCTGCCTTTCGCGACCCGGCTTCTGACGCTCTATGAAGCGCTTTTGGACCTGGCGCGGCGGCACCGGGCCCAGGAGGCGGCGGTGGAGGACACCTTTGTCAATAAAGATCCCGCCGCCAGTCTCAAGCTCGGCCATGCGCGTGGCGCGGCGCTGCTGGCCATGGCTTCGGCGGGGCTGGAGGTGGCGGAATATGCCCCCAACAGGGTGAAAAAGTCCGTCGTCGGTTCGGGGCATGCCGACAAGAGGCAGATCAAGGCGATGGTGGAAATGCTGCTGGGCCGGCCGGGGGTCAAAAACGCCGATGCCGCCGATGCCCTCGCGGTGGCCATCACCCATGCCCATCACCGGACCCAGGCGGCGGTCTTGGCCGCGGTTTCATGATCGGCAAACTCAAAGGCCTTGTCGATGAGGTCGGCGACGACTGGGTGATCCTCGATGTCGGCGGGGTGGGATACGAGGTCCACTGCCCGGCGCGGACCCTTGCCGCCCTGCCGCCTAGGGGCGAGGCGGCGAGCCTTTCCATCGAAACCCATTTGCGCCAGGACATGATCCGGCTTTTCGGCTTTGCCGAGCCCCAGGAGCGCGAATGGTTCCGGGCCTTGCAGACCGTGCAGGGGGTGGGTTCGAAAGTGGCGCTGGCGGTGCTGTCGGTTCTGGCGCCCGGCGATCTTGCCAAGGCGGTGACGCTGAACGATACCGCCGCCATTTCGCAAGCCCCGGGGGTGGGCGCCAAGGTGGCCCAGCGCATCGCCACCGAGTTGAAAAGCAAGGCGGCCAAGCTCGGCGGCGGTACATTCGCTGCCGCCGACACCCAGTCGGCGGTTGCCGGCGGCGATGGCGCGGCGATGGCCGATGCGGTTTCCGCCCTGGTCAATCTGGGCTATGGACGCCCCCAGGCCACCGAGGCGGTCGCCAGGGTTATGATGGTGGCCGGTGAGGGCGCGGGCGCCGCCGAGCTGATTCGCCACGGCCTTAAAGAGCTGGCCCGATGACCGGGCGGCTGGTGGCGGCCGACCCGCAAGCCGGAGATGGCGCCGAACCGGCCATCCGGCCCCAGGTGCTGGCCGAGTTCATCGGCCAGAAACAGCTTCGCGCCAATCTGAAGATTTTCATCGATGCGGCGGGCGGGCGCGGCGAGGCGCTCGATCATGTTTTGCTCGCCGGCCCGCCGGGTCTGGGCAAGACGACGCTGGCGCAGATTGTCGCCCGCGAGCTGGGGGTCAATTTCCGCGCCACCTCGGGGCCGGTGATTGCCAAGCCGGGGGACCTGGCCGCCATCCTCACCAATCTGGAGGAGCGCGATGTGCTCTTTATCGACGAGATTCACCGTCTGTCGCCGATCGTCGAGGAGGTGCTTTATCCGGCGATGGAGGACTTCCAGCTCGACCTGATCATCGGCGAAGGCCCTGCGGCGCGCTCGGTGCGCATCGATCTGGCCCACTTCACATTGGTGGGGGCAACGACGCGCGTCGGCCTCTTGACGACACCGCTGCGCGACCGGTTCGGCATCCCCTTGCGGCTTAATTTTTATGAACCCCATGAGTTGGAGGAGGTCGTCAAGCGCGGCGCCCGGGTCTACGGTTATGCCATCACCCCCGATGGCGCCGCCGAGATCGCCCGGCGGTCGCGGGGCACGCCTCGGGTGGCGGGGCGCCTTTTGCGCCGGGTGCGCGATTTTGCCGCTGTCGCCGGGGCCGGCGCCATCGATGCGCCGGTCGCTGACGCCGCCCTTGGCCAGTTGGAAGTCGATGCCCGTGGCCTGGATGCCCTGGACCGGCGTTATCTCACCTGCATTGCCGGGCACTACGGCGGCGGGCCGGTGGGCATCGAGACCATTGCCGCCTCCCTCGGAGAGGCGCGGGACGGGCTGGAGGACGTGGTCGAACCTTTCCTCATTCAGCTTGGCTTTGTTGGACGCACCCCGCGCGGAAGGGTGCTGACCCCCCATGCCTTTGCTCACCTTGGTCTGGCGGTGCCGGAGGTCAAATCCCAGGACGATTTTTTTAACGCTTCCGGCGATGACTGAAACGCAGATACCCGCCAGCGAACGACACAGGCCGACCCGCCGTGGCCTGCTCAAGGCGCTGGCGGGACTGGTTCTCGCCGGCACCGCGCTGGCCGGCTACGGTTTCGCCGTTGAGCCGTTGTTGCGTCTTGCGGTCACCCGCTACCGGTTCAACCCGCCGGGCTGGCCGGCGGACCTGCGGCTGAAAATCGCCGTTTTGGCCGATATCCACGCCATTGAGCCGTGGATGCCGGCGTCTCGGGTGGCGGGCATCGCCGAGCGGACCAACAGCCTTGGGGCCGACATGGTTCTGCTGCTCGGCGATTTTGTCTCCACCATGCGGGTTTCCACCGGCCCGGTGGCCGCCGCCGACTGGGCCGCCGCCCTGGCGGGCTTGCGGGCGCCGCTCGGCGTGCATGCGATCCTGGGCAACCACGACTGGTGGTCCGATGCCGGGGCGCAACGCCGCCGCCAGGGGCCGACGGAGGCAGCAAACGCCCTTGAGGCCGCCGGCATCCCGGTCTACGAGAATGACGCCGTGCGCCTGACCAAGGACGGTCGAGGCTTCTGGCTCGCCGGGCTTGGCGACCAGCTTGCCTTTGATAATGGGGTGGTGAATGGCCACCGGGTTTTTTCCGGCGTCGATGATCTGGACGCAACCCTGGCCCAGGTGACCGACGATGCGCCGGTGTTGCTGATGGCCCATGAACCGGACATTTTTCCAACCGTTCCGGACCGCGTCGCCCTGACCCTGTGCGGCCACACCCATGGCGGGCAGGTCCGTCTGTTTGGCTATTCGCCCGTCGTGCCCTCGTCCTACGGCAACCGCTTTGCCTATGGCCATATCGTCGAGACCGGCCGGCACCTGCTGGTCTCAGGGGGGTTGGGCAGCAGCATCGTTCCCTTGCGGTTCGGGGTGCCGCCGGAGATTGTGCTGATCGAGCTTGGCGGCGGCGATGGCTGAAGACAGCGAACCCTTGATGGCATGGCCCGATATCGCCGGGCGCCTGGAGGGGCAGGTCCATGTGCTGCCGGTGCGGGTCTACTACGAGGACACCGATTTTTCCGGCGTCGTCTACCACGCCGGCTATTTCCGCTTTTGCGAGCGCGGGCGCTCCGATTTCCTGCGTCTGTCCGGCATTGACCACCATGAGCTTCACAATGCGGCCAAGGGGGCGGAGAAGCTGGCCTTCGCCGTCACCCGCATCGAGGCGGATTTTGTCGGCGCGGCGCGGATCGACGATCTGCTCGAGGTGCGGACCCGGTATAGCGCCCTGACGGCGGCGCGGATTTTAATCGAACAGGAGGTTTTTCGCCTGGACGAAGCCCTCTTTAGGGCCCATGTGACGGTGGTGCTTCTCAACCAAGCTGGCCGGCCACGGCGAATTGGCGGTATTTTGGCAAAGCGCCTTGGCGGCTTTTTGCCGGATTAATATTTGGTTCAGCGCCGGTTAAGGTCAATTCAGACTCAATATATGTTTACCTTTTGGTATCATTACGAATTCATTTAGGATGCCGCAGTTTGGTCACAATTGCCTCGTTAGGGTCCCGCCAAGGCAACAGTGCCGTCGATCGGGCTGGCCCGCGGCGTTTGGTTTTTGGGGCGAGTTGTGGTGCGTTGCAATTTTTTGACCCTCTGGGCCCGGAGACACCGCTGGCCGCAAGGTGGGTTTTTCGCGGTCGAGGACAGGCATGATTTCACAAGCGTTGGCGCAAGAGCTGGGACCACAGGCGGTGGACCTGTCGCTAATGGGCTTGTTCTTCCAGGCCGATATCGTCGTCAAAGCCGTCATGCTCGGTCTTCTGGTCACCTCGGTCTGGTGCTGGGCCATCGTGTTTGAAAAAATGATCGGGCTGGGGCGGGCCAAACGGCTGACCAACCAGTTCGAAAAAGCCTTCTGGGCCGGCCAATCCCTCGAAGAACTTTATCAGGGCTATGCCCAGAAAAAGCCCAAGGCGATGGCGGCGCTGTTCGTGGCGGCCATGCGTGAGTGGCGGCGTTCGGCGGATATGGGCGACCGGGCCAGCCCCGCCGGGGTGCAATTGCGGGTGCAAAAAGCCATGGAGGTGGCGACAACCCGCGAGCTGGAGCGCATGGAGCGCCGGCTGCTGTTTCTGGCCACCGTCGGCTCGACGGCGCCCTTTGTCGGGCTCTTCGGCACGGTGTGGGGCATCATGAATTCGTTTTCCGCCATCGCGGTGTCGGAGAACACCAATCTTGCGGTGGTGGCGCCAGGTATCGCCGAGGCGCTGTTCGCCACCGCCATCGGCCTTTTGGCGGCCATTCCGGCGGTGATTTTCTACAACAAGTTTTCCACCGACCTCACCCGGCTGGCCACCAGGTTTGAAACGTTTTCGGACGAATTCATGGCCATCATGTCGCGCCAACTCGACGAGCGGAGCTGAACCATGGGCGCATATTCAGGGGGCCGGCGGCAGGGCAGGGGACGTTATGCGCCCATGGCCGAAATCAACGTCACCCCGATGGTCGATGTCATGCTGGTGCTGCTCATCGTCTTTATGATCGCCGCCCCGCTTCTGACCGTGGGCGTGCCCATAGAATTGCCCGAAACCAAGGCTAAGCAGCTTTCGGCCACCAAGGAGCCGCTGACGGTTTCGGTGACAAGCGAGGGCAAGGTGTTCCTGCAGGACAATGAAATCCCCATCGATGAAATCGTGCCCAAATTGCTGGCCATTTCCGAAGGCGGCTTCGAAGAGCGCATTTTCGTGCGCGGCGACCGGTCGGTCTCTTACGGACAGGTGATGCGGGTCATGGCGCGGATTTCGTCCGCCGGGTTCAAAAGTATCGGCCTTGTGACCGATATCGAGAACAACTAGCCCGATGCGTATCGAACTCGGCATATCGGCGGTGATCCATACCGTAATCCTGGTCGCCGGCGCCGTGGCGCTGCCCTCGGCTGTGGCGCTGAAGACCAAGGAGCCGCCGCCCCTGCCGGTGGAAATTTTCACCGTAGCCGAATTCACCAAGCTGGCGGCCAGGAAAACCGAGATCGAACCGGAGCGCAATGCGCCCGCGGTGGAAACTGAAGTCGAGCCGGAGGAGCCGCCGCCGATTGTGGTCGACCCCCCCAAGGCCGTGGAGCCCGAAACGCCGCCACCGGCCAAGGTCGCGGCGCTGGAGCCCCCCCCGGCGCCCATCGAGGCGCTGCCGCCCGAACCGCTGCCGCTGCCCGAGCCCGAAGTGGTGGCCGAGCCCGAACCTGAGCCCGAACCTGAGCCTGTGCCCGAACCGGAGCCTGAACCCGCCGCGGCCCCCGAGCCGGCGCCGCAACCTGCGCCCGAACCGGAACCAAAAATAGTGGAAGCCCCGCCGCCGCCAACCGCCGCAGCGCCGGCACCGCGGAAAAAACCCAAGCCGCCAAAAATCGCCAAGGCGCCGAAAAAAAACAAACCACCGAAGGCGGCCAAGAAAAAGACGTTTAATCCCGATAAGATCGCCGCCCTGCTCAACAAGGTTCAGGACGATGCCGGTCCCAGCCCGGCCCCGGCCGCGGGGCGCCTTGACGACGGCGCACGCGATATTTCGGGGCTGGATCTGGTCATCACCCAGAGCGAAATGCGCTATCTGCAAAACCAGATGCAGCGCTGCTGGAACCCCCCGGTCGGTGTCGCCAATGCCGCCAGCCTCAATGTCAAGGTCGAGGTGCGGTTCGACCGCGGCGGACGCCTTGAGGCCCGGCCGGTGGTGCTCAATAGTGGCGGGGAGGGGTTTGACGTGGCCGCCAATGCCGCTGTAAGGGCTGTACTGCAGTGCCAACCCTATGACATGCCGGCGGAAAAATATGACAACTGGCGGCAGGTTATTGTTAACTTCGATCCACAGTTCATGCTGGGGGGATAGGTTTTGATGCGCACCGAAGTTTACCTTCCCAAGGTGTTGTTCGCCGCGGCCGCAATGGTATTCGGCGTCATGCTGGGCGCTGTTCCGGCAAGGGCTCAACTTGAGATCGATGTCACCCAGGGCAACATTCGGCCCGTGCCCATCGCCATCCCCGCCTTTGCTGGCGGAGGCGGGGAGGAGGCCAAATACGGGGCGGCGATCTCCCAGGTGATTTCCGAAAACTTGCGCAATTCGGGCCTCTTCCGCCCCCTTGACCCGGCCTCCTTCATCGAAACCGCGCTCAATGCCAACAGCCAGCCGAAATTTGCCTCCTGGCGGCCGATCAACGCCGAGGCGCTGGTCACCGGGCAGGTCAGCCGGGTATCGGGTCAGCGGCTGAAGGCGGAATTCCGCCTTTGGGATGTGTTCGGCGGCAAGCAGATCGTGGGTCTGCAGGTTACCTCGACGGAGAAGAACTGGCGCCGCATCGCCCATCAGATTTCCGATTCGATCTACAAAAAACTGACCGGCGAAGCGGGGTATTTCGACACCCGTATCGTTTTCATCGATGAATCCGGCCCCAAGGAGGCGCGGGTAAAACGTCTGGCAATCATGGATCAGGACGGTGAAAACACCCGTTATCTGACCCGTGGGGCTGAACTGGTGCTGACCCCGCGCTTCAGCCCCAGGCGGCAGGAAATCACCTATATGTCCTACGCCGGCGGCCGGCCGCGGGTCTATCTGCTGAACATCGAAACCGGGCAGCAGGAGGTGGTGGGCGAGTTTCCCGGCATGACGTTTTCGCCACGGTTTTCGCCCGACGGCCAGAAGATCATTTTGTCCCTGCAGCGCGGCTCCAGCTCCAATATCTATCTGATGGATCTCAGAAGCCGGCGCACCACGCGGCTGACCAACGCCAATGCCATCGATACCGCGCCGAGCTTTTCGCCCGATGGCCAGCAGGTGGCGTTCGAATCCAATCGCGGCGGCAGCCAGCAGATCTACACCATGTCGATCGGCGGCGGCGGTGTGCGGCGCATCAGTTTCGGCAAGGGGAGCTATTCGACCCCGGTGTGGTCGCCCCGGGGCGATCTTATCGCTTTTACCAAGCAGCAGGGCGGGCGGTTTTCGATCGGCGTCATGCGCACCGATGGGTCGGGGGAGCGCATTCTCACCGAGGGCTATCACAATGAAGGCCCCACCTGGGCGCCCAATGGCAGGGTATTGATGTTTTTCCGTGAAAGCCGGGGTGCAAAGGGCGGTCCGAAACTGTATACCGTGGACCTCACCGGTTATAATGAGCGGCGAATGCCAACGGCCAACTTTGCCTCCGATCCGGCGTGGTCACCTCTAGTGAACTGATTTCGCCGAAAAAGGCGGGGCCCGTTGGGGCTTTGTTAACAGCGTTCGTGTTTGAGATGGCAGCGGGCCGGGGGTTAGTTCTAGTCAGCCCAAAGGGAAAATGATGATGGTAGTCCCGTATTTTTTGCGGTATTTTGGAATTGTCCTTCTTTTTATCGGCCTTGCGGCCTGCGCCACGCCGAACAGCATTACCGGCGCCGGTAGCGCCAAGCCCGGGTCCACCCAGGACTTTTCGGTCAATGTCGGCGATACGGTGCTCTTTACCGTCAACTCGGTGACGCTGACCTCATCGGCGCGCGGCACCCTGAAGCGCCAGGCCGCCTGGTTGAAGCGCTATCCCGGCGTCACCATCGAGGTTCAGGGCCATGCCGACGAGCGCGGCACCCGCGAATACAACCTTGGCCTCAGTGCCCAGCGCGCCGAAGCGACGCGCTCGTTCCTGGCCAGCCAGGGCGTGGCGGCAAACCGCATGCGCACCATCTCCTTTGGTAAGGAACGGCCGGCGGCGACCTGCGATGCGGAGACCTGCTGGACCCAGAACCGGCGGTCGGTGACGGTGGTGAACAACACCGTCAGCTAAACGCGTTTTGCTGGTATTCACAGCCCCCGCGTGGCCGGTCTTGCCCCTTGCCCCCCCGCCGCGTCTCGTAGTGGGGCGCAGGCGGCGTGTGATACAGTCGGCCCATGACCGGAACTCTCAAACCCGCACCTATCGAGGCCGGTGAGGCGCGGCGTATTTTTGCGTCCCTGCCTCCCCGCGCAAGCCTGGCGGTTGCCGTTTCGGGCGGTGCGGACTCTGTGGCGCTGATGCAGCTGCTGGCGCGCTGGGCGGCGGAAGACGGGCCGCGGCCACGCCTTCACATGCTCACCGTCGATCACGGTTTGCGCCCTCAAGCCGCCGACGAGGCGCGGGCGGTGGCGGCGTGGGCGGCCGGTGTGGGGCTGGACCACACCGTCCTTACGGCAAACAAGCCCCCACCCCGGAGCGGCATTCAGGCCTGGGCCAGGGATTTGCGGCTCCGGCTGATGGGCGAATGGGTGGTGTCCCATGGTGCTGAGGGGGTGGTTCTGGCCCACCATCGCGAAGACCAGGCGGAAACTCTGGCGATGCGGTTGGCGCGCGGCAGCGGGCTTGCCGGGCTCGGCGCCATGCGGGGCGAGGCTGTGGTTGGCAATTTGCGTCTTTATCGCCCCTTGCTTGGCGTGGCGCGCGCCCGGCTTCGGGCGACGTTGGAAAGCCTGGGCCAGCCGTGGGTCGAGGATCCGGGAAACTCCGATCCCTGCCACGAGCGTGTTCGACTGCGCCAAGCGCTGGCGGCGGATGGCGCGCTGGCGGAACTGGGGCTGGCGCCAACGGCTCTGGCGGCCGCCGCCGGTCGCTTGGGGCGAGCCGATGCCGCGATCGAACACTATGTGAACCGCTGCCTTGAGGTGGCCGCGACCGTGGACCGGTCCGGTTATGCCACCGTGGATGGCAAGGCCTTTGCGGCGGCGCCCGAGGAGGTCCGGCTTCGGGTTCTGGCGCGCCTGATCGGCTGGGTCGGCGGCGGCCCGCCACCGCGTGGCGCCGGGCTCGAAACCTTGCTTGCCGATCTGGGAGGCAGAACGGCGGCAACACTTGGCGGCTGCCAGGTGGCACACACCAAAACCGGGCTTCTGGTCTGCCGGGAGCTCCGCAACCTTGAGGCCTTGCGACTGTCTCCCGGAGAAACGGCGTTCTGGGACGGCCGCTTTGTTCTGGGGCTGCAGGGCGCGGCCGCGCCGGTCGATATTCGGCCCCTGGGTCTTGCGGGCTTTGCCCAGGCGCGAACCGTTGTGGCGGAATTGGGAAATATTCCCTCCCGCGCCGGGCAGGCAATTCCGGGAGGGTTTCGCGGGGCCGATCTTACCGCGCCACCGGTATTTTCCTCAAAAACCGCCGGCGAACGGCTTGGGGTTGAATTTTATCGGGGAAATTAGCAATAAAGGCAGTTATTTCCCCTAAAGACCCGTTGCATCGCAAGTGTGCATTCATATCTTAAGGGGCACATGCTAGGGTCTTTCGCAGTTTTGCCGCATTGCCGTGCAATGTGGATTTTCGCCATTCGCGCCTGGACGAGGAAAATACGTGAATAATTTTCGCAATTTCGCTCTTTGGATCATTATCGGCCTGTTGCTCATGGCCCTGTTCAATCTGTTCCAGAGTCCCGGACAGCGCAGCGCCACCAACGAAATCAATTTTTCAACGCTGCTGGCGGAAGTTGAAAGCGGCAATGTCCGTGAAGTGACGATTTCAGGTGAGACGATCACCGGCCGTTTCAACGACAACCAGGCCTTCAAGACCTACGCCCCGACCGACCCCGGCCTGGTCGAACGCCTCTACAGCAAGGGCGTTGCCATCAATGTCAAGCCGGCCGAGGAATCGGCGCTGTTCTCGGTGTTCGTCTCCTGGTTCCCGATGCTGCTGCTGATCGGGGTGTGGGTGTTTTTCCTGCGCCAGATGCAAGGCGGCGGCGGGCGGGCGATGGGTTTCGGCAAGTCCAAGGCCAAGCTTCTGACCGAGCGCCAGGGCCGCATCACCTTTGACGATGTCGCCGGCATCGAGGAAGCCAAGGAAGACCTGCAGGAAATCGTCGAGTTCCTGCGCGATCCGCAGAAATTCCAGCGTCTGGGCGGACGCATCCCCAAGGGGGCGCTGCTCGTCGGCCCGCCGGGAACCGGCAAAACGCTTCTGGCCCGGGCCATCGCCGGTGAGGCCAATGTGCCGTTCTTCACCATTTCGGGTTCGGACTTTGTCGAGATGTTCGTCGGTGTCGGCGCCTCAAGGGTGCGCGATATGTTCGAGCAGGCCAAGAAAAACGCGCCCTGCATCATCTTCATCGATGAAATCGACGCCGTTGGCCGTCATCGCGGCGCAGGCCTTGGCGGCGGCAATGACGAGCGCGAGCAGACCTTGAACCAGCTTCTGGTCGAAATGGACGGCTTTGAGGCCAATGAGGGCGTCATCCTCATCGCCGCCACCAACCGGCCCGATGTTCTGGATCCGGCGCTGTTGCGCCCGGGCCGTTTTGACCGTCAGGTGGTGGTGCCCAATCCGGACATCATCGGGCGCGAGAAAATCCTTAAAGTTCATGTGCGCAAGGTGCCCATCGCCCCTGATGTCGATCTCAAGACCATCGCCCGCGGCACCCCGGGCTTCTCCGGCGCCGATCTGGCCAATATCGTCAACGAGGCGGCGCTGCTGGCGGCAAGGCGCGGTCGGCGGATGGTAACCCATCAGGAGTTCGAGGACGCCAAGGACAAGATCATGATGGGGTCCGAACGCCGCACCATGGTCATGACCGAGGAAGAGAAAAAGCTCACCGCCTACCATGAGGGCGGCCATGCCCTGGTGGCTTTGCACCAGAAAGCGTCCGATCCCATTCACAAGGCGACGATCATTCCGCGCGGGCGTGCCCTTGGCATGGTCATGCGGTTGCCCGAGCGCGATCATTTGTCATTGACGCGCGCCAAGCTGAAGGCCGACATCGCCGTTGCCATGGGCGGGCGCGTGGCCGAGGAAATCATTTTCGGCGAGGAAATGGTAACCTCCGGCGCCTCCTCGGACATCAAGATGGCGACCAACATGGCCCGCGCCATGGTCACCCAGTTCGGCATGAGCGACAAGCTCGGCCCGCTGGCCTATGGCTCCAACGAGGAGGAAGTTTTCCTCGGCCATTCGATCGCGCGCACCCAGAACCTGTCCGACGAGACCCAGAGGCTGGTCGACAGCGAGATCCATAATGTCGTCGATCAGGGCTACCGGACGGCTGAAAAGGTGATCAAGACACACCTTGATCAGCTTAAAACCATCTCCGAGGGTCTGCTTGAATACGAAACCCTGAGCGGCGATGAGATCAAGGATCTGCTCAAGGGCATCAAGCCGGTCCGTGAAGCCCCCGATGATACCAAACCCGAAGGGGGCTCGGCGGTGCCGGTGACCGGGGCGGCCGATGAACCCGACGCAGCCAGCCCCGATACCGGCGGCATGGAACCGCAGCCGCAAACCTGAGGAGTTCGGGGGTCATAAAAAGCCCTGCCGCTTCCGGTTTTCCGCGATGGGGACCGTTGCGGGTGATTTTCCCACGGCGCTGAACATATGGCGCTCCACCCGGGGCGGGTTTATACTGCCGATGATGAACGACCCAGTTGCGCGCCTGATGAATTTGCGCCCGCAAACCAACACCGCTGGTGATGCCGACCAGAGCTTGGGCGATTGCATCGTTCAACCCGTGGGACTGGTGGGCGGCGCCGGCGCGCGCGCTGCCGTGGAGGCTGGCGTGGCGCGTTGGCTGGCCGGTGGCCCCATGGCGTTTACCGCCGTTGTCATCCATGAGGGCACTCCGGGGGATTTTGAGAGCGAAATCCGCCCGGTTCGGGATTTCACCCGGTTCAGAGACCGGATCATTTCAGCGCGGCTGGAAGAACTCAGTGCGCCGCGCGCCCCGGCGGGGGGCCTCAGTTGGGGGCGGACACGTATTTTCGGTCTGCTCGACCTTGCCGCCGAGGCGGTGCGTGATACCAAACTTGCCGTCGCCCGCGGCCGGATGATGGCGCGCGAAGGCGCCGATGCGGTCGGGGTGGCGATGTTGGCGCCGGGGCGAACCGATGGCGCCACGTCGATGGCCAAGGACATCGAGCGGCAGCGCATCGTGCCGGTCATCGAGGCCTTGACCGGAGAGGGGATCCGCACCGCCGTCTTCACCCGCCATGCCGAAACCATGGCCCAGGCGGCAGACGCCGGCGCCCGAATTCTCGCCGATACCGGCGGGCTTGAAGACGATCAGATGCTCCATGTCGTCAGCGGGCTCGACCAGCCCTTCATCATTCGGCCCAAACTTGAAAAAAATGTTGCCCTGCCGGCTCAAAGCGCCGTATTCGCCGTTCATCAGGGGCTGGAGAAGGCTATTCAGATCTGCCGGGGCGCGGGCATCGCCGCAAGCCGGCTGGTCATCGATCCCGGTGTCGGCGCCGCCGGCGAGGTCAATGCGGACCTGGCGCTGCTGGGCGGTCTGACGACCTTTCACGGGCTTGGCTGCCCCATCGCCGTGACCGCCGACCGGTCCGGCTTTGTCGGCTCCATGGCCGGTGAACCGGATCCCCAGAGGCAGGGTCCAGGTGAAATTGTCGTTGCGGTTCAGGCCATGACCCAGGGCGCGCAGATTCTTCTGGCCCGACAGGTTTCAGATGCCTGGCAGACGGTGGTGGTGCGCCGGGCGGTGACGACCGGACAGCTTGGCGATTGCAAGTAGGGCTGGCCCGAATTTGGACGTGAACGGCGATGATATTGGCAAATTGACGTCACCTGTCGGGCGCTTGGCACGGGAATTGCCCTGATTGGCGACGATGACGACATGTGTTGGTGATGGGCTTCCCAAGGGGGAATTATGGTTCGCAAATTTTTTGGCACAGATGGGATCCGCGGTCGCGCCAATACCGCGCCGATGACGGCGGAAATCGCCCTTAAAGTGGGAATGGCCGCCGGCCGGGTCTTCAAGCGCGGCGACCACCGCCACCGGGTGGTGATCGGCAAGGATACCCGGCTCTCGGGCTATATGATCGAGTTCGCCCTGGTCAGCGGTTTTCTTTCGGTCGGCATGGATGTCTTTCAGCTTGGGCCGATGCCGACCCCGGCGGTGGCCATGCTGACCCGGTCGTTGCGCTGCGATCTCGGCGTGATGATTTCCGCCTCCCACAACCAATCCCAGGACAACGGCATCAAGCTGTTCGGACCCGACGGCTATAAGCTTTCCGACGAGGTCGAATTGGAGATCGAGGCGCTGATGGCCAACGGGCTGGAGAAGGGCCTGGTCACGCCGGACAATCTGGGCCGGGCCAAGCGCATCGAGAGCGCCCATGCGCGTTATATAGAGTTCGCCAAGCGCACCTTGCCGCGCTCCATGCGTTTTGACGGTCTCAGGGTGGTGATCGATTGCGCCAATGGCGCCGCCTACAAGGTGGCCCCCGCCGCGCTTTGGGAGCTTGGCGCCGAAGTCATCCCCATCGGCGTCGATCCCGACGGCTTCAACATCAATCGCGATTGCGGTTCGACATCGCTTCAGGCGGTTCAGGACAAAGTCGTCGAAATGCGCGCCGATATCGGCATTGCCCTTGATGGCGACGCCGACCGGGTGATCATCATCGACGAAAAGGGCCAGCAGATCGATGGCGACCAGTTGATGGCGCTGATCGCTGAAACCTGGGCCGGAGACGGGCGTCTAATGGCCGGCGGCATTGTCGCCACGGTCATGTCCAACCTTGGCCTGGAGCGCTATCTGAACACGCTTGATCTGAAACTCGAGCGCACCCAGGTCGGCGACCGCTATGTGGTGGAGCGCATGCGCGCGCGCGGCTACAATGTCGGCGGCGAGCAGTCGGGCCACATTGTGCTGTCCGATTTTTCCACCACCGGCGACGGGCTGGTGGCGGCCTTGCAGGTGATGGCGGCGGTGCGCGGAAAGGACAAGCCGGTGAGCGAAGTCTGCCGCCGGTTCGAGACCGTGCCGCAGGTCTTGCGCAATGTGCGCGCCTCCAAGGGCAAACCCTTGGAAGCTGCCGGGGTCAAGGCGGCGATCAGGGCTGGGGAGAAACGATTGAACAGCACCGGCCGGATTGTCATCCGCCCCTCGGGCACCGAGCCGCTCATCCGGGTGATGGCGGAAGGCGACGACCCGGCGTTGGTGGATCTGGTGGTCGGCGATATCGTGTCGGCGCTGGAGGCGAGTGCCGGTTGACAGTCAAGGAGCAGCGGGTGACCACCGCCAAGAGCACCGAAAACATCAGTTTCGACGATTTTCTCCAGGTCGATATCCGCATCGGCACCGTTGTGGACGCCCAGCCCTTTGACGAGGCGCGCCGGCCCGCGATCAAGCTTTGGATTGATTTCGGGCCCGATCTGGGCGTCAGGAAATCATCGGCGCAGATTACCGCCCACTACCGCCCCCAGCAGCTTGTCGGGCGGCAGGTGATGGCGGTGGTCAATTTTCCACCCCGTCAGATCGGCAAATTCATGTCCGAAGTCCTGATTTTGGGTTTTGAGGACCAGGGCGGCGCCATCGTGCTGGCCCGCCCCGACCAGCCGGTTGCCAATGGACAGCGGCTGCTATGACCCGAACTTCAGCTTAAATCGGAATGCGGACGGCGACTTTCAGCCCGCCCAGTTCGGAGTCCGACAAGGTGATGTCGCCGCCATGGCCGATGACGATATCGCGGGCGATGGCGAGGCCAAGGCCGGTGCCGCCGGTGTCCTGATTGCGGGCATCGTCCAGCCGGTAGAACGGGCGGAAAACCTCCTCGCGGACCTTGGCGGGAATTCCGGGGCCGTTGTCGTCGACGGTGAGGTAAAGGCGGCTGTCGCGGATGCGCACGGTGACCTGGACGTCGTCGGCAAAGCGGCAGGCATTGTGCACCAGGTTCAGAACACAGCGTTTGAAGGCATTGGGTTTAAGCTTCACACGGCCAGGCCCTGGCAGGTTGAACCGCACCGTTTCGCCCCTGGCGATGGTATCTTTCTCAACCTCGGCAAAAAAATCCGCAAGGCTGGTGTCGGAGGGGATTTCGCCGCCGTCGCCGCGCGCGAAAGCCAGATAATCCTCCAGCATGTGCTGCATCTCGTTGACGTCGGCTTCAAGGGCGTCGATCTCGGCGCTCTCGCCCAGGAATGCCAGTTGGAGCTTGAAGCGGGTGAGCAGGGTGCGCAAATCGTGACTGACACCGGCCAGCATGGTGGTGCGCTGTTCGATCTGTCGCTCGATACGCTGGCGCATTTTTAAAAATGCCTGGGCGGCCTGCTTGACTTCACGGGCGCCGCGAGGGCGGAATTCCCCGACATCGCGCCCCATGCCAAACGCCTCGGCAGCTTCAGCCAGGCGCTGAATGGGCCGGATCTGATTGCGCAGCAGGCTGATGGCGACCGCCAGCAGCACCAGCGATGAGCCCACCATCCACAAAACGAAAATGTGGGTGTTCGACGCATAGGTCCGGCTGCGCCTGGCGATGACGCGAATGACGGCGTCCTTGGCTTTGATTCTGATCTCGACAAAACGCGAACGGCCTAATGTGTCAATCCAGTACGGTTTGCCGATACGGCTGGAAAGCTCGGCGGAGAGGGTTTTGTCCAGGAGGCTGAAAAACGGTTTGAGCTGATCGGTGGGAAGCGTTTCGCCGGGCTGGACCGACATCGACATCTCCAGCTGGTCGCGCGCCATGTCGATAAGCCGCTCGTAGTTGTCTTCGGCCTCGTAGGTCTCGTAAAGCCGGACAAGCAGGGCGATATCGCGGGTGACGGCGGCGGAAAGCTGCCGGGTCACCGCATCCCAGTGCCGTTCCATGAATATGAGCACGACAATGGCCTGAAGCAGCACCATCGGCGCCACGACGATGATGAGCGACCGGGCGTAAAGGCCTCCGGGCATATAGTGCGCCAGCCGCTTGCCGAAGCGTTTCAGCCACGGCCTGAAGGCGGCGATGGCCCGATCACCTGTGGGAAGGGCTACCATGAGGCGGTTATATCACTGTTGGCGTGGATGACACTGGTTTGGTTTTTGGTTTTTTCGTTGATGAAGTCTGTTCCATCCCGCTCCCCCACCCGGCCACCCCCAGGATACAATCTACGGGGTGGCCGGGTGGGGGAGCGGGATGGAACAGACTTCATCAACGAAAAAACCGGGAGCGGGACGGTGCCGAGTATCAATCGCAAAACAGCGCATAACCGGCGCCCCGGACGGTGAGAAGGTGAACGGGGTGTTTGGGGTCCGGTTCGATCTTGCGGCGCAACCGGTTGATCTGGACGTCAACCGACCTGGTATTGCTGTCGCCGGACTGCGCCAGTTCGTGGCGGCTGAAGGTGCGGCCGGGCGCCTGGGCGAACAGGCGCAAAAGATCGCGTTCGCGGCTTGTCAGCTTGACGATTTTGCCGTTGCGGCAAAGTTCGCCCTTTTCGATCTGAAAACTGTGGTCGCCAATGAGGATTTCCGGCGCCGTGTCGGGACGGCCCTGGCGCCGCAGAATATTCTCCATGCGCAAAAGCAGTTCCTTGGGCTCGAAAGGCTTGGCGAGATAGTCGTCGACGCCGATTTCAAGCCCCTCGATGCGGTCGACCGGCTCGGCCCGGGCGGTCAGCATCAAAATGGGAACGATCGACGTGCGCCGCAGCGAGGCGGCAAGTTCCAGACCGGTTTCGCCAGGCATCATCACATCGAGAATGATCAGATCGAACGCCAGCCCGCGCAAGTGCGCCCGCGCCTGGGCCGCATCGCCCGCTGTTGTCACCCGGTTGCCGTGATCGGCGAGGTATTTCTTCAAAAGCTCGCGAATGCGCCGGTCGTCATCGACAACCAGAATATGGGGGGCGTCGTCGCGGGGCGGTTCGTCGGCGGCGTTGAGCGCAAAAGCCATTCTTCCAAAGATCCTCAGTCGCGGCGAACCAGGCGGCGCACCCTGGCGCGCTCGGTGTCGTCAATCAGATTGAACAGAGCATTGGTCAGGCAATCGCGCGCCTGGGGGCCGGCGCGGTCCAGGGCGGCGCGGACCCGGGCGATCTGCGGCCGCGCCAAAGCTTCGGCCAGGGCCGATCCGCGGTCGGTCAGATGCAGCAGGCGCTGGCGCCGGTCGGTCTGGCCCTCGACCTGATAGACAAAGCCCTCATCGATGAGCTGTTTGAGAACCCGGCCCAGGCTCTGTTTGGTGATCTTGAGAATATCAAGCAGGTCGGCCACCCGGATGCCCGGGTTGCGCTTGAGGAAATGCAAGACCCGATGGTGGGCCCGGCCAAAGCCGTATTCGGACAGGAGCTTGTCGGGGTCGGAGATGAAATCGCGATAGGCGAAAAAGAGCAGCTCGACGATTTCCAGCACATCTCCGTCGCCAAGCGCATCGGCCCCCGGCGCCGGCTCGTCGCCGGCGTGCCCATGGGTGCGGGTGAGAATGGAATTTATGTCAGTCATGTTGACATATTTTTCCCGGCTTGATAATTTTCATGCTCCTCGGCCACAAGGCAGCCCACAGCGGTTTTGCGGTGATCGCGCCCGATGGGCTCGCTCCATTGGTTTTGCACCGCCCGACCGTTATGTATACGGCCTTCATGGCGTCGAGGCAAAGCAACCGGGCCTGATCACTCGCAGGTCCTGCCGGAGGACACATTATGGCTGAACAGCCATTTGATCAGCACGAAGGTTACATCTGGTACGACGGCAAGCTGGAGCCCTGGGGCCAGGTGCGTCCCCATGTGCTCAGTCACGGGCTGCACTATGCCAGTTCGGTGTTTGAAGGCGAGCGGGTCTATGAGGGCGAGACCTACAAGCTGACCGAGCATACGGAGCGGCTTCACCTGTCCTCGCAGCTTCTGGGTATGGAAATCCCCTACTCGGTCGATGAGATCGATGTCGCCTGCCGCGAGGTCATCGCCGCCAATAAAATCATCGACGGTTATTTGCGGCCCGTTGCGTGGCGCGGCTCGGAGATGATGGGGGTTTCGGCCCAGAAGAACACCATCCATCTGGCCATCGCGGTGTGGGAGTGGCCGAATTACTATTCGCCCGAAGCCAGGATGAAGGGGCTCAGGCTCCAGCTTTCCAAATGGAAGCGGCCCTCGCCGGAAACCATCCCGTGCAAGGCCAAGGCCGCCGGGCTCTACATGATCTGCACCCTTTCCAAGCATGCCGCCGAGCGCGACGGGTACCAGGACGCGCTGATGCTCGATTGGCGCGGCCGGGTCGCCGAGGCCACCGGCGCCAATGTCTTTTTTATCAAAGACGGTGTTCTGCACACGCCGACGCCGGACTGCTTTCTTGACGGCATCACCCGCCGCACGGTGATCGAACTGGCCGGACGCCGCGGGCTTGAAGTGGTCGAGCGGGTCATTTTGCCTGAGGAGATGAGCGATTTCTCCGAATGTTTCATGACCGGCACCGCGGTCGAAGTGACACCGATCAGTGAAATCGACAATTACCGCTTCACGCCGGGCCGGATCACCGAAACGCTGATGAACGATTATTCGGCCGAGGTGCGGCCCTCGCAACGTAGCGTGGTGGCGGCGGAATAGGCGCCCGGACCCCTCCGCTTAAAGCAAAACCAGATTGTCTTCCTGTTCGCCAAAACTTGGCGGATCAAATTCAAACAGCTTGTGCAGCAGTATGTCGATATCTTCGGCGAAAAACGGTTTGTAGAGCAGCAATTCGGCCATATCGCCGCCAAGGGAGTTTCTCAGCGCCGAACTGCGGTCGCTGGTGATCAGGACAAAACGAACGCCGATATTGAGCGCTTTGAGCCGCTTTAGTGTTTCGGGGCCATCCAGTCCGGGCATATTGATGTCGAGGAAGACGATGTCGTGGCGTCTGGGTTTGTAAAGCGATAATGCCGCCTCGCCGCTTTCGGCCTCTTCGACCGCGATGTCGAACAGGCTTTGCCGCAGCACGCGGGTGATAACTTTGCGGGTTGTGGCCGAATCGTCGACCAGCAAAACCGACGTCTGGGTGGAAATCCGCATATAGGTGCGCATTATGTCCGCGACCCTTTCGGGGCCGAAAGGCTTGGACAGATATTCATAAACTCCGAGCGAGCGCGCCAGTTGGATGCGTTCGGGGTTTTTTTCCGTCGACATCACCACAAAGAAAGTTTGAACCCCGGCTTTGCGGGCGATGGAAATGGCCTCGATGCCGCTGCGGCCGGGCAGGTTGACATCGATGAACGCCAGTGAAAAATTTTGCCGTTTGAGGGCTCTAAGGCAGTCATTGCCATCGCCAACGATGGTGCATCGCGCCGGGATGCCCGATTTTTCGATGGCCCGGATGACAAATTGCGCCACGGTCATGGAATCGTCGCAGACCAGAATATCCAATGGCAGGTGTTTGTCAGAGACCATTTAATTTTTACCCATATTCAAGGCCCACCGCCAGTGCCGCGGATGCAACGTAGGCGGGAATTCCTTCGGAAGTGCTAACTGCCCCGGAATTGAAATGAGATGAATAGCCGCAAGGTGACCGTCCGGCCCTGTCTGCCATCTAAAGTTGTGAAAAAATTGTCCCCGCCGAGGGGTTGGAGGTTTTGGCTGGGTTACCGGCTGGCCCATTTGTCTCGTGCCGCGGTGTCTGCTTCACGCGCGTCAACCCATTTGGCGCCGTCCCGCCCCTCTTCGCGTTTCCAGAAGGGCGCCTCGGTTTTAAGATAATCCATGAGGAATTCCGCCGCCTCGAAGGCGGCTTTACGATGCGGCGAGGCGGTCACCACGGCGACGATATTGTCGCCCGGCGCCAGTGTCCCATAGCGGTGGATCACCAGGCAGGCCGCAAGCGGCCAGCGCGCCCGGGCCTGGGCTTCGATCTTCTCCAGCGCCGCTTCGGTCATGCCGGGATAGTGCTCAAGGGTCATCGATTTGAGGCCACCGGTGCCTCCGGCCGTGCCGGTGCCCCTGACCGTGCCGGTAAAAGTGACGATGGCGCCGATATCGTGGTTGCCGGCGGTGAGGCCGGCGACCTCGGCGCCAAGATTAAAATCGGCCTCCTGCACCCGTACGCCCACGTCAGCCCCCGGTTACGGGGGGAAAAAATGCCACTTCGGCGCCCGGACCTATTTTGGCCGAGGCCTCGACGTGGGCCATATCTATGGCGGCGCGAACCGTGTCGGCCGTAGCGAAGGCGGCCTCGTATTCGGCCCCTTGGGTCTTCAGCCAGGCGACAAGCTCGGCGATGGTGGTGACACTTTCCGGTGGCTCGACGATGTCTTCGCTTCGTCCGATGCGCTCGCGCACCCAGGCAAAATACTTGAGTTTGATAGCCACGGGGCCTCAACCCTCCTTCATCAGTTTGATGATCCCGGCTTTAAGGTAGTCATAGCCGGTGACAACGGTGAAAAGCGCCGCCAGCCACAGCGCGATGATGCCGGTGATGCCCGCGCCGGGCACGATTGTATCGGCGGCGGTGCCCGGAATAAGCAGCCCCAGGGCCGCGAGCTGAACACCGGTTTTCCATTTGGCGAGCCGGCTCACCGGGATTGAAACCCGAAGGTCGGCGAGAAACTCCCTAAGGCCAGAGACCAGAATCTCGCGCGAAAGGATGATCACCGCGGCCCAGATATCGGGCCCGGCAATGGTCTCCTTGCCGACCAGAAGCAAAAGCACGATGGAGACCAGCAGTTTGTCGGCAATGGGGTCGAGCATGCGCCCCAGGGCCGATTGCTGCGACCAGGCGCGGGCAAAATAACCGTCGAGCCAATCGGTCACCGCGGCGATGACAAAAACGGCCAGCGCCGCCCAGCGGGCCATATCGCCCGGAAACGAAAAACACAGGACGATGGCCGGCACCGCCAGTATGCGCGAATAGGTCAGAAGGTTGGGCAGGTTGAATGCCATGCGCGTGCCCTGGGTCCCTGGGGGTCCTGGTGATAAGGATCGTGAGGGACCGGTGTCCTCCATGTCAGTTTCCTTGCTCATGGAAGTGATCATAAACGGTTTTGGCGATTTGTGCGCTGATACCGGAGACCGATTTCAGATCGGCCATTGCCGCCCGGCCGACGGCGCGGGCGGTGCCGAAATGGTTGAGTAAAGCCCGCTTGCGGCGCGCGCCGATGCCGGGCACTTCATCGAGGGGGGAGGTGCCGATGGCTTTTTTTCTCCTGGCCCGATGACTGCCGATGGCATAGCGGTGGGCCTCGTCGCGCAGGCGCTGGATGAAATAGAGCACCGGGTCCTTGGGCGCCATGCGGAAGGGGGTTTTTCCCGGCACGAAGATGTGTTCGCGACCGGCGTCGCGGTCCGGCCCCTTGGCCACCGCGACCACCGCGACATCTGAAACGCCCAGCTCGTCCAGCACCGCGGAGGCGACATCGAGCTGGGCCTTGCCGCCGTCGATGATCAGCAGGTCGGGCCACAGCGCCGGCGCGCCGTCCCCGGCCTCCTTGATCAGGCGCTTGAACCGGCGGGTCAGCACCTGGCGCATCATGGCGGTGTCGTCGCCAGGCGCGAGCCCATCGGTCTTGATGTTGAATTTGCGGTAGTGGCTCTTGGCAAAGCCCTCGGGCCCGGCGACGATCATGCCGCCGACGGCCATGGCGCCCTGAATGTGGCTGTTGTCATAGACCTCGATGCGCTCGGGTGGCGCCTCAAGCCCCAGGGTCTCGGCGAGGCCGGCAAGCAGGCGGGTCTGGCTGGCATGTTCGGCCATGCGCCGGCCCAACTCCTCGCTGGCATTGGCCTGAACCTGGGCGACGATCAACCGCTTTTCGCCTTTTTTCGGCACCGAGACCCTGATTTTACGGCCCTCGCGCAAACTGAGCGCCTGCTCCAGAAGCTCGCGCCCCTCCACCGCCTCGGCCAGCAGGATCGACGGTGGCGCGGGGTGCCCATCATAGAACTGGGCCAGAAAGGCGTCGAGGATCTCGGCGGTCGAAAAGCCCCGGTCGGCGCGGGGGAAATAGGGCCGGTTGCCCATGTTCTGGCCGCCGCGAACGAAAAACACCTGAACGCAAACCTGCCCGCCGACCTGATGGGCGGCGAAGATATCGACGTCCCCAAGCCGCGCCGAATTGATGCCCTGCTTGGCTTCGATGAGGCTCAGAGCGCTGATGCGGTCGCGGAAAATGGCGGCGCGTTCGAAATCGAGCCCTTCGGCGGCAGCCCGCATCTGGGTGCCCAGATCATCGCGCATGCGCCCCCCACGGCCCTTCAGGAAGCCGACGGCCTCCGCCACCAGATCATTGTAGTCGCCAGCCGAGATCTCCCCGGTGCACGGGGCGGCGCAGCGCTTGATCTGATAGAGCAGGCACGGCCGGGTGCGGGCTTCGTAGACCGGGTCCGAGCAGGTGCGCAGCAAGAACACCCGCTGCAGGGCGTTCAGGGTGCGGTTGACGGCGCCGGCCGAAGCAAAGGGACCGAAATAGGCGCCCTTCTTGCTCTGGGCGCCGCGATGTTTCATCAACCTTGGCGCGTCGTGATCGCTGGCGATCAGGATATAGGGGAAGGATTTGTCGTCCCGCATCAGCACGTTGTAACGCGGACGCAGCTTCTTGATCAGATTGGCTTCGAGCAGCAGCGCCTCGGTTTCGCTGCGGGTGGTGACGAACACCATCGAGGCGGTCTCGGTGATCATGCGGGCAATGCGGCCGTCATGGCCGTAGAGCCTTGTGTAGCTGGTCACCCGCTTTTTGAGATGGCGCGCCTTGCCGACATAGAGCACCTCGCCGGCGGCGCCCACCATGCGGTAGACGCCCGGACTTGAGGGCAGGGTCCTGACCTGGGCGCGAATGATCTCGACGCCGGTTTTAGGCGGCGTTGGCGCATTGGCGTTGGTAGTGGTGGCGATGTCGGTTGCCGTCATGGCTGGCGCGGTATGTTGCAGGAGGGGGCAGCTTTATAAGCTGGACGCCCGGTGTCAACGGTATCGATGTGGGGGGGTGGAGTTTTACCCGTCGCTCCGCTCCAGGTCCGGGGTCTGCCAGGCCAGATGCTGACCGCTGTCAAGAGCAATCATCTGCCCGGTCAGGGCCGGGGTCTGGAGAATAAAACGCAAAGTGCGGGTGATGTCCTCCAGGGTCGGGCCATAGCCGAGCAGCAGGCGGCTTTGAACCTTGGCGAACTGGGCCTCGGTCTGGCGGCTGTTTTTCAGCGTCGGGCCGGGGCCGATGCCATTGACGCGAATTTTGGCGCCAAAGCCTTGCGCCATGGTCTGGGTCAGGCCCCAAAGGCCGAATTTGGAGGCGAAATAGGACATGAATTGCGGGTTGGGCCGCAGCACGCGCTCGTCGATGAGGTTGACGATATTGCCCTGAATGCCGCCCGGCAACTGATCGGCGAAGGCCCGGGCGAGCAGGGTGGGCGCCCGAAGATTGATGTCCAGATGAGCGTCCCAGCTTGCCGGGGTGATGGTGGCGACGTCGTCGGGCTCGAAAATCGAGGCATTGTTGACCAGGCAGGTGATCGCCCCAAGGGCCTTGGCGGCGCGGGGCACCAGGTCCAGCACCGCGTCGGTGTTGCCCAAGTCCGCCTTGAAAACGGTGGATTTGACCCCCATGCCGCGAATTTCCGCCGCCACGGCATTGGCCTCGCTGGCCGAGGTGTGAAAATGCACCGCGACGTTGTAGCCCTGCCGGCCCAGGTCAAGAGCGATAGCCTTGCCAATCCGCCGGCCGGCGGCGGTGACCAGGGCGGTACCGGATGCGCCGTTTTCGATGTTTTTCTCCGTCATGGACTGGCATGAGTGCCCAGTTTCACAGTCTCCGCCGCCGGGTTCGGGAAAGCTGAGGTGAAAACAAAGGCAACATAGACGCCATAGGCAATCACCATGAGCATCGCCGGCGCCCTGGTGATCGGGATTTTGAAGAAAGTGATCGGCACCACCAGCAGAGCCGCGGCCAGCATGACCCACAGATCAACGGACAAGATATGCGCCGGAATGGGAACCGGCGCCACCATGGCGGTAAGCCCCATGACCGCCAGGAGGTTGAACAGGTTTGAGCCGATGATATTGCCAATCGCCATGCCGCCATGGCGGTGCAGAACGGCGATCAAGGCGGTGGTCAGTTCGGGCAGGGAGGTGCCGAGCGCCACCACGGTGAGGCCAATGGCGGCCTCATCGATGCCGAACCCAACGGCGATGCCGGTGGCGCCGTCAACCACCATTTCGGCCCCGAACGGCAGGCCGATAAGCCCGAATACGACGAAACCGGCAATAACCGGCCAGGTGGTCCCCATGGCGCCGGCGCTATCAAGTTCACAAGGGCTGTCGCCGTTGCTTTTCGCCGCGCGGTTTTCAGCCATCATCTTCGAGGCGCTGTGCCCGGAGGCGAAAAGAAAGGCCACGATGAGCGAAAACAGCAGCGCCCCGTGCCAGAAGTTTAATGGTCCGAAAAAACACAAGACAATAAACAGGATCGTGGCGCCGATCATGAAAACGGTGTTGCGCCGCACATGGGGGGCGCAGCAGTCGGTGGCGCGAAATATCGCCGGAAGCCCCAGGACCAGCAGAATATTGGCGATATTGGAGCCCACCACATTGCCAACGGCAATGCCCGGCGCTCCGCTAAGGGCGGCGTTCACCGAAACCATAAGCTCGGGCGCCGAAGTTCCGAACGCCACTACCGTCAATCCGACAATCAAGGTCGGAATGCCTAGACGCAAGGCCATGGCGGTCGCCCCGCGCACCAGAAGGTCGCCGGATCCGATCAGCAGTACAAAGCCCGACAGGAGCAGGATATAAGACATACATTTCACCTTCGGACCGCCAACGCGGCGGGCCCTCACCACATATAGGGTGTGGATCGTTCAGACAAAGTTGCAATAAAAAGAAATAATCGATGATTTGGCTTTGGCGTATCTGAATTTGTGGCTAATTTTGACACCTGACAAAGGGAGGTCATCGTTATGGGAATTTTCAGCTTTGTACGCAGCCCGGTGCGGATTATCACTAAAGACTCAAGTGCCGGCAGGGGCCCGGGTTTAAAAATTATCGCCGTCCAGAACCCGGCCGATGCCCCCCAGCACCGAGCCCTCGCCCTTGGAGCCGCCGGCTCTGGGGGCGGCGGCGTGAATGCGCCCCGCCAGCCTTGAAAAGGGCAGGGACTGGAGCCAGACCCGGCCCGGTCCGGTGAGGCGGGCGAAAAACATGCCCTCGCCGCCGAAGATCATCGACTTGATCGACCCGGCCTGAACCAGGTCGAAATCGACGCTGGCGGTCATGGCGGCAAGGCAGCCGGTATCGACATGCAACTCTTCGCCGGGGGCCAGATCGCGCTCGACCACGGTGCCGCCCATATGAACGAAGACCCAGCCGTCGCCATCGAGTTGCTGCATGATGAAGCCCTCGCCGCCAAAAAGGCCGGTCATGATGCGGCGCTGGAAGAAGATATCCAGGGACACCCCGCGGGCAGCGCACAGGAAGGCGTCCTTCTGGCAGATCAGCCGGCCGCCGAGCGCATCGAGCTTCACCGCCATGACGGTGCCCGCATAAGGCGCAGCAAAGGCCACCCGCGCCTTGCCGGCCCCGGTGTGGGTGAAAACGGTGGTAAAAAGGCTCTCCCCGGTTATCAGGCGCTTGCCGGCGCCGACGAGTTTGTCGAAAAATCCGCCGCTCTGGGAGCTCTCCGAGCCGTCACCAAACACGGTGTTCATCTCGATGCTCGGCGCCTTGAACATCATGGCGCCGGCTTCGGCAATGGCGCTTTCTCCGGGATCGAGTTCGATTTCCACGAACTGCATTTCACCGCCCCTGATCTGATAGTCGATATCGTCGGCAATATCGTCGCGGCGGCTGTGGCGTTCGGTGGGGATTTCAGGGACG